>Ga0209415_10002890_pt1 | contig 32110 bp, 30 predicted proteins | sample PeaSoiSIISIP2007_FD_187696 | JGI IMG/M metagenome (GOLD analysis project Ga0209415, IMG submission 187696) | Peat soil microbial communities from Weissenstadt, Germany - SII-SIP-2007 (SPAdes) (version 2) | ecosystem: Environmental > Terrestrial > Soil > Wetlands > Peat | place: Germany... | reverse complement strand
ATATTTCGCTTCAGCACCCAGCGGCGCAGCGTGTAGATCCAGTAGCTGACGTCGAAGAGCAGATCGTCTAGCCCGAAGAACGCGAAGAGGTAGGCGGTTATGACGATCCACGTCGCCAGAAATTGAGAAACGTTGAAGGTGAATTCGGCGACGGTCATACCGCGCGGCCGCCGACTCGCCTGCGCCGCGCGAGATAGAGGATCCCGCCGAAGAGCAGGACGACGCCGCTCCCGATCGGCACGGCGGCGCGCAGTAGGATCGGCTGCGGCAGATCGCGGACGCGCGGCCCGGTCGATGCGTAGATGGTGCTCGCGCCACGGAACAGAAAGACGCGGTCCGTTTGGTCTGCGATCGTGGCATATCCCAGATCACCGAGCCCGGAAGCTGCGTTGAGATCCTTCCAATACGAAGCGAACAAGACCGGAGCGTCGCCCACACGCGACGTCTCGAGGATCCCGAACGCATCTTGATAATGGGCGAACAGCGGCGGAGCACCTTTACCGAGCCGAAAACCTTGGCCATCGGAGACGAGCGGCAGTGAAAACCTGGAAAGGCGGTCGAGCGACGCGACTACGATGACGGCGTCGTAGCCCTTCGGCACGGTGCCGCTGAACGGCAAGACCGTGACCGACGTAACGTTCGGGTTTCCCGATCCGATTGTCGAGAGCAGAGAAAATGCATATGGAATGTCGCGGTCGTCGTCGACCAAGACAGCCATGCGGCCCGCCGCGGAACGGAAGAACTCACCGACGGACAAGGTGTACCGAACGACGCTGTCCCACCGGAAGTAGGCATCGTCATATAGAGTTGTCGTAACCGTCGGGGTTCCGACGTGACAGTCGCGTTTAGCATCGTAGTTGACCGCGAGCCGAACGTCGTTAGCGCTCGCGACCAGGTCCGAGGAAATCGGAAACTCGATGTCTTGCCGGCCGCGTTTCGTCACCAGCGGGACCGAGTCGACGAGCGCCCCGTTGATGGTAAGCTCGACCGTTCCGCGCTCGTCGCCTTCTAGTGCCGTGTGCGCGATCGAGGCAACGAATCGCAACCCCTGCGGCAATCCGCCAATCCGCCCGATATTGAGCGGTGCGGAAAAAACGACATGGTCCCCCGGCGCCGTCTCCGTCGTCAGCCCCAGGTCCATGAGTGATAACCGAGACTGGGATGGCGCCGCCGCAACCGGTCCGACTTCCGCGGAATCGACGGCGGTCGTGATGAGCAGCGGGTCGATCTCTCGCTTTAGTAAATTGACGCCGCTCGGACCGACCTCGAGCACGTTGCCGTGCACCGCAAGGTCGGTCTTGAAATCGCCGAGCACGACGTTTCGAGCGTTCGGATCGGCCGTCGAGCGCAGTACGACGCCGGCCCCGCGCCAGCGGTAGAGCTGTTGGAGTTGATAGGCAAGCTGAACGGCGGTCCGCTGCCGCTCGAAGCTGCTCCCGGGCGGAACCACGATCGCAACGTCGCCGGAATACACCTCCAAGAAGCCGGAGATCGTCGAAGGCACTGGCTCCGAATCGACGACAAAACCCGAGCCGCGCTTGACGATCAGGTAGAGCGACGAAGGATCGAACCGCGAGCAAATGTCGTCGCCGATGTGAGCGAATGCTCCGGCGATGGAGACGTCGATCGTCCGCGACGGTAATTGCGGAAGGGGCAGCGGGACGTCGATCACCGGGTGCTTGCGGATATTCTCTACCGAGGTAGACCACTGCGGAGTCCCGCCGGACGACACCGTGATGGTCGAGTTTGGATCGATCGCGGGCGAAACGCTCAGGGTGGCCCGGAACCGGACCGCCCGCACCGAGCGAAAGATCGGGAGATAGAAATTCAGGGTCGGGCGATCTCCGCGCACGGCGGGATCGCCGGGCGACCCTAGTTGTCTGACGGTCACCATTTGCGATCCGGCAAATGCGGGTAAGCGCAGCCCGATGGCGAGCGTCAAAAAGATGATGAACGAACGTGTGAAAAAGCGCATAATGTCGGCTACAACTACACCAAGAAAAGTGAATCGCCGCAACGACCTTTTGCCCCGATATGACGAGATTTAACGAAAAACCGACGCTGCCAAAACACAACTGGCTTCACCTTTACCGTGCTCATACAAAAGTCGCATCATTCATGCGACTAATATCGCGCAGCATAGTGAACCTGTAGCAAACGGCCGGTGAACTTTGGGTGAACCGAAATAGCCTAGGCTGAAGCCTAACGCATCACAATTCGCTCAGATCTCAAAGGTTGTTCGTAACTATTATTTACGGCGGTCCGCCTAGCCGGCGCGCCTCTTCGCGCAGGCCCGCGTATGCCGAAACCACCTCGGTCGAGAGCAGCGCGGCGCCGACGGCTATGGCGAGCATCCCGATCGTCGACGCAGCCACTCCGAGCGCCGTGATCTCGGGCGCGATCGCGGTTCGGCCGATCGACGCCAGGCCCGCGCCCAGCAGCTCGATGAAGGTCCCGAGCGCGAAGACCGAGACCGCCAGATAAAACGTGATCAGAGCCCATGACAGCATGTGCGCGCGCCACTGTGCGCGGTCGAGATCAGGCCCGGTCTGCCCCTCCCGTTCGAGTTGCCGCGCCCGGTCGACGGCGCGCGCAAACCGGTTCGACGTCGAGAGGACCAGCAACGAGGAAGCGTTGGTCAGCAGCGCCGGCGCCGCAATGAACGTCAGGACTTCGAAGGGCTGATACGGATTGTCCATGCCTCGGCCACGCTAGCCGTGCGAGGCGCGCAGGATAGGAGTCCCGTGGCCGAGCTCTTCCTTGACGACGCGCAGCGCGCGCGCTCCCCGCAGCTCGATGTCTTCGTGCCAGCGCTTCTCGTACAGCGCCATGATATCGACGACGGTTTGACCGATCGCCAGGTCGCGAAACCACTTGCGGTCGGCCGGGACGACATGCCACGGAGCGAACGGCGTCGAGCAGCGCTCGATCGCGTCTTGGTATGCCTCGATGTATTCGTCGTAGCGCTCGTGCTCGGGCCAATCGGCGGTCGAGAGCTTCCAAGCCTTGTCCTTGTCGGCCTCACGCGCGAGCAGCCGATCGCGCTGTTCCTTTTTCGAGATATGGAGCATGAACTTGATGATGATCGTCCCGTTTTCGCAAAGCAGCCGCTCGAATTCGTTGATCCGGTCGTAGCGCGTCTCCCAAACGTGCTTGGGGACGAGCTTGTGCACGCGCGCCACGAGGACGTCTTCATACTGCGAACGGTTGAAGATCGTCATCATCCCCAGTTGCGGTGCAACGTTATGGATGCGCCAGATGAAATCGTGCCGCAATTCGAGAGGGGTCGGTTCCTTGAACGCCTCGACGCGACAGCCTGCGGGATTCAGCATGCGCATTGCGCGCCGGATCGTCCCGTCCTTGCCGGACGTGTCGAGTCCCTGCAGCACGATGAGCACCGCGTTGCGGCCCGCGGCATATAACTTCTCTTGCAGGTCTCCTAGGCGCTCCTCAAGCCACTCGACGCGATCCTTTGCTTCACTCTTATCGATGCCGAGAGTTTCGTTCGGATCGATTTGTCGCAACCTGACCTTCTCGTGGCTCGAAAACGTGTGGACGAGCTTTGTCCCAATCCCGGCTCGCACAGACGACTACCTCGCTTCCGTCCGCTCCTCTTGCACTCTCGGCCACGTGGACCTCCCGCACGTGACGGCGAACGACTCGGGTAATGAGCGGCTCTCCACAGGGCGGTGCGGCCAACGCAGCGTTCCTCGGCGTGTTTTGGTTCGGCGTCCAAGTGGTGTGGGGCGCGATCCTGTCGATCGCCTTGCAGGCGCGAAGCGTCGAACTCGCCCACGAAAACGGTTTGCGAAATTTCGCTCTCCTCGCCGCAGCCGGCGCCGCAGTCGCCGCCGTGGTTCAGGTCACTATCGGACCATTCGCCGACGCGCGGCGCGGGATCGTCGGACACCGTCTCGAGTTCTACGTCGTGGGGACGATCGGCGCGATCCCAACCTTGGCATGGTTCTTCCTTGCGCCGGCCTACTGGCAGTTCGCTGCCGCGTTCTTGTTGTTGCAGGTGTGGATGAACGTCGCGGTCGGCCCCTACCAAGCGGTCATCCCCGACTACATCGAGGCCGGACGGACCGGGACCGCATCGTCCTGGCTCTCGGTCTATCAGTTCTTGGGAAACACGGCCGGCGTCGTGATGGCCGGGTTTATCAAAGATTTTCGAGCGTTGGCCGCGGCTTTGATCGCCGTGCTCGCCGCGTCGTTGGCGGTCACCCTAACCCATGCCCGCGGCTTGGCGGCTTATCACGTCGTTACCGAGCGCTTGAAGGTGACCTCGAACGTGCGCACTCTGATCGTCTCGCGCGCCTTCGTGAACCTCGGCAGCTTCACGCTCTTGAGCTTCTTGTACTTCTACGTCAAGGACAGCTTGCAGTCGCAAAACGTCAACACGGACACGGCGATCGTTTTCTTGCTGTTTACGGTCACCGGCATCAGCGGCGCGATCCTTGCGGCCAAACCGACCAATCACGGTGACAAACGACTGATCGTCTCGGTCGCGACCGCGATCACGGCGATCGCGCTGCTGATGTTCGCGACCGCGCATTCAATGCTCGTCGCTTATGTTGCTGCTGCTCTTGCGGGCGGCTCGTGGGGCGCCTTCATCACGGCCGACTGGGCGCTCGCCGTCGGGATTCTGCCGGAGAATGCGATGGCGAGCGCGATGAGCATTTGGAACTTGGCGTCTGCGGTTCCGGCGATTTTCGCACCGCTGATCACCGCGCCGGTCGTCATCGCGGCAAATGCGCACGGTCAGGGCTTGGGCCCGCGCTATGCATTCGTCCTGGTCGTCGTCGAGTTCACGATCGGGACGTTGTGGCTCTGGCGGCTACCGCGGTCGGTCGTCGGACCTAGGCGCGCTTGACCGTCCCAGCGCGCTCGCCGGCGCGCCGCCACATCTCGAGCGCGTCTAAGGCGAATGTCGCGAGCTGCGGGAGGACGCGCGGCTGGAGCAGGCGTGCGTCCATGGCGGCCATTTGCGCGGCATTTTCGGCAACGCAGGCCTGCAAGAACGAGGCGGGCGTTAGCCCCTCAAAAGTGCTCCCGGCGTCGGCGGCGAGGAACCCGGACCCATCGCGCGAGCGCGTCGCGGTCTTGACCAGTCCGAACAGCGCGCGCACGTACCCATATCCGGCGAGAAGCGCCTGCAGCGCCGGCGCGCCGCGACCGCCGCGGACCCGCTCGTATGCGATCCAGTTCACGAAGAAGACGATGTGCCGCGTCTCTTCGCCGAGCAACAGCCCGCCGATCAGCGACGTCAGCGCATCGGGTAGAAACTGAACCTGGCGCGCAATCCGATAGATTCCGAAGCCGAAGAACGAATCCAAACACTCTTCATATCCGAAGTCGATGAATGCTCGCTCGCTGATCGTCGGAGAGGGCTCGCTGCTGCGGGCGCTCAGACCGTATCGTTGCACCATCGTCGCAAGCAGCCGAGCATGCCGGCCTTCTTCAAATCCTTGGAGCGCGACAGCCTCGCGAATCAGCGGGTCATGGAGTGATTCCGAGAACCCCAAGACCATCTCCCCGGCGTTGGTCTCGACCTGCAGAGCGGTGCTCCAAAAGGGAATTCCGCGCAAACGTTGGAGTGATTCTTGATCGAGCTCGGGCCACGGGAGATCGCGCGGATCGTATGGCCGATGCGTCGCGATAAAAGCGCGGCAAAAGAGCTCTTTGTGTTCGTCGGAACCGATGTGCATAGCGCATCGGTCAGGCATGGGGTCGTGGGATTCCTCCCCCCGGTGGTGTAAGACAGGGAGGAAAGGTTCGCCCCGATCAGGCTGTTGTGGAGGTCAGTTGAATGACGGTGACCGCCGTTAGGGACGGGGTCGAGGAACGGTATCGCGAGGCGTTACTCTTTAGCCGCTCGATCCTTCCTCTCGTATCGCGCACGTTCGCGATTGGGATCTCGTATCTCCCCGGCGAACTCGGGACCGCCGTTGTCGTAGGCTATCTCATGTGCCGCATCGCCGATACGATCGAGGACGATGCGCACGCGCCGGCGGTGATGAAAAGCCGGCTGCTCGCTAGATTCTTAGAGTGCTTCGACGATGTGGATGTCGCCGAGGAATTCGGGAGCGACGCCGGCGGAGTCCAAGGCTCCGAACACGACCTCGCATGCCTCCAACGAACGGGCGATGTTTTCCTGATCTACCGCAAGCTCTCGGCGCAATCTCGGTCAACGCTGCGCCGCTGGGTCGGTGAGCTCGTGCGCGGCATGCAGCGGTTCGTCGAGCGCTATCCGAACGGTATTCGCATTCGTACGCTCCCGGAATATCGCGAGTACTGCTACTACGTCGCGGGGACCGTCGGTCATCTGCTCACCGAACTCTGGCGCGAGCACTCAATGTTCATCGACGATCGCGTCTACGATCGCTTGCTGCTGGACTGCGAGGCGTTCGGCGAAGCGCAGCAGACTGTCAACATCATTCGGGACATCGCTTCCGACGCCGTTCGTGAGAACAGCGTGTACGTTCCGCAGGACGCGCTGGCTGCGGTCGGCTCGAGCCAGGATGCGCTCTTTCGTCCCGATCTCATCGAGCGCAACCGGGCCGCCCTCGACGGGCTGATCGGCTTGGCGCACGAGGATCTCGAAGCATCGCTTCGCTACATCTGCGCGATCCCGCTCGGCGCGTTCCGCATTCGCCTTTTCTGCATTATCCCGACGCTGCTGGCGGCTGCCACCTTACGCGAGCTCGAGCGTTCGAGCCAGATGCTCACGCCCGGTGAGACCGTGAAGATCACCCGTCCGGAAGTCAAGGCGCTGGTGATGACGGCTCCAGTCGCTGCGGTTTCGAACATCGGCGTCCGCTGGCTGGTCGATCGCGTGCGCAGAGAGCCCTTCCTCATAGGCGCCGTCTAGATCAATCGCTCCTTAGCAGCCTGGCTCGCTGCCGGGGCGATGATTACGCTCGCGCTTCACATCGCGACGAGCTTTCGCTACGGCTACCAGCGCGACGAGCTGTACTTCATCGCTTGCGGACATCGACTCGCGTGGGGGTACGTCGATCAGCCGCCGCTCATCGCCGTGCTCGCGAACGCCGCGTTACGCATCGGCGACTCGATCACGGCGATCCGCTTCCTGCCGGGTGTCGCTGCCGGTCTGCTGGTCGCCCTCTGCGGCTGGTTGAGCGTCCGTCTCGGTGGCGGCATGTTCGCGTGCGCGTTGTGCATGCTCGCCGTCGCGCTCGCGCCCTTCGATTTCGCGGTAGGCAACCTGCTAACGATGAACGCGTTCGAGCCGCTGTTCTGGACCGGCGCCGCGGCGCTGGTCATTCTGCAACTCGAGGCGCCCGCGGCCTGGCGCTGGCCGGTCCTCGGCTTGGTCCTTGGTCTGGGCTTCCTCAACAAATGGTCGATGCTCGCGTTCGCCTTGGCGCTCGCTGCCGGGATCGCGTTCTCAAGCGCGCGGCGGATCCTCCGCTCGCCGGGCCTCGCCGTCTGCATCCTGGTCGCCGCAGCGCTTGCCGCGCCGAATCTCTGGTGGCAAGCAGCGAACGGCTGGCCGCAAATCGAGCTCCTGCGCAACGCGGCCGCGCTCAAGGACCAAAGTGGCGGTCCGCTTGCCTTTGTGTTGCAGCAAACGCTCGTCATGGGGCCGGGCACGGTCCCGTTATGGATCGCGGGCCTCGTCCTACTCTCGCGGCGGTTCGCGGCCTTGGACTGGAGTTACGGCATCCTGCTCGTTTTCTACGTCGGGCTTGGGGCGAAGGTCTATTACATGGCGCCGATCTATCCGCTGCTCATAGCAGCTGGGGCACCGCTCCTGCAACAGCTCGTCGCGCGCGCGCCCTGGCGGATCGCGCTGACCGGCTTCGTCGCGCTTTCGTCGCTCGCGATCTTGCCCGCCGCGACGCCGATTCTTCCGCTCGACGACTACCTGGTATATCAGCGCGTCCTCGACTTTCGTCCCGTCCGCATGGAGCGCCGCGATGAAGGCCTCGTCCCGCAGCATTTCGCGGATCAACTCGGCTGGCCGTCATTGGTTGCGACCGCGCGCCGCGCTGCTTCGCACTTGCGGCCCGGCGAACGCGCATCGGCTGCGATCCTGACGTCGGATTACGGTCAAGCCGCGGCGCTCGCGTTTCTGGGCCGTGGGGACCTGCCCATCGCGATCAGCGGCCACAACGAGTACTACGTGTGGGGACCGCATGGCGACCATCCGGTCCTGCTGGCGATCGGCCTTCCACGCGAAACCCTTCTGCGGGCATATCGCGACGTACGACAGATCGACACTTATGAAGATCCCTACGTGCTTCCCTACTCGAATCGTTTAGCCGTCTACCTGTGTCGCGACCCGCGTCTTCCGCTCACGGCCTTTTGGCCGCAACTGCGCCGTTACATCTGACGGCACGCTTGTCGGCACGCCGTCCCGTAAAGGTGCCGTCCGAGGGTAGCCGGCTAACGTCGCCGCCAGTGAGCCCCACACGAGCACCGATCCGGCGAGCGAGAGGGAGCGCACGAATGCGGCGAAGGGGTCGACGCGCTCGAGGCCGGCCGCGACCTGCTCGGCTTCCCAGACGGCGCTCACCGGTTGATTCAGGCTGACCGTGAATCCGCGCGGGAGGCCGTCCGGCCATAGCCCGACCGCCTGACTCGGCGCCGCTGCCCAGATCGGCAGGATGCAGAGCGCGACGACGAACGGCGCGAGACGGAGCCGCAAGGGCACCGCGGGCGCGAGCGCGACGATCTCGAGGCCGACGATCAAGGCGACAAGGAAATCATACACTCCGCCGATCTTTCCTTGGGTCATCGCAACCCAATCCGTCGCGACGATGACCGTCCCGATCGCGCCCGCGACCCAAGCCCAGCCGCGCGCGCGGTGCAGGCAGAGCATCGCGGGCAAGAAGACGACGATGAGATCGTGGACGTGCAAGAACGGCGAGACGAGCGGCAACACCGCGCATGCGAGTGCGGCCGACTCAAGCTCGCGCGCCCGCGTCCGGTAGACGACGATCGCGAGCACGGCGACGGCGATCAACGCGCAAACCACACCGAGCGCCGCTGCCGCCGGAGCGGGAATCCCAAAACCGAACAGGATCGAGGCAGGCGTGATCTGCAGGAAGCTAAAGCGTTCGGCCGAGGTGTGACCGCGCAAGGCCCGCGCGTAGCGGCCGATCTCGTCCGGCCCGCCCGCGACGATGAGATTCGTCACGACGAATGCCCCACAAGCGGCGGCGAGCGAGACGAAGCCGCGGCGCGAGCGAAGCAGCCCCAAGAGTGCAAAGCTCACGTTCGGCTTCAGGACGAGCGCGCCGAACGATGCGAGTGCAGACCAAGGCCAGCGGCCGTCGCGCAGCAGCCACAGCGCAGCGATAACCATCGCGATCGCAACGAGCGCAGACTGACCGAGGCTGAATCCATACGAGAGTGGACTGAACGCCGCAGCCAATGCCACGATGATCGGCGCGTCGCTCCACCGGATCTTGCGACCCGCGAGCGTAAAGGATCCCAGAAAAATCACGAGGACGGCGACCCCGAGGATTGCGCCCCAAAGCTTCGCGGCAATCTCGAACGGAAACCGCGCGAGGATTGCCCAAAACGGCAAACTGATCGGCGGACCCAAGAACGGCAACACCTCGGTGCGCGCCGCGTCGACGCCGGGAATCGTTTTTTCCACGGTCCAGATTTGCGTCGAGTAGGGATCGCCGCCCGCGGCCCAAGTCGCGCCCGCCGCGTAGTACGCTTCGAAATCCCGCATCATCGGACCGGGGACAGAATACGGTCGAAATAGCAAGAACACGGCGGCGAAAAAGATCACCAAGCCCAGCCCGAGCGCCCCCGCGAAATGCGAAAAACGCTCTGCTTTCACTGTCGAGTCGAGACTATCGCGCTGCACCCATCCTCCGAGGAAAAGCCCCTGTAAACGCCGCAACCGGACTCAACTATGAGCACGGCACCGGATCCCATTACCCTGAGGAGCGAATATACAAACGTCCGCGAACTGCGGATGCACGCCCGTGTCGCGGTCGAACCCGGAACGGAAAACCGCACGCCCGTCGTGCTTGTTCACGGGTTTGTGCTTGCCAGTCGCGTTATGGCACCGGCCGCTCAACTCCTTGCCCGCGATTTTCCGGTCTACGTCCCCGACATGCCGGGCTTTGGCGAGAGTGACAAGCCGCCCGCGCAGACGCTCAACCAGTTGACGGAATGGCTCGACGCATGGCTCGAAGCGCGCGGCATCGAACGCGCTTCGTTCATCGGCAACTCAATGGGCGCCGAGCTGATAATCACTTTGGGCGCGACGCATCCCAACCGCGTTGCGCGGCTCATTCTGCAAGGTCCAAGCGTCGATCCGCCCGCGCGATCCTACGACGGCATGGCCGGACGCTTGATGAAGAACATGATCCGCGAACGCTCGAGCGCGCTCAACGAGATCGCACGCGAAGATTATGCCAAGGCGACGATCCCGCGGGTCGTCAAAACCGCCTACATGACGTTCCGGGACGAACCGGAGAAGAAGCTGCCGAAGATTCAGGCTCCGGTTTTGGTCGTCCGGGCGGGGGACGACCCGGTCATTTCACCGGAATGGGCGCAGCATTGCGCCGACATCGCCCCTGACGGGCGCTTGATCGTGATCCCCGGTTACTGCCACACGATTCACTTCATCGCCCCGGACGTGTTCGTCGATGCGATCCGCCCGTTCTTGTTCGAGGGCGAGCGCGAATCACGCGTCGCGGTTGCGCTCGGTTAGCTCGTGAAGCTGCGAAAGGTGGATGTAGCGGCGTAGCTCGTCGACCACGTGCTGCGTCGGATCGACAAAAGCGATCCCATATTGCCAACGCGGGTTGCTGACTTCCTTGAGGACTTTGACGACGCGGCCTTTCAGCGGCATCTTATCGAACGGGTGCACCGAGACGCCGTGGATCGTCTTGTCGCCGCTCGGCGCAAGCTTTGCTTGTTTGAGGACCTCTTCAGGGAGCGTCAGCATAAAATCGAGCATGTCGCCGTCATCGAAGTGCTCGATCGTCTCGAGACGCATGCCGCCGGTGCTCAAATTGCTCGCCTTGCCCAGGCGTTTGGTCTTTTGACCGGCGCGCGCATAGAGCGTGTCGAAGCTGACGTTCGCACGGAAAGCCGCCCGCTTGGTATTGAGCTGCGCGGCGACCCGCGAGGCGATCGTGCTCTCTCGCTCGGGTCGCGCCTTCGACTGGCGATCGACCTCGAGGATCTTGCCGACGAGAAGATCGCGATCCGCGGCCGGCAAGTTCTGGAAACGGACTCCGTAGTAGCTTACGACCGAATCGGGCTCTTGCTTGCGTCCCACGATCTGGCCGGGCAGTCGCAGCGCATGATCGGAGAGGGCCTTCCACTCCAACGTTAGGAACGAGCTGATCTTCAGCTCCAGCGCGGCGCGCAACCAAGCGCCTTCCTCGGAGATGCGCGCGAGCGTCGCGGAGATCTCCGCGTGACCGGGGATGTGGCAATTGATCCGCTCGTCTAACGTCAGCCACAGGGAGCCGCTTTGGGCGCCGCCGGCGGCGGCTTGGGCATCGGCCATCGTGCCTCCAGAAAATGAAATAGAACCCGGTTGCTGGAGTTAACGAAACGAGCGGGCGCTCCCTATGGCGTTTACCGAGCCTTTACCTTTCAGCGCGCGAAAACGTTCTTGAGCGAGTAGAGGATGTTCCCGGGCTTCATCGCGTCGTCGGTCGCCGTCGGCTCGTAACCGCAGTGGACCATGCAGTCGACGCATTTGGGGTTCCCGCTCTTGTAACCGTACTGCGACCAGTCGGTCGTCTCGAGCAGCTCCTGATACGAGCCGGCGTAGCTGTCGGCGAAGAGATAGCACGGGCGCTGCCAGCCGAAGAGCGAGTAGCTCGGCATCCCCCAAGGCGTGCAGTCATAGTCCTTCTCGCCGGTCAAGAAATCGATGAAGAACGGGCTCGCATTGAACTCCCACTTCTTCTTCCCGCTCTTGTACGGCGCGAAGATCTCACGGAAGAGCGCTTTACTCTGATCCCGATGGAGGAAGTGTTCCTGATCGGGTGCCTTCTCGTACGGGTAGCCCGGCGAGAACATCATCCCGTCGACGTTCAGCGACGTTGCGAAATCAAAGAACTCTTGCACTTCTTCAGCCTTGGCATCGTTGAAGATCGTCGTGTTCGTCGTGACGCGGAACCCGCGCGCCTTCGCCGCCTTGATCGCGCTGACCGCAATGTCGAACGTCCCTTCGCGGTCGACGGCACGATCGTGCACGTGCCGCACGCCGTCGAGGTGGACGCTGAACGTCAGGTAGGGCGAGGGCTTGAACTTGTCGAGACTCTGCTCGAGCCGAAGCGCGTTCGTGCACAGGTAGACGAACTTTTTCCGTTTTACGATCCCGGCGACGATCTCGTCGATCTGCGGATGGAGCAGCGGCTCTCCGCCGGGGATCGCGACGACCGGCGCGCCGCACTCGTCGACCGCTTTGAAACAGTCTTCGGGCGAAAGATGCCTGCGTAAAACCTCGACCGGATGCTGAATCTTGCCGCACCCGACGCATGCAAGGTTGCACCGGAACAACGGCTCCAGCATGAGGGTCAGCGCGTACCGCTTGTTGCCCTTCAAGCGCTGCTTGAGGAGATAGCCGCCGACGGCTACTGCCTGCCGGAGAGTGATCGCCATTCGTTCCGCGTTTCCTTAATGGTGGGTGGTGAGTAAGCCGTGCGCGCTGAACCACTCGATCGAATCAGCTAAGGCTTGCCTCACGGGATTCTGAGGCAAGCCTAGTTCGCGAACTGCCTTCGACGAGTCGTAGAACATCTGCTCTTTAGCCATCCGAACGCCGTCGAGCGCGATCTGAGGCCGGTGACCCAAGCGGCCGAGGACGAGTTCGTCGATCGCGGCGATCGCGAACGGGACGGCGAGAGGGAGCCGCATGCGCGGGGCAGGCCGGCCGGTCAACGTCGCCAGGCGCTCAAACAACTCACGAAGCGAAAGGTTTTCATTTCCCAGGATATAGCGTTCGCCGGCCCGCCCGCGCTCGTAGGCCAGCCGGTGGCCGGCTGCGACGTCCCGGACGTCGATCAGATTGAGCCCGGTGTCGACGTACGCCGGCATCGCACCGCGTAGAAAGCGCAGGAGCATGTCGCCGGTCGGGGTCGGTTTCGCATCCCAGGGTCCGACCGGCGTGCTCGGATTGACGATGACGACGTCGAGCCCTTCGGCGGCCGCTTGCATCGCTTCGCCTTCGGCGAGAAGCTTCGATTGTTTGTAGGGTCCGACGAGCTCGGTCAACGGACTCTGGTGCGTTTCATCGGCGATCGCGCCGTGCCGGACGCCGATCGCCGCGACCGAGCTCGTATGCACGACGCGCCGGACACCGGCGTCCTTCGCAGCGCGCAAGACGGCACGCGTCCCGTCGACGTTGCTGTGCATGATCGCCCCGCGCTCGCGCCGCCACAAGCTGTAAAGCGCGGCAACATGAAAGACGGCGTCGCATCCGCGCATCGCACCGGCCAGATCCGGCGCGAAGAGATCGCCGCGGACGATGTCGACGGGCAGGCCTGCAAGCGTGATCCCCGGCTGATCGCGCACCAAAGCGCGAACGTCCCAACCGTGATCGAGCAACTCGCGCACCAGATTCGCGCCGACGAATCCGCTCGCTCCGGTGACAAACGCTGTCGGCATTCTAAAAGGCGCTCCGCCCCAGGCTCCGCGCCCCCCATGCTTCGCATGGGGCCCCCAAACCACTAGGGCCCATCAGCTTTTTTTCATAGGAGATCGATTCCCCGAGGGGGCCCCTTCACCGTCTCCTTGATTCATAGCGACCCAGGGCGGTCAGCGGGAAGTGCTGCTGATAGAGATGATATTTCAAATAGAAGTGTCCCGGAAAACCGGTTCCGGTGAAGTGTGACTCGTCCCAGGTCCCGTCGTCGCGCTGCGTGTCGAGCAAATAGCCGACGCCGCGCTCGACTGAATTCGATCGATCCCACCATTGCGGATCGCGTTTGGCGGCTGCGAGCAACCCGATCAGCGCCCACGCCGTTTGCGAAGCGGTGCTCGGACCCTTGCCGCGCAGCGAAGGATCGGCGTAGCTGGCGCACGTCTCGCCCCATCCACCGTCGCTGTTCTGCGCCCCGACGAGCCAGCCGGCTCCGCGCGCGATCGCGTCGTCGATCGCGGGATGCGGTTCGAGGAGCGCGAGCGCGGCAAGCACTCCTCCGGTCCCGTAGACGTAATTTACGCCCCAGCGGCCGAACCAGGCGCCGTCGTATTCTTGCTCGTCGAGGAGAAAGCGCAGAGCGCGCCGGTACGCGGCCGGATCGATCGGGATGCGGCAACGCGCGTACATCTCGAGGACGCGGGCCGTGACGTCAGCGGTATTCGGATCGACCATCGCGTGCAAATCGCCGTACGGGATCTTGTTCAGCCACGCTTTGTCGTTGTCTTTGTCGAATGCGCCCCAGCCGCCGGACCGGCACTGCATCGACGCAACCCATTCGACGGCGCGCATCATCGCGGCGCGCTTTCGCTGGTCCTCTCCGATGGAGACGGCGTCGAGCGCCATCACGATGACCGCCGTGTCGTCGACGTCGGGATAAAACCGGTTGTCGAACTCGAACGCCCAGCCTCCGGACGGTCCGCGGCGATTTTTGACCGACCAGTCGCCGCGATCGAGAATTTGCTTCTCCAAAAGCCAACGCGCCGCGCGCGCCAACCGGGCGTCGTTACCGGGGACGCCGGCGTCGACGAGAGCCCGCATCACCAGGCCCGTATCCCACACGGGGGAGATGCAGGGCTGAATCCGATACTCGTCTTCCGTTTCGATCGCGAAGCGATCGAGCGCGGCGAAACCGCGAACGACCGCCGGATCGGCGACGTCGTAGCCCCAAGCGCGCAGGGCGAGCATGGAGTTGAGCATCGCAGGGATGATCCCGCCCCAGTCACCGCTCGCTTCTTGCCGCTCGATCGTCCAACGATGCGCGAGGTCGAGTCCGATTTTGCGAAACGGGATCACGCCCCATTCTTCGAGGCGGCGCAGAACGCCGTCCAACGCGACGAACGAGTTCTCGAGCGCATCGCTTCCGCGAGGGAGCTCGTACCGCGCGTTGGCGCGGCCCTCGGTATAGAGTTCATCGAGATCGAGCGGCGGGCCGTAGACCGGTTTGCGATCGAAGACGATGATGAGCGGGACCGTGCTTCCGCGGGCCCAACTCGACATGTCGTAGATCGAGAACGGTCCGTTCCCCGGCAGCAGCATCAGCGCCGGCGGGAGCGCCGGCAACCCACGCCAATCGTAGGCACCGCACAACGCCAGGTGCATCTTCGTAAAGATGCGCGTCTTCGTGATCCCGCCGCGAGCGACGATGAATTCGCGGGCGCGCCGCAGCGCCGGATCCGACGCGTCGACGCCGAGGATCCGCAGCGCCATGTACGCCTCGGCCGTCGTACTCAGCTCGCCGCCGTCGTCGTAGAACAACTCCCAGCCGCCGTGCGCACGCTGCTGATTGCGAAAGTACGTGGCGGCCTTGGCTTGCGGGATCGCGTCCAAGGTGCCCCAGATGCGGTGCAACAGCACGACCTCCGCGGTGATCGTCACGTTGGACTCCAACTCCGCCCACCAATAACCCTCGGCGTATTGCCGCGAAAACACATACTCAATCGAGCGATCGATCGCGTCGCGAACACGATCGGTCGCGGGACGGGTCAGCGTCGAGTGCGAATCGGTACGTTGCATGGGTGTATTGAAAGTCGCTTCAATGGCCGCGCTCGCGGCGTGGGCCGGGCTCGTCTTGACGCGCGGTCGCTTCTGGGAGGCCCGCGCCGACGACTTGCGAGAACCGTCGCGGCCATTCAACGAGGCGCCGCGCGTGCACGCCGTCGTCCCGGCGCGTAATGAAGAGGCCGTTCTCGCGCTGACCTTGCCGACCCTGTTGGCACAGCGCGATGCAAGCGGCTTCGATGTGACTTTGGTCGACGACCATAGCGATGACGCAACCGTCGACGTCGCGCGCGCCATCGCGAGCACGCATCCCGCCGGCGCGCGACTCACGATCGTCCAAGCCGGCCAGCGTCCCGAAGGATGGGCCGGCAAAGTGTGGGCGCTGCGCGAGGGCGTCGCCGCAGCCCTCGCGCAGCGCGACGCACCGGACTACTGGCTCTTCACCGACGCCGATATCGCGCATGATGCCGGATCGATCGCTTCGCTCGTCGCGACAGCCGTCGACGAACGCCGCGATCTCGTTTCGCTCATGGCGCAGTTACGCTGCTCGACACCATGGGAGCGGGTATTGATTCCGGCCTTCGTCTTCTTCTTCCGGAAATTGTTCCCGTTCCGCTGGGTCAAGGACGATCGCGAGTTGACCGCAGCTGCCGCGGGCGGCTGCATCCTCATCGCGCACGACGCGCTCGTCCGGATCGGCGGACTCGAGCGCGTCGCCTCGGCCGTCATCGACGATTGCTCGCTTGCCGCCGCGGTAAAACGTAGCGGCGGTCGCTTGTGGCTCGGGTTTTCGACCCGCGTCGCAAGCATTCGTCCCTACGATTCGCTTGAAGAGATCTGGAAGATGGTCGCGCGCAGCGCTTACGCGCAGCTGGGCTACTCGAAGACCAACCTCGCGGGGACCGTGCTCGGAATGAGTCTGCTGTATCTGGTCCCGCCCCTTGCGACCCTCGCCGGAGCGCTGCGCAACGATCGGGTCACGCTGTCCGCCGGCGCATCGGCTTGGACGATCATGTGGCTCGCTTATTTGCCGACCTTGCGTCTTTACCGCCGGCCGCCGCTCGCGGGGCTGCAGCTTCCGCTGTCGGCTGCGCTCTACACGTTGATGACGCTCGACTCGGCACGCCGGCACGAAAGCGGGATCGGGAACCCCTGGAAGGGCCGAGCCCTCAACGGGAAATCGAGCGCGCCGTCGCTTCCAACGCAGCCAGCGCCCGACGAGACTCGCCGATGAAGCGCAGCGCTCTTTGCGGTGCGCGCGCAAATGCGGCGAGCAGCGCGAGGGGCCGTAACCTTCCGTCCGCGTCGATCGCCCCCGAAATATCCGGCAGATCGTAACTCGCATCGTCGCTGACGATGCGCACCATCGCCACCGTGCAGCCCTGCCCGGCCAGCCGCTGCGCAAGGTGGAAGCCCTCCATCTCGACGACGGCCGCGCCGGTCTCGCGATAGAGTGCCGCGCGCTCGGCGCGCGCCGTGACGATGCGGTCGAGGGTCAGCGCATGCCCCCCCCGTCGCGCCCCCGTCGCCTCGCCGACGTGGGCCGTGAGCGCCGCATCGAAGGCGAGCGATTCGCTGCCGAAAATCGCGCCCGCGCACGCGATGACGTCTCCGACGTGCAACGCCGGATCGAGCGCGCCGCAGAGCCCGAGGATGACGAAGCTGCTCCCGGCGGCGCCCTCCAAGGCCGATGCGGCGGCGCTGCCCGCCGGGACGGCGAGGATCGAGGTCGCGGCAGCCGTGCCCGCGCAACCGCGCCTGACCGCGTCGTACTCTGGCCCGCGCGGGACGAGGATCACGTCGAGGCTTTCGGGAGCCAGGGGACGAGCCCCCCGGTTACGAAACAGCCATCGGTTCCCACGTCGTAACTCGGCGAGGTGATGCGTAGTCTCCGTGGTCAACCGATCGCGTGAGGCTGGGACCGATAAACCAAACGACCCCGTGCGGTTTCGTGCGTGCGGGCGCCCGCGATGGAGCGTCATTCTAAAGTGAATCGACCGATGCGGTGAGCGTGCGTTGAGCTTTCAACTTCGCCCGTATCAAATAGCGACGCAGCAAGCGATCGTCGACGCGCGCGCCGAGGGCGTGCGCCGTCAGGTCATCTCTATGTCGACGGGTACCGGGAAGACCGTCGTCATCGCGACGTTGCCCAAACTGCTCAACCTCGGGCCGAATGACGTCATGCTCGTCGTCGCGCATCGCGAAGAGCTGATCGAACAGATCTCGGACCACGTCTACGCGAGGAACCCGGACCTCAAGATCGGGATCGAGAAGGCCGAGCGCAGCGCCCCGCCCGAGTGCAACGTCGTCGTCGCGACGGTCCAAACCCTCACGCGGACTCGCCTGACCAAGTTCATGGAGCGCTTCCGGCGCCGGATCTCGCTCTTCGTCATCGACGAGGCGCACCACACGGCCGCCCCGACGTACCGCGCGATCTTCGACGCGATCCTGGCGCAACGCAGCAATGCCACGATCCTCGGCTTTACCGCAACCCCGCAACGCGGCGACGGCGTGAAGATCGTCGATGGGGTCCTCTTCGAGAGGATCGTCTACGAGATGGACGCCCGCCGCTCGATTGCCGAGGGCTATCTCGTCCCGGTCCGCTCGTTCCGCGTCGCGACCAAAACGGATTTGCGCGAGGTCGCGACCCGCGGCGGCGATTTCGTCTTGGGTCAGTTGGCCGACGCGGTCGACAACCCGGAACGCAACGCGCAGATTTACGACGCCTACCGGCGGTTTACGCCCGATTCGAAGGCCCTCGTCTTCTCCGCCTCGGTCGCGCACGCGAGAAACCTCTGCGATGTCTTCAAAAAGGCGGGGGTGAAGGCTGCTTGGGCCAGCGGCGACACGCCGACCGCCGAGCGCGAACGGATCGTCGCCGACTTCCGCAGCGATAAGATCCGGGTCCTCGTGAACTGCAATCTCTACCTCGAGGGCTTCGATGTCCCGTCGATCGAGGTGATCCTCAACGCCCGGCCGACGCAGAGTACGACCCTCTACACGCAGATCACCGGGCGCGGACTCCGCCCGCCCGACGCAATCGCCGACCAGCTCTCGACCGAGACGAATCCGGACCGGCGGCGCGTGTGGATCGCGGCGAGCGAAAAGCCGCACGTCATCATCCTCGACGTCGTCGACGTCAGCCAGCGCGAGATCATCACCCTCCCGATGCTATGGGGCCTTCCGGGCCAAATCGATGCGCAAGGGCGATTCGTCTCGATCGTCGCCGACATGTACGACGAGCTCGTCGAGAAAGACCCCCACACTGCGGCTCGCGTCCGCACGGCCGACCAGATCGAAGCTGCCCTTGCGAACATCGCGCCGACGAACGGCCACCACAAGAAAGCGACCAATGGCGTGTGGCAGCAAGTCGGCTTCGAAAACTGGCGGCTCGAAGTCATCAACCGGATCGCTAAAGACCGGCGCGGCCGGACCGTCCCATTGTTCGGCGAGCACTACGGCAAGTTCATAGAAAACGCGCGCCGGATGCGCCCCGATATCAACGCCGAAGCGCAGTACCTCAAGATGAAGAATGCCGATCCTCGCTCGATCAGCGAGGAGTTTCTGCGCTACGACATCGAGCTGCGCGAGAGCGAATACGTCACGATGCTCTCTTCCGGGAACGCCAACCCGCGCGAGATCTCAACCTCGCCGAACCTTCCGCTGGCGATGTCCGAAGTTGCGAAGCGGCTCGAGGCCGGCGAGCCGGCCGGCGTCAACGGGGCGTCCAGCCGGCACACGAACGGTCGCGTGCGCCGGAACCGCCGGCGGCGGCGGCACTAAGCCTCCACAGCCACAGCGCGCCGACCGTAAACTCGACGATCGCAAGGACGATCGCCCCGCGCGGGCCCAACCCCCGCGAGCGCGCGTCGAGCGCGTGAATCAGGGGCGCCGTCACCAGCGGAGCGATGACCTGCGGAATCGTCGTCGCGACGTTCCAGACTCCCATCGCCGACGCCATCGCGGTCTGGGGCAAGACGTTACACGCAAGCGCCCAATCGGCGGTGAAGAACGCGCCCCAGGCGCAACCTGCCAGCGCGCTCGCTATGTAAGCGATCTCTAAACGCGGCGCGGCGGCCAGCCCGAGCAGACAGACGGCGACGACCGCATTTGCGCCGGTCACGACCAAGCGCTTATCGTAACGATCCGCCGGACGCCCGCCCAGCGCCGCACCGACGATGCCGCAGAGGGTAAACGCCAAGAAGCAGATCGCTGTCGGCGTCCGTGCGTCGATGATGCCGAGACTTTCACGGACGAAGAAAAACAGAAAGCCCAGCAGCGTGTAAAAGCCGAGATTGATGAAGCCGCGCGAGACCAGCAGCGTGCGAAAGGACGCGTCGATCGCCAGCGCGACCTCGCCGACCGGTCGCGGCCTGACGCCGGCGATGTCGACGATCGTGATGAAATAGCCGGCCGCGAGAACGATGGCGAGCACGAGCGCGACGATACGGACGTCGGAGACGAAGCCCGCGACGATCAAGCCGCCCGCATTGCCGAGCGATTGAAATGCGGCCAGCCACGCGGATGCGCGACCGCTCGCGCCCGGCGTGATGTAGTCCGGGATGACGGCCTGATACGGCCCGATCGCGACGTTCATCCCGACCTGGAGGCCGTAGAACGCGAGGGTGAGCTGCGCGTAGTTCGGCGCGGCGTAGAACAGCCAGAGGGACGGGACGGCGACGACGAGGCCCGCGGCGTAAAATGCGCGCCGGTCGTGCCCTTGCATGCGCAGCCGATCGGAGAGCGGCCCGACGCCCAACTGCGTGACCATCGCGACGAATGCGCCGATCGCCGCCAGTCTCACATAGGCATCGACGCTCGAAAACGGGACGAGCGTCTCGATCCGTGCCTGCAGCGAGACGGCCAGGATCGCGCCCCAAACGAACTGGATTCCGAACCAGTAGGCTGCGATCGCGGCCGGGTGCGCGGTTCGTTCAAGAGCGCGCACGGGCATACTCCCACTCCTCGAGCGTATCGATGTCGTAGCACAAGCCCGGCGACGCATCGCGAATCGCGCGCACGGGACCACCGAGAATGCCTGAAGCGCGCGCTTCGACGTCGGCGATATGCAGGCGTCGTAGCGCGTATCGTATGAGCAGGCTCGGGCCGCACAAGGTCGCTAGACGCCATGCCGATTTTCGCGCGTCGAAGAACGTACCGGCAAGTCCCTCGATGTGCGCGACCGCCGGCGCGCGCAATACGAAAACCGTCCCACTCGCAAAGCGCTCCCCGGCGAGCGACATCGTATGCTCCGGCGCGCCCGGAAAGGCGCGCGCGTAATCCTGCGCAGCGGCCAAGGGCATCGATGCGACGAGCCCTTCTGCTCGCGCAGTAAAATCGCGCAGGCCCTCGGCGTCGAGAAACGGGATGTCGCTCGTCAGATAGATCAGGTCGCGCCCCGGAAAGGCGCGCAGCGCCCGCCGCGCGTTCTCGCCGCCGTCCGGCGATTCGTCGATGAACCGCTCGGTCCGTTCGCCGCAATGCGCGCGGACCTCTTCACCGCCGACGACTGCAATCGCCGCGACGCCGATCCCACGCGCTGCATCGATGACCGTATCGATCAAGCGCCGGGAGCCGAGCGGTGCGAGCGCCTTGACGTCGGTCCCGATCGCTTGCGCAAACGTGCCGTCGACCCGGCCGCCGGCCGTGATCACCGCATGGAGCATCAAGCGACGTTGCGGTAAAGAACCGGTCACATCCTCGCAACGCGGGCGCGCTACGCTCGCGCGATGTGTGTATCGTACCTGGTCGCTTCGGACGACCCGCGTATCGTCACCGAGATCGAAGAGACGTTACGCTCCTTCGGCGAGCCGGCACTGCGCTTCGCGGCTCGCGCCGGGATCCGGATCGTCCCACTGGCCGCGGGAGAGCGCTATACCGGCGTCTCTTCGGCATTGCGTCGTCTCGGGATCGAGATCGATGATTGGCCTGCGCCGCCGGCCGGCCTCTTCGTCGTCGAGGAGCGCACGATGTACTTGCGTTCCTTCAGCCGCATGACCGTCGCGCACGAATTCGGTCATGCCCTCGATTGCGCGCTCGGCGGCGGCGTCTATCGCTCCGGCGTCGATCCGCGGATCCGCCGCGCCTACGCGCGCGCCCGCACGTTCGTGACGCCGTACGCCGCGTCGGGGATCGACGAATACTTTGCCGAATCGGTCCGCGCGTACGTCGGCGTCAACGATGCGTCATCGCTCTGGCCGCCGGCGACGCGCGCTCGACTGCTCGCGATCGATCCCCCGATCGCGCATTTGATCGACGAAATATTTCGGCGAGAGATCCGTTAGACTCGAGCAGCCTTCAGTTCGCGAATCTGTTTTGCCGTCTCGATCCGCTCCTTCAGCAACCCGAGCGCCTCCTTGACGACGCCGATCGTGACTTCGTCTTTCAGCTTGCCGTTGGGATCGAAGCGCTCTTGGGCGCGAAAGACGATGACCTCGAGCTTGGGCAAGATATCGACGCTCAGCGAGAACAGGATCTCGCGAAAAGCGATCTGCATGCGCACCGCGCCGAACGTCGACCCGCCGCAGCCGAAGACGGCGACCGATTTCTCCGCGAGGCTGTTGTTGCCCGACGGTCGCGAGAGCCAGTCGATCGCGTTCTTGAGCGGACCCGGGATGCTGTGATTGTACTCGGGCGTGACGAAGAGCAACCCGTCGGCCTCTTTGACGCGCGTCTTGAGCTCGACGACCAGCTCCGGCAGATTCTTCTCGAAGTCTTGGTCGAACTGCGGCAGCTCGCGCAGGCCGTCATAAACCTCGATCTCCATCCCGTCGGGCGCAAGCTCGATCGCCGCATTGAGCAGCATCTTGTTGTAGGACCCCTTACGCAAGCTCCCGCAGATGCCGAGAATCTTCATGGGCGGCCCCTTCGCGGCGAACAGCGCCCTACCTAGGGGGACTCTAACGTTGCGTGATGGTCCGAGCTGCCAGCGCATCGACCGGGACGATCTCAATCCCGTCGCGCTCGAACATCGGCAGCGCCGCCTGGATCGCCTCCAGGGTCGCTGGCCGCGACCGCGCAACCGCGACTGCAACCCCAGTGCGCAGCGCAAGCCCGGCCGCTTGTTTGAGCATGAACTCGATGTACCGCGGTTCGTCGCGCGAATCGATCACCACGTCACGCGTAACGCTCGGTAAACCGCGGCCGCGCGCGTAACGATAGACCGTCGCCGTACCTTCGGCCATGCCGTCGACGACGATGCTCGACCCCGGGAGACTCGCGACGACTCGCCGCGCTTGCGTGCCATCGATGCTCCCCGAGAGCGGTGAGAGGGCGCCTTCCGCGTGGACGGTCGCGTACCGCGCGGCAAGCAGTTCGAGGGCGTGATCCGAGGGATTCGCGAAAATCGGATTCGAGATCGTCATCAGCACGCGCCGCTCTCCGAGCGCGCGGACGAACTCGGCGCTATCGCCGCCTTCAGGATCGACGGCTAAGGTCAGCGGCACGTTGAGCGCGGCGAACTTCGTGTCCAGCGGCAGGGCGTGGCCGCAATCGGTAACGATCAGCGCAAGGCGGGGATGCACGACCGAAGCCTGCACGACGGGAGGAGCCCAATCACCGAAGCGCTTTACCACAACGTCGTCGACGGGCGGCGCGTCATCATCATCCGTCACGAGTGAATGCGCGCCGATCAATTGACGCGTAAACTCCCGCGGCCTCACGGCCGCCGGCGCCTTTGCCGCCGGGGACGCGCGCAGCTGCGCGACCGTTTGCGTGTGGAAGCTCCGGGCACCCGAGAAGCCGGCGACGACGCATCCCAACGAGCCGGCGAGCAGCACGATCCACAGCATCGTTCCGAGGTGTTTCAAGCGTCGGCCCGCCGTGCGCTCATCGTCCAGAGAAGCGCGATCAAGATGAAATTCGCAACCAGCGAGCTGCCGCCGTAGGAAAAGAACGGGAGCGTGATCCCCGTCAGCGGGAACAGACGCAAGACGCCGCCCACGATGATGACGACTTGGAAGCCGAACGTGACGGCTAGGCCGCTCGCCAGCAGCTTCGAGTACAGATCGGGCTGGCGCGCGGCGACGCCGAGTGCGTGGACGACGACCGTGAAGAATACGGCACAGACGACGAGCGCCCCGAAAGCACCGAGCTCCTCGCTCCAGGCAGCGTAGATGTAGTCGGTCGCGGCGTCAGGGATGTACCCGGGATGCCCGAGACCGTATCCCGTCCCGAACAGACCGCCGGCCGCGATCGAAAAAAGCGCCTGAATCGTCTGATAGCCCGCACCCAGCGGATCGGCGAATGGATTGCGCCACACCGCGATGCGCGTGTGGACGTACGCGAAGTGTGACGCCGCCCAGAAGACGACGAAGGCGAAGACTGCGATCCCTCCGACGATCAAATCGATCCGTCGCGTGGCGACGTAAAGCATCGCCGCAAAGGTCGCGAGCAGCAGGATCGCCATCCCGAGATCGCGCTGAAAGACGAGGATCGCCATCGATGATCCCCATCCGATGAACAGCGGGCCCAGATACTTTGCGTTCGCGCGCAGCGACCACGGCCGGGCGCTTGCGATCACGTCGGCCGTCTCTGCAAGGTACGCAGACATGAAAAAGACGAGGAACAACTTGATCACTTCTATCGGTTCGAAACGCAGGCTTCCGACACCGATCCACAATTTTGCGCCGTTGACCTCCACTCCGAAGAGAGCAACCAGCGCGAAGAGGACGATCGAACCCAGGATCCAGATGTACTTGAAGGCGGCAAGGACGCGATAGCGGCGCAGCCAAGGACCCAGGCCAAGGACGAGCGCCAAAGCGATCCCCAACCAAATCTCCTGGCGATGCGCGAGATCGGGCGATAGGCGCGCGACCGCCGTCAGCCCCAATGCCGTCAGTAAGACGGCGAGCGCCGGCAGGGTGTCGTCACGGCGCACATCGCTTCCCCCAAGCGCGACCCATGCCAAGGCGGCAACCGCAAACGCGGCCAGCAGCCACGGCGGCCCAAGCGCACCGCGCGGCGCAAACGACAGCGCCCACCCACCGACAACGAGTGCCCCCGCCATCGGGAGCAATCGCTGCGCGCTCAACCAAAGCTGCAGCAATCGGCGGACTTATCTCCAGAACTGGGCGACGGCTGCCAAAGCGAAAAGCAACACGATGACCAGCGTGAACGCCAGCGCGCGGAAGACCCGTCCGTGCGGAGCTCTGGTCGCGACATCGGACGTTGAGAGCGGCGTAGCCAGCTCGCTCGCGACGACGACGGATCCGTGGTCGAGCCGTCGTTGCTTCGCGGTCACGAGCAGATTCGTCACCACATCGGCGACGGCTTCAGTCGTCCGCAGCGCATGATGGAATTCGCTCGTTGCGACGCGCCGGTGAAAACCGCTCGTGCAGAGCAAAAGTTGATCGTGTTCCCCCAGCTCGACGTGAACCACGTTCGCCTCGAGCATCGGCTGTGTCCCCAAGGTGCGCGTCACCATCGTATGCACGTGCACGCCGGCCGGCGCCGACGATGACCGCGCCTCGTCGAGCGGCGCCATCTCGAACGCGTCATCATGCGTCACGATCTCGAGCGCATCCTTACGCATCAAGTACGCGCGTGAGGTCCCGACGTGCCCGACGAACGCATGCTCGCCGACCAAGAGCGCCGCAGTCACCGAGGCGCCCCCCGCAACGTAGTCGTCGTGGCTCGCGCTTTGCGAAAACAGTCGCGAATTGGCATACGAGAGTGCTGCCAGGACGAGCTGGCGCCGGGCCGCGGACGACGTAGCGCGCGTCGAAAAGATCCCGGTCCGCGCCTTGCGGCGCAGGAAGTCGCGGACGAACAAGAGAGCTGATTGCGCGATCGACAAACCGCGCGAGATCGATCCGAATCCATCGGCAACGGCGAGCAGCGTGACGTTCGGCGCCAGCGACTCGGCGAGTGCAGCATCGCCCCCGTGTTTTTGCCACACTCCTGGATGCGTACCGACCGCTATTTCCATGTGCCGACTCCGCGAAAGGTGATCGTTGCCGACCCGATCTGGAGCCTGTCCCCAGGATCGAGCCGGGTTATTCCGTTCAACCTTTGCCCGTTCCGTCCCGTCCCGTTCAAGCTGTCGAGGTCCTCCAAATGGACAACGCCGTCCCGCAATTCCAGCCGTGCGTGAAGGCGGCTCACCTGCGGGTCGTTCAGGACCAGATCGGCATTGTGACCGCGTCCGATCAAGGCCGAGCGTGGGAGCCGCTCCGTGTGCCGCCGGCCGCCGAGCTCGACGTCGACCTCGATCAATCGCACGTCGTAGGCGTCCGGCTCGGCTTCCTCGGCGATGTCGCCGACGCGCGGTAAGAGCAAGAGAAACGCGCCGACCGCCGCGGAGAGGCACACCCCCGCAGCGCGAGGATCAAGCAACGGCGATCACCCGCAGTTTCGTGTCGCCGATCACGATGGCGTCGTTCGCCGACAAACGCGCGCGGCCCGCGCGCTCGCCGTTTACGTATGTCCCGTTCAGCGAGCCTGCATCTTCGATTGCGACCCGTCCGTCATCGAGAACGATTCGCGCATGCACCCGCGAGACTTGCGGATCGCTCAGCACGACGTCGTTTTCCGGACTCCGTCCGATCGTCACCTCTGCGTCGAGCGGAAACCGATGGCCATGTTCGGGTCCACTCTCGACCGCGAGGACATAGCGTTGCGGAGTGGGCGGGCTGGCGTCGACCACGGCTTCGATGACGACCGAGCCGGCGACGACCCGCGCATCAGGATGCAGAACGACCGATGCGGCACCGCGGGAACCGCCCAGAGCACTCCCCAATTGGGCAAGCAGCTCGCGCCACTGGCTCTCCAGCTGCTCGCGATGCGTAACAAGGCGCGCAAAATCGCTCGGATGGACCGAGACGACGTAGGCGTCGCTTGGTGCGCTCTCGTACAACGCCACGAGTTTGCGGCCGATCTGCGACGGCTCGAGCGCACTCGGAAAGACGCGCGCAAAAGCTCGCTCGACCACCTGAGCGCACGCCGTCTCGATGCGCATGAAGACGTTCATGGCCGCTCCAACAACGCGACGAAGAAGCCGTCGCGGCGTTCGATTCCCGGCGCCGTCAAAAGATCCGGATGGGCGCGACGCAACTGCGCATCCGACCCAAGGACCGCATCGACGACGTCTTCGCATTCGCGACGGTCGGTCGTGCAGACCGAATAGACCAGCCGCGCACCCGGACCCAGCGACGAGACGGCGGCGGTCAACATGGCGCGCTGAGCCTCCGCCAGGCGCGCAGGATCCTCAGGCGACTTGCGCCAGCGCGCCTCGGGTTGACGACCGAGGATCCCCAACGCCGAACAGGGCGCATCGACCAGGATGGCATCGGCCATGTTCGAGCGCGATTGCGTCGCATCGCCCTCGATGACTTCGACGCAGTGGATCCCCGCTTCCGCGAGCATCCGGCGCGCCGGTTCGATCTTGCGAGCATCGATCTCAATCGCTTCCACCCGTCCCCGATCGTGCATCCGCGTCGCGATTGCAAGCGTCTTGTTCCCGCGCCCGCTGCAAAGCTCGATGATGTGCTCGCCGGGCTGCGGATCGAGGACGTCGACGGCGATCGCTGCCGACTCACTCTGTAAGGTCCAATCGTCGAACCGCTCGATGAAGCCGTCCGGCGCTCCACGTTCGAGATTGACAACGTCGCTGGCAAGGCTCGAGGGATGCGCGGCGACCCCCACCGCGAAGAGCCGCTCGAGCGCGGCCTGACGGCTGAGGCGACCGAGATCGACGCGCAACGAGATGAGTGCCGGTTGGTTGACGCCGTCGACGATCTGTTCCAAGCGGTCGGCGCCAAACCGTTCTTCCCAATGACGGACGATCCACGTCGGGAGCGAGTATCGAACCGACAGATATTCGTTACGATCCGCAAAATCGTCCGGCTTGGGTTCGCGTTCGTCTTCAGCGACGCGACGCAGGACGGCGTTGACCAGTCCGGCGGTGCCACGATGGCCGAACTTGCGAGCAAGGCCGACCGATTCGAAGACCGCGGCATGCTTCTCTACCCCGCCCATGACGCGCAGCTGATACGCGCCCAGGCGCAGCACTTCCGCGATCGCCGGCGGAAGCGTTTTCGCGCGAGCGCCGACATAGGGCTCGAGATACCAATCGAGCAGGCGGCGCATTTTGATCGACCCGTACGCGAGCTCCATCGCGAACGCGCGGTCGCGCGGATCGAGGTCGGCTCGCCGCGCGCGATAGTCGAGCGATTCACGCGCACTACGCCGCGGCCCGCCGAACACGTCACGTGCGACCTGTAGCGCGACTTCGCGCGCGTCCGTGCGCTTACTTGACGCGCTGGAGGCTGCGGGCAAAGGCCGCTCCGTCGATGGCGCCGCGATTCGGCGGGATGACGCGCTCGAGCGCAAGCCGCCCGCTCCCCGCATACACGAGCACCGCATCGCCCTCGATCCCGGCGATCTCGCCGGCACGCGCGGGGTCGCTTGGCTCGCCGCAGGCGCGCGCTTGCAAGACTTTCAGTGCGCTGCCGCCGACCGTTGCCCGGGCCGCGGGCTGCGGCGCGAAGGCCCGGACACGGGCTGCGAGCTGCCCAGCGGAGAGATGCCAGTCGAGGACGGTGTCGTCTTTGCGCAACGGATGGGTCAACGTCGCGGCGATCTCGGACTCGGGAGCGAGGCCGGCTTGCGGGCGGCGCTCGAGCGTACCGCTTGCGAGCGCATCGAGCGCATCGCCCAGCAGCCGCGCACCCGTTCGCGCCAATCGGTCGTGCAGCTCACCGCATGTTTCATCGGGACCGATCGGCGTCTTCTCCTGCAGCACGATGTCGCCGGTATCCATGCCCTCGTCCATGGCGATGATCGTCACGCCGCTCTCGGACCGTCCGTCGCGCAGCACGCTCTGCAGCGGCGTCGCGCCGCGATAGAGCGGGAGCAGGCTCGGATGGACGTTCAACGCGACGCCTGTCTTGGGAATCGCGAGCATGCTCGCCGGGACGATCTTGCCGTAAGAGACGACCACGAACAGATCGGGTTCGAGTGAGCGCAGCTCCTCCGCGATGTCGCGCAAACGCTCGGGTTCGAAGACGCGCAGTCCGGCTGCGAGTGCCGCGCTCTTGACCGGCGCCGGCGCCAGCCGCTGTCCGCGGCCCGCCGGGCGATCGGGCTGCGTAACGACGGCGACGACGTCCGCTCGCGCGCGCGCCGTCTCGAGACTTGGGAGCGCGAACGGGCTCGTCCCGAAGAAAACAGCTCTCAGTTGGAAAGTGCGATCTCTTCCGGCTGCGCGGCCGGCGCATCGGTGCCGCCTTCGGCGGCGTCGATTTCCGATTGCGTGACTGCTGGTCGAACGTTGCGCGCTTTGTCCGTGTATAAGATTCCGTCGAGATGATCCATCTCGTGCTGCAGGCACTGCGCGAACAGACCCATCGCGTCGTACTCGACCTTCTCGCCGTTCTGATCGAGGCCGGCGCAGACGACGTGTTCGAAGCGGGTCACGTCTCCGATGAATCCAGGAACCGACAGGCAGCCTTCGATGAGTTCGACCTCACCCTCCGTCAGCGTGAAGCGCGGGTTGAAGACGACGAGCGGACCGATGCGCTCGCCCTCCCGATCCTGCAGATCGACGACGAACATTCGCTTGCTGACGCCGATCTGCGGCGCGGCCAATCCGATGCCCGGGGCCGCGTACATCGTCGCAAGCATGTCCTCGATCAGCTGCTGCGTCAGCGGATCGATGATCTCGGACGCCTTGTACCGCTTCGCCATCTTGCGGAGGGTCGGATGATTGTCGGTGAGGATCGTGCGCAAATAGGCCATGGCTTTCGTCTACTATTCTACATCGTCCGATTCACCCCGGGTTGCGAAGCGCAGGAGGCGCGTAGTGCCGCGTAGCCCCGGAGGGGCGTGAGCGGCCGCCCGCCGGGCGAGGAGCTGAACGCGCCGAGGTCGTACCCGACTGGTCCCCATGCACTTTGCGATCGTGGTTTTTCAAGGCGTCGAGGAGCTCGACATCGTCGGCCCGTGGGAAGTCCTGCGCTACGCGACCGGGCTCATCCCAGACGAGCGACACCGGGTCTCAATGCTCACGTTGACGCCGACGGACGAGATCACGGCCCAGCTCGGGATGCATTTTCGCCCGGACGGCGTCCTGGATGCCCCCGTCGATGTCCTGATCATCCCCGGCGGCGGGTATGTCACCCGCGCCCCGCAGGGCGTTCGCGCCGAGATCGAGCACGGCGAGCTCCCGCGCCGGGCAGCCGAACTCCACCGCGGGGGGACGACGCTGGCAGGCGTTTGCACCGGCGTGATGGTGATCGGGTCGCTCGGGATGCTCAAGGGACGTCCGGCGATCACGCACCACGGAGCGCTCGACGAATTGCGAGCCAGCGGCGCGCAGTTGATCGAAGCACGGGTCGTCGACGACGGCGACATCATCACGTGCGGCGGCGTGAGCTCGGGGATCGACCTCGGTCTGTGGCTCGTCGAGCGATTTCTGAGCAAAGAGCTGGCCGAAAAGACCGCCCACTACATCCACTACAATCGCGGCGAAGTCTACGTTTCGAAACGCCTTCGCGCGGTCTAAGCCGCCGCCGAACTACAAGATGTAGTTCGAGAGATCCGTGTTGCCGACGATTGGGTCGAGCCGGTCGCGCACGTACTGGGCGTCGATCGCGATCCGCCCCGTTTTCTCGGGTGCCTCGAATGCGATCTCCTCGAGCAGACGCTCCATGACGGTGTGCAGGCGGCGCGCTCCGATGTTTTCGGTCTGCTCGTTGACCCGCATCGCGATCGTCGCAATTTCACGAATCGCATCGGCGCTGAAATCGAGCTCGACGCCTTCGACGCCGAGCAGCGCCTTGTATTGATTGATGAGCGCGTTGCGCGGCTGCGTGAGGATCGTCTCGAAATCCGCCGCCGTCAGGGAATCGAGCTCGACCCGGATCGGCAAGCGCCCTTGCAATTCGGGGATCAAGTCGGACGGCTTGCTCATGTGGAACGCGCCCGCCGCGATGAAGAGCACGTGATCGGTCTTGAGCACGCCGTGCTTCGTGTTCACGGTGCTTCCTTCGATGATCGGCAAGATGTCGCGCTGGACGCCTTCGCGCGAGACGTCAGGCCCGCGCGAGCCTTCGCGTCCGGCGACTTTATCGATCTCGTCGATGAAGATGATCCCGTTCTCAGCGGCCCGCCGCAACGCCTCGCGCTTGACCGCGTCCTGATCTATGAGCTTGTTCTCTTCTTCTTCGGCGAAGATGCGCCGAGCGTCGGCGACCGTCACCTTCTTCTTGCTGCGCCGCTTCGGCAGAAGTCCCCCTAGCATGTCACCGAGGTCAGCGCCGCCCATCCCGCCGTCCATCGACCCGCCGATGACGCCGATTGGGATCGACGGCGACTCCTCGATATCGATCTCGACCAGCCGGACGTCGTAGAATCCGCGCAGGACGTCATCGCGCGCAGCATCGCGCGTCGCGGTGACCGCCTCACGCGGCGGCGCCGGACGCTCCGGTGGCGGTGGCGCCGCTTGGTGGCCGGGATAGGCGCTCCCGAAAATAGAGCCCAGCGTCGCGGCCAGCGGGTTTGCTTGTTGCGCCCCCGGGGCGCAGGTCTCCGGGTGCAGCAAATCGATGATCCGCTCGACCGCGGCGTGGTCGGCAGCTTCCTTGACGTCTGCGCGACGCTCTTCACGCACCATTCGGACCGCGACCTCGACGAGATCGCGGACCATCGACTCCACGTCGCGTCCGACGTAGCCGACCTCCGTGTATTTCGTCGCTTCGACCTTTACGAACGGCGCCCCGGCGAGCGTCGCGAGCCGACGCGCGATCTCGGTCTTCCCGACCCCGGTCGGACCGATCATGAGGATGTTCTTCGGGATGACTTCGGCACGCATCTCGTCCGGGAGCTGCTCGCGGCGATAGCGGTTGCGCAAAGCGATCGCGACGGCGCGCTTGGCACTCGCCTGACCGACGATGTACCGGTCGAGCTCGACGACGACTTCTCTCGGGGTGAGCGGCTTGGAGCTCATGTCACTTCGACGACGATCTCGTCGTTGGTGTAGATATCGATCTTCGACGCGATGTGCAGCGCTTCGCGCGCAAGCGTCTCCGCGTCGAGATCGCTGAACTTCAAGAGCGCCTGCGCGGCCGCCAGCGCATACGGGCCGCCGCTGCCGATCGCGGCGACGCCCTCGTCGGGCTCGATCACGTCGCCGGTCCCGCTGATCACGAAGAGATGCTCGGCGGTCCCGACGATCAGCAGCGCTTCGAGACGACGCAGCGCGCGATCTTGCCGCCAATCTTTCGCCAGCTCGACCGCTGCGCGGGTCAGATTGTCTTTGTACTCGTTGAGCTTGCCCTCGAATTTTTCGAGCAAGGTGATCCCGTCGGCCGCCGACCCGGCGAATCCGGCGATCACCTTTCCTCCGGCGATTCGCCGGACTTTGCGGGCACCGTGCTTCATCACGATCTTGTCGAACGTCACTTGCCCATCGCCCGCCATCGCGAGCTTGCCATTACGCCGGACCGCAACGATCGT
>Ga0209415_10002889_pt1 | contig 32112 bp, 35 predicted proteins | sample PeaSoiSIISIP2007_FD_187696 | JGI IMG/M metagenome (GOLD analysis project Ga0209415, IMG submission 187696) | Peat soil microbial communities from Weissenstadt, Germany - SII-SIP-2007 (SPAdes) (version 2) | ecosystem: Environmental > Terrestrial > Soil > Wetlands > Peat | place: Germany... | reverse complement strand
CCGGATGCGGAAAACCGCATGTCCGGTGGTGTGGGAGGGTGACCGGGCCGAAAGTCCCGGTCACTCGACCCGATCAAGGCCGGAGGACCTGCGCGACTTAGGGCATCGAGGCGAGACGATCGAGCAAACGGAGCATGCGCGGAGCGGCGTCGCGTCTTCCGCCGAAGCGGAACTCGTTGTAGGCGGTGGTTAGATCGTCGACCAATACCGCTGTTTCCGATGCGGGCAGGACCCGCGCAAACTCGGAAGGAGTTAGCCAGGGAGGCTTCTGAAATCCGCGTTTCTCCAGCATCTCCAGCATGCGCCCGTAGAGCAAGGTTGCATCGGAAGCCTCGCCTTCTCCGCGCCGCGCCCGGAGCACGCCGCGGCGGCTGCGCCACCAGCGAGCCAGCGCCGGACCGTAAAAGATCAGCACAATCGCGATCAAGGCCAGCGACAGCAGGATCGCCGCCACACGCCGAGCCGCGGGCGCGTTTTGATCCCACCATAGGGAGGCGTCCGGAATCCAGTCAAAGCGCAACTGGCTGCCGGACTGCTGCATGCGCGACGCCAGCACCACTTGCCGCTGGAGATCGTAGCGCAGCACCCAGTCCTGCCAGAACTGGTCGGCGGCATCGTAGAACAGCGCGACGCGGCTGAAGAGGCCGTCCGATGCGGCTTCGCCGGCCGGGGTGGGATCGAAAACGGTCCAGCCGCCGGTGGGGGTCCATGCCTCCACCCAGCTATGGGCGTCGGAGGCGCGCACCACCTGCCAGCCGGTCAGCGGGTTGAACACGCCGCTCTGGAATCCCGTGACCACGCGCGACGGAATCCCCAGCGTGCGCAGCATCACCGCCATGGAGGAGGCGAAATATTCGCAGTGCCCCTTCTTGCGCACAAACAGGAAGTATGCGATGGGGTCGCGGACCTTCACCGTCGGCAGATCCAGCGTGTAGCCATAATCGTGGCGGAGGCGCCGCTCGACCGCGCGGGCCTTGGCCTCGTCGGAGCTGGCATCGCCGGCCATCGAGCGCGCGAGAAGGGCGATGCGGGGATCGGTGTTGGCGGGAAGCCGAAGCAGCTCCTCGCGCTCCCAAGCCTCCAGCTTACCGGGAGGGAGGATCGCCGGGGCATCTTCGTACTCGACGAAGCTATAGGCGCGGTAGGCGAGGCCGTTGGGGGCGCCGGCAAGAACGTGGAATGCTCCCCCGGCGGATCGCCAGATCTGAGGCAGGTTGATGCGAATGGTTTCGGGAATGCCGGCGAAGAACAGAGTGTCGGAGGCAATCTCATCCATTTGCACCTGGTACTCGAATTCACGTCCCGGCCTGCGTTGCGGTGCGGTGCCCAGATTCACCAAGCCATAGCGGTCCACGGGCAATTTTACGAGGGCGAGGTGGGGATTGTCCCAGGTCTGGCCGTCGAAGCGCGACAGCGCCGCGCCGCGCCAGCGTACGCCTACGAGGGTTTGGCCTTGATCGGAGCGGATATGCATCACGGTGCGGCTGCTCTGCTGGAGGCGGCCGATATCGCCGAGCATCACCTTATCCGCGAAGCCGGGCAGGCGCGGTCGATCCGGCATGAACCGGCTGAGTGCGCCTCGCGCCGCGCGCGGCAGCACAAAAAACAGTCCGGCGGTCATGGTCAGAATTCCGCCGCACAAAACGAACGACGTCACACCGAGCCGGCGGCCGAACGCCCTCTGTCCGGTGCGCGCGAGCGTTTCAGGCACGCCTGCCGATTTGCGGACCTCGCCGCTGGCCAGCGCCGCCACCGCGAACAACAAGAACAGCGCCAGGAACACGACGAACCCCAAGTTCACCGCCAGCATCGCGGCCGCAGCCAGTTCCGTCGCCGCAATCATCTTCAGGTACAGATAGTCGCGGCCGGTCTTGGCGGTGAGCAGCTTCAGCGTCGTCAAAATCGCGGCCAGATGCAGCGTGGCCGCGGGAGAGGGAGGGGGTCCGGAGAGGAACCAGGCGTCGAACGGGTAAAAGCAGACGGCGGCCAGAGTCCACGCCGCGATGGCCGGTTTGCTCAGGTCCAAGGCTTTGCTCAAGTGCGGCGGCAGCCAGCCCGAGACCTTCGCTGCGCGAGCAATCAGCGCGGCCAGCAGGATGATTTGCGTGGCCCAATCCAAATGGCCCGAGCCTGCCAGCGCCAACAAGCCGGAGGCCAGCATGCCCAGCAACGCGAACTGGAAGAAGCGCTCGACGGTGGAGAGTGCATCGCGGACGGGCGGAGCCATGGAAGTAATTCCATTATGGCGCTGTCGCGCGTGGGTCGCTTCACTGTCGAACATCAATGCGTTTCCTGCGCCCTCGAGAGAGACAACTATTTAGTTGACACTGTAGACCAAACACTTTACACTCGAAGAGTGATCGGCGGCTTCAGGCACAAGGGGCTCGAAGAGATTTATCTCACCGGCAAGACGCGGGCATTGGCTCCGATCACCTCCGGAAGTGCGTGCGGATCCTGCAATTGCTGGAAGAAGCCGGGCAGCCGGAGGAAATGAACATCGCCGGCTTCCGTTTTCACGGCCTGCAAGGCAATCCGAAGCGGTGGTCGGTGCGTGTGACGGGGAATTACCGGATCACTTTCGGCTGGTCGGGCGAAAACGCGTTGGATGTCGATTTTGAAGACTACCATTAGGGAGGACGGTTATGGAGAAGAAAAACGGACTGCCGCCGGTCCATCCGGGCGAGATTATCAAGGAGGACATCCTACCGTCTGTCGGCCTATCCGTGACGGCCGCGGCTAAGGCGCTGGGTGTGTCCCGCCAGATGCTGCACGACATTCTGGCGGAGCGTAAACCCTTGTCCGCCGTCATGTGCCTGAGGGTGTCCCGCCTCTTTGGGGGCTCACCTGAAATATGGATGCGGTTACAGGCTGCCTACGACTTGAAGAAGGCCGAACAAGACAAGGAGGTCATGCGACGCGTCGCGCGGATCGTGCCTGTGTTGCCCCCGGACCGCCTCCCGCGAGTACCATCTTCTTAGTGGCCAAATTCAAACCCGCAGGTTCCAAGAAACCGAAAGCCGCGCAATCCAAACGCGGATTCATTCCCTGCCTCATCGTGCTGGTGGTCGGATTCGTGCTAATCTCGCTGCTGTTCTTCGCCGTCATGAAGTCGGGCCAGTAGCGGCACAAGAGAGGAACCACGAATGCGTATCGATCAAAGAGAACCCAACCAGCTCCGTCCGCTGAAAATAACGCCGGAATACCTGTTGACCGCCGAAGGCTCCGTGCTGATCGAGGCCGGGAACACGCGCGTGTTGTGCGCCGCGTCCATCGAAGAAACTGTCCCCGGCTTCTTGCGGGGCAGCGGCAAGGGATGGGTAACCGCTGAATACTCCATGCTGCCTCGCGCCACGGCGACGCGGACGGCGCGCGAGGTCGCCAAGGGCCGGGCGTCGGGGCGCACTATGGAAATCCAGCGGCTGATTGGGCGATCCCTGCGAAGCGTGGTGGATCTGAATGCGCTGGGTGAGCGCAGCGTGATCCTCGATTGCGACGTGCTTCAGGCCGACGGCGGCACGCGTTGCGCGGCGATTACCGGGGCGCATATTGCTCTTTCGGCGGCTCTGCGGCAGCTGGTGAAATTTGGAGCGTTGAAGAAATCGCCAGTGCGCGATCATGTCGCGGCCGTGAGCGTCGGCATCGTCGATGGAGTTCCGCTGCTTGACCTGTGCTATCAGGAGGACTCCCAGGCCGAGGTTGACATGAACATCGTCATGACCGGATCGGGGCGTTTCGTCGAGGTTCAGGCGACAGCGGAGAAAACGGCCTTCGATGACGCGCAGCTCGCGGCGCTGCTGGCATTGGGACGTCGCGGCATTGAGGAGTTGGTGGCGGCGCAACGCGCCTTTGAAAAATGATCGTCTATTGTGCCACGTCCAATCCCGGCAAGCTGCGCGAGTTCCAATTGGCCGCGCCGGACTTCGACGTCCGGTCTCTGCCCACCAAAGCTCCGCCGCCGGAGGAGCATGGCGCGACCTTCGAGGAAAACGCCGCCGCCAAGGCGGAATACTACGGCAAATTCGTGGACGGCTATCTTTTTGCGGATGATTCCGGCCTCGAAGTGGATGCGCTGGCGGGCGCTCCCGGCGTGCATTCGGCGCGCTACGCGGGGCCCGACGCCACCGATGCACAGAACAATGACCTGCTGCTGCAGCGCTTGAAAAGCGCCGCGTACCGCACGGCGCGTTTCGTGTGCGCGATTGCGCTGGTGAAAAATGGGTCGCTGGTGAGGACGTTTCGCGGCACGGTGGAGGGCCGAATTCTGCACGACACCCGCGGTGCTGGAGGCTTCGGTTACGATCCGCTGTTTTACTACGAGCCCTTCGGCTGCACGTTCGGGGAGGCGCCCATTGACGCCAAGATGCACGTCAGCCATAGGGCGCAGGCGCTGGAGGCTATGTTCACTTTCCTCAGAAATAGCGCTTCCACTTAAGAAACCCGATCTGGGTCTTGGCGTCGATGATTTTGTAAGACCGAATCAGTCCGTCGATTTCTTTCGCGGTGAACCAGCGCGTCTGAATACGCTCGTCTTCCATCGGCGTCTTTTTGCCCTCGGTGAGGCCGGTGGCCAGATAGATGGTCATCTTCTCGGCCAAAAATCCGGGGCTGGGATAAAACAACGCCAGCTTCTGAAACTTGCGCGCGCGATAGCCGGTCTCCTCGGCCAGTTCCCGGCGAGCGGCCTGAAGCGGCGTCTCGCCTGGGTCGACGCGGCCCGCCGGCAGCTCCCACAGATACTTGAGCGCGGGCAGCCGGTATTGCCGCACCAGTAAAACGCGCTCCTTATCGTCCACGGGCATCACCACGGCCGACCCCGGATGCTGCACGATGGCGCGCTTGATCTCGAAGCCGTCCGGGTCCAGCGCCTGGTCCAGCGTCACGTAGAAAATCGGAGTTCGAATCAGTTCTTTTGAGGAAATTGTTTTCATTTAGCCTGATTTTATTTAGCGTGAATGGCCGCGGAGAATTGCGCCGCCGGCAAAGTATTCAAGATATCGGACGGCTCCAGCCAACCCCGGCGCGCCATGGAAACGCCGTAGCGCATATTGGCCAGATGCTGGGGATGGTGCGCGTCGGTGGAGATCGCGAATTTGCAGCCCCTGGCCTTGGCCGCGCGAATCAGCGATGCGGTCAGGTCCAGGCGTTCCGGGCTGGCGTTGATTTCGAGATACACGTTCTTTCTCGCGGCCGCCGACGCCACGGCCTCGAAGTCGAACGGGAACGGATCGCGATGCATCAGGATGCGGCCGGTGGGATGGCCCAGCACGCGCAGATGCGGGCATTCGAGCGCGCGCAGCAGCCGGTCGGTCATCTCCGCGGACTCCTGATTCATGTAGCTGTGCACGCTGCCGATCACCAGATCCAACTCCCCCAGCGCGTCGTCTTCCAGATCCATAACGCCGTCGCGGCGAATATCGCATTCGATCCCGGAAAAAACGCGCAGCCCGAGGCCGCTTTGATCCATCTCACGCACTTGATGAGCGAAGGCGACGGCGCGCTTCTCATCCATCCCGTTGGCCATCGCCAGGGCTTTCGAATGGTCGGTGATCGCGACGTATTTGTAGCCCATAGCTCGCGCCGCTTCAGCCATTTCCTCGAGCGAGGCTCGGCCGTCGCTCTCGCGCGTATGCATGTGCAGATCGCCGTGGATGTGTTTCAGCTCCACCAGTTTCGGCAGCGTATGGGATTCGGCGGCTTCGATCTCACCCTGATTCTCGCGCAGCTCCGGTGGAATCCAGTCGAGGCCCAGCGCGCGATAAATCTCGACTTCCGTTTCGCTGGCCACGGGCTCCTTTGTATCGATTCGGGCCAGCGCGTATTCATTCAGCGTTAAGCCCATCTTCTGCGCCCTGGCACGGAGCGCCACGCTGTGCTCCTTGCTTCCGGTGAAGTATTGCAGAGCCGCGCCGTAGCTCTTCTTGGGAAGCGCGCGCAGATCCACTTGCAAGCCTTCCAATCCGAACTTGACGCTGGCCTTGTTGGGACCCTTGCCCAGAATCTCGTGCACCTTGGGATGCGCGACGAAGATTTCAATCGCGCCCTCTGCTCCCGGACCCACAGCGAGCAGATCCAGATCGCCCACGGTTTCTTTGCCGCGCCGCAGGCTCCCGGCGGGCGTTACGGATTCCACACCGGGAACCTTCGCCAGATATGCCGTCAGCTCATCCGCGACATCCTGCGCGAAGCTCAACAGGAAACGCCCGGCGCGCTGGCGATAGGCCGCAATCGAGCGCAGGACTTTCTCTTCGAGCTTCGCGCCCATGCGCGGCAACTCCCGCAGCTTCTGCTCCCGGCAAAATTTCTCCAATTCGTCGATGGTGGAGACGCGATGCAGGTCCCACAGCATGCGGATGCTTTTGGACCCCAATCCTTGGATCTTCAGCAGCTCCAGCGCCGACAGTGGATACTTTTCCAGCAGCTGGTCGCGACGCTCGAAGCTGCCTCGTTCCTCGATTTCCTGGAGCACTGCCGCCATGCCCTTGCCGATCCCGGGAATGTCGGTGACCTTTTTATCCGGATCTTTGAGCATCGCAGCCACCGGCTCGGGATAGCTTTCGATCGCGGAGGCTGCGTTGCGATAGCTGCGGATGCGGAAAGAATCCTCTTCCGCGATTTCCATCAAATCGCCGGTTTCGGCCAGCAAGCGGGCAATCTCGCGATTCTCCATCGATTATCCGATTCTAACGGCAGGGCGAGCTGCTGGATGCGGTTCAACGTGCACCAGCACGTCCGCCACCCAGTCCAACTCGGTCGTGATTCGGAGTTGTACCTCGTGCGCAATCCGATGCGATTCGAGCACTGTAAGATGAGGGTCCACCTCCAGGTGCAGATCCACGTGGTAGCGCAGCCCCGTTTTTCGCGCGAAACATTTTTCGACGGCCAACGCGCCGGGAACTTGCGAAGCGACCGAGCGGATCTGCTGCATCTGCCCATCGTCCGGCATGGTGTCCATCAGTTGCAAGGTGGTCTCCCGCGCCACCCTCAGGCCCAGGAAAATGACGATCAGCCCGATGGCAAATCCTCCGTAGTGATCCGCGGCCCGCAATCGGATGAAAAAGACAGACAGCAGCACGGCGACCAACGCCACGCACCCGGAGAACAGATCCACCAGATCGTGCCATGCGTCGGCGGTCAGCGAAACGCTGCCGGCTCGCTTCCCGATGCGCATCTTCACCGCGGCCATGAGACCGTGGACCGCGATGGACGCCGCCATCGCCCACACCGCAAAGACCGCCGGAACGTGATTGTCGTTACGCTCCTCGATTGACCGCAAGCAGATCCCCGCGCCGACCATCGCGAGCAACATGCCGATGGCCAAGCCGGTGAGAATCTCGAAGCGGCCATGGCCGTAGGGATGCTCGCGGTCCGCCGGTTTGGCTGCGATCCACAACCCTAGCCAGACCAAACTGGAGGTGATGAAATCCGCGCCGGATTCCATGCCATCCGAAACCACCGCGATGGAATGCGCTTTGAGCCCAACGACAATCTTAACGGCGGCAAGCGCGGCGCTGGTTCCCATTCCAACCAATGCGACCCGCGCGGCGATCCGCTCCCAGGCGGCCATAGTTTGAGAGTACACTGAGCGGCTGCCCCGCACGCACGACGGCTCGGGACTGACGCCGCAATATTGCCGCGCCTCTCCCGAGCCGTTATATTAACCGGCGAATTTCTAGACTACTTCGCGGGCGTTGCCGGAGTTCCAGAGGTCGCCGGCTTGGCATTGGTCCCAGACGCGTTGGCGCCTGACGTGGCGGTCCCAGACGCGGCGGGCTTGGCCTTCTTGGAATGCTTCTTTACGCCGTTCTGAGCGGGGGCCGGAGTCGTGGCCGACTTCGATGGAGACGCCGGGGTTGCCGGGGACGCCGGAGCCGTCCCTCCCGACTGTGCCAGAGCAGCGGCCGCCGTCAGTATGGAAACAAAAATTAACTTTTTCATAGCCTTGTCCTTCTCTTTCTTTCCTAAATCCGTGGGGCTCATTTGAGATCCCCTCACGAATCCATCATGCGGCCAACACCCCAGTTCGGACGATCCCACCCCCAAGCGAGCCGTAACCACTTCCTTGGGCTATCCACGGCGAGCATTTCTTCATGAAAATCTTTTAGTGTGAAGATGGAAGCTCATGCGGACCCTGGTACGAGTTCTGGCGATCGGCTTCACCGCGGTCATCCTGTTTCTGGCCGCCGCCGCCGTCATCGGCGCCAACAATCTGCGCTCCGTCTCGCAAAGCGCAGCCGCGCTGGTGGCCGATCAGCTCGTAATCACCCGTCTGCTGGGTGAAGTCGAGGGCGAGCAAGGCGCGCTCACCGCCAGCTATGACCGTCTGTCTCGAACTTCCGACACCGTGGATCGTTCGCAAGTAATGGCCGACCTCAATCAAACCGACCGGGAGATCGACGAGCTCGTCGACCGGGAGAGCGACGGTCCGGACCGCCAGATCTGGTTGAATCTGCGCGGGGCGACGCGCGACTTCTCCGACGAGGCTCGCGATCTGTTGAACCGCAAGAAGTCCCCCGAGGTGTCCTCCCGCGATTTGTTCATTCGTCACGAGGCGGTCACGGCGGTAGTGGCGACGCTCGTTGAACTCAGCTACAGACGGGCCCAGGATACGGAGCAGCGCGATCGGGTGCGCTCCGAGAGGCTCGCCGCGGAATCCATAGGGTTGCTGGGCGGAGCGCTTCTCCTAGCTCTGGTTTGCGCCGCGATCACCGTGAGGATCGCCGCACGCGTCTTTCGCCAGATGGAGAACCAGGCCGGCGAAATCAGCCGGGTCTCCTTCCGCATGCTGGAGATTCAGGAGTCGGTCGCGCGCCGCTTCGCCCATGAACTGCACGACGAGCTCGGCGGAGCGCTTACCGCCATCAAGACCGATTTATCCGCCATCGCCTCCGACCCTTCAGATCGCGCCCGTCTGGACGATTGCGTCAAGCTGGTGGAGCAATCCATCTCCAACGTGCGCGAGCTATCCCAGCTTCTTCGTCCGACCATTCTGGACGACTTCGGTCTTGACGCCAGCCTGCGCTGGCTGGTCGCGCGCTTCCGTGAGCGCACGCGCATCGAAGTCGACTATGAATCCACCTTCGACGGCCGCCTGCCGGATGAGACCGAAACCCACCTGTTCCGCATCGTGCAGGAGGCGTTGACCAACATCGCGCGGCATTCCGGCGCCACGCGCGTGTCTATATCGCTACGCGCGGACGACCAAAGCTCTGGCAATGGTTCGGTTCGCCTGACGCTATCCGACAACGGGCGCGGCCTGGCTACGGACCGGCGCAACGGCATGGGCCTCTCCGGCATGCGCGCGCGGGCAGGCAGCTTCGGCGGCGAGTTGAAGATCGAATCTAAGCCGGGCTCGGGAGTCGTTATCGAAGTGCGCGCGCCGGTCGCACAGATGAAGGAGGCCGAGACATGATCCGTATTGTGCTCGCCGACGATCACGCGCTGGTGCGCCAAGGTTTCCGCATGATTCTCGAAGCCCAGCCGGATATGGAAATCGTGGGCCAGGCCGGCAACGGCCGCGAGGCCGTGGAGCTGGCCGAGAAGCTCCATCCCGACGTGGTAGTGATGGACGTCGCCATGCCGGAGCTGAACGGCACCGAAGCCACGCGCCGTCTGGCGGCGTCCACGCCACGCACCCGCGTACTCGCGCTCAGCATGCACAAGGATTCGGTCTACGTGCGCGAGATTCTGCGCGCGGGAGCCCGCGGCTATCTGCTCAAGGATTCCGGCGACACCGACCTGGTGGCCGCGGTGCGCGCCGTCGCCAAGGGCGAAGGCTACATCAGCCCCGCCGTCTCCGACGCCGTGCTCACCGATTACCGCAAGCACGTTACCGATCCGTTGGATCTGCTAACCGGCCGCGAGCGCGAGGTGCTCCAGTCCATCGCCGAGGGCAAGACCAATAAAGAAATCGCCACGGCGCTCAACCTAAGCGTCTATACCGTGGAAGCGCATCGCGGACGGATTATGGAAAAATTGAACCTCCATTCAACCGGCGAGCTGGTCCGCTTCGCGCTGAGGAATGGATTGATTGATTGACCCGCGGCCTACTCGTCCGGGATGTCCGCCAGATCCTCCGCCCGGTTCTCGAACCTCGTGAACTGCCCCAGAAACCGCAGCGGCACGGTGCCGATCGGACCGTTCCTCTGCTTGGCGATGATCAGGTCGGCGAGCCCCTTCACGTCCTCGCGGTCGCGCTTGTAAACTTCTTCGCGGTAAATGAACGCCACCAGATCGGCGTCCTGCTCAATAGACCCCGAATCGCGAAGGTCGCTCAACTGCGGCTTGTGATCGCCGGGCCGGGTTTCGGAAGCGCGGCTCAACTGCGACAGCACCACGAAGGGCGTGTTCAGATCCTTGGCCATTAGTTTCAGCCCTCGCGAAATCGCGCTGACTTCCTGGTTGCGATTCTCGTTCCGGCCGCGGCTGCTCATCAATTGCAGATAGTCGATCACCACCAGGCTCAACCCGTGCTCGGCCTTCATGCGGCGGAGCTTCGAATGCACATCCATCAGATGGACGCCCGCGGTATCGTCCAAATACAGCGGAGCCTCGGTCAGATCCGCCAGCGCCACTTGCAATTTGCGCCGCTCTTCCTGATTCAGGTAACCGGCGCGGAACTTGTGCTGATCCACGCGCGCTGCCGAACACAGCAGGCGCGTCAGCAGGCTCGACGACGACATCTCGAGTGAAAACACCGCCACCGGCTTGCGCAGTTTCGGGTGCGTGGCCACATGCTGCGCGATGTTCAACGCCAGCGCCGTTTTGCCCATGGACGGACGCGCGGCCAAAATGATCAGCTCGCCGCCGTTCAAGCCGCCGGTCATCTCGTCGAACTTCGCGAAGCCCGTGCTGAGGCCGCGCACGCGCTGGCTGGGGTCCAGAAACGCTCCGACGCCTCCGGGAAACTTTTCGATGATCGCCGCGGGCGAGCTCAACTGATCCCGCGTCCGGTCCTCGCCCAATTTCAGCAGCGATTCTTCGGTGGAGGCCAGGATCGCGTCCGGCTCCTCCTCGCCCAGCAGGCAGCGGTTGATCACGCTCTGCGCGCTGTAGATCAACTTGCGCAGGACGGACTTGTCCTTGACGATGCGGACGTAGCCGTCCAGATTGGCGAGCTCCGGCAGGCCTTCGTCGAGCGAGATCAGGTACGACAAGCCGTCCACCGATTCGAGCTGGCCCTGTTTCATCAGCTCATCGGCGAGGCTGACGCGGTCGATGCGCGCGCCCCGCTCATACAGATCCTTCATGCGCGCGAAGATGCGCCGGTGCTTCTCCAGACTGAAGTCGTCCGCATCGAGCACGCCCGCGACCTGGAGATACAAGGAATCGTTCAGCAGAATGGAGCCGAGCACGTAGCGCTCGGCGTCCGGATTTGCCGGGAGACCTTTTTCAAGAGCGAGATCAGGGGAAGCCATCATGCCGCCAATCCCGGGGGAGGAGAAGTTTCGAACTCAAATTCTACTGCTTGGGGGCCGTGGGCGCTGGCGGCTTCGGCGCCGCTACCGCGGGTGCAGCGCCCGGAGCAGTAGCGGGCGCGGGCACTATCGTCGCGGTCAAGATCCGGTCCAACTTGGGGAAGGTCCGGTCCACGTACGCCTTGCCCCCGTTCTCGAAATCGGTTTGATGGCTCTCCGTCGCGCCGTAACCGCTGTACAACATGTCCGCGTTTGCCATCCCCTCCGCCACTTCGCCGATCGGCACGAATCCCTGGCCATCCAGGTACGCGTTATCCACCGTGTTGATAAACAGGGTTGTGCCTCGCGAGTTAGGGGCGCTGGTCGTCGCAAATGTCACCCTGCCACGCTTGTTCGATTGGCCGTTGCGCGGATCGTCCAGAATGTCAGCGCCCTTGAACGCGCGATTTACCTCGGGCCGCGCGCTGATGCCGAACTGCGCCATGAAGTTGGGTATGACTCGGTAAAACGCGCAATCCGTGAAATAGCCGGCGCGCACCAGATTATAGAACCGGTCCGCTCCGCGCGGCGCCCAGGCACGCGTCACGTCGATGACGATGTCGCCTTTGGTGGTTGTAAGTTTCACCCGATAGGTTGCCGGCGCGGTGCGGTTCAGCGTGGAGGGGTGCAGCAGGTCGGCAGCGGGTGCGGCCGGCGGCGTCGCCGCTTTCGCGGGCGCAGCGGGAGCTTTCGCCGCCGTGGTTGATTTCGTCGGGGCCTGCGCCAAGATGGCGCTTGTGAATAGCAAAGCCAACAGAGCTTGTTTCATGGTGAAGGTAATATTTTACCGCGAGCGGCCCGCTCGCGCCAAAACAAGCTTCACTCAATACGTCTCTCAGAAGTTCTATACGATGAGTCTTGCCGCGGCTCCCACCAAGGAGCCGACCGCGGCGCCAATGGCTGCGCCCGCCAGAACGTCGGTGAGGAAGTGCATTCCCAGCAGAATCCGCGAGGCCGCCACGCTGGCCGCGCAGAACAACAATCCGGGAAGCATCGCTGGATAAAACGCACCCAGCGACAGCGCCATCGCGAAGGCCGTGATGGTGTGGCCGGAGGGGAAGGAGAACTGATCCGGAGGCAGCAGAGTGGCCCAGCAGTGCGGCTCCATCGAGCATGGCCGCTTGCGCCCAAAGGCTCGCTTCAGCTTCAGGAACAGCAGCACGCCGAGCCCCACCGAAACTCCCGCGGCCAGAATCGCGGCAAACCGCTTCGGCCCGCCGAAAAGCCCGACCATCGCGCCCGTGGCGTACCATAACCAGCCGTCTCCGCCGCGGGTCGCCGCTATCATCCACAGCCGCAGCCACTGCGGCGCGCGCCAATGGTTCACCCGGACCATCAACCGGTGGTCGGTCTGCGCACCGAAGCCGATGATGGCTCGGGCTACTCGCCCGGTGCCGCCGTTAAGGATATGGGAGGCCGCCATGCTATCTTTTTAAAGCCCTTGCATGACACCGGTATGACATTGGTATAAAACAATCGTGACGAATATTGATTTTTTGTACTTTGACGCCGGCGGAGGCCACCGCGCCGCTGCCACCGCGCTCAAATCGGTCATCGACGGGCAAAATCCCGAATGGGACGTTCGCATGGTCAACCTTCAGGAGATCCTCGATTCCCTGGATGTGTTTCGCAAGGTCACGGGCATCCGGTTGGAGGATATCTATAACAAAATATTGGCGAAAGGTTGGACGCTGGGCGCGGCCGAGGGGTTGAAATTCGTACACGGCGTCATCCGCCTGTACCACCGGCCCGTGGTGCGGCTTCTTGAGCAGCACTGGGAGCGGACCCGGCCAGCCATGGTCGTTTCGCTGGTCCCGAACTTCAACCGGGCGCTTTATCAAAGCTTGCGAGCGGCTTTACCCGCTACGCCTTTCGCTACCATTCTAACTGATTTCGCCGATTACCCCCCGCATTTTTGGATCGAGCCCTTCAGCATCAACCAGCAGTTCTTGATCTGCGGAACCACAAAAGCCTCCGAACAGGCCGCCGATCTCGGCTACCCTCCCGACCGCATATTTCCCGTTTCCGGCATGATTCTCCGCCCTAATTTTTACGAACCCGTGCTGGTGGACCGGGCCGCGGAGCGCGTGCGCCTGGGCCTCGATCCGGAGCGGCCCACCGGTCTGGTACTGTTTGGCGGACAAGGCTCGAACACCATGCTCGAAATCGCGCGACGGCTCCCCGCAACGCAGCTCATCCTCATCTGCGGCCGCAACCGGAAGCTGGCCGAGGCGCTCCGCGGACTGCCCTCCTCCGCGCCCCGTTTCATCGAAGGTTTCACCAGCGAGATCCCCTATTACATGCACCTGTCCGATTTCTTCATCGGCAAGCCCGGCCCCGGCAGCATCAGCGAAGCCGTCGCGATGAAACTCCCCGTGATCGTCGAGCGCAACGCCTGGACGTTGCCGCAGGAGCGCTATAACGTCGAATGGGTGCGTGAACGCGACGCCGGCATCGTGCTGGATAATTTTCGCGGCATCGCGGCCGCTGTGGACCGGCTGCTGGGCAGCCTGGATGCCTTCCGAGCCAGCGTGGAGCACATTCACAACCGCGCCGTCTTCGAAATCCCGGCGATCCTCGCCACCATCCTGGAGCGCAGCCTCAAGACCGCTCCCTGACCGTCGCGGTTCAGAGTCGGGGCTTCCGAGCCGCGCGCGTTAGCAAGCGGTATAAGCTAAGACGTGCCTCGTTATTTCACTCTTCCGCAAGCCGAAAGCCTCCTTCCCGAGGTCGAGCGCTACTTGCGCGACGCCTTGTTCCACAAATCCGAAGCGCAGAAGGCCCATCGTGAGCTGGAGGACACCTCCGACCGCATTCGTGCCTCGGGAGGCATGCATGTCAACCAGAGCCAGCAGCAAGCAGTGCGCGCCCGCCGCGACTCCGGCGCCGCCGCCCTCAAACACGCCCTCGATCAGATTGAAGGAACCGGCGCGCTGGTCAAGGACCTGGACATCGGTCTGATCGACTTCATCAGCCGCTTTCAGGACCGCGACGTATGCCTGTGCTGGAAGCTCGGCGAAACCGGAATCGGCTTTTGGCATAGCGTTGACGAGGGGTTTCAGGGACGCAAGCCCATCGATCAGGTGTTCCGCGACGGCCATTCCGGCGGAGATTCGGACCGGTTGAATTGACAGCTTGAATTCCTGGCCGATAGACTGATACAAGAGGGATGTTGCTCGCTCGAGAGTTTGTCGCCTACATTTCGCGCCAGATTGTCAAACAGTTAAGCCCGCAATGGATCGAAACCACCGATCCGCAGGTGGCTGCGGCATTTATCGGCAATGTTGTGGAGGAGGATCTTGCCGTCGAAGATCGTCTCAACGACGATGTCCGGGATTTGCTCGCCCAGTACGGCGATTACATGCGGCGCGAAAACGTCAGCTATCAGGAAATGTTCCGCCGCGTCAAAAACAACTTGATCACCCAGCGTAAGGTGATCCGCGCCTCAGGCCGCGATTCCGGCGATTCCATGAAGCTGTCCCGCGACAAGGTCAACGATATCTCCCACAAAGTCGTCTCGGCGTTGCGCAAGAGCCGCGAATTCCGGCTGAAGCGCGATCCCAACGACGTCCGTCTGCAATTGGTGAAGGTGATGACGGAACTGCTTCACACCGAGGACAAGGTCGATCGCGCGGCGCGCACCAAGATCCGCACCCAGAAGCGCGACATCCCCGAGGGCACCGAGGAGTGGGAGCTTCTTCACAAACGTTATTACGCCGAGGAGCTGAAGAAGCTCGGCATCGACCTCGCTCATTGACTTGTGATCTGTGGTGCTGGTCCCGTCTGTGGCGCACGCACTTTGCGACGCACTTTGCGTGCCGCGTTTACACTCGTGTGAACGCGAGATTTTGCTGCCTGTCCCGCCACTATTGGCTGTGAATTCTCAGCGACGCTTGCCGCACCTCTACCCGGAAGGTTGTTGGCTATTTGTGACTTGGCATTTGCACGGAGGTCTTCCTCGCCGCTATCCGCCTCCCGCGAAGGCCTCGGCTGGAGAAGCGTTCGCTTGCATCGATCGGCACGTGGACCTTGCCCGGCACGGGCCGGTGTTCCTGCGCCAGGAGGCGATCGCTAGTTTGGTGGTCGAGTCTCTCTTTTATGGCATGGAGCTTGGCCACTATAAGCTCGGACCCTTTGCTGTCATGGCAAATCACGTCCATGTGCTCCTGTTGCCGGCGATACCGCCGGGCCGGTTGCTTCAAGGGGCATACCGCTCGCGAAGCTAACCGTTTGCTCGGACGCACCGGAGAGCCGTTCTGGCAAAGAGAGTCCTACGATCACTGGGTGAGAGATTCGGCTGACTTTGCCCGGATTGCGGCTTATATTGAGAAGAATCCGCTCAAGGTTGGATTGGTCCAGCGCGCGGAACAATACCCCTGGTCGAGCGGGAACCCAAGATTGCGCCAGCGATTGGAGATGCAAGCGTTCACAAAAGTGTGAACGCGGCACGCAGAGTGCGCGCGCCACAGCCAGCCTACTCGATTCCCTCCAGCGCGGCCAATCCCGCCGCCGCCACCTGCCCGTCCTGAGCGCTGCTGGCGCCGCTGACACCGATCCCGCCGACGAGTTGAGCGCCGGCCATAATCGGAATGCCGCCCTCCACCGGAGTCGCGCCCGCAAGCTTCATCACCACGGTTCGTCCGCCCGCGACCGCCTCTTCTAGAGCCTTGCTGGGCCGCTTGAAGAGCACCGCGGTCCGGGCCTTGTCCTGAGCCACCTGGACGCTCGCGAGCTGGGTCCCGTCCATGCGCTCCAGGTAGATCAAGTGGCCTCCATCGTCGACCACGCAGATCACCATGTTCCAGTTGTTCTTCTTCGCTTCCGCTTGCGCCGCGGCCGCGATCGCCTTAGCCGCCTCCAGCGTTAGCGCCTTCTTGGTTGCAAGTTCCATGACCTATGCATCCATGATATCCATGAACGATCCGTTTCCACTCGACTTTGGGCTTCTGGAAATTGACCAGAAGACAGAGGGTCCTGCCGGAAGCTCTCAGATAGTTGAGGCATTGCGCGGTATGTTCATTGGCGAGGCGCTCGACACATTTTAGCTCGACAACCAGCACGTCCTCGACGAGGATATCGGCAAAGTATTCTCCGACACAGTGGTCCTTGTACATTACTCTAAATGAAACTTGGCCAGTAGCTCGGATCCCAAGCAGGGCGAGTTCTTCTGAGCAGAGCACGCTCGTATACTTTCTCGAGGAATCCGGCGCCAAGAGTATTGGAAACCTCAAAGACAGCGCCGAGCACGCGCTCGGTCGACGAATCGAAGAATCCGCGTTCATCCGTGTTCATCAGCGGCCAATATTATTGTGCGGCCCTGGCCCAATACCTCTCAACGCCGATGAACGCGGATCTCGAAAACGGCGCTATTCTTTCGCGGCAACGATCCGCATCCCGTAGAAGGACCGCCGCACGAAGAACATCTGTCTGGGCATCGCGGATCTTCCACAGGCAACACCTCAGCCACTTCTCCCTGGCATCCTAGACGAACCCGAACCGAACGATAAAGGAAAGATTGATGGAACGCCGGAAGAAAATAAGCCTACACCCACTCCCATATCGGGAAGCGCTACGGGATCTCCTGAAGGTGAAGCCGGAGGCGAAGCCGCCCAAGAAGATGGCCAAGGGACGCAAGAAAGTGACTAAATCCACGGCGCGGCCCTGAGACAAAACTCCAGAAAGTTTCCAGTGGCCTATCGGGACGCCGGGACTATGCGTTTTCTCATCAGCACCAACAAGCCAAGCCCGATCATCATGAAGCCATAAGAGGAGGGCTCCGGGACGGCGACCCCGATCGTGATCGGCTGAGCGTCCAAGGACAGCAATCCAACAGTGCCTAGGTCCGGGTTAGGTTGGATGACCCCGCCAACCGACTGGTTCCCCGGAGTCGCAAGCCCCCATCCCCATCCGGCCGCGGCATCCAAGATCTCGAAATAACCGAGGTCGCCGGCATCGGCGGAAGGAGGCGTATCGTAATTAAACTGCAACAGGCTCGCCGTCGCCGTTGTTGCGGTTCCGGTGATTGTGACGCCGGAGTCTCCAGGCGTGAGCGTGAAGGTATCGCCAACACCATCGGACAACAACAGGTTCCAGGAGAGGAGATCGCCCGCAGCGAGCGTTCCAATCGTGCCGTCGGTTTCGACGGTACCCACAATGGTTGCGCCGTTGATCCCGAGCGGCCCCTGATCGACTTGATAAGTAATATCGCCCGCGCGGCAAACGCCAGCTCCCACCATAGCGAGGATTAAAAAAGTGGTTCCGTTGAATTTTCGGCTCATGCTTGTAAAATCCTACACTTGGCCTGAGGCGAATGCAAGTCCTGTACTACTAGCCCTTTAGGTCAGAAACCGCGATCGATATACCGCCTCGGCAGTATTGAAATGGACTCTCCCCACTAGCCAGGTAGATGAAGTTAACGTGGGTTTGTCAAGGGCACAATTCCGAAACTTGGTCGGTAGCTCGGATGCCAAGCAGGGCGAGCTCTCTGAGCGGAGCCCGCTCGTACACTTTCTCGAGGAATCCGGCGCCAAGAGTATTGGAAACCTCAAAGAGAGCGCCAAGCACGCGCTCGGTCAACGAATCGAAAAATCCGCGTTCATCGGCGTTCATCAGCGGCCAATATTAATGTGCGATCTTGGCCCAATACCTCTCAAGGCTCCGAATCGGCCGCCGATCAACACCGATGAACGCGATCTTGAAAACGGCGCTATTCTTTCGCGGCGACGATTCGCATCCCGTAGAAGGAGCGCCACACGAAGAACATCGAGATCACCAGGAACACCGCCGCTAGAATCGTCGTCAAGTTGCCGCCCTTGGCCGTGAGCGACACCGCCAGCTCCACCGCCAGCAATCCGAACAGCGTGGTGAACTTGATGATCGGGTTCAGCGCCACCGAGGAAGTATCCTTGAACGGATCGCCCACGGTGTCGCCCACCACTGTCGCGTCGTGCAGCGGCGTGCCCTTGGCGTGCAGCTCCGTTTCTACGATCTTCTTGGCGTTGTCCCAGGCGCCGCCGGCATTGGCCATGAAGATAGCCTGAAACAACCCGAACAGCGCGATCGAAATCAGGTACGCGATGAAGAAGTACGGCTCCATGAACGCGAACGCCAGCGTAGCGAAGAATACCGTCAGGAAGATGTTGAACATTCCCTTCTGCGCGTACTTGGTGCAGATCTCCACCACCTTCTTCGAATCCTCCACCGACGCCTTGGTTGAGCCTTCCAGCTTGATGTTGGCTTTGATGAACTCCACCGCGCGATATGCGCCCGTAGTCACCGCCTGCGTGGATGCACCGGTGAACCAGTAAATCATCGCGCCGCCCGCTATCAGGCCCAGGAAAAAGGGCGGGTGCAGAATGGAGAGGTTTGAGATCAGGTCCTTCTGCAAGTGGTTCGTCAGCAGGAAGATGATCGAAAAGATCATGGTCGTGGCGCCCACTACCGCGGTGCCGATCAGCACCGGCTTGGCGGTCGCCTTGAACGTGTTGCCCGCACCGTCGTTTTCTTCCAGGTGCTGCTTGGCCTTTTCAAAGTTCACGTCGAATCCGAAATTCTTCTTGAGATCGCCCTGGATACCTTTGATATCTTCAATCTGGCTCAGCTCATACACGCTTTGCGCGTTGTCCGTCACCGGACCGTAGGAATCCACCGCAATCGTCACCGGGCCCATGCCCAGGAACCCAAAAGCCACCAAGCCGAAGGCGAATACCGCGGGAGCTTGCATCAACGCATCCAGCCCCTGCGTGCTTACTCCGTAGCCGATGGCCATCAACCCAAGCATCGCCATGCCCAGCCAATAGGCGCTGAAGTCGCCCGCCACCAACCCGGACAGAATGTTGAGCGACGCCCCGCCTTCCCGTGAAGACGTAACCACTTCCCTCACATGGCGTGAATCGACCGAGGTAAACACTTTGACCAGCTCCGGAATAATCGCGCCCGCCAGGGTGCCGCAGGTGATAATAGCGGATAATTTCCACCACATGGAGGGGTCGTTATCCAGAGACGGAATCATGAAATAGCTAAGCGCGAACGTGCCCGCAATCGAAACCACGCTGGTCAGCCACACCAAAGACGTCAGCGGCGCTTCGTAGTTCATCTTGTCGACGTTTTGATACTTCGCTTTGGCAAAGGCTTCGTTGACGAAGTAAGAGATACCCGCGGCGATAATCATCATCACGCGCATGGTGAAGATCCACACCAGCAACTCCACCTTGGTAATGTCGCTGTTCACCGCCAGAATGATGAAGTTGATCAGCGCCACGCCGGTGACGCCATAGGTTTCGAAGCCGTCGGCCGAGGGTCCCACGGAATCGCCCGCATTGTCGCCGGTGCAATCCGCGATCACGCCGGGGTTGCGCGCGTCGTCTTCTTTAATCTTGAATACGATCTTCATCAGGTCCGCGCCGATGTCGGCGATCTTGGTGAAGATGCCTCCGGCCACGCGCAACGCCGCGGCGCCCAGGCTTTCGCCGATGGCGAATCCGATGAAACACGGCCCCGCGTACTCGCCTGGGATGAACAGCAGGATGCACAGCATGATGAACAGTTCCACGCTGATCAGCAGCATGCCGATGCTCATGCCGGCCTTCAGCGGAATGGCGTAACACGGGAAGGGTTTGCCCTTCAGGCTGGCGAACGCCGTGCGTGAATTGGCGAACGTATTCACTCGGATTCCAAACCACGCAACGCCGTAACTGCCGGCGATTCCAACCAGGCTGAACGCCAGAATAATGATCACCTGAAAGGCCGGAAGTTGGCTCAGAACGCCGAAATACAGGATGATCATCGCACCGATAAAGATTTCCAGAATCAGCAGGAATTTACCCTGCGTCAGCAGGTATGTCTTGCAGGTTTCATAAATCAGCTCGGAGATTTCCCGCATCGATTCGTGGACAGGAAGATTGCGCAGGTGCGTGTACATCGCCAAGCCGAACACAAACCCCAGCGCGCTGATCGCTAGTCCGATTTCCAACAGCGTTGGCCCTGTGACTGCGCCGTTGAGGAACGGGATGTCCAGGGACGGAAGCTTCAGGTCTGCTTCGCCGGTTTGCGCGTGCAACGGGGCCGACCCCACCAGTACGACTAGTAGGAGCAGAAAAAATGGGACGAGCCGCCGAGATACGGCCGACAACGGGGTCAACTGCATGCTGGAAAATCCTCCAAAGAGAGAGAAAAAGTGCGCCCCGGGAGCGGAGCCCGCACGAACACTCTCGTTACCATACCGCAACCGGGCCGCGATCCGCAACCAACTATCGGTCTAGTACCTCAAGAATCAAGCACTTAAGGTAGAGCGTCTCGGGGACGGTGAGAAGCACCGGGTGATCCGCGGCCTGTGTGCGCCGCTCCAGAATCCGCAAAGTTTGGCCGGCCTCCAGCGCCGCTTCGGCCACAATCTGGAGCAACATCGCTTCGCTTACATGATGCGAACACGAGCAGGTCACCAGAATCCCGCCCGCATCCAGCATTCGCAGCGCCCTAAGGTTGATCTCCTTGTAGCCTCGCGCGGCGTCGTCAAGCTGCTTGCGGGATTTGGCGAAGGCCGGCGGATCTAGGATGATCATGGAGTAACGCCGTGACTCGCCTGAGGAGACGCGCGCCAGAAAATCGAAAACGTCCGCCTGGCGGAATTGGATATTGGCGATGCCGTTGGCTCGCGCGTTTGCCTCGGCCGAAGCCAGCGCTGCCGCCGATGAATCGACGGCTTCCACGGATTCGGCTCGTCCAGCAGCATGAAGCGCGAACCCCCCCGTCGAGGTGAAGCAATCGAGCACTCGCCCGCGAGCGTGCCTTGCCGCCGCCACATAATTTTCGCGCTGGTCGAGATAGATGCCGGTCTTCTGTCCATGCAGCAGATCGGCTTCGAGTTTCAGGCCGTTCATTTCAATGCCGACGCGATCCGGAATTTCGCCCGCCAGAATCGCGGATTCTAGGGGCAATCCCTCCAGCCGCCGCACACTCGCGTCATTGCGAGCGAGGATGCCGGCCGGATGAAGCAGCTCCGCCAGGCAATCTGAAATGATCTCGCGTGCGCGATCCATCCCCTGCGTCAGAGTCTGCATCACCAGGTAGCCGTGGGGCAGGTCTGCGACCTGCCATCCGTAACTGTCGACAATCAGCCCCGGCAATAGATCGCCTTCCGAAAACACCATGCGGCAGGCGTTGGAGTTTTCGACCACCCGTTCCCGATGCGCGATCGCCTGCATCAGGCGCTTGCGGAAAAATTCGCGGCCGACGGCAACGGCCCGGTCGGCGAGCAGCCGAAGCGTTATCTGGGACGTCGAGCTGTAATGGGCAACCCCGACCAAGTGCCCCTTCGGATCCACTACGCGCACCGCGTCCCCTGGTTGCGAATCGCCGCGATCGGTGACATCGCTCGAGAAAATCCAGGGGTGCCCGCTTGCGGCTCTGTCCGCGCCTTTGCGGCTGACACGAACGGTATTCAACGTCTCACGTTGCGATACGCGTCGCCCTTCATGGCTTGCAGACGCGCGATGCGCTCTTCCGTCGAGGGGTGGGTGGAGAACATCTTCGCGATTCCGCCCCCGGTGAACGGATTCAGAATGAACAGGTGCGCCGTGGCCGGCGTCGCGTCATTCATGGGGACGCGTTCCACCCCTTGTTCCAGTTTGCCGAGCGCGCTGATCAGCTCATCCGGATTGCCTGTATACTTCGCCGAAGCCGCGTCCGCGTCGAATTCGCGAGACCGCGAGATCGCCATCTGAATCAGCACCGCGGCGAACGGCGCCAGAATCATCATCAGGATTCCGGCGAAGCCGCCCCCCTCTTCATCGTTGTCGCTCCGAGGCCCGAACCAGAACGCCATGCGAGCCAGAAACGTGATCGCCGTGGCCAGCGTCGCCGCCACGGAGCTGGTCAGGATGTCGCGATGCAGCACATGGCCGAGCTCATGCGCCACTACGCCTTCGAGCTCGCGGTCGGTCATCAGTGTTAGGATGCCTTCCGTAAACGCCACCGAGGCATGCTTGGGATTTCGTCCCGTGGCGAACGCGTTGGGCGATGGATCGGGAATCAGCCACAGCTTCGGCATGGGGATGTTCATGCGCTGGGCGAGCCCTTGCACGATCCCCGAAACCCGCCTGTAGACTTCCGGATTTTCTTGCGGCGTCACCGGCTGGGCCGAATACGTCGCGAGCGAGATCTTGTCGGAGAAGAAGTAACTGAAGATGTTCATCCCCACCGCCGCCACCAGACCGTACTCAAGGCCGGTGCGGCCGCCGATCATTTCCCCCGCGAACAAGACCAGGACGCTCAACAAACCCAGCAGGAAAGCGGTCTTCAGCGCGTTCATATGCCCGTCTTCATTTTACTTCTTTAGGATTTTAACTTCTTCAGGATTTTACTTCTTCAACTCGGACTGCCAGTTCAGCACGATGGTGATCGGCGGCTGGGAGGCGGCCCCTTCCGCTGGGACATTCATCAGGAATCGCTGTCCGTCCTTCGAAGGCGTGTAGAAGAATTGACCCACCCCGGCGGTGCTGGCGATTGGCGCGCCGGGAAAAAGTTCCTGCGGCGAGCCGGCCTGGAAGCTGGGACCGGTCTTCACCGGAACCGCCATAAGCTTTTGGTCGGCGGCAATGTAGAACAGTTCCTTTCCATCCCTCCGCCACCGGGCCTGTAAGCCGCCGGCCGTCGAGACCTGCCACTTTGCGCCCGTGGGAGGAATGGGCTGCACGATCACCTCCTGCCTGCCTGATTCATCCGTCGTGTAAGCCATCCATCGTCCATCCGGTGAAAACTGGCCCCCAATCTCTACAGATGGAGTTTGCAAATATACGGAGGGCTTGTGATCACCTTCCATCGGCAGCAGAAAAAGATCCCCCCTGGTTTTGCCGAGGGTGACTTCGGGAGAGTATACGATTGTTTTTCCGTCGGGCGACCAATCGGAGAGGATCAGTTGCGAGCCCAGCGTGCCAGGGCGCTGAAGGAGCTCTTCCTTTCCGCCGGCGGCGGGCTTTTGAAAAATATCCCCTTTCCCAAAGGTCGTTGGCGAGGCGCCGTAGGCGATTCGGCCGCCATCCGGAGACCAGATCGGCGAAGTCACCCGCCCCGTCCCGAAAGTAAAACGCGACGCTGAGTCTCTATTCAGGTCGTACAGCCAAACATCGGAATGGTCGTTCCCGTCGCTGACGACATAAGCCACCGTTTTTTCGTCGGGCGAAAGCGCTGTATATGTGATCGGCCCGGACGTACCGACAGTGCGCAGACGCTTGCCGGCCCGATCCACCCAGACCAGCTCCCGTTCCACCAAGCCTCCCGAATTGTAAGCCAAGACTCCATTCGTGGATGCGGAAAAGGCAGCGTAGGCTACGTTGGCGCTGATTCCAACCGGCTCGCCAACGGGAAATACTTCGCCCGCGATCCGGAGCCGTTCAGCATCGAAGGCCGCTGCCATCAGCGCGGTCTCGCGCCGGAACAGAAGATAGCCGGGTCCCGAAGTGGCGGCCGAAGGGACTGCGGGCGGGACATACACGGCGCTGGTGATGTCGGGAAGAATGCGTACGGGGGGATCGCCTTGCAGGGATCCGGCGTAAATCCCTTTGGCTTCCTCAGTGGGACCGTTGACCGTATAAAGGAAATGGCGCTGATCCGGTAGGAATTCGGGGAAGCGGTCATCCTCGCTGTCCTCGCCAAGTTTGGTGACCGCCGCCGGAGTCCCACCCGACATGCCAACGCGTTGCAGCGGAAGGTTTGGGTCCGGCGAAAACACAATGATGCCGTCGGTATTCCAGGCGCCACCCCGTCCGTTAGTCGCATCGCACAGAGTCTGAACCGGCCCGCCGTTCACCGATATCTTCTTGAGCTTCCCACCGGCGAAGAAACCGATACTGGCGCTGTCCGGGGACCAAAAGGGATAGGTTGCGTTGTCGGTTCCAGCAAGCGTTCGGAATTCCAGCGAATTGAGCGAGCGGACCTTCAGCTTGTGCGTCGCCGTGTCGGCGATGACCAGAAGCTCGCCGTTGGGAGAAAGCTTGAAGAATGCGGCGCCCGATTGGTCCGGAATCCGCACGTCGAATCGCACGGCGCGCACGGTGGCAGGCTTTTCGCGGAAGTGTACGAAGGCCAGGGCCGCCAGCGCAATCGCGAATGCTCCCGCCGCCATCCACGCGACCCAGTGGCGCACGCCCCCGGCCTGCGATGGCTGTTCGGGGACCTGCCCCACAAGCAACAACTCGACATCGCCAATGTCGCGCAGACGGTGTTTTGGGTCTTTCTCCAGGCAGGCCCGCACCAGCCGGCGAACCTGATCGGGGACGCGGTTGAGATCGGGCTCTTCCTTCAGAACCGAACCCAGCACTTCCGTGGTAGTCTCTCCGGTGAAGAGCCGCTTGCCCGTGAGCATCTCATACAGCACCACGCCGAAACTCCATATATCGGCGCGCTTGTCGACGCTTTTGCCCTTTGCCTGTTCCGGACTCATGTAGGCGGCGGTCCCGAGAATCACTCCCGCTTGCGTGGCCACCATGCTGACGGTGGGCGAATCCTCGGTCGGCGCGGTGGGTGTGCCGCCAAACTTCGCCAACCCGAAGTCCAGCACCTTCACCGTGCCGTCGGGTTTGATCATCACGTTGCCGGGTTTCAGATCGCGATGGGTGATGCCCTTGTCGTGCGCGGCTTCCAGGGCGGCGGCGATCTGGCGCGCGATCTTCAGCGCCTCATCCAGCGGAATCGGGCCCTGACGGATTTCCTCCGCCAGCGTCGTACCTTCCACCAGTTCCATCACCAGGTAGTCGGGCCCGACGTCGTAGAGGTGGCAGATGTTGGGCTGATTCAACGCGGCGACGGCATGAACTTCACGGGAGAATCGCTCCGTGAACCGTTCCCCGGAAACCTTGATGGCCACTTCGCGGCCCATGCGGGGATCGCGGGCGCGGTAAACCTGACCCATGCCGCCTGCGCCGATGGGCGCAAGGATCTCATATGGGCCGAGTTTCGAGCCTGCGGAAAGCGGCATTTCGATTCAGCCCAGTGTACTCGATCAAGAAGTGGATCGGAAATAAAGTAGGGGCGGAAACCTTCTTAAAGGCTCCCGCCCCCGCCCAAACTACGCTTCTTTCTCCTTCAGCCGCTTAGTTGTGGCTCACTTCAACCTTTACTTGCCGCGGCTTGGCGATCTCCTTCTTGGGGAGAGTCACCGTCAACGTGCCATTCTTGTAGTCGGCCTTGACGTGCTCCGGATCCACCGTCTCCGGCAGCGTGAAGGCCCGCTCGAAGGTGCCGTAACTCCGCTCCATGCGGTGCCAGCCACCCTTATCCGAAGTCTTCTCGGCTTTGCGCTCACCTCGAAGGGTCAGCGTGCCGTTTTCGATCTTCACATCGATGTCCTCGAACTTGATGTCCGGGACGTCGGCTTTGACCACCAACTCATTCTCGTTTTCAACAATGTCCACCGGCGGGACCCACGGACGGCCGTTCGGCTCCGCGAACAGCCTGTTCATCGTATCCTGGAAGGCCGTAAGGCCCGGAAACGGTTCCAAACCAGTGAAAGGGGAATATCTAATGATCGCCATAGTTGTTTACCTCTCTCAACTACAATATAAAATATGCGTGGTTAATTGTCAAGTATCTTGAAATGAAAATTTAACCAAGCGGGCCATCCGCTTCCAGCTACAGTGTTCCCCGGGGGTATAAGTATAAGGATGCGGCGATAAGGATCCGGCGATGCGGTCAAGACGAAGCGATGCGGTTGAGCTCCTCGGTGATGCGCCGGTTGCCACGCCGGTCCTGGGTGGTCAAACCGCTGAGTCAGACGATCGCCTGACCCGGCGGCGAATCCCTCAAAAATCGAGCAGGAAGATGTTGCGGGATCGCAGACAGTCGAGCAGACGGCTCGCCGGAACCCCGGTTGCCTTCAAGTCAATCAAAAAATGTTGGGTCGCGCTCGAGGAGTGAGGGCGCATTCAACTTCGCGATCATCCCGGCCTTGAGGGCGAGGCATTCCGCGCCCTCCGCGAGACGTAGGCCGATTCCGCAAGCGCCGTTTCGGGCCGCGTGCAGCGCCAACAGGCTGACCGGCCAGGGAGGACGCCCCTTCCGGTCGAGACGCCTCCGAGTGAAAACGTGCGCACCACCGCGACGTTAGAGAAAAGCGGCGCGTCGGCGAGCACCGATTCCTCCGGCGCAAGGTCGATGTAAGCCTCGTCGATCAGCAGAAACGTCCGGGCGGGCAGCGCAGAACGGTCATGCGCGCCTCTTTCCCGCCGCGGCCAGCATCGTTTGCGGATTGGTCTCGAAGCCATCCCCGGCGTCGAGGCGCGACCGCTTTACGCCTGTACCGATCCGCATCGCGGATTCGGGAATCGCGAAGCGCTCCGCCACGGCTCGCGCCAGCGAACGGCACGAGGTGTCGGGGCTGTGATTGGAGTGACGGGACCAGCGCGCGATGGCCTGAAGCACCGCCGGCGCGGGCGGATCCCAGGCGTCGTTCACGTCGGCGGCGACGATTTGCGCATAGTCCTCGACGTTGGGCATACGAGGCTGCCAATGAGAACCGCCGTGAATCGCGCCGGGCGTCTCCTGGTCGGGCATGTCCTTAAAGGCTATCATTGGAACTTGAAGAGGAATCTGAAGGGGGAAACGTGAAAGAATCGCTGCTGGTCAATACGCTGGGGCATGCGGCCGGCGTACTGATTTTCGGCATCTTTCTGTTTCTGTTGATTCAGGACCGCGCGGCGCGGCGGCTGAGGGGCAGCACCAAGTCGATGCTGGCGGCGGCGCTGGCGCTGGTGTGGAATCTGGCGTCGTTGCTGGTGCTGGGCATGGGCGCGCGCACCGGCAGCGACACCATCGCGTTTTCGGTGCTGAGCCTCCTGCCCGCCGTGCTGTTCGATCTGTGCCTGGCCGGACGGCAGCGTCTGCTGGCTCGCGCGGGGTATGCCTTAAGCGCCGTTGCGATCGCCCTGCATGTGATGGAGCTGTTCCTGCACGACACTCGCTATCATCGCTGGGGCCTGAACCTGATGACCGCAGGATTCGTGGCGCTGACCTGCATCGCCGCGGCGACCGATCTGTATTACAGCAAGGTGTGGAGAGACGCCAACCGCCGCGCGGCCACTTCTCGTCTTGTGGGCACCATGTCATTGTTCCTATTGGCGATCTCCTTCGTGCATTTCGGCGAAGGCCATGCCCAGCAGGTCTGGTCGCGAGAGCTGGCGTTTCATCACGCGGCGATTCCGCTAGCCCTGCTGGTGCTGTTGCAGGACTATCGGTTCGTTCTTCTGGATGCGTTCCTGCGCTTCCTGGCCAACGTATTGCTGGCCGCGCTATTCGTCTCCGGCGGCGCGGCGGTATGGCGGTTGGATCCGCTGCGCGGGGCTCCGGCGCCCTTCGATCAGGCGCTGCTGTTGACTGGCGCCTGTTTGCTGTTGATCGTCTTCGCATTGTTGCGCGCCCGCGTGCAGGCTGCGCTGACGCGGCTGGTCTTCCACCGCAAGGACGTGGAGGCTCTGCTGCGTAACCTTAAGCAAGTGGTGCGAGAAGAGCAATCGTATGTCGAGTCCGCGGCGGCGCAATTGGGTGAATTCGTGAGCGCGCAAGCCAGCCTCTCGACCGGAGCAGGTTTAGAGGAGATGGAGCCGCGCCGGCCCATGCTCTCGTCCGAGTTCTCCCCTCTTCGCGCGGAGCTAGAGGCGCAGGGCGTCGAAGTGGTGGTTCCACTACGGTTGCCTTCCCGAGGCACGCGCTATGTTCTGCTGGGACGCCGCTCCGGAGGACGCCGTTACCTGAGCGAGGATTTGACCGCGCTCAGCCGCGCCGCCTCCGTCATTGTCGAGCAGGTGGAGCAGTTCCGCGAATCCGAAATGCGCCGTCTGGTGGCCCAAGCTGAGTTGCGCGCGTTGCAATCCCAGATCCACCCGCACTTTCTGTTCAATGCCCTCAACGCGCTGTACGGCATCATTCCCAAGGAAGCCAAGGGCGCGCGCGAAACCGTGCTCAACCTGGCGGACATCTTCCGCTACTTCCTGGAAACGCGAAAAATGTACCTGCCGCTGGAGCAGGAGCTGCGCATCGTGAAGGCCTACCTGGAGATTGAACGGCTGCGGCTGGGCGAGAAGCTGCGCACGGAAATCGACGTGTCTCCGGAAGCGCTGGCGACGCCCATCCCCGTGCTTTCGATTCAGCCCCTGGTGGAGAACGCAGTCAAGCACGGCATCGCGCCGTTGCCGCAGGGAGGGCTGGTGCGGATCGAGGCGCGCCAGATCGCTTCGGGAGAACTGGAGATCCGCGTGAGCGATACCGGCTCCGGCTTCGCCCAGCCGGATGTGGGCGGAATCGGTCTCGAAAACGTCGCGCGGCGGCTGGAGCTGTGTTACGGCCCGGGCGCGAGCCTCGATATCGAATCGGGCAGCGGCGGAACGGCGGTCTCCTTCGCCATTCCCGCGGCTTCCGTTCCGGTTCTTCAGACCGCGGAGGCTGCCGGATGAGAGTGCTGATCGCCGACGACGAGCCCATCGCGCGGCAAGTGCTGCGCGAGCACATCGAATCCATCCCGGGAATGGAAGTGGCGGGAGAGGCGTCGACGGGACCGGAAACGCTCCAGCGCATCCTGGATCTTCACCCCGACCTGGTGCTGCTGGATCTGCAAATGCCGGAGCTGGACGGCTTGGCCACGGCGCGATTTCTGCGCGGCAGCCGCACCCCGGCGGTGATCTTCGTAACCGCCTATGAACGCCATGCGCTGGAAGCATTCGAGGTGGGCGCGGTGGACTACGTGCTCAAACCCGTGCGGCGGGAGCGGCTGGAGCAAGCCGTGGAGAAAGTCCGCAGGCAGTCTCCCGCGCACATGGGACCGTCCGCCGGACTATCCTGCTCGCCAGCCGCCTCGGCCGCGGGAACGCTGCGCAAGATCGTGGGACGCCGCGGCACGGACCTGTATTTGCTGGACCCCTCCCAGATCGTGGCGTTTCAAGCCGAAGGCGAGTTGGTTCACATCGTCACGGCTTCCGAAGGTAAGCCCGGGCAGCGCTATTTGAGCGACTATTGCCTGAAGGCCCTGGAAGAGAAACTCGAACAGCCTCGCTTCCGCCGGGTGCATCGCGGCACCATCATCAACACCGATCACATCCGCAAAATCTCGCCGCTTTCAAGCAAGCGCTGGCTGCTGAAGATGTCGAATGGGTTTGAAGCGGTGGTGAGCAAGCGGCTGGCGGGGTCGATTCGCGAGCAGGGGCGCTGGTAGCGAATTTCGGTAGCTCTTGAAGCCCGCGCCTACCTGAGAGCGGCGAGCCAACGATCGATGTACAGCAGATCATCTCTCAGCACCGTCCCACGCCACGCCCTGCGGGCTAACTTGAGCTGCTCGTTAACCTCGGCAATTGACGTCTTGCTGAGGTCGTCACGCTCTCGAATCCTTGACAGCAGGAAATGAAATCTGCACAGCTTGGCCGCTGCCGGCGTCTGGGCCATGCGTTTAGATTGCGGCGTTGAATAATGCTTTTCACCGAATTCCTCGAATCTATCGAGACCCTTCTGCAGTATTCCCTTACATACTGCGCAGTCGCAGATCGTGTTCCAAAAGTCGTCTGGCGTGGAGATGCCAAGGGAGGAAAATGATCGTTCGATATCGGGAACACCGAATCTCGCGTGAAGCGTCGGCGCGTAATACCGCACGGTCGGAGTCGATTGGCCGATTATCGGAACCACATCCTTTTGTTCGCCGTACCCGACGCCGTGCGCAACTCCCGTCATGCCGAACTTAGAAAGAGCGAGGCTGTAATAGCCTCCATGCAGATTGTAAACCTTGAGGCCGCTGCCAGCGAGGCTACTGACCAGCCGACGCAAGTTCGTTAGCTCCTCTGCGGTGGCGGCATGTTCGTCAAAACGGCTAAACCAAAGCCAGACGCCTTGAACTCCCGAGGCTGGAACCTCTGCCTGAATGCGGTCCGTGAATTTTCTATCGGACACGGTCTCCATCGGCGCGCAGATTACAGTGTGGAGTTCGACTGGCTCCTTCAAAGCCGCCGCTGCCTGCGCCAATTCCAAATTGACAGTGATCCAGCGCTCTTCGTCGGAGGGTTCGATATAAAAGTAAGGCGCAAAGATCGCGGCAGGCTCGGGGACTTCGTCGGCGTACTCCTTGTAATCTTCATCCTCTCTGAATACACTTCGTATGCGATCTCTCTGATATGCGATGACCGATGCTGCGGTGGCCCTTCTCTTCGCCTTGGTGCCGAGATCATCGGGGGTAACTGCTCTCCCCCCGTTGCTGATGGAGCTCGCAAAGGGTTCTCCTAGGGCGGTGGCGAGCTTAGCGTATGAATTCTTGAACAGTCTCTCTACCTGTCCCTTCTTTCCGCCCTTGACCCGCTGCTCCGACTTGATCCAATCCAAATCGGTTCGAAGCAGCCCGGATATCGGATCAACATAAGATCCAAATGCGTAGGTCATCGGATCAAAGTAATAAGGTCTTTGCTTCCTCTGGCCAGCCATCCTCACGAGCAAGCTGGCCGAGGCTCCAGGGGTGACCTCAACGAGATTGGCGCCAATCATGAGGCCATCGAAGCGATGGCCCGTCTTCTCTACGTATTCTTTTTCAGAGTGGCTGCCGATTCGTATGATGACTTCTAGGTCTGTATTTGCCAAGCAGAACACCTCTTCAACAGCTCTACGTAGTAGCGCTTATAGTGCTCGCGAATCTCTTCGGATTGGCGCGCAGCGACTTCTAATCGGCAGCGGTTCGTCCCGACAGCAATCAGCCCGATTCCGTGTCGAGCAACCGCCTCTAAATCCACACGAGCAATGCTGGAAGCAGGCATTGCTATAAAGACGAAGTCGGCGCAGAGTTGGTACACGAGAGCCTGCTCGATGGCTCGCTGCCATTTGTGGAGCTTAAGTTCAATCGCAATGGTCCGCCCCGTCGGCTTCGAGAATCCGTACAGATCGATTCGATAGTCATAGAACTGCACTTCAGCGCTCTGACGAGTATAACCTTGGCGGCGAGTGTACGCGGAAATTGGCCCGAGCAAATCCGCTTCTTTAGTCAGCGCCATAGAAGTGCCGGTACTCCAGTATCCGGTCATGAGATCGCATCATCACCGCGGCGCACAGAAACGCGAATGCCACGATGCAGAAACAAAAACTCGCCGCGAAGGCGATGGTCTGCTTCGATGGAAGCCGATCGGCAAATCTCAAAGCAAGCAGCGTGAAGCCCAACGTTCCGTGGACGATCATTCCGAATAGGATCCCCCGGCTAAGCCGGCGCGCCCACATAGCCCAGCTGTCACGAGCGATGGTGACCTCGCGATACGCCTGCATCGCGTCCACGTGCGCAAGCAGGAAGTCCAGGATTGCCTCTCTATACTTCTCGCTACCCACCGGGCTTACGGAGACCTCCTTAAACAGCGTGCCGTCTGGTTGAAACAGCGATACCTCGATCACCGTGTGAGCGTCACTAAAGACAGGCTGCAAGCGCATAGCCAACTGAAAGGCAATGTCCCGTTCGATGGTCACGAGCAACTCGCGGATGCCGGCCAGGGCAGTCTTATAAACGTCGGTCCTGTCCCCATACTTATAGAAGGCGGCGATATAGGCCAAGAGGACGGCGCCATCAAGGCCGAGACCCAAATTGACCCAATCGGAAAGTGTGGTTGGTGTCAAAAACGTGACCTTCGGCTCAATACCTTATCCTTGATCTCGGATTCCG
>Ga0209415_10002888_pt1 | contig 32122 bp, 31 predicted proteins | sample PeaSoiSIISIP2007_FD_187696 | JGI IMG/M metagenome (GOLD analysis project Ga0209415, IMG submission 187696) | Peat soil microbial communities from Weissenstadt, Germany - SII-SIP-2007 (SPAdes) (version 2) | ecosystem: Environmental > Terrestrial > Soil > Wetlands > Peat | place: Germany... | reverse complement strand
GCCTCCAGGGACTCCTCCATCCGGTCGCGCTGGACGGCGGGGTCGATGCCCATCATGAAGGCGTCGGAGGGGAGCGCCCCGGGGCCCACACCGAACATCACCCGGCCGCGGGTCAGATGGTCGAGGAGGACCATGCGGTCGGCCAGCATGAGGGGGTGGTGGTAGGGCAGTGAGCTCACCCCCGTCCCCAGGCGGATGTTCCTGGTGCGTTGCGAGAGCACGGCGATGACGACCTCGGGGGAGGCGATGATCTCGTAGCCGGCCGAGTGGTGCTCGCCGATCCAGGCCTCGTCGAAGCCGAGCTGGTCGAGGCGGACGATGAGCTCGAGATCGCGCTCGAGGGCCAGGGTGGGGTTCTGCCCGACGGGGTGGAAGGGGGCGAGGAAGATACCGAAGGAAAGCGGCCGGGCCACGGTGGATCCTCTCAGGATGGGTGCCGGCGGCGGTCGCCTGCCGACCGGTTCAGTCGAGCAGGTCGGGCTGCTCGCGGACGATGCGCTCGTAGAGGGGCTGGAAGTTGAGCCAGCCGATGAAGTGGCTGCCGACCTGGCTGGCGGTGAGCGCCGCCATCTCCTTGTCGATGAAGACGGGGGTGCCGGCCGCCTCGGCCATCAACTGGGCCTGGCAGGAACGCTCCATGGTGATGAACCACCAGACCGCCTCGTCCACCGTGTGGCCGACGGTGAGAAGGCCGTGGTTGCGGAGGATCACGGCCTTGTGGGACCCGAGGGCGGCGCCGATGCGCTTGCCCTCCTCGGTGTCGACCACGACGCCGGTGTAGTCGTCGAAGAGCCCGTGGTCCTCGTAGAAGGCGCAGACGTCCTGGGTGAGGGGATCGAGGGTGCGGCCGAGGGTGGACCACGACTTGCCGTAGATCGAGTGGGAGTGGGCGGCGGCCACCACGTCGGGGCGGGCCGCGTGGACCTGGGAATGGATGGCGAAGGCGGCCACGTTCACAGGCCGATCACCCTCGACCACGTCACCGCGGGCGTTGACGCAGATGAGGTCGGAGACCGAGACGGCGCCGAAGTGGACGGCGAAGGGATTGACCCAGAAGAGCTCGGGGTCCTCGGGGTCGCGGGCGGTGATGTGGCCGGCGATCCCTTCGTCGAAGCCGAACTTGGAGAAGAGCCGGAAGCCGGCGGCCAGGCGCTCCTTGCGGTGCCGGCGCTCCTCCTCGACCGTGGCGAAGGTCGGGGGCATGGGGACCCGCTTGGACAGCTCCTCCACCGTGATCGACATGACGGCCTCCTTGGCACGCGCGACGGCCCCGTCCGGGCCGCGACAAGTCTACGGCCGGAGCCCCCGGCCCGTACCGGGTCGCGCCGGAAGGTCCGCCCCCGACGAGACCAGAAACGGTATATTCCATCTTTGATATGGCCAGGTCGACCGGCGGTGCACAGAGGGCGAGAGGGGCGGGGCGACGGACGGCGGGGGAGGCGGGAGCGGTGCCCCCGCGCCCGGGGCCGAGCCGGGGAGCAGACGCCTTCGCCCGCTATGAGAGGGCCCGGACCGCCATCATGGTGGGCAGTGCCGTACGGGCCGCCCGCCGCCGCTGCGGTGTGAGCCAGGCCGAGCTCGCCCGTCGGGCCAAGACGAGCCAACCGTCGATCGCCCGGCTCGAGAAGGGCCAGGTGTCGCCGACGGTCGTGAGCCTGGACAGGATCGCCCGGGCTCTCGGGAGCGAGCTGATCATCGACTTCGAACCGCTCGACGCCAAGGCGCGTCCGGCGGCGGTCACCGACTCCTAGCAGGCTCCGGGCGGCGGGGGAGCGGACGCACCCCGACCGGGGGCCGGGCCGCGGTGCCATTAGCGTGGCCCGATGAGACGCATCCTCTTGCTCGGCCTCGGCTCCCTCATCCTCCTCCTGGCCGCTTGCGGGGGAACGACACCCGGCGCCGTGGGCGGCACGAGCCCCCGGGCGGTCCTGAACGGCGCCATCGCCGCGGCCAAGACCTCCGGCTCCTTCCACTACGTGCTGGTGGCCACCGCCGCGGGGACGACCCAGTCCGTGGTGGGCGACACCTCGGCCTCCGAGGGCCGACAGATCCTCTCCACCGGGAGCGCCAAGATCGAGGCCGAGGCCATCGGGAAGACGGTCTACGTCCAGGGCAACGTGGGGGGTCTCGAGAACCAGCTGAGCTTCCCCTCGGCCGAGGCCACCCGGTACGCCGGGAAATGGATCTCGATCGTGCCGGCCGACTCCCCCTATTCCTCGGTCGTCCGGGCGGTGACGCTGGCGAGCGCCCTGACCCAGATCGAACCCACGGGCCACCTGACGCTCACGGCGGCCACGACGCGCTCGGGGCACGCCGTCATCGGCGTGCGTGGCCCTCTGCCCGGGACGGCCACGAAAGGCGTCACCGGCTCGATCGTCCTCTACGTGTCGACCACCAGCCCGTCTCTGCCCGTCACCTTCGAGGGCAAGGCGACGGGCTCAGGGAAGACCGAGACCGACATCGGACATTTCACCCGCTGGGGAAAGCCGCTGGATCTGGTCGCCCCGAGCGGCACGATCGCCTACTCCACGCTGTCCACGTCGGGCTGAGCGGTGGGCCTGTCCGCCCGGGACCGGCAGGGGACGGGGCCCGGGGACCCGACGACCGACGCCGTTCCGAGCCGTCCCGAATGAACCTGGCTAACTTTACATAAGATACATTATCGGCGGTTAGGGGAGAGGAACCCAGAGCCGGCCGGGTCAGCTGGGAGCTGTCGGGGCCAGGGTCGTCGTGGTGGACCCGTTCAGGCAACGCCAGCGCCCGGTCACGGTCAGGGAGCCCCCGGACTTCAAGGTGATGACGGCGTCGATCGTCCCGGCGTCCGGGTTGGTCCCGAAGGTCACCGTCCCGGTGCCGAACCCCACCGGGCGCCCGCCGATGGCCGGTTCCAGGGCCAGGATGTTGCCGCCGGTGGCGAATCGGTAGCTGCGGTCCGCACCCCGGAACGGGACGATCTGCCAGCCCAGGGTGTACGTGGCCCGGGCCGCGCTGACGTTGAAGATCTGGGACAGCAGGGTGTCGGGATGGGCCGGGCCCGGGGCCACCGGAGCCCCGCAGGAGACGCCCGTGGCCGCTGTCATGTCGATGGCCCGTGTGGTCCCCGGCGGCGTCTTCGTCGTGCCTCCGGGTCGGACGATGAGGGCCACGGCGATCCCGCTCACCACGGCGCCGATGACGAAGGCCACAACGAGCTTCCAGGCGAGCCGGGGCCGGCCCGTTCCCGCGTCTTGGTCAGGCAAGTGCCTGATAGGCGCCGGCGAAGTCAGCGAACGCCGTCTGGTACTGCCCGGCGGCCAGGGCGGTGTTGCCGGCGGTCAGGTCGATGACGGCGGCCGGCTTGATCTTGGCTCCGATGGCCTGCATGGAGGCCAGGTCGGCCGTGACCACGGATTGCACACCCACCGGCGTCGAGTTGAGGAATCCCCCCTCCGACGCCGGCAGCATGAACTTCACCTCGGGCACGACGGGACCCCATCCCCCGAGCGCCTGCTCGATCTGGAGCCGGAGCAGCTCGTTGTACTGGCTCTGGGCTGAAGCGGCCTGCGACTGGATCGTATTCAGGATCTGTTGGTCCCCTTGGGTGATGAGGGTGGTGAGGCCCTGGGCGTCGGCGTCGGTCTCGTGGAGTATCTGCGACAGGTCGGCGGTCAGCGCCGTCTGAATGGTAGAGGTCCCGGCCACCACCTGCTGACCGGTGGTCTTCTCGAGCGCTTCGATGGTGGTCGAATCCTGCTGGAGCGCCGTCTGGATGACCTGCAATTCGGTCGCCGTGCCCTGGGTGTCGCTGCCCACCGTGGCCTGGAGCGTCTGGGTGTCGCTGGAGAGGGCCTGCTGGAGAGTGGTCTGGAAGGTGGTCAGGGTGGACTGGATGTTCTGGACGCCCGTCTGCATGGTGGCCGTGGTGGACCCGATGGTGGTCAGCAGGTTGTAGGCGGCCACCGTGGAGTTGTCGATGTTGGCGATCTCGTTCGACTGGTTGTTGCCATCGCATTCGTTCTCGAGCGTCTGCAGGTAGGTGAGGGTGTCGTGGACCACGGCCGCCGCCGTCACCACGACGGCGGCGATGACGGCGATGACGGCGGCGACGATGTTGTCAGCCGAGGCGAAGGCCGAAGACCCGTCGTAGAGGGCGTTGGAGACGTCGAGCACGATCTGGGCGGCGAAGATGGGCACGTCGTAGTCGGTGGTGTCGCACTGCTGCGGTGTGAACGGCGCCACCGGGGTCGTGCTCCCCGCCAGGACGGCCCGCCCCGACGACGACGCCGCCACTCCCCCGGTCCGGGCCGGCCGGCTGATCATGGCCGTCAGGGTGGCGTCGGTCGGGTGCGACCGGTGGATGGAGGCCGACAGGTTGGCGTGCGTCGGTACGGTGCCGTCGATCGTCTGCATCAGCGACGGGATCTGGCTCCACTCTGGGATCGCCTGGGTGACGCTGTAGAACTGGGCCAGCTGGTCTGGACTGAGGGCGTCGATCTCCTGGGTGTACTGCGAGACCGGTTGGATGGTGGCGCTCTGGCCGAGGTCGCCGGCCGTCGTGGCCGCGGCCTGGTAGATGGCGATCACGGAGTTGGCGAAGCCCGCCGGCGCCGGCGGCAGGGTGGTCGTCGTGGTGGTGTCGGCCGTGGCCGCCGCCGTGGACGAGACGACGAGCCCGAGGGCGACGAGACCGCCGGCCCACAGCCGCGCCGAGCGGCGACGCCGGGACAGGAGACGGGGTCCCATCAGGCGGCGGCCTGGTAGGCCTGGGCGTAGTACGACCAGGCGCTCAGGTAATTGTTGGCCGCCAGGTAGCTGTTGGCCAGGGACAGGTCGGTGATGGCGGCCGCCTTGACCTTCACCCCTTGGGCCTGGAGGTTGGCGATATCGGTGGTGACGACCTCCTGGACACCGACGGGCGTGGCATTCAAGAGTCCCCCCATCGAGACCGGGAGCATGAGCTGGACCTCGGGCACGACGGGGGCCCAGCCGGCCAGGCCCTGTTCGATCTCGACCTGCAGGCTGGACTGGTACTGCTGCTGGGAGGCGGCGAAGGTCGACTGCAGGGCGTTCACGATCTTCTGGTTCCCCTGGGTGACCAGGGTGGTGAGTGCCTGGGCGTCGGTATCGATCTCGTTCAGTATCTGGGTCAGGTCGGCCGACAGCGCGGTGGATATCTTCGTCGTCCCGGCCACCACCTGCTGGCTGTTGGTGGTCTCGAGCGACTCGATGGTGGTGGCGTCGTTCTGGAGCGCCGTCTGGATGACCTGCAGCTCGGTCGCCGTCCCCTGGGTATCGCCGCCCACCGTCGCCTGCAGGGTCTGGGTGTCACTGCTCAAGGCCTGCTCGATGGTGGTCTGGAACGAGTTGAGTTGTGTCTGGATGTTCTGGATGCCCGTCTCGATGGTGGCCGTGCTCGTCCCGATCGTGGTCACCAGGTTGTATGTGGCCACCGTGGTGTTGTCGATGTTGTCGAGGTAGCCCGAGGTGTTGTTCCCCTGGCACTCGTTCTCGAGCGTCTGCAGATAGATGAGGGTGTCGTGGACGATGGAGGCGGCACCGATCACCACGGAGGCCACCACCGAGGCCACGTCCTCTTCAGGTCCGGCACTGAACGGATCGACGCTGTGAGCGAAGGGGCTGACACCGTCATAGACCCCGGTGGCCACGTCGAGCACGATCTGGGCGGCGAAGATGGGGGCGTCGTAGTCGGTGGTGTCGCACTGCGTCGGCATGTAGGGGTTCACCGGTTTGGTGTCCACCAAGACGGCGGAGCCAGCGCCCTGCTCCCCCACTGCCGGCCGGACCACGGACGTGAGTGTGGCCGTCGACCGCCGGGAGCCGGTGGTCGAGGACGACAGGTGGGCCGAGGTGGGCACCCCGCTGGCGATGGTCTGCATGAGCGACGGGATCTGGTTCCACTCGGGGAGCTGTTGGGTGGCGTAGTAGAACTCGGCCAGAGCCTGCGGATCGCTGTTCGACAGTTGCTGCTGGTACTGAGTCACCGACTCGAGGCCCTGACCCTGACCGAGCGTCTGGGCCGTGGACAGCACTGACTGGTAGATGGCCACCAGGGTGTTGACGAAGTTCGGCGGTGCCGGTGGCAGCGACAGTGGGGCCTGTGTCGTCGTCGTGGTGTCGTCGGCCGACACCACCGTGGTCGACCCGACGAGAACCACCAGGGCCAGGACGCCTCCGACCGCGAGACGGCCCGGGCGGGCGAAGCGTCGGGTTCGGTGGGGCGCCGTGGTCACGAGAGGTCTCAGATCACCTGTAGATGGACACGGATAGCGGTTTGTAGAGCGTCACGATGGGCACGGCGGTGTTGTCGGTGGCGGTGACCGACAGGACCTGGGTCATCGAATCCTGAAGCTGGAACTGGATCTGGCCCGCGGAGTTGGTCACCAGTCCCTTGGTCAGGGTGGTGATGTAGGTGTAGGGCGACCCCGTCGTGAGCGTCACCCGCTTGCCCACCAGAGGATGATCGTTCTGGTCGAGGAGGGTCACCGTGATGGTCCAGATGGCCGCCCCCGAGTTCGGGGTGCCGGTGATGGTCGACTGGTTGGCCTCGTTGGCCGTGAAGCTCACCGAGACCTTCTTGACCACCACAGACCCCGTCGTCCGGTCGAGGGCGGTGAAGACGACCCCTGACTCGACGACCGAGTCACCGATGGTGAACGTCGCCTGCCCCACACCGTTGGTCGTGGCCGTGACCGGGCTGACGAGGACGGTCTTGGACGTCGACGACAACGACACCACGTGTCCGGCGATCACCGCTCCGCCGGCGTTGCGCAGAGTGACCGTGACCGTCGTGGTGGGACAGGTCCACGTGGGCAGCGCCGGGATGGTGCATCCGGAGGCGAAGGCGGGCAGGGTGGACAGAGCGGACGTCATGGTGGACTCGTTGGCCTCGCTGGCGCTGAAGGCGATGGTGGCCGTCTGACTGAGCAGCGCCCCCGACGCCTGGGTGCAGGCGGCGCTCACGGTGGTGTCGCACGCCGACAAAGTCTCGGTCTCGATGGCCGTGTCGGACACCGAGAACTGGGCCACCCCGAGGGAGTTGGTCACCCCCCCGGTGAGCAGCGGGGTCACCGTCGTGGTGGCGGTGGCGCCCTTCACCACGATGGTCTCCCCCCCGAGCGGCTGTCCCAACCCGTTCCTCGCCACCACCGTCAAGGTGGCCGCCGGCCCGTCGGCCGGGGTGGTGATGGGGTTGATGGTCACCGACGACTGTTGGGCCTCCGTCGAGGTGAAGGTCACCGACGCCGTTTGGAGCACGGTCACGCCCTTGGTCTTGTCCACGGCCGTGATGGTGACGGTCTCGACGGCGCTGTCGGAGATCTTGAGGGTCACCACCCCGTTGGCGTTGGTGGCCGCCGGCACCGGAAGCGACACGGTGGACGAGGAGGCCGACAGGGAGACGAGGTCACCCACGAAGGGTGTCCCCGCGCCGGTCATGAGGGTGACGGTGATCGTGCTCGTCGGTCCGCCCGCCGGCAGCTCCGTGGGACTGGCCACCACGGTGGAGGCCTGGGCCTCGGTCTTGGTGAAGGTGAGGAGCAGAGGACTGCCTTCGCCGATGATGACGCCGGTGTAGAGATCGCGGGCGTAGAGCAGCAGCGGCTCCGGGGTCGTGTCGGTGACGGCGAAGAAGACCTGGCCGGAGGCATTGGTGACGGCACCGACGTTGCTCCCCGTGCAGCCGGCCGTCCGGTAGGGGGTGACGTTCGTGGTGGCCGAGCCGGTCACGAGTGACACGGCATGGCCGGCGATGGCCGACGAGGACTGGAGGGTCACGGTCACGCACACCGTGCTCACTCCATCGGCCGGTGCACCGCCTGTCGCCGCCGTGATCGTCGACGCCTCACCTTCGGTTTCGGTGAAGGTGACACTGCCTGTCCCCACCGTGCACGTCCCCTGGCAGGCGAGGAAGGTGTTGGACAGGGCGTCGGAGTACTCGGGGGTGAGAGTGACGGCTCCGGCCACCGTGTCGGTCACGGCGATGGTGGCCTGTCCATTGCTCCCGGTCACCGCGTTGGCCGGTGTGAAGACGGCCGAGGCCGCCGGGCCACCCGACGGCACCAGCTCGACTTCGAGCCCGGGGACGGGGGTGCCGCCGGCCATGGCCGTCACCGTCACCTGCGATGCCGACACCCCATCGGCCGGAACCGTACCCGGGGCCGCCGTGGCCGTGAGGGTCGTTGGTGGGCTGATGAAGGTCACCGTGGTCGCGGCCTTGACCGTGCACGTCCCCGCCGACCACGCCGACGGGCAGGCGCCCTGCGACGACGCGAAGGTGGCCGTGGCCGTGAGGACCGGGGACTCGGCCTTGGTGTCGCTCACCGTGAACTGGGCCTGACCGCTGCCGTTGGTGCTCGATGATCCGACGGCTGCGACCGTGGCCGTCGACGACGGAGTCGTCACCACCACCGACGCCCCCGAGACCGGAAGCGGCGTGGTGTCGGACAAGGTGAAGGTGAGCGTCGACGTCCCCACCCCGTCGGCCACCACCGTGGCCGGGCTGGCCGTCAAGGTGGCCCCGCCCATGGTGAACGTGACCTGGGCCTCCTCGGTGATGACGACGCCGTCGGTCACGTCGGTGGCCTGGTAGGAGACGGTGTGCGGGAGGCTGGTGCTGCTGTCGGACACGTCGAAGACGGCCTGTCCGCTCGAGTTGGTGAAGACCTGGTCCGTCCCGTCGGCGGTGAACCCGCTGTGGGCGGCGATGGTCGTTGTGGGATCGGTGTTCGATCCCGTGCAGGCGGCCGTACAGCCGGCCAGGCTGATCACCTGGTTGGCCTTGGACAACGCCGTCCCGTCTCGATCTTTCAAAGTGACCGTGATCTGGGCCGTGCCGTTGGCCGGGGAGTTCTGGGTCGGAGGGGTGACGGTCGACTGGCCGGCGTCAGCGCCGAGGAAGTCGAGCTGGGACACATCGGGTGCGTCGGTGGTGGCGTTCGAGGGCCACAGCGCCGACGAGGACTCGTCGATCACGCCCACGGTGACGTTCTCCACATGGCTGTCGGTCACGGTGAAGGAGGCCACGCCGTCGGTCCCGCTGTACCCGGGCCCGTTCTGCGGGGCGGCGCAGGGGTGGGCCGGCGCCTGGGGTTGGACAACGGCGTTCTGGGTGTTCGGGGTGAGAGCCACCAGTTGGCAGGAGTCGATGTTCCCGAACTGGTCAGCCAGGGTGACGTTGACCGTGGCCTTGGTCACACCGTCGGCCGGCACATCCACCGGGGCCCCGCTCGTGGGCCCCGTGAAGGGGGTGCTCGTCTCGACGCTGGACGAGACCGACCCACAGGGCGCGTTGGCCGTGGCCGCATCGGGGGCGACCGGTGAACCGGCGGTGAATGTGATCGACGGCGAACCCGAGCCGTCGATCGGCGTCTGATCGTCCACGTCGACGGCTTGGAGAGTGACTCTTTCGGCGCAGTAGTCGGTCACGCCGTAGGAGACCATGCCGTTGTCACCCGTCGTCGGGTACGTCTTGCCGCTGGGTGGCGCCCCCTGGGGGGCCACGGAGGCGTGTGTGGGGAGGAGCGGGAAGATCGAGACCTGTTTGTCGTTCACGGGGTTGTCGAAGAAGTCGTTCAAGGTGGCCGTGGCCGTGGGCCCGCCGCTCGAGCTCACCTGGGCCGTGGCCGACGACGTCGTCAGTGTCGAATCGAACTCGTCCACCGGATAGAAGGGCAAACTGTTGCTGTAGTCGGCCTGGAAGGTCGGGGCGTTGTTCGGGTAACCGGGTACCGGGTCCTCCGACGTGGCCACCGAGAAGTCCGAGACCGGGTACTGATCCGACGTCGAGGCGGGATTCTGCGGCGTCCCGATGCCCGGGGGCGACTCGGCATCGAGGACGTCCAGGGTGATCTGGCTGTTGTTCGTGTCGAGCGGGAAGCCGCTCGGGACGACGAGGGTGGCTGTCTCCTCACCCGACGCATCGGTGACGTTGACCGTCTGCACCAAGTGAGCGTTGCCGTTGGGGTCGATCAGCATGTACGTGGAGCCGTAGCTCGGCTGCGTCGCCGCCGGTGACGTCAGCGCCCCGGCGCACTGCTCACTCAATTGGCTGGCGCTCGGGCCTCCCCCGGCCGTCGTCGACGTGTTGTCGCCGTTGAAATCGAATGTGGCCGTCGGGACGATCCCCACGCCCTGCGTCGTGTCGGTGGCGGCGAAGGTCACTTCTTCGAACTGAGAGTCCGTCACGAAGTAGAACGCCTGGCCCGAGCCGTTCGTCGTCACGGTCTGAGAGGTGATGAACGACACGTGGGTGCCGTCGCCCCCGCCGTGGCCGACCGGCGTGAGTGGGTTGGCCCGGTAGGGGTCGAAAACGTCGAGTTCCACCTTGTCGCCCGCGAAGCTGGCCCCCAGATTCACCTCCAGGATGGCTTCTTCGTCCTGGTTCGGGTTGGTCGTGGCCGGGAAGGAGGCGAGAACCGATACTGATGAATTGGTCTGCTCAGGGGTGTACGCCGCCACCTGCGCCGCCGGCAGGGTCGAGCCCCCGCCGGTCAGGGAGGGGTGCGGAAGCGCCACCGTGATGGTGTTGCCCGACCCCAACAGCGAGGCGGGGTTGAACTGGACCGCTTCGCTGTCGACGTAATTCCCCTCTTCCTCACCGTGACCGAGGCCGAATTCGTCGTCGTACCGAGAGTTGATGTCCGACGCTCCGATGGGTGCGTAGGCGTTCTCGATTCCGCAGAAATTGCCAGGCAACGAATAGTTCCCGGGCCGGAGGAAGTTGACGTTCGCGACGGCGCACACCCCCGGGAAACACGAATTGGCGGCTGCCGGCCCACTCCCGAGCCCCAGCGACAGGGAGCCGACGGCACTCACGATCAGGGTCAACGACATGAGGACCCCGGGCCCCCGGCTCCACCGGAAGCCGGACCTCGGAGACGATCCTCGGACTTCGCTCCCCCGTCTCCGCCCGTTCATAGGCGTGCGCAAAAGACCGAAGCCGAACGATCGTTCCGCCATCTGGGATCCTCCCTGCGTGGTTTTCAGGGGCAGCGATCCCCCGCTGACGCCCAGAACAGCCTGCGCAAGCACCCTAAATGGCGCTCGGTTGCGTCAACAACATCTATTTTGGGGAACTCTCCCCGAGACAGGCCGGGTGTTCTTCCCTCCTATCCCTCGTTGAGTGGTCATATACCCACAAGTCGTAGGGGGCTGGTCCCGGGGCGTGGGCGACCGGACCCGGTGGTTTCTCATGACCGGGTTCCGTCTCGTATGGGCATCTTCCCTGTTCGCAGGGATACTCCCCGCAGTGTTCATCATCATTGAGGACGACTGAGCGGTCTCTTGCCATCACAATGAACCCGTGACGTGGAGCACTCTCAGAAGCACGCGCCGTGATTTTGGTGCTGGCGGGCGGCGGCGTCGAGTCGGGCGCCGTGGTGTCCGGCGCACGCTGGCGGTCACCGTCATGGTGAGCATGACGCTTCTCGGGGTCTCGGGGGCGGCCCAGGCGAAGACACACCCCCGTCACCACCACCACCACGGCGGGGGCGGCGGAACGGGGGGGACCGGCCCGCCCCTCATGGTGGTCTCGGCCAGCCCCAACCCGGTGGTCGACACCGGTGGCGTCATCATGACGGTGGTCCAGGTGGAGACCAACCCGTCCCTCGCCGGTGACATGGTGAACGTCAGTTCGTCCCAGCTGGCCGACTCGTGCCTTCTCATCTACTTCGTCGCCTACCGGGGCAATTTCGGAGAGAACGTCGACCTCACCCTGGACAACGAGGGGAATGCCACCGTCGAGATCGTGGGGGAGGACTGTGCGCCGGGGCCGAGCCTCATCGAGGCCGACCTGGTGGTGGCTCCTTACTACACAGCCACCACCACGCTTCAGGTGGAGCCGCCGGTGGTCTCCACCCCGGGCGTGACGGGCTACCCCAATCCTGAGGTGGAGACGGGAGAGGACAACGGTGTCGGCAACAACGACATCGGGAACTCCGACGTGTTCGCCGTGTTCGAGATCGAGGCCAGTCCGGTCTACGCCGAACAGACGGTGGAGATCTCCTCGGCCCAGCTCGAGGCCAGCTGCCAGGGGGGCTGGGTCTGGATCTCCCCCGACCCCACCGGCAATTCGGTGAGCGGCACCGGCGTCAACATGCAGCCGCCGGCTCAGGCCCTGTTGGACGACGACGGCAACGCCGTCTTCGGCTTCTACGGTCGATCGTGTGCCGCCGGACCCTCCGTGGTCCTGGCCGATGTGGCGGGGGGAACCAACCCCACGTACGTGACGACGTACACGGTCAGCCCCCCGGCACCCACGATCTGAAGGCCCAGCTCTCTGAGGACCCAGCTCTCGCCCTCAGGTCCCCGGGCTCTCAGGCCTTGGGTTCGGCGTCCACCTTGACCACGGCCGGGGCCGTGTCGATCGTCACGGCCCCGCTGTCGCCTTCGTCGAGACCCTTCTTGAACTCCTTGCGGGCCGACCCGAGGGAATGGGCCAGCTTGGGGATCTGGCTCCCGCCGAACAGGACGGCCACGACGACCACCAGGACGATGACACCGTCCATACCGAAGATTTCCGCCAGCATGGGGACCACCTTTCTCTCGAGTGACTCTATGCGGCCAGATCGGCCACGGAATTCTCGACCAGGTGCAGACCGTCGAGCCCCGGTAGGCGGTCGATGTGCCTGTCGATCCGCCGCGCCGTCGCCAGACCCGCGTCGTCGGAGAAGAGGTGACCGACGAGGAAGCGGATCTCGTCGTTGGGCATGACGCCGGACCCGACGGGGGCCCACAGGCGACGAAGTGCGGTCCGGGTGAGCCTCTGAGCGGCATGGCTGTCGGCCAGTCGGCTCTCGGCCTGGGCGGCGTAGAAGTCGATGTGGCGGCCCTCCTGGCGCATGATCCGGCGCAGGAGCTCTCCCAGGACGGGGTGGTCCGCCTTGGCCGCCAGCCGGGCGTATCCCGCCTGGGTGGTCCACTCGTTGACCGCTCCCCAGGCCATGTGCAGGGCGACCAGATGGCGGGTGACGGCCGACGCGATGGTGAAGACCATGGGGCGTAGCGCGTCGCGCCGGGGCAGCCGGCGGCGCATCTCGGCCAGTCGGCTCCGTCCCGCCGCTTCACCGTGCGCATCGAGGACGCGGCCGATCGCGTCACCGTGCCAGTGTTCCTCGTAGCTCCAGCAGGTCAGGAAGGCCGTCACCTCGGGGTCGCGGTGGGCGGTGGTGACGAGCATGTCGCGCAGGTAGCAGACAGTGTGACCCTCGACGTCATGCATGTACCGCAGGCACCTCAGGGTGTCGGGATCGAGAGGGTGAGCGGCGATTGCGCCCAGGTCGAGATCTTCGACCTGGAGCCGTGCGGAGCGCCGGACGAGGGTATCGGTGTCGATGCGCATGTCAGTTCTCCGGACCGGATGCGAAGGTGGATGTCTCGACGGGGCGAGCGTACGCAGATGTCCGGCGACGGGCCAGGGATACTGGCGGCGGATGTCGTCTCACGTGGTTGTCTTCGACACGCGCCCCCGTCCTGGATGACACCGGCCGGCGACAACGGTCACGCCGGGGTCGCCCTCCCACCTCCGGGGTCTCCCGACCGGGCCTCCCGAGGCGGATACCGTGGCCCATGGCCCATCGGGGCGCCCGGCGCCGCTCTCCCGCCGACCGGTGGCCCCGGTCATCCGGTGCCCCGCCCGGCACCGAAGACCAGGGTGATGGCTGACTTCCAGACCGCCAGCGACGCGGCCATCGTTGTCGGCATCGCCCGTTGTCAGGAGCCGGCGCTGGCCGAGGCCTACCGCCGCCACGGTGGCTCCGTGCACACCCTGGCCCGGAGGGTTCTGCGTTCCTCCACCCTGGCCGACGAGATCACCCAGGAGGTCTTCGTCGAGCTGTGGCGCGCTCCCGAGCGCTTCGATCCCGGCCGGGGAGCGCTGCGCACCTTTCTCATGACCAAGGCCCACAGCCGCTCCGTCGACGTCCTGCGCTCGGAGTCGGCCCGGCGGGTGCGCGAGGAGCGCACGGTCCGGGAGACGGCCGCGGCCGGGTATGACATCGAGCATCATGCATGGGATCTGGCCGTGGCCGACCGGGTCAAGGAAGCCGTCGACACCTTGCCGCCCGACGAACGCACGGCCATCGAGATGGCGTACTTCGATGGGCACACGTACCGCGAGGTGGCGACGCTGCTGGGCGAACCCGAGGGGACAGTGAAGAGCAGGATCCGGAGCGGACTGCGGAAGTTACGCACCCTGATGCTCCAAAGCGGCGTGGAGTCGGCGTGGACCGAGCCATGAGCCACGACGAGATCGCCGAGCTTCTGGGCGCCTACGCCCTCGATGCGGTCGAACCCGACGAGGCGGCCGTCGTCGAGGCCCACATCGCCGAGTGCCCGCGCTGCGCGGCCGAGGTGGCCCAACATCACGAGGTGGCCGCCCTTCTGGCCAACGCCGGGAGCGACGCCTCGGTCGAGCTGTGGGACCAGATCGCGGCGCGCCTCGCCCCCGCCGGCGACCCTCCTCCCACGGCGAGGGTGCTCGACGCGGCACTGGCGGATGCTCTCCCCCGGCGGGTGTCCCGGCGCCACCGCCGCGCCCGATGGTCGGCGACCGGCGCCATCGGCGCCATCGCGGCCGCCGTCATCGCCCTCTTGGCGCTCCAGGTCGGCCACCTCGACAACCGCATCGACCACCTCGACCGGCAACCGGTATCGGCGGCGGTGCAGGCGGCCCTGTCCGATCCGAACGCCCGCACGGTGGCACTCACGAGCACCGCGCCGGCGGGGACCACGGTGGCCGACATCGTGGTCCTGCCCTCGGGATCCGGCTACGTCTTCAACAACCGGCTCCGCCGGCTGGCATCGGACGAGACATACCAGCTGTGGGGCGTCGAGAAGAGCCGGACGATCTCGCTCGGACTCCTCGGCGACCACCCCGGCGAGGTCCCGTTCACGCAGGGCGTCGGGACTCCGATCGTGGCCTACGCCGTCACCGCCGAGGTGGCGGGCGGCGTGGTGGCACCCACGCACGCCCCGCTGGCCCAGAGCGCGCCCCTGCGCACCTGATCACACCCCTCCGGCCCACGTGTCCCGGTGGCGCCGACTCAGCCCGCCAGGTGGCGCCCGAACCAGTCGAGCGTGCGCTGCCAGGCGTCGTGGGCCGACGGCTCGTGGTACGAGTCGGGCCGGGCGTCGCAGTGGAAACCGTGAACGGCCCCGGCGTACCGGACGATCTCGGTCGCCACCGGAGCCTTCGCCGCCGCCGCCCGTAGCGCCTCGACCTGGTCGACGGGGATGCCCTGGTCCTCGTCGCCGAAGAGACCGAGCCACGGCGTCTGCAGGCGGGGGGCCATCTCCACCAGGGGCGGCATCCCGAATCGGCCCTCCGCCACTCCCCCGCCGTAGAAGGTGACCGCCGCGCCCAGGCGACGACGGGCGGCGGCCAGGAACGTGACCGAACCACCCATGCAGAAGCCGACGACGCCCACCGTGGCGGAGGCGAAACCGGCGCCGGCCAGATGGCCCAGGGTGGCGTCGATGTCCTCGAGCAGGCCGGCCTCGGTCAGTGCCTGCATGTGCGGAAAGATCTTCTCGAAGTTGCCGTAGTCGAGAGCGGGATCGCCGCTGCGGTGGAAGAGATGGGGGGCGACAGCGCGGTACCCGGCGGCCGCGAACCGCCGCGTGACATCCTCGATGTGGTCGTTGACCCCGAACGCCTCCTGCAGGACGATGACCGCTCCACCGGGCGCGCCCTCGGGCTCGACGTCGTATAACGCCATGTCGCCGGCGTCCGTCGCCAGATTGACCGTCGTCGCCATCGATCCTCCTCGGGTGTGCCCGTCGTCGAGGCGCCCATCCTGGCCCAGAGTCGGCGCCCCGGTCGTGCCGAGGCGGGGACCGGCCTCCCGCCGCGCTGAGTAGCCTGCGCGTCCATGGCTACCGCCGTGTTCTTCCACGCCCACCCCGACGACGAGGCCATCGCCACCGCCGGGACCATGGCCGCACTGGCCGCCGCCGGACACCGGGTCGTCCTGGTCACCGCCACACGCGGAGAGCTGGGCGAGGTCCCCGACGGGCTCCTCGCCCCGGGGGAGACCCTGGCCGATCGGCGCGCCGTCGAGCTGGAGGCGGCCTGCGAGGTTCTGGGCGTGGCCCGCCACGTCTACCTGGGCTACGGCGACTCGGGGATGGAGGGTGAGGACACCAACAACGACCCCGGGTGCTTCTGGCAGGCCGACCTCGACGAGGCGGCTCGGCGCATGGCGGCGATCCTGCGGGAGGAGGAGGCCGACGTCCTGACCGCGTACGACGAGCGCGGCAACTACGGCCACCCCGACCACATCCAGGTCCACCGGGTGGGACTGCGCGCCGGTGAGCTGGCCGGTGTCCCCCGGGTCTTCATGGCCACGGTGAACCGTGACCATCTCTACGAACTGCTCGAGACCGACGGCGGGGCCACATTGCTCGCCACCGAGGACGAGCGTCCCGCGATCGACAACCTGGGGGTGGCCGACGAGCGGATCACCACCGCGGTGGACGTGGGCGCCTTCCTCGATCAGAAGCGGAGGGCCATGGCGGCACACGCCAGCCAGATCTCCGAGACGTCGTTCTTCCTCTCCATGCCGGCGGAGGCCTTCGCCGCCGTGTGGGGCACCGAGTGGTACATACGCGTGGGTGCCGCCGTGACCAGACCCTACGAGGACTCTCTTCTTCCCGACGAGGCGCGGTAGCCGTGGGCCACGGCGATCGCAACGCACCCGTCGTCGTCGACGGGGAGATCCAGACTGCACTGGCATTTCTCGGGTATCTGCGCGAGGGCGTCGCCCGCAAGCTCGAGGGGCTCTCCGAGGACCAGGCCCGTCTCGCCCTCGTGCCGTCCGGCACGAGCCTCCTCGGCCTGGTCAAACACCTGACCGAGGTGGAGACGTACTGGCTCGAGCGGCGCTTCGCCGGTCTCGACGTCGCTCTGGCCGGCGACGGCTTCATCGTCACCCCCGACGACACCATCGCCTCGGTGACCGCCGCCTACCGCCGGGCGACGAGCCGCACCGACGACATCGCGTCGGATGCCGGTGACCCCGAACGACCGATGGCCCGCAGCACCCACGGACTCACGCTGCGGTGGGCGCTCGCCCACCTGACCGAGGAGACGGCACGGCACGCCGGTCACGCCGACATCCTGCGCGAGCTGCTCGACGGGGTCACCGGTCGGTGAGTCGACACCTCCCGTCGGCGTTCGCCGGCGGCCTCACCCCGCCGGTGCCTGGCCCAGCGTGACCGAAATCGTCTTCTTGGCCTGCAGGCGCCACAACGTGATGGAGGCCGTGCTGCCCACCGCCGACGCCTGGACGTCCGTGGTGAGGTTCAGGGCCGAGGTCACGGCCTTGCCGTTGTAGGAGACGATCACGTCGCCTTGCTGGATACCGGCGCTGTCCGCCGGGGATCCCGGCTCCACCGAGACGACGACGGCGCCGGAGGACGGGACGAAGCCGTAGGCCTGTTGGGTCTGGCTCGTCTCGTCCTCGACCTCGACTCCGATGTACGCCTTCGACGCCTTCGTGCTGCCCCCCTGGCGCAATTGCCCGAGCAACCCCTTGATCGTCATGGCCGGAATGGCGAATCCGATGTTCTGGGCCGGGGCGTTACCGACACTCGACGAGGCCACGGCCGTGTTCATGCCGATCACCTGGCCGGCCGAATCGACGAGGGCGCCCCCGGAGTTCCCCGAGTTGATGGCCGCGTCGGTCTGGATGATGTTCGTGAGAGTCTCCGTCGCTCCCGAGCTGCTGTCTCCGGCCTGGACGGTCCGGCCGGTGGCCGACACGATCCCCGACGTGACGGTGGGCGTCCCGGCCGAGAGTCCGAGGGCGTTGCCCACGGCGATGACGGCGTCGCCCACCGCGAGCTGTCCCGAGTCCCCGAAGGTGATGGGCTGCAGGTTCGCGGGCGGCGAGTCGATCCTGAGCAGGGCGACGTCGCTGCCCGGATCGGCGCCGACCAGTGTGGTGGGGAGCGCCTTGGTCTGCCCGTAGAGGGTCACGGTGATCGTGGTGGCCCCGGAGATCACGTGGTTGTTGGTGATCACCTCACCGTCGGTCGAGATGATCATGCCCGTACCCTGGTCCTCCTGGGTGCCCCCGCCGGAGCCTCCGAACAGGCCTCCCACTCCGCCCGACACGGGACCCTTGGCATCGATCGACACCACCTCCGGGAGGATCTGCTTCACGATGCCCGGGATCGACGCGCCACCGGCCAGCGCGGGGCCGGGGCTGGACGAACCCACCTTGATGGCCGGCGTCCCGGTCGTGGTGCCGCTGGTCCCCACGGCCTCGGCGATGCCGGCGCCGACGGCCCCGCCGATGAGTGCCGCCACCACGGCGACGACGAGCCACCGCGGCGACGTGCGTCCGACAGCCACCGGAACCGGGGGCAGCGGGGCCGGCCACGGGGAGGCCGGCCCCCCGGCGTGCGGGGGTGTGGTGGGAGGCCCGGGCGTCGAAGGCGGCCACACCGCGGGGCCGGTGGGTGCGGGCGGCGGCGGCGGGGGCCAGCCGGCAGACGCCGCCGTCGGCGGCGACCCGAGCGGTGGTGACCCGGACGGCGGGGTCGGTGGCGGCGCAGGGTCCCCGGAGGTCGCTCCCGGTGGCGGCCGGTCCCCCGGCGACGGTGGCGGGATTGGCGGGGTACCGGGCTCGGTGCGGGCGGGCTCCTGGCGCTCGTCGTCCACCGTTGATGCTCCTGTCGTTCGTCTGGAAGAGATGGCCGGCCCGATGCGTCCCGCCTGAGCGGGCCGTTTCCACATTAGGGACGCAGGCGGGGCCGGAGGGGCACATCGGCCATATTCACAGGACCTCCACAGCCTCTCGCCGTGCCCGGCGGGCGGTGGTCCGAGAACTCTCCTGGCACTTTGTTCTCAAACTGCCACTGTCGGCGGTAGCGTGGTCGCTCGGATGTCCCGCCGGATCGATATCGAGTTGACCAGCCGTCGCGAGGACGGATCGTGGACCTGGCGCGCCCCGGGGGCCCGCCAACCACGGGGTTCCCTCGACGGTGGGCTCGTCCCCTCCGTGGCCAAGGTGGGCGACGTGCTACGGGCGGAAGCCGACTTCGAGCTCGAAGGCATCACCGTGGTCTCCGTCCAAGCCCCGCGTGCCGAGGAGCACAACGGCGGTCCTCAGAAGATCGAGGTCATCGGATCGGGGCGTGACAAGGTCGAAGGTGTCTCGGTCACGCTCGTGCCGGGCAGCCGGCGGCCACGCGACGATGGGGACCACGAACGCCGTCCCCGACGCACGTCGGGCGAGCGTGGCGCGGGGCGATCGGGCCCGACCCGACCGGCGAGCGGTCGGGGTGCGGGCGTCGGGCGTGACGACCGGTCCGGCGCCGCCGACGGCGCCGGACGGCCGCGCCCGGCCGAACGCTCCCGTCCCAGCCGGGGTCCGGAGGATGGACGTCCCGAGCGAGGGGGCGACCCGACGCGCCGTCCCGAGCGGGTGGGTGGCGACCGTGTCGGAACCGAGAGGCGCCCGCGCGACGACAAGCCCCAACGGCGGGATCGGCCGCGACGGGCGGAGCCGGTGACCACCCATCGCAATGCCGCCCTGGCCGCGTTGAGCCCGGAGCAGATCCCCGTGGCCGAGCAGCTCCTGCGGGGCGGCATCCCCGCCGTCCGTCAGGCCATCGACGAGCAGAACGCCCGCGCCCGGTCCGAGGGCCGTGCCGAGGTGTCACCGCAGCCCCTTCTGACCATGGCCGAGGAGCTCCAACCGCGCATGAGCCTGGCCGCATGGAAGGACCGGGCCGTCGCTCTGCGCGCCGCGGGACGAGAGGCTCCCCTACGGGAGGTGCGGTCGGCCGTGGCCGGAGCATCCACCGTCACCCTCGACGAGGAGGGACGCGAACTCGTCGGCGCGCTGCGCGAGGCCCTCGATGCCCGGGTGGCCGCTCTGCGCGAGGGTTGGCTCGGTCGCATTGTCGCCGCCCTCGACGACGGCCGGGTGTCCGATGCCCTGCGGGTGGCGGCGCGTCCCCCCGAGCCCACGGCCCGGGTCCCGGCCGACCTGGCGGTCCGCCTGGCCGACACGGCGGGGACCACCATGGCCACGACCATGAGCGAGGACTCGTGGATCGACCTCCTCGACGCGGTGACCAAGTCCCCCGTCCGGCGCAACGTCAAGCCGGCCGGCCTTCCGCCGGATCCCTCCCCCGAGCTCCTCACCGCGGCGCGCCACGCGGCGGGACTGGTCCCCGAGTTGGCCCGGTTGCTCGGTCTCCCCATCCCTCCGCCACCGGGCCCTCGCCGCACCGGAGCCGTCGCCGCCCGTCGGAGCTGACTCCTCCGGGCCGACCGCGCGCTCACGCGAGGACGCCGTGACGGATCAGGAAATCCTCGAGACCCTCGACCAGATCGAGGGCGACCACCTCGGCCAGGGGTACCCAGACGGCCGCCGCCGCATCCCCACCGGCCGTTGGTGTCGTCTCACCTGTGACCGTCACCTCGAAGTCGAGGATCACGAAGTGGTGGTCCATTCCCCGCCTCTCGGCCCAGCCGACGAAGGGTCCGCAACGGACGGCGAGGGCCGTCTCCTCCATGAGCTCGCGCTCGACCGCCGCCACCACCGACTCGCCCGGCTCGACGCGGCCTCCCGGCACCGTCCACCTCCCCACCCCGGGTGGGCGGGCACGTTGCACCATCAGGAGGGCACCCTCCACCACGGCGATACCCCCGACCGCCACCACCGGAACGGGCACCGGCGCCGCAACGGGGACCGGCGGAGTCGACGGTGGCGGATCGCTCACGGAAGGAGTCGGTGCATGGTGAGCAGACGGGCTTTGAACCCCGCACCTTCGAGGAAGTTCTTCGTCGACCTGTCCCCCGGAAGCGCCGTCACGTCGACACCGCGACACCCCGATGCCGTGAACCACGCCACCAGGTTGTCGAGCAGGGCGCGGCCCACACCGACCCCACGCGCCGGCGGTTCCACGTAGCAGGCGTCGATGATCCCGATCGGGGCCTCACCCACGGCGTCGACCCGGCCGAGCGCCAGACCCACCACCGCACCATCGACCGTGCCGACGAGGACGCGCCGGCGGGGGTCAGCCATCAGGCGGTCGAGACCGCCCGGCCGGAGGAGGGCCTTGGCAACCAGTCCCGTCTCGCGACGGGCGAAGAGGGGACCGCCGCGTGCGCCCTGGAGGGCGTCGAGCGCCTCCCGGCACATGTCGGCGCAGCGATCGGCATCACCGCGCACCGCCGCTCTGGCTGCCTCCATGTCCGTCGCGTCGCGATCCGCTTCGACCGCTGTCGCTACTCTGCGTCGACGCCGGCCAGTAGTTGCTCGACGCGGTTGAGGATCGTCCGGCGATGCCGGTGCGATTTCTCGTGCGAGCGGACGTCGATGAGCTCGCCGTGCGAGAGACCGGCGAGCCGCTGGACCACCTGTGACGCCGACAGGCTGTCGTATCCCGGGATGGCGAGGGGACGCAGGGATCCGTTGCCATTGGCGTCGGCCGCCGACGGGGTCGTCCCCGACCCGGTTCCGGAGGGCGCGGAGGGCGCGGAGGGCGGCGAATGATCAGGCGCCACGTCAGGTTCTCTCGTCGTCGGGGGCCGGACGGGTGGCGGCGGCTTCGACATCCGCTCACTCGCCATCTGACCCAGTTGGCGCCGACCCATCTGGACGGCGACCTGTCCCACCAGACGCGCCGTGCGTACCTGGCCCTCCAGATGGTGCCGGCCCTTGTCCACCAGCTTCGGGAACTCCTCGGCGGCTGTCAGGGCCAGGCCGGCCGGACCGAAGACGATCAGGTCGAGGATGCGATCGGCCGGCGACCTGTTGTCATCCACGTCCCGACCTCCCTTGTCCCGGCCCGATCACACGCAGTCCCGGCACAACCCCTTGGCGGGGTCGGCCATCTGGCTCGCGTTCTTCACCAGGAAGCATGAACTGCACACGAATTCGTCTGGTTGCTTGGGCAGGACGCGCTCGGAGATCTCGGAGCGGTCGTCGGGCTCGGCCACCTCCTCGTCCTCGACCTCCTCCTCCTCGACGACGAGGCGCTCCTTCAGGATCTCGTCCAGGCTGGCCTCGACGTCTTCGTCGTCGACCTCCTCGTCCTCTTCCTCGGCCTCCTCGGCCGCCGCCGCCGGCGCCGCCACGGCCGGCGTCTTGGCCACCGGCTCCACCACCGGCTCCACGTCCACGAGCTCGTCGACAAGGTCGTCCACGAGGTCGTCGACCAGGTCGTCGTCGTCGACCAGGGGGTCGGCGAGGTCGTCGTCGATCAGCTCGTCGTCGGCCAGATCCTCGAGCTCGACGCCCTCGAGCTCGTCAGGTTCTGTCACTTCATCCAGGTCGTCGGCCATCTGTGCCCTTCGGGAGGTCGTCTGACGCGCGGGAGCATATCTGCTCCGATCGGCGTTCCAGACCACCCGAGCGGGGCCGGCTCACCGCCGGAGTGCGTGCTGCGACCCGACCATTCCGGGCGTTCTCGGGGCGGTAGGGCCCGGGGACCTTTGGTGCCGTCTCCACGTCACTGTCGTGTCCGCCGACGTGGTGGTGGGACGTTCTCTACTCGGTCCCTCGGGCCACCCTTCCGCCTCTCACAGCATCCCCCCCTCGAGCTCGGCCCGGCCGGGGACCGGCGTGCCCTCGGGACGTCTGGGACTCGCCGCAGACTACGCCGTCGGATGCAGATGGCGTCAAGCCTCGTTCTCCGGGGTTCACCAGGACGTTCGCGCGTCCTCCCTGGTCACGGCTCCAGCGGTTTTCCTGGCCAACGACCGGCCGAACACGCCGCGTTCGGTACGTCCGGCAACGCCGCCCGGCGCGCCTCCGCCCGCCGTTCGGCGTCGAGCCGTTCGAGCTCGTGCTCGCCATGGTCCACGAAGGTCATCGCCTCGGCGATCAGGCGGTGCCCGGCGCGCTCGGCGATGAGACGGTGCATCTGCTGGACGACCTGGCGGTAGACGGGATGTCCCTGCTGCCCCGAACGCAGCTCGAGGACGTGCATGGCCTCACGCGCGTTCATCTGCATCACGAAGCGGATGCGGAAAGCGAGGGCGACCGCATACAGGGACTGATGGGGGAAGGTCGGGACCATGGTCTCGTAGAGGTCCTGACAGCGCGACAACGACGTCTCGAATTCGGCGCGCAGACCCGCCTCCGTCACGATGTCGGGAACGTCGTACCCGAGGGCGGGCGACAGAGGTTGCCATTCGATGGTCAGCATCCGATGTCTCTGGAGGTCACGGAAAGCTCCGTAGTCGGACACGATGTCGAAGCGGTACCCCGTTCGCTCGAACGCACGACCCGGACGGTGCCGGCGGTTCGTCCGCTCGCCCACATAGGCCCGGACGACGGCACGGCGGTCCTCGGCACCGAGGGATCGGACCCGGTCCAGAGTCTCCGATTCGGACAGGGCGGTGTGCGGGTAGCACATGGCCGCGATGACCTTGTCCTCACCCTCGGGGTCCCAGTCCTCCAGCGTGACCAGGGTGGGCGCGTCCGGTTCGGGCACCTCCCGCCCGGGTGCGAGACGGTCGGGCCAGAGGCGGCCCACCACCGCGTCGGTGTCGGTGCGGGTGGAGGCCAGGTAGTCGGACCACGCCCCCCCGCGATCGGCGAGGTCGACGCGTTGCAGGAAGGAGGGGATGACCTTGCGCAGCTCGACGAGCATCAGATCGGCGTACCGTCGCGCTTCGGGCAGAGGGTGCGAGCGCATCCTGAGAAGGAGCATCTCGTACGACTGGCCGGTGCCGTAGACGCCGACGTTCGACAACGATCCGGCCGGCAGGAGGCCGCGCAGGGCGTCGAGGGCCTTGGCCCGTATCGATTGCCGGTGGACGAAGTCGGAATCGCCCGGCTGACGCGGGAAACGTCGCACCAGCCATGTCTGGAGCTCGGGGAGCAACGTGGCGTAGGTGTCGAACATGCGGTCCATGTCGCCCACGAAGCGCGCCCCGAGTGGCGAGTCCAAGACGTCGGGGTCGCGGTAGTAGCGGTAGTGCCCGGTCGCCAGTCGCGAGTCGTAGACGACGTACCGCGTCGACTGCTCCAGGTAGGCCATGAGCCGGCCCCACTCGAGCACCTTGGTGAGGACGTTCGAGGCCTGTTCGCACGCCAGGTGGACACCGCCGAGCTGGGCGACGGAGTCGTCGCCGTATTCGAGGAAGACGCGCTCGTAGAGCTCCTCGGCACGTCGCAGTCCCATGGTCGCGTCCACGCCCGCGTCGCCGGTCACGTCGAGGTCGCCGACGAACTCGTCGAGAAAGAGCCGACGGAGGCTCTTGCCCGAACGCGAGTACCGGGCGAAGAGCGCTCCCTTCACCACTTCGGGCAGGTTGACCAGGGCAAAGACAGGGCCGTCGAGGTTCGTGACGTAGGGCCGGAGGATCTCCGCCTCCTCGTCGGTGAACGTCTCGTCGGCGTAGGGGATCATGCCCGGGCAACACTACGGCTGGCCCGCGGCGGAGGTGGCGGACCCCGGCCGGCCAGGATCGGAGCCTCCGTCAGGGCCCGCCCGGGCCCCCCACCGCCTGATGGGGGCCGGCCGGGTCGTCCTCGTCGTCCGTGTCCCGCACCCCGTCCGGCTCTCGGTCCGCCTCCCCGTCGGGCGCCGTCTCGGTGCCGGCGACGGTCGGCCCGGCGGACGCGGCGACCACACCCCGCTGGAGGGCGGTGGCGGCACGATGGGCGGTGGCGGCGGTGGAAGGGTCGGGGGCGACGGCGGCCAGTTGGCGCAGGAGGTCGATCAGCTGCTTGGCGTTGCGCACGAAGTCGCCCGGTGCCAGCTCCGCCCGCTCGAGGACCCGGGCCAGTCGCTCGCCCCGCGCCCATCGCCAGGCCACATCGGCGAAGCCGGCGTCGGGGGCCCGCGTGCGCGGCAGTCGGGCCGTCTCCTCGTCGTCCCTCAGGCTCTCCGCCAGCGCCTCGAGTGTGTGGAGCCGGGGGGCGACATCCTTCGGCGGCCGCGCGTCGGGGCGGAAGCGCCCGGCGCGGACCTCGTAGGTGCAGGCGGAGACGACGGCGGCCAGGCCCGCCGGGTCCAGTCCGTCGAAGATGCCGTCGGCCAGCGCCTCGGCCACGAGGAGATCCGACTCGTGGTAGATGCGTGCCACCAGCGCGCCGCGTTCGGTGAGGCGCCAGGCGTCGATCTCGACATGGCCCCGGCGTTCGAGGAGGCGCAGCGCCCGGTCCATGCGACGCGACAGGGCCTGGTGATGCTCGGCGTTCAGGAACTGGGCGAAGGAGCGGTCGAGGACCTCGTAGGCCTGATCGGCGCGGTAGCGGCGGACGAGGTTCACGGCCAGGTTGTACGACGCCTGGAAGGACGATGTGAGCTCGGGGGCGGGCGAGGTGGCGAGGGTGGCCACCTCGGCCAGGGAGACGTGGGGATTCCACACCACCACCGCATGCCCCACCGAGTCGAGACCGCGCCGCCCGGCGCGTCCGGTGAGTTGGGCGTACTCACCCGAGGTCAATCGGGTGCGGCCGTGCTGGCGCATCTTGGTGAGCCGCTCGATGACCACCGAACGCGCCGGCATGTTGATACCGAGCGAGAGCGTCTCCGTGGCGAAGACGACCTGGAGGAGACCGGCGGTGAAACAGTCCTCCACCGCCTCCCGGAAGGCGGGGATCATGCCGGCGTGGTGCGACGCCACACCGGCTTCGAGCCCGGCGATCCACGGTCCGTACCCGAGGACGCGGAGCTCGTCGTCGGGGAGGCCCTCCGTCCGTTCGGCACAGCGCTCACGGATCTCGGCCCGTTCGTCGGGTGTCGTGAGCCGCAGGCCGTCGTCCAGGCACTGCCGCACGGCGTCGTCACAGGCGGCCCGGCTGAAGATGAAGACGATGGCCGGGAGCATGTCCCGATCGTCCAGGGCCTCGATGATCTCGGTCCGTCTCGGAGAGGCGATCCCCGAGTGGCGCAGCCCCCCGGGACGGCGCGACAGCCGGGTGACGCGCTGGTCGACGGCGGCCGCCCGGGGATGGAGCCGGCCGTGGGCCAACAACGGGACCAGGTCCACACGGCGTGTCCCCTTCTCGGCGATCGCCACGTGATTGCTCAGCTGGACGGGTCGATGGCCCTCCACGATCACTTCGGTCGGGCCGTGGACCTGCCGCAACCACGCGCCGAGTCGTGCCGCGTTCGAGACCGTGGCCGACAGACACACGAGGACGACGTCGACCGGCGCCAGGATGATCGCCTCCTCCCAGACGGACCCCCTGTACGGGTCCTGGAGGTAGTGCACCTCGTCGAGGACGAGGAGGCCGAGCCGGGCCAGGTGCGGCGAGCGGGCGAAGAGCATGTTGCGCACCACTTCGGTGGTCATCACCACGACCTGGGCATCGGGCCGGTGCGACACGTCCCCGGTGAGCAGGCCTATCCGGTCGTGTCCGTACACCGCCGCCAAGTCGGCGAACTTCTGATTCGACAGCGCCTTGAGCGGCGTGGTGTAGAAGGCCTTGCGCCCCCCGGCCAGAGCGCGCGCCACGGCGTAGTCGGCCACCGCCGTCTTTCCCGAGCCGGTGGGGGCCGAGACGAGCACGGACTTCCCGGCGTCGAGCGCGTCGAAGGCACTGAGTTGGAAGGCGTCGGGGACGAAGCCCAGCCGGGCCACCACCGCGGCCCGAACGTCGAGGTCCGGGCTCACCCCGGGGGTCACGCCGACGGCGTTCTGCGGCGCAGAAGAAGCTTCCCGATCACGATGGACAGCTCGTAGAAGGCATACAGGGGAATGGCCAAGGCCATCATCGAGAACGGATCCCCGCTCGGAGTGATGATCGCCGCGAAGGCGACCAGGACGACGATGGCCCACCGCCGCCAGGAGGCGAGCTTGGCCGGCGGGAGCACACCGGCGAGCTCGAGCGACACCAGGACGACGGGAAACTCAAAGGTGAGCCCGAAGACGGCCATGAGAGCGACGATGAGGCCCAGGTAATTGCTGGGCGAGTAGATCTGGTGGAGGGACGGTCCACCGACCTTGGCCAGGAACTGAAGTGCATGGGGGAAGGTGTAGTAGGCCAGCACGGCGCCGGCCGCGAAGAGGGTGATCGACGCCACGATGAAGGGCACCGCGTACCGCTTCTCGTTGCGCCGGAGACCGGGGGTGATGAACCGCCAGACCTCCCACAGGATCACGGGCGAGGCCAGGAACAGGCCGCCGTAGGTGGCGATCTTGATGCGCAGCGCCAGTCCCTCGAGGGGGCCGGTCACGTAGAGGAGGCAGTGCTTCGGACCGACGACGTTGCAGTAGGGCTCTTTCAGGAAACTCAGTATGTGCGGATAGATCACGAAGGCCACAGTGGCCGTGATCAGCAGGACGGTGACGGAGACGATCAGGCGACGTCGCAGCTCGCCGATGTGCTCGACGAGGGTCATGGCGTCGGGCGTCGGGCGGGGCGCCCTGTGTCGGAGGCGGAGGGCCATGGCGACGGCCGGTGCCGGCGATCAGTTCATGCTCGGGTCATCGAGCGGAACGTGATACGGACCCGTCGGCTCGGGCGCGTTCGCTCGCTCCCCCGTCGTCGTCACCGCTCCCCCACCGTCGTCATGGACGCCCGTGCCGTTGCCCGCGGTCGACGGCGGTGGTCCCGTCGCCACCGGGACGCCGGGTGTCTCCGAGCCGTTGCCGTCCACGGCGGTGTCCCGGGACCGCTCGTGCTCGTCCGCCAGGCGATCGAGAAAGGCCAGAGGGGACCGGACGGCCTGGGCCACCTCGTGGGCGGGCGGGAGATCGGGGAAGGCACCGCGGACGTCGCTCTCGAGGCGGGTCCGAAAACGGCGCAGATCCCCCCACGCCGCACCCAATTGGCGCGCCACCTGGGGCAGCTTCTCTGGACCGAGGACGATCAGGGCGATCACCAGGACGACCAGCAATTTGACGGGGCTCAGCGACAGCATGCGTTGTCGAGTCTACGAGAGCACGGACCGGGCTGGATGACGTGGCTCCGGTGGCGGGCCGGGACGAGGGCCGGCAGCGGTGACGCCAGCCGACCCGGCCTCGCCTCAGAGCGTGAGAACGCTCGGAAATGCTCAGAAGAGATGCACGCGTGAGAGGGGCCAGATGCGCATCACGGCGTGCCCCACGATGAGTGACCGCGCGATGGGACCGAAGAAGCGGCTGTCCTGTGAGTCAGCCCGGTTGTCCCCCATCACGAAGTAGTGGTTCGGGGGCACCCGTTGTTTGGCGATGCCGGTGGTGACGGTCCCGGGGGGCAGCCACGGTTCGTGCAGTGGCCTGCCGTTGATGTACACCCGACCGCCCGACGACCTGATGACGTCGCCGGGGAGTCCGATGACCCGTTTGACGAGGTCCGGCACCGTCGAGGAATCCTCTTTGGGGGGCGTGGTGAACACGACGATGTCGCCACGACCGACGCCATGGAGGTGGTAGGCCAGCTTGTCCACCAGGATGCGGTCTCCGATCAGAAGTGTCGGCTGCATCGACGGCGTGGGGATGAAGTACGTCTGAGCCACGTAGGCGCGCACCGCGAAGGCCGCACCGACGGCCACGACCAGGACCACCAGCCATTCGACGACCCATCGTGGCGGACCGCGCCGTCCACGCTCACTGCCGGACTCCGCATCATCGTGGCCGAGAGGCGTCATGGCCGACGACCTGTCACTACGGTCGTGGTGCACCGACGGATCGGGCCGGAGGACGAAGGGCGCCCGCCGTCACAAGCTGGCGATCAGCTTCTCGACCCGCTCGTCGTGAGACCGGAAGGGATCCTTGAGCAGCACGGTCCGCTGGGCCTGGTCGTTCAGCTTGAGGTGGACCCAGTCGACCGTGAAGTCGCGTCGCCGCTCTTTCGCCTTGCGGATGAACTCCCCCCGCAGGCGCGCCCGCGTCGTCTGCGGTGGCCGGTTCATGGCTTCGGTGATGGTGGCGTCGTCGGTGACACGGTCGACACGGTCGCGCGCCTCCACGCGGTAGTAGAGGCCCCGTGTCCGGTTGACGTCGTGGTACTGGAGGTCGAGCAACGCCACCTTCGGATGGCCGAGGGGCAGGCCGTGACGCGTCCGGTAGCCCTCGATCAATTGGTGCTTGGTCACCCAGTCGCACTCGCGGCCCAGGCTCATGGGATCGGACTCGAGGCCCTTCAGGCAGTGCTCCCACATGTCGAGAGCCTGGTCCTCCTGGGGTGACAACCCGTGGGTGTCGCGGTAGCGCAGGGCCCGGGTCAGGTACTCGGACTGGATGTCCAGCGCGCTCACCTCCCGGCCGTTGGCCAGGCGAACCTGGCGCCGGCAGGTGAGGTCGTGGCTGATCTCGCGGATGGCCCGGATGGGGTTCTCCAGGGTCAGGTCCCGGAGGACGGTCCCGGGATCCTCGAGCATCCGGAGGAGGATGCTGGTGGACCCCACCTTGAGGAAGGTGGCGTACTCGCTCATGTTGGAGTCGCCCACGATGACGTGCAGGCGGCGGAACCGCTCGGCGTCGGCGTGCGGTTCGTCGCGGGTGTTGATGATCGGACGACTGCGCGTCGTGGCCGAGGAGACGCCCTCCCAGATGTGCTCCGCCCTCTGGGACAGGCAGTAGACGGCCCCGCGCGCTGTCTGCAGCACCTTGCCGGCTCCGGCGAAGATCTGCCGGCTCACCAGGAAGGGGATGAGGATCTCGGTGTAATGGGCGAAGTCGTCGCGCCGGCTGGTCAGATAATTCTCGTGACAGCCGTACGAATTCCCGGCCGAGTCGGTGTTGTTCTTGAAGAGGTAGATGACGCCCCGTATCCCCTCCTCACGCAGGCGCGCCTCGGCTCCCGTCACCAGATGGTCGAGGATGCGCTCCCCCGCTTTGTCGTGGGCCACCAGGTCGGCGATGGAATCGCATTCGGGCGTGGCGTACTCCGGGTGGCTGCCGACGTCGAGATAGAGGCGGGCGCCGTTCTCGAGGAACACGTTGGACGACCGGCCCCAGCTGACGACCCGGCGGAACAGGTAGCGCGCCACCTCGTCGGGGCTGAGCCGGCGCTGCCCGCGCAGGGTGCATGTGACCCCGTACTCGTTCTCGAGACCGAAGATCCGCTTGTCCACTTCCATCCACGGTACTTGCCGCATCCGGCTTTCCTGTGACGGTTGAGCGGCTTCGTGCGCCTCAGGAGGACCGGCAGTAGCATCCCGGGCGTGGCGTCACCGGTCATGGTTCCCCTCACCACCGTCGGGTCCGCCTTCGAGGCCAGGGTGGTGATGGCCCGGCTGGGGGCCGACGGGATCCTCACCCAGACGCGCGGCGGCGGCGACGGAACCTATCCCCTGCCCGGTGCGGTCCAGGTGCTCGTCGCCGTCGATCAGGCCGACGAGGCACGCGAGCTGCTGATGGCCGACCAGGTCGAGGCCCTGTTCGAGGACGTCAGCCTGGGGACGCCCGACGAGTTCTGAGCCGCCCGGGCGACACCCTCCGTCAGGTGGGTGCCGGGCCCCCGTCGGTCGGTGTCGGCGCCGCCGCCCGCGATCCCCGCCCGCCCCGACGGTGACCGGCCAGGCGGCCCGCCAGTTCCTCCACGCCGAGCCGCCGGAAGGCGCGTCGCCCTGTCGTCCGGGCCAGGACCGCCACCTCGAGATCCTCGGCCCCGAGGGTGCGGTCGGGACCGGCCAGGGCCGCCACCGCGGCGCGCAGGGCCGTATCGAGGTCCCAGCCGTCGACGTATGCCGTCGCCACCCGGGCCGAGATGGTCTCGGTCTCACCGCCCAGGACGGCGAAACGGTCCTCGTCGGTGATGGTGCCCTCGTAGGCGACGTGGTACAGCTGGTCGTGGCGCTGGTCGGTCCCCAGTTCAGCCACGAGGATCTCCACCTCGAGCGGCTTCATCTCGTGGGTGAAGACCTGGCCCAGGAACTGGGCGTACAGGTTGGCCAACGAGCGGGCGTCGACGTCCTCGCGACTGAAGGCGAACCCCTTGGTGTCGGCGTGGCGGACACCGGCCACGCGGAGCTGGTCGAACTCGTTGTACTTCCCCACGCCGGCGAAGGCGATCCGGTCGTAGATCTCGCTCACCTTGTGCAGTGACCGCGACGGGTTCTCCGCCACCATGAGGATGCCACCGTCGTAGACGGTGGCCACCAGGGAACGACCCCGGGCGATGCCCTTCTGGGCGTACTCGGCCCGGTCTTTCATCACCTGTTCGGGCGCGACGTAGAAGGGCATGGTCATGACGTGCCACCCCCCGCGCTGCGGCGCTCGAGGAGCGCTCCGAATCGTTCGGCCACCTCGGTGTCGCTCACAGTGTCGTAGCCCTCGAGGGTGACGGTGGCCACCATGGGGAAGATGCCGCGGACGAGATCGGGGCCGCCCGTGGCGGAGTCCTCGTCGGCCGCTTCATAGAGGGCGCGTACGGCCAGCTCGATCCCCTCGTCGCGCGCCAGACCCGGGTGCCATCCCAACTTGATCGTGGTGCGAGCGTCGCGGCCACCCGATCCGGTCGCCGCATGGTCCGCCTCTTCGTAGTGACCACCGGTGACGTCGTAGCTGAAGATGCGTCCCTGCTCGCGCGCCAGGTCGTATCCGGCGAACAAGGGCACCACGACAAGACCCTGCATGGCCATGGGCAGGTGCTCGCGCACCATCTGCCCCAGCTGGTTGGCCTTGCCCTCGAGGCTGAGCGCCACTCCCTCGACCTTCTCGTAGTGCTCGAGCTGGGTCTGGAAGAGCCGGACCATCTGGACGGCCGGGCCGGCGGCGCCGGCGATGGCCACGGCCGAGTGACGATCGGCGGAGAAGACCTTCTCCATGGCCCGGTGGGCGATGAGATGGCCTTCGGTGGCACGGCGGTCGCCGGCCATGATGACCCCGTCGGCGTAGCGCAAGGCCACCACGGTCGTCCCGTGGCGGACGGACAGCGTCCCCGACGATGTATCGGTACCCGCCAGCAGTGGCGTGATCGGGTCGGTCCTGCGCAGGAGTGCGGCGAAGCTGGGGCCCGGGTCGTCCCCGGGCGGGAAGAGCGGCAGGCCCACGCAGTTACTCCCCGCCCTTTTGGACGTAGTTCCGCACGAATTCCTCGGCGTTCTCCTCGAGGACCTCGTCGATCTCGTCGAGCAGGTCGTCGAGCTCGGCCTTGAGCTTCTCTCCCTGACCGGAGGCCGGCGGGGCCTCCTCGGTCACCTGTTCCTCGCGCGGGGCCGCCGCCGGCTTGCGCTTCAACTCCCGTTCGGGCATCCGTCTACTCCTCTAACCGCTCAA
>Ga0209415_10002887_pt1 | contig 32122 bp, 28 predicted proteins | sample PeaSoiSIISIP2007_FD_187696 | JGI IMG/M metagenome (GOLD analysis project Ga0209415, IMG submission 187696) | Peat soil microbial communities from Weissenstadt, Germany - SII-SIP-2007 (SPAdes) (version 2) | ecosystem: Environmental > Terrestrial > Soil > Wetlands > Peat | place: Germany... | reverse complement strand
GACATCAGCCGCCTCGGCATGGAGGTGTTCCGCGCCTCGCCGCGCCAGGCCGACCTCATGATCGTGGCCGGTCGGGTCTCCCAGAAGATGGCGCCGGTGCTCCGCCAGGTCTACGACCAGATGATGGAGCCCAAGTGGGTCATCTCGATGGGGGTGTGCGCCTCGTCGGGCGGGATGTTCAACAACTACGCCATCGTCCAGGGGGTCGACCAGATCGTCCCGGTCGACGTCTACGCGCCCGGTTGTCCGCCCTCGCCCGAGACGCTGCTCCACGCCATCCTCACGCTGCACGAGAAGATCCGCACCGGCGAGATCACCCAGCGCGACCACGAGGTGGTCGAGGGCCCGTCCGCCGAAGACGGACCCGGGTGGGTGCCCGAGGTGCCCGATGCCGTTCGAGTAGCCACGCCCAAGTGATGGCAGTGGGCACCGTCGAGCTCTGCTTCCCCTCGCGCGCCGAGTACCACGGGGCCGTGGCGTCGGCCCGGAGCGACGGCTTCGAGCTGTGCTCGGACGTCTGCGCGGTGGACTACCTGCGCCACCCCGGTCGCTCGTTGCCCGAGGGGGTGACGCCCGAGCGTTTCGAGGTGGTCGTGAACCTCCTGTCGCTCTCGGCCCGGCGTCGGGCGCGCCTGCGGGTCCAGGTGCCCGAGGCCGACCCGGTGGTGGACTCGTTGTTCGACCTCTACCCGGGCACCGAGGCCATGGAGCGCGAGGTCTTCGACCTGATGGGCATTCGCTTTTCCGGGCACCCCGACCTCACCCGGATCCTCATGCCCGAGGACTGGGAGGGGCACCCCCTCCGCAAGGACTACGGCGTCGGGCGGGTGCCCGTGCAGTTCAAGGAAGCCCCGGGGCCGCGGTGAGCCCCGACCATCCGCACCGGATCTCGACCTGGGACCCGGTCGAGACCTCAGAGGGGGCCCAGGAGCAGCTGCCCGCCGCGCCGAGCGCCGTGCTGCGCCTGCCCGAAGGGGCCGTCCCCGACACCGGCCAGCTCGACATCGAGCGTGGCGACGACGAGACGATGATCATCAACATGGGTCCCCAGCACCCCTCGACCCACGGGGTGCTCCGGCTCATGCTCGAGCTCGACGGCGAGGTGGTCGTCCGCACCAAGCCGGTGATCGGCTACCTCCACACCGGCATGGAGAAGACGGCGGAGGAGCTCACCTACGTCCAGGGCGCCACCAACGTGACGCGGATGGACTACCTCGCGCCGCTGCACAACGAGCTCTGTTTCTCGCTGGCGGTCGAATCCCTCCTCGGCGTCGAGCTCCCGACCCGCGCGGTCTGGGTCCGCATGCTGATGGCCGAGCTCGACCGGCTGTGCTCACACCTCATGTGGATGGCCACCAACGGGATGGACCTCGGCTCCACCTCGATGATGATCTACGGCTTTCGCGAGCGCGAGATGGTCCTCAACTTCTACGAGAAGACGACCGGACTGCGGATGAACCACAACTTCATCCGGCCTGGCGGCACGGCGGCGGACCTCCCCGACGGCTGGGAGGACGACATCGAGGTCATCTGTGACACGATCCTCGCCCGGAGTTACGAGTACGACGAGCTGCTCACCGGCCAGCCCATCTTCCGGGAGCGGACCGAGGGGGTGGGCGCCATCACCGCCGAGGAGGCGCTGGCGCTCTCGGCCACCGGGCCCATCCTGCGCTCGACCGGCGTGCCCTGGGACCTCCGCCGCACCATGCCCTACCTGGCCTACGACGAGGTCGAGTTCGACGTCATCGTCGGCACCTACGGTGACAACTTCGACCGCTACTCCGTCCGCCTGAACGAGATCCGCGAGTCCATCCGGATCCTGCGCCAGGTCCGTGACGGCATGCCCAAGGGGGACTACCGGGTCCAGGACCGCAAGGTCACCCCGCCACCGCGGGGCCGGATCGACGAGTCGATGGAGGCCCTGATCCACCACTTCAAGGTGTTCACCGAGGGCTTCCGGGTGCCCGAGGGCGAGGTGTACATGACGGTCGAGTCGCCGCGGGGCGAGCTCGGTTGCTACCTCGTGTCCGACGGCAGCGCCAAGCCCTACCGGCTGCACGTCCGCGGCCCCAGCTTCGTCAACCTCCAGACGCTGCCGCACCTCCTGCGGGGCGGGCTGGTGGCCGATGCCGTCGCCGTCATCTCCTCGGTCGACCCGGTCATGGGGGAGGTGGACCGGTGAGCCACTTCACGCCCGAGACGCGTACGCGCGCGCAGCAGCTGGTGGCGCTCTACCCCAAGCCCCGCTCCGCGCTCATCCCCCTGTGCCACCTGGCCCAGGGGGAGGACGGGTGGCTGCGTCCCGAGGCCATGGAGGAGATCGCAGAGCTGGTGGGCGTCACCCCCGCCGAGGTCCGGGGCACCGCCACGTTCTACGACATGCTCGACATCGAACCGGCGGCCACCTATCGCGTGTCGATCTGCACGAACGTGGCCTGCCTGCTCGACGGCGCGCTCGAGCTCTTGGCCCACGCCGAGGCGCGGCTCGGGGTACCGATCGGGGGGGCGACGCACGACGGGACGTTCGCGCTCGAGGAGGCCGAGTGCCTGGCCGACTGCGACTTCGCGCCCTGCGTGCAGGTGAACCACCGATTCGTGCGCGCGCAGACGGCCGACGCCTTCGATCAGCTCGTCGAAGACCTGGGTGCGGGCAAGCTGGCCGCCACGATCCCCCCGCACGGGACGCTCCAGCGGGTCGCCCGCAACCGGGGGCTCGTGGTCGACCCCGAGCGCGTGGCCGCGGAGCGGGCGGCCGTCGCCCGGGCCCAGGCCGAGCGGGCCTCGGCCCAGGACGCGCGCTGATGGCGGTCACCGACGCCCCCCGCATCGTCACGGCCCGCCTCCACCACGAGGACTCCCACACCCTGGAGCGCTTCCTCGCGACCGGCGGCTACGACGGCCTCCGCAAGGCACTCGCGATGACCCCCGAGGCGGTGGCCGCCGAGGTCGACGCGGCCAGCCTGCTCGGGCGCGGTGGCGCCGGCTTCCCGGCCGGGCGCAAGTGGTCCATGCTGCGCAAGGCGCCGGTCACCTACCTCGTCGTGAACGGCGACGAGAGCGAGCCGGCCACCTTCAAGGACCACCTCCTCATCGAGGGGGACCCGCACCAGATCGTGGAGGGAACGATCATCGCCGCCTACGCGGTGCAGGCGAGCCAGGTGTTCATCTACGTGCGCGGCGAGTTCGCGCTCGGGCTCGAGCGGATGCAACAGGCGGTGAACGACGCCTACGACGCGGGCGCCATCGGCAACGACATCTTCTCCTCGGGGTTCTCCGTCGACGTGGTCGTGCACCCCGGAGCCGGCGCGTACATCTGCGGTGACGAGACGGGCCTCTTGGAATCGCTCGAGGGCAAGCGCGGCTTCCCCCGCATCAAGCCCCCGTACTTCCCGGCGGTCATGGGGCTCTACGGCCAGCCGACGGTGGTCAACAACGTCGAGACCATGTCCAACCTGCCCTGGATCATCCTCCACGGCGGGGCCGCGTTCGCGGCGTTGGGCGCGGGGCGCTCGACCGGCACCCGCCTCTTCGCCCTGTCGGGCCACGTGCGTCGTCCCGGTGCCTTCGAGGTCGAGATGGTGAAGACCACCTTCCGCGACCTCATCTACGCGCCGCTCTACGGCGGGGGGATCCGCGGCGGGGGCGAGCTGAAGGCCTTCATCCCGGGCGGCGCGTCCTCGCCCTGGTTCGGCCCCGCAGAGCTCGATCTCGCGCTGGGGCAAGACGAGGTGCAGGCGGCCGGGTCCATGCTGGGTTCCGGCTCGGTGGTGGTCATGGACCAGAGCACCTGCCTCGTCCGGGTGGCCTGGCGGATCACCAAGTTCTTCGCCCGCGAGTCCTGTGGGCAGTGCACGCCGTGCCGGGAGGGGTCCGGTTGGCTGGAGCGCATCCTCTACCGGATCGAGCACGGGTCCGGCCGCGCCGAGGACCTCGAGGTCCTGCTCGACGTGTGCGACAACATCAGCCCGGGCCTGCACTGGCCCCCCGAGCAGACGACCATCTGTCCGCTCGGCCCCTCCATCCCCCCGTCGATCAACTCGGCGCTCACGATGGGCCGCGACGAGTTCCTGGTGCACATCAAAGAGGGCGGGTGCCCCCTTGGCTGAGGCGCCCGTCACGGCCCCGGAGGCGGCGGCACCGGCGGCCGACGCCGACCGCGTCCACTTCACCCTCGACGGGCGTCCGGCGACCGCGCGTCGAGGCGAGCTCATCATCAGCGCGGCCGAGCGGGCCGGCGTCTTCGTCCCGCGCTTCTGCTACCACCCGCGGATGAGCCCGGTGGGCGTGTGCCGCATGTGCCTGGTCGAGGTGAGCGGGCCGCGCGGGGCCACCCTGCAACCCGCCTGCTTCGTGGCGGTCGAGGAGGGGGCCGAGGTGGTGACCGCCTCGGCCAAGGTCAAGAAGGCCCAGGACGGGGTGCTCGAGTTCCTCCTCGTGAACCACCCGCTCGACTGCCCGGTCTGCGACAAGGGCGGCGAGTGCCCGCTCCAGGACCAGACCCTCGCCTATGGCCCGGGCGAGAGCCGGTTCACCGAGGAGAAGCGGCACTTCGAGAAGCCGATCCCCATCTCAGCGCTGGTGCTCTTGGATCGGGAGCGCTGCATCCAGTGCGCCCGCTGCACCCGCTTCGCCGAGGAGGTGGCGGGCGAGGCGCTGATCGACTTTTCCGGGCGCGGCGAGATGGTCGAGGTCGCCACCTTCCCGGACCGGCCCTTCTCCTCCTACTTCAGCGGCAACACCGTCCAGATCTGCCCGGTCGGCGCGCTCACCGCGACCCCCTACCGGTTCCGCGCGCGCCCCTGGGACCTCGATCAGGTGGAGTCGACCTGCACCACCTGCGCCCTCGGCTGCCGGGTGGCGGCCCAGTCCTCGGGCAACCGCCTGACCCGGCTGCTCGGCATCGACGCCGACCCCGTCAACCAGGGCTGGCTCTGCGACAAGGGACGCTTCGTCACCGAGTCGGTCAACGGCGGCGGCGAGGGGCCGGCCGACGCGGCCCACCCCGGGCCCGCGCGCATCACCGAACCGCTGGTGCGCGTCGGCGGCGAGCTCGTCACGGTCAGCTGGGCCGAGGCCTTGCGGGTGGCGGCCACCGGGCTGGACCAGGCGCGGGCCGGCGGCGCGGCTGCCGTCGGGGTCCTGGGCGGTGCCCAGCTCACCAACGAGGGCGCCTACGCCTGGGCCAAGCTGGCCAAGGGGGTGATCGGGACCGACTCGGTGGACGCGCAGCTGGGGGACGGCTTGCCCGCCGATCTGATTCTCTCGCTGCCGCGCGCGACGATCGACGAGGCGTGCGCGGCCCGGGTCGTCGTGCTGCTGACGGGCGACGTCCGCGAGGAGCTGCCGGTCCTCTTCCTCCGCCTCCGCCAGTCGGCGCTGGCCGGGACCACGTCGCTCATCGAGCTCGCCCCCACCTCCACGTCGCTCACCAGCTACGCCGCCGCCTCCCTGCCCCTGCGTCCGGGCGACGCGCCCGCCGTCGCCCGCGCCCTCGTCGGCGGCGACGAGCAGGTGGCCGGACCGTCGCACCCCGAGGGCCCGGCCTGGTCGGCCGCCGCCCTGGAGAGCGCCCGGGCGCTGCTGGCCGGGGCCGGCCCGGCGGGTCAGGGCGTGGTCGTGCTGGTGGGCCGCGCCTCGGTGGCCGAGGACGCGGCGGTCACCGCGGCGGCGGTGCGCGTGCTGGCCGACGCGCTGCCCGCGGCGCGCTTCTTGCCCACTCTGCGGCGGTCCAACGTGCAGGGCGCGCTCGACATGGGCCTCGGCCCCGGCGTCCTGCCCGGCCGGGTGTCGCTCTCGTCGGGTCGGGCGTGGTTCCTCGAGCACTGGGGGTCGGTCCCCGAGGCCAGGGGTCGGGATGCCGCGGCGATGCTGACGTCGGCGGCGCGGGGGGCGAGCGCCGGGGGGGTGGCGACGAGAGCCCTCATCATCCTCGGCGCCGATCCGCTGGCCGACTTCCCGGATCGGCGGCTGGCCGAGGCGGCGCTTCGGGCCGCCGAGCTCGTCATCGTGGTGGGGGGGCACCACACGGAGATCTGCGAGCACGCCGACGTCGTCCTGCCGGCCGCCGTCGCGCACGAACGGGCCGGGTCGACGACCAACATCGAGGGGCGGGTGAGCCGCCTCGGACACAAGCTGGTGGCCCCGGGCTCGGCCTGGCCCGACTGGATGATCGCCCAGGCGTTGGCCGAGGCGCTGGGCGAAGACCTGGGCTTCGCGTCGGCCGACGGCGTCTGGGAGGAGATCGAGCAGCTGGGCTCGGTCCACCGTGGGGTGACCCCGGCCGTGCTCGAATCCGCCGGCGCGCACGACGGCGTGGTGGTGCCCCTCCAGCCCGACCGCGCCCGCCGGGTGGCCCCCATCGATCCCATCGCCACTCCGGGGGTCGACTCCGTCGAGCGTCAGGGCGCCCCGCCGAGGGTTGGCGTCACCGAAGCCGACGAGTGGCCCGAGGCCCCCGCCGCCGGTGCCGCGCCGCCGCCGGTGCTGGCCGCGCCCGCCGCGGCGGATCCCCCGGAAGTGCCGCTACCGGACAGCTACTCGTTGCGCCTGGTGTCGGCGCGGCGCCTCTACGACGGCGGGACCGCGGTCTCCGGGTCGCCGTCCCTGGCGCCGCTCGTGCCGGCCGCGGTCGCCCGCGCCAATCCCTACGACCTCGATCGGCTGGGGCTGGTCGCCGGCGACCAGGCCACCGTGCGGGGCGAGCGGGCCAGCGCGCGGCTCCCCGTCGCCCCCGACCGCGGTGTGCCCCGAGGGGTGCTCGTCGTCGACTTCAACCTGCCCGGCGGCGGCCTGGCCAACGTGGCGGCGGCGCTGATCGACGCCGGCGCGCTCGTGAACGACGTCCGGTTGGAGTCGCTGTGATCACGGGCGCGCTCTTCGGCCTCGACCCGCTGTTCGCGCCCGGCCTCCACTGGGTCGAGCTCCTGATCGTGGTCGTCCGCGTGCTGGTCGCCTTCGGGGTGCTGCTCGTCACGGTCATGCTCATGATCTGGTTCGAGCGCAAGGTCATCTCCGACATGCAGAGCCGGATCGGACCCAACCGGGCGGGTCCGTGGGGGCTGCTCCAGACCCTGGCCGACGGCATCAAGCTCTTCTTCAAAGAGGACCTCTTGCCCGAGCGGGCGGACCGCTTCGTGTTCAAGCTGGCGCCCTATCTGGCGCTGCTGCCGGCCCTCTTGATCTTCACCGTGGTCCCGGTCGGCGGCATGCTCACCATCGCCGGCCACCGCTTCGAGCTGCAGGTGGTCGATCCGCCCATCGGCATCCTGCTCGTCCTCGCGATGTCATCGGTGTCGGTCTACGGCGTGATGCTGGCCGGCTGGTCGTCGGGGTCGAAGTATCCGCTGCTCGGCTCGGTGCGCGCGTCCGCGCAGATGATCTCCTACGAGGCGGCCCTCGGCCTCACCGTCGTGGCCGTGGTGCTCACCAGCGGCTCGTTGTCGACCCGGGCCATCGTGGCCAGTCAGGCCCACGGCTTCTGGGACTGGAACGTCATCCGGCTGGGCTTCGTCCCGTTCTTCCTCTTCCTGATCGCCATCACGGCCGAGCTCAACCGGCCACCCTTCGACCTGGTGGAGGCCGACTCCGAGCTGGTGGGCGGGTTCAACACGGAGTACTCGTCGATCCGCTTCGCGCTCTTCTACCTGGCCGAGTTCATGAACACGATCTCCATGTCGGCGGTCGTCGTCACGCTCTTCTTCGGGGGGCCCGACGGCCCCATACCGAGGTTCATCCCGACCTCTGACATCTGGATGCCCATCGTGTGGTTCTCGGTCAAGACGCTGGCCTTCCTCTTCCTCTACGTCTGGTTCCGGGCCGCCCTGCCCCGCCTGCGCTACGACCAGCTGATGGACGTCGGGTGGAAGGCCCTCATCCCGCTCTCCCTCGGCTGGCTGATCCTCGTCGCCGCGGTGTTGGTCTGGCACTGGTGGGGCCTGTTCGTGGGCGTGGGCGAGCTCGCGCTCGGTTTGCTGCTGGCCCGGGCCTTCAAGGTGGGCGGCCGCCGCAGCGGCGAGCACAACCTCGGCGGGGCGATGCCGGAGGGCACGCGCTGATGGCCCCCCACCTCGGCTTCCTGGGCGGCTTCAAGTTGACGCTCGAGCACCTGACCCGGCCGCGGGTGACGAGCCAGTATCCCGACGAGAAACGGCCCAAGCAGCCCCGCCAGCACGGCCGACACGTCCTCGGGCGCTACGAGGACGGCATGGAGAAGTGCATCGGGTGCGAGCTCTGCGCCGGGGTCTGCCCGGCGGACTGCATCTACGTGCGGGGCCTCGACAACCCGCCCGACCACCCCGTCTCGCCGGGCGAGCGCTACGGCTACGTCTATGAGATCAACTACCTGCGCTGCATCCACTGCGACCTGTGCGTGGAGGCCTGTCCCACCGAGGCGATCACCGAGACCAAGCTCTTCGAGTTCTCCTTCACCAACCGCTCCGACGCCATCTACACCAAGCGGGAGCTCTTGGTCGGGGACGACGGCCGGCCCCAGCACCTGCCCTGGGAGGACTGGCGCCCGGGCGACGACCGCTTCACCTCGGGCTGGATGCGGGCCACCTCGCCGTCGGGCGCCGCCGACTACGAGGGGCGGGTGCAGTGGTCGGGCGAGCTCGGCTACGGCGTCCGCGCCCCCGAGGGGGGCCAGAGCGGGAGGCGCGACGACGAGGCCACCGGGACCAAGGCGCTCCGCGCCACCATGGAGGCGCACCTGCTCGACGTGGACATCCCCTTCGCGCACCGGGGCATGCGCGGCCGCCTGTGGCGGGCTCAGCTGTCGGCCAGCCGGGCCAAGGCCAAGCTGGCGGACCGCCGCGCCGCGCGGCGCCCCGCGGCCCAAGAGGCGACGACGCCGACCGGGGCCCCGGGGGCCTGATGCCCGGCCTGCTGGCGAGCACGCACCCCACCCTGCCCGACGCGATCACCTTCGTCCTCGCCGCCATGATCATCCTCGGCGGCGCGCTGGGAGTGATCGTCTCGCGCAATCCGGTGCACGCCGCCCTGTCCCTCGTCGCCACCCTCTTCGGCGTGGCCGTGCTGTTCGTCGAGCAGCAGGCGGACTTCCTGGCGGCCGTGCAGGTGATCGTCTACGCGGGCGCCATCGTGGTCCTGTTCCTGTTCGTGATCATGTACCTGGGGGTCGACCGGCGCGACAACATCAACGCCGAGCCGCTGAAGGGCCAGCGCCCGATGGCGCTCCTGCTCGTCCTCGCCTCGGTGGGCGGGGTGATCGCGCTCGGGGTCAACGCCCACTGGGCCACCGGCGCGCGCTCGGTGGCCGGTTCGACCACCGGTAACCACCACTCGAACGTCTACCAACTCGGCCAGTCGGTCTTCACGACCTACCTCTACGCGTTCGAGGCCACGGCGGCGCTGCTGGTCATCGCCGTCGTCGGCGCCGTCGTCCTCGCCCGCCGTCCCCGCCTGGTGGCGGCGGCCGAGCGGGAGGCAACGGCCGAGCCCGGGGCGAGCGCGGAGGCCGAGCGAGAGGACGCGGAGGTGTCGCCGTGAGCCTGCCGGGGCCGTGGTACTTGGGTCTGGCCGCCGCGCTCTTCGGCATCGGTGCCATCGGGCTGTTGATCCGGCGCAACGTCCTCATCATGTTCATGTGCATCGAGCTGATGCTCAATGCGGCCAACCTCACCTTCGTCACGTTCGCGCGCATGCTGCACGACATCGGTGGCCAGGCGGTGGTGTTCTTCGTCCTGGTCGTCGCCGCGGCCGAGGTGGTCGTCGGCCTGGGGATCGTGGTCGCCATCTTCCGCCGGCGGGCCAGCGCGACGGCCGACGACTTCCACATCTTGAAGGGCTGAGTCCGCCGTGCTGCACGTCGCGTTCTTGATGCCCCTCCTGCCGCTCATCGGGTTCGTCGTCCTCGTCCCGTTGGGCAAGCGCCTGGGCGACCCGCTGGCCGGCTGGGTCGGGACGGCGGCCGTGACCGGGTCCTTCGTGGCGGCCTGTGTGACCTTCGCCGGGCTCCAGGCGCGCCCGGAGGCGGCGCGTCAGTTCACCCAGACCTTCTTCAGCTGGATCGGGGTCGGCGGTCTGCAGGTCAAGGCGGCCCTCGTGATCGACCCCCTCTCCATGACGATGTGCCTCTTCGTCACGGGGGTGAGCGCGCTGATCCACCTGTACTCCATCGGCTACATGAAGGGCGATCGGGAGTACACGAAGTTCTTCATCTACCTCAACCTGTTCGTCTTCTCGATGCTGGTGCTGGTGCTGGCCAACAACCTGCTCGTCACCTTCGTCGGGTGGGAGGGGGTGGGGCTCTGCTCCTACTGGCTGGTCGCGTTCTGGCACGAGCGGGACTCGGCGGCCTCGGCCGGCAAGAAGGCCTTCATCTACAACCGGATCGGCGACGCCGGCTTCCTCGTCGCCATGTTCCTCATCTTCTCCAAGACCGGCACGCTCGACTACGCGTCGGTGTTCGCCCACCGGGCGGCGCTCGGCGGGGGCGGGGCGACGGCCGCCGGGCTCCTGCTCCTGCTGGCGGCCGCCGGCAAGTCGGCCCAGATCCCGCTCTTCAACTGGCTCCCCGACGCCATGGAGGGCCCGACGCCCGTGTCCGCCCTCATCCACGCGGCCACCATGGTCACGGCCGGGGTCTACCTGTTGTGCCGCGTGCACCCGATCCTGGCGCTCTCCCCGGACGGGCGCTGGGTGATCGCCGGCATCGGGCTGGCGACCGCCCTCGTCGCGGCCACCATCGCCTGCGCCCAGCAGGACATCAAGAAGGTCCTGGCCTTCTCGACGGTGTCCCAGATCGGCTACATGGTGCTCGCCGTCGGCACGGGCGCCTACGTGGCCGCCATCTTCTTGATGGTGGCCCACGCCTTCTACAAGGGCCTCTTGTTCTTGGGGGCGGGGTCGGTGATCCATTCGCTCCACGACGAGCAGGACCTGAAACGGATGGGCGGCCTCGCCCGCTGGTTGCCCTGGACCTTCGCCACCTTCCTGGTCGGCTGGCTGGCCATCGCCGGCGTGCCGCCGCTGGCGGGCTTCTGGTCCAAGGGGGACGTCCTGGCCAACGTGTACGCGAAGAGCCCCGCCCTCTGGGCCGTCGGCCTCCTCACCGCGCTCCTCACCGCCTATTACATGAGCCGCCTCTTCTTCCTGGCCTTCACGGGCGACGCCCGTTGGCAGCAGGCCGTCCCCCAACACCCGGCCCTCGCCGAGCCCCACGAGTCGCCCTGGGTGATGCGTCTCCCGCTGGTGGTGCTCTCGGTGCTCGCCCTCCTGGGCGGGCTGCTCGGGCTCCCCTGGGTGCACAGCTTCGGCCTGACCGGCTGGCTCGGGCCGATGTTCGGCCCCGACCTCTTCACCAGCCACCTGAGCCGCGGCGCCCTCGTCTCGCTCGATGTGGCGGACGGCGTCGTGGCGGTGGTGGGCCTGAGCGTCGCCTGGCGACTCTGGCGCCGCCGGGCCGACCAACCGGCGCTCGAGCCGGCCTTCCTCCAGCGCGTCTGGTACTGGGACGACTTCTACGACGCGGCCATCGGGCGGCCCGGCGAGGCGCTGGCCCGCTTCTCGGCCACCGTGATCGACACCCGCGTCATCGACGGGGCGGTGAACGGGGTCGCCACCCTCGTGCGCTCGGTCGGCTCGCGCGTGCGCCGGGTGCAGTCCGGCTACGTGCGCAACTACGCGCTCGGGATCGCACTCGGCCTGGCTGCCATCATCGCCTTCATCGTCAGCCGGACGTGGTGGTCGTGAGGTTCCCCTACCTGACGGTGCTGGTGCTGCTGCCGGCGGCCGGTGCGCTGGCCCTGGGCCTCATGGTGCGGGCCAGCCGCCTGGTCGTCGAGCTGGTCGGCCTGGCGGTGGCGCTCGCCACCCTGGGCCTGGCCGTCGCGGTGGCGGTGCTGCTGCACGCGGGAGCGGGTGGGTACCAGTTCGTGTCTGACCACGCGTGGGCCCAGTCGCTCGGCATCTCGTGGTTCGTGGGCGTCGACGGCATCTCGGTCTTCCTGGTCGTGCTGGCGGGCGTCCTGTTCCCGATCGCCCTGGCCGGGGCCCGGGCGCGCGAGAACGCCCGGGCGTTCGTGGCCTGGATGCTCCTGCTCGAGGCCGCCTGCATCGGCACCTTCATCTCGCTCGACCTCATCTTGTTCTTCCTCTTCTTCGAGCTCACCCTCGTGCCGGCCTACTTCCTCATCAGCGGCTGGGGGTTCACGCGGCGCGCCTACGCGGCCGTCAAGTTCTTCGTCTACACGTTCTTGGGCTCGGCCTTCTTGCTGGTCGGGATCTTGGTCCTGGCCTTCCTGCACCAGAGCCAACGCGGGGTGCTGACCTTCTCCCTGCCCGCCCTCGAGCACACCCATCTCACGGGGTCAACCGGGGTGCTCCTCTTCCTCGCGTTCACCGCCGCCTTCGCCGTGAAGGCACCGCTGTTCCCCTTCCACACCTGGTCGCCCGACGCGTACACCGAGGCGCCGACCGGCGGCTCCATGGTGCTGTCGGGGGTCCTGGCCAAGCTCGGCACCTACGGCATCATCCGCTTCGATCTCAACCTGTTCCCGCAGGCCGCCAAGACCCTGGCCCCGCTGCTGCTCACGCTCGCCGTCATCGGCATCCTCTACGGCGCCCTGGTGGCCAGCGCGCAGTCCGACCTGAAGCGCCTGGTGGCCTACTCCTCGCTGGCCCAGATCGGCTTCATCGCGCTCGGCACCTTCGCCTTCACCACGGAGGGCCTGACCGGGGGCGTGCTGCTCATGGTCAACCACGGCCTCATCACGGCCGCCCTGTTCCTCCTCATCGGGTGGATCGCCGACCGCCGGTCGACCTGGCAGACCTCGGGGCTCCGCGGCCTGCAGACGCCCGCCCCGGTCCTCGCCGCCGCGTTCACCGTGGCCATGCTGGCCTCCATCGGGCTGCCGGGCCTGAACGGGTTCGTGAGCGAGTTCCTGGTGCTCTCGGGGACCTTCCTCACCCATCGCTGGTGGGCCGTCGTGGCGACGGCCGGCGTCGTGCTGGCCGCCGTCTACCTGCTCTGGGCCTACCAGCAGGCCTTCCACGGCCAGCCCGACGAGGCCAACGCCGCGACGCGGGACCTGCGCTGGAGCGAGCGCCTGGTCGTCGCCCCGCTCCTCGTCCTGATCGTGCTCCTCGGCGTGTACCCCAAGCCGGTGCTCGACCGCATCACGCCCGCGGTCAACCAGCTGGTGCAGCGGGTCGACCGGGTCACCCACAGCCAGCCGCCGCCGGAGCCGGTGCGGGTGGCCGGCGCGGCCGGCGGGGGGCAGCCGTGATCGGGGCGGCGGCCGCGCACGGCGCGCACCTGGCGACCGGCATCGCGCTGCCGCACATCCGCTACCTGGCCATCCTCCCCGAGCTGGTCATGTTGGGCGGCGCGGTGGTGCTGCTGGGTGTGTCCGCGCTGGTGCGGGGCCCGCTGCGCACCACGTTCGTCACGGCCACCACCGTCGCCATCTCGGCCACGACCTTCGGCCTCGCCTGGTGGCAGTGGACCGACGTCCAGGACCACGGTCCCTACACCGCCATCGCCCACGCCGTGGTGGTCGACGGGTTCAGCTGCCTGGTGGTGATCGTGGTCTCGGCGGCCATGGCCTTGACCGCCCTCGTGGGCGACGCCTACGTGCGCCGGGAGGGGACGAGCGGGGTCGAGCTCTCCGTGCTGGCCATGGTGTCGGCCTCGGGGGCCATGATCATGGGCGCCGCCAACGACCTCGTCCTCGTCTTCTTGGGCCTCGAGATCCTCTCGATCGCCCTCTACGTGCTCACCGCCTTGAACCACCGGCGGGCCGCCTCGGGCGAGGCGGCGCTCAAGTACTTCATCCTGGGTGGCTTCTCGTCGGCGATCTTCGTCTACGGCATCGCGCTCACCTACGGCGCCACCGGCACCACCAACCTGGCCCAGATCGCCGACTTCTTGTCGAAGAACGTGGTGGTGAGCGACGGCGTGCTCCTGGCGGGGCTCTCGCTCCTCCTCGTCGGCTTCGCCTTCAAGGTGGCCGCCGTCCCCTTCCACATGTGGACCCCCGACGTCTACCAGGGGTCCCCGTCGCCGGTGACCGGCTTCATGGCGGCCGTGGCCAAGGTCGGCGGCTTCGCCGCCCTGCTGCGCGTCTTCGTGTCCTCCTTCGGCGTGCTGAGCGCCGACTGGCGGCCGGTCATCTACGCCATCGCCGTCCTCACCCTCCTCCTCGGGGCCGGCCTGGCCGTCGTCCAGCGCGACATCAAGCGGATGCTGGCCTACTCGTCGATCAACCACGCGGGCTTCGTCCTGCTCGGGCTGCAGGCGGCCAACGCCGCCGGGGTCTCCGCCGCGCTCTACTACCTGTTCACCTACACCTTCATGGTGATCGGCAGCTTCGCCGTGGTCACCCTGCTCGGGCGCGACGGCGACGCCTCCCACGACCTCGCCGGCTACCGGGGGCTGGCCGGCCGCCAGCCGGTCCTGGCCTTCGCCTTCGCCGCCCTGCTGCTGGCCCAGGCCGGCGTGCCGTTCACCACCGGGTTCCTGGCCAAGCTCCAGGTGGTGGCCGCCGCGGTCGACGTCCACTCGGTCCCGCTGGCCGTCATCGCCATGGTCTCGGCCGCACTCGCCGCCTTCTTCTACCTGCGGGTGGCCGTCCTCATGTACACGCCCCGGCGCCCGCCGGGCGTGGCGGCGGGAGAGGAGGCGGCCGGTGGATCGCTGGGCGCCGTCTGGTCGGCCGCCTCGCGCGACGGTGGCGGCTCGGGGGCGGCCGCCCTGTCGGGTGCCCCCGCGCAGATCACCCGCCTCAACGCCGGGCTGCTGCTCGACGACGCGCCGCCGGCCGCGCTGGAGGACGACCTGGTCGGGGCGACCGCGGACACCGAGACCGCGGTCAAGGTGCCGGCGAGCGTCGCGGTGGTCATCGCGCTCTGCCTGGGGGTGACGATCGTGTTCGGCATCATCCCCGCACCGGTCGTCGACTTCGCCCACAAGGCCACGCTGCTGTTCCTGCCGTGACCCCCCCGCGCGACCGGGACCCGGTGAACGCCCCGCCCAACTGGCGTTGGCGGGAGGGACCGGTCGAGGCCGGCCCGGCCGTCATCTTCGACATGGACGGCGTGCTGTCCGACGCGGTCGGCCGGCAGCGGTTCTTGGAGAGCGGGCGGCGCAACTGGGACGCGTTCTTCGAGGCCTGCGGCGACGACCCGGTGATCGAGGAGATGGCCCGGCTCCTCGAGCTGTTGCGGGGCGAGCTGGCGGTCGTGCTCTTGACCGGGCGGCCGCTGCGCGTCCAGCCCCAGACGCTCGCCTGGCTCCACCGCTACGGCGTGCGGTGGGACCTCCTCGTCATGCGCGACCGCGGCGACTACGACCAGGTGACGTTCTTCAAGCGGCGGATGGTCGACGAGCTGCGCCAGCACGGGTTCGACCTCCGCCTGGCCATCGAGGACGACCCCCAGAACCACGCCATGTTCCAGAGCGAGGGGATCCCGTGCGTGTACATCCACTCGGGGTACTACGAGTAGCCACCGGTCCCCGCCTGGCGTGACGGGAGTTGCTCGCGGCGGCGCACTCCAGGGTCGAGCCCTGCTGGCCGATAGGCTCAGCCCCGGTGCGACCGGCACCGGAGGGATGTGGGGGGAGTCTCAATGCACACAGTCGTCATGTCCGCCGCCAGCGAGCGCTTGATCCAGCCGGCGGTGCCGATCCTGCAGACGTCGTCGGGAATCGGGGGGCTCGGTTCGCTGGTCGGCAGCTTGCTCGTCCTGCTCGCAGTGGTCGTGCTCCTGGCGGTCGTCGGTGTCTTCGTCATCGTGGTGGTGGCCAACCGGGCCGAGCCTGACCCGAGCGGCCGGCGACCGCTGTCGGTGTACCTGTTCGCCACGTCGTTCGTGGCTCTGTTCGCCGCCATCGTTGGTTCGATAGCCGTGGTGTCGTCGTTGGTGCAACTCATCGGCAGCCATCCCGGCGTCGCCCGAGCGGGGATCCATCCGATCGGAGATGCGGCCGCCCGGGGCGCCGTGCTGGGCGGCTTGATCACCTTGTGCAGCGTGGCCGTCCTGGTGGTGCACCTCCGCCGTGGCCTGTTCTTCGCCGGCGCGGAGGGCAACAGCGGCCCTTCCCAACGGGTGGCTCGAAGCTATGTGGCGGCCGTGGCCTTCCTGGCGGTCCTCACCCTGCTCGCCGCCGCGGTCGGCGCGATCTACTTGCTGTTCGAAATCGCGGGTCCCGGAGTCTTCGGCGCGGGGAGCGGAAGGATCCCGGTGGTGCGCAACCTGATTGTGGTGCTCTACGTGGGGGGGGTGGCCGCCGTCATCCTGGGAACGCATCGCAACCTGGTCACGCCCGGTTTGCGCTTTTGGAAGGACGCGCCGACCCCTCCGCCGGCGTAGGGGCGCGGCTTACGGGGCCCGCGTGACAGGTCCATCGCGTTTGGAACGAGCTGCCCCTGGTGCGATTGGTGCAGGCAAACAGCCCCACCCAGCGTGAGCGATATCTCGTCTTTGAACGCGATGTACCGTCTCGCTCATGAGCGAGGGGGACCGAAAGATCTTTGCCTGCCCGGCGGCCTCCGGCGAGGTCGACGGCATCGACTTGGCGTTTCTTGATCCCGCCGACGAGGACGAGCGGAGGATCCTGATCGAGGTTGAGCACCCAGAATTGAAACAGGCGCTCGCCGAAGATGTTCGCGAGATCCGGCTCGGGGGAGAGGTTATGAACCCTCGACTGCACATTGCGATACATGAGATCGTGACAAACCAGCTGTGGGCCGACGACCCACCAGAGATGTGGCAGACGGCGAAGCGGCTCACCGCCGCTGGCTACGAACGCCATGAGGTCCTTCACATGCTTGGATCGGTGGTCTCTGAGCAAGCATTTGGAGCCTTGGTGGACGGCGCTTCGTACGACATCGAGCGGGTCCGACGAGAGTTGGCGGCGCTACCGGAGGGCTGGGAGTCCCAACGAGATCAGTGGCCCCAGGAGCGCGCTCGGAATAGGGCCGAACGACGAGCCCGAGAGCGCCGCCACCGGTCCGGGGGTTGATCGCCCTCCAACAGCGCGTGAGCTGGGATGATCCCAAGTCGTCTTGGCGTCCGTTGCGGCGCCACGGTGACCCAAGTCAGCGAGGTGGGATCCGCTCCGCGTCAGGCTTCACGGCTTCCGCTCTCACCTCCCTCAACCAGGCGGCTGCGTGGCGGGCGGCCCATCCCTCGGTCACCCATCCCTTGATCATTGAACGCATCGAGCCTCGATGCGTCAATGCCATGGCAATGTGGCCGAGCACGACCGCGAAGATTACGAAGGCGAAGACGTCATGTACCGAGGTGGCGCCCGTGCGCCACGAGATAGGGAAGAATCGGAACCACTGCAGCATCGACCCGGTCCCCAGCATGACGACGATGACCCCGGCCACGAAGATGGCGTTCAACTTCTGACCAGGGTTGAACTTGTCGAGTTCGGTCTGTCTGCGGCCGAGACTCCTGAGCCAACGAATCTCCTCTTTCCTCCATCGGTTGATGCGATGCACGTCTCGTCGCATGCCGGCTCCCCATGGGCCAACCAACGAGAGAACCAAAGGAAAGGGCAACGCGATTCCAGTCCAGAGATGAATCTCCGCCACGAGGTGACGTCGGCCAACGACATCGGCCAGCGATCCAAAGTACAACGGCAGTGCCGTCACCATCAGGATCCCAAAGAGAAGGGCCGTTGCCCAGTGAGCTGTTCGCTGGACGGTGTCAAATCGCAGGATCCGAACGGGCGGCCGGAGATCGAGGCGCGATGGAGCTTGCGCCACCGCCGTCAGTCCACCTGGGGATCGCTGGGCCCGGTCGTCCCGTCGATCCATCCGTTCAACGGATAGCCGTTCTGCTCCCAGAATCCCGGTATCACCTGGTCGACCACGCGGATCGCCGAAAGCCATTTGAGCGACTTGTAGCCAAACATCGGCGCCACATAGAGGCGAACTGGGCCGCCGTGGGCGGTGGTCACCGGGGCGCCCAGCATCCGATAGGCAACGATGACGTCAGGGAGGTGGGCCTGCTCGAGGGTGAGGCTCTCGGAGTCGGCTCCGTCGTAGGACTCAAAACTGAGCGCCACCGCTCCTGGCGCCACCCCGACAGTGTCGAGGATATGAGAGAGCCGGACGCCCTCCCAGTGGACGTTCGGAACGGTCCAGCCCGTCACACAGTGGAAGTCCTTCACGAAGCTCACCGCTGGCATGGCTTCCAGATCGTCGAGGGTAAAGGTGGTGGGTCGTTCGACCAGCCCACTCACCTCCAAGCGATACCGCTCGCGCGAGATCTCCGGGAGGGATCCGGTGATCGTGTAGATGCGGAAATGGTCTCCGAATGGGAGAACTCCGCCGAGACCTGATCCGACGAAGTCACTGAGAGCGCTCTGGACCTTGGCTCCGAAAGCGATGCCCGCTACGCCTATGGCGAGCATTCCCAGGAAGACCCTCCGCCCGACCGCGATCGGCCTTTCCGCGTCTCCGGAAGATCGAGCAACCACCCGAGCAGCCTATGGTCGCTCACCTGCTGGGGGGTCGCGGCTCGGCACCGCATGGTCGGGATCGGTGTGTCAGCCCAGTACCACCCTTCGACGGTAGCTGCCCAGGCATCGAACGGAGCCTCTACAACTGTGGAACGATCGAAGCTGGATCCATGTTCCTGCTTCCGGTCCGCCGTCCGGCCGGCCAGCCCTCGCCCGGCTTGCTTTGTGTCTCGTCACCGAAGCGAGCAGTGAGGGACTCGAACCTCGAACCGTCTACGGCGCTCTACAACCACGGCGGTAGACGGAGTCGCCGTCTCTAACATCCGGTGCATCGACCAGATGAGGAGCCCTGACCCCGTCGACCTAGACCCCTGCCTCCTCGAGCGCCCGCCGGGTCAGGACCCGGGCCAAGTGGCGCCGGAACTCCGGCGTGGCGTTGTTGTCCCCGCTCGGCTCGAGCCCCTCTGCGGCCAAATCGGCCGCCTCGGTCGCTGAGGCACCCGACGCGAGGGCGTCCTCGACCGCGCTCGCCCGGACCGGCGTCCGGGCCACGTTCACGAGCGAGACCGCCACCCGTCCGTCGACCCGCACTGCGGCGGCCCCGACGATGGCCCAGTCCTGCGAGCGCCGCACGAACTTCTGGTAGGAGTGCCCCTGGCTGCCCTTGGGGACCCGCAGCTCGATCAGGATCTCCTCGGGCGACAGGGCCGTCTCCAAGAACCCGCGGAAGAACTCGGTGGCCTCGATGACCCGTTCACCCGCTGGACCCCTCGCCACGAGCGAGCCGCCCAGCGCGAGCACCGCCGCCGGGAGGTCGGAGGCCGGATCGGCGTGGGCGATGGAACCGCCGATCGTGCCGCGGTGCCGGACCTGGGGGTCGCCGACCCGCCCGGCCACCGCGGCCAAGAGCGGCGCCGATGCGACGATCGTCGCATCGTGCTGGATGTCGTGGTGGCGAGTGCCCGCCCCGATTGCGATGTGATCGCCCCTGTCGCGTACGTAGGACAACTCGGAGAGCGCTCCGATGTCGACCAGCAGACTCGGAGTGGCCAGGCGGAGCTTCATGAGCGGCAGCAGCGAGTGGCCGCCGGCCAAGATCTTGGCCTCATCGCCGTGCTCGGCCAGGGCGGCCAGCGCCTCGTCGAGCGATCCTGCCCGCACGTAGTCGAACGAGACCGGGATCACGAGGCCTCACCGCGCGCCGAGCGGGCCACGTCGAGGACCGCCGCCACGATGTTGTGGTAGCCGGTGCAGCGGCAGAGGTTGCCCTCGAGTCCCTCTCTCACGCCCCGCTCATCGAGATCCGGGTTCTCCGAGACGAGCGAGACCGCCGCCATCACCATGCCCGGCGTGCAGTAGCCGCACTGCAGGGCGTGATGCTCCCGGAAGGCCCGCTGCATCGGGTGGAGCTCCTCCCCTCTGGCCAGCCCCTCGATGGTGGTGATCGACGCGCCCTCGGCTTGCGCCGCCAGCACGGTGCAGGACTTCACGGACTGGCCGTTCATGAGCACGGTGCAGGCCCCGCAGCTCGTGGTGTCGCACCCGACGTTGGTGCCGGTCAATCCGAGCCCGTCGCGCAGGAAGAAGACGAGGAGGGTGCGTGGCTCGACGTCTCGCTCCTCCCGCGCCCCGTTCACGTCCATGGTCACCTTCATCGACCGCTCCTCGCCGCCTGGATGGCGCTCCAGACCCGCAGCGGGGTCGTTGGCATGTCGATGTGGCGCACCCCCAGATGCGACAGCGCGTCGACCACCGCATTCTGTACGGCCGGCGTGGAGCCGATCGTCCCGGCTTCCCCGATGCCCTTGGCGCCCAGCGGATTGAGCGGCGTCGGTGTCTCCATCGGATGGGTCTCGAAGGAGGGCAGTTCGGCCGCCGAGACGAACGCGTAATCGGCCAGGTTGGAGGTCAGCGGGTTGCCCTGCTCGTCGTAGATCATCTCCTCGAGCAGGGCCTGGGCCACCCCCTGGGCCAGCCCGCCGTGCACCTGGCCCTCCGCGATGAGCGGGTTGAGGAGTCGCCCGGCGTCGTCGACCGCCACGATGCGCGCCAGGCGGACCAGGCCGGTCTCGGTGTCCACCTCGGCGACGACCAGATGGGCCCCGAAGGGGAAGGTCGCCCCCGGGGCGGCGAAGTCGACCTCGGCCGAGAGTCCCTCGTCACCGGAGGCCGCGGCGAGCTCCGCCCACGACCTGGTGACGCTCGGCGTCCCGGCGACGGCGAACAGACCGCGCTCCTTGTCGAGCTCGATGTCGTTGGGGTTGGCCTCCAGCAGGTCCGCGGCCAGCCGACGCGCCTTCTCGACCACCTGCCCCGCGGCCTGGTAGACGGCCACCCCGCCGGACTGGAGCGACTTGGACCCGAAGGTGCCCACGCCCCTCGGCACCAGGTCGGTGTCCCCGTGGATGACCTCGACATCGTCCATTGCGATACCCAGCTGGTCGGCCACGAGCATCGCCCAGGAGGTCACGTGCCCCTGTCCGTGCGGCGAGGTGCCGGTGCGGACCCGGGCCTTGCCGTCGGCCAGCATCTCGACCGAGCCGAACTCGCTGCCCGGGATCCCGTTCGTGATCTCGACGTAGCTCGACAGGCCGATGCCGAGCTGGCGGGCGTCGCCCGACTCGCGCCGGCGACGCTGCTCCTCGCGCAGCTCCGCATAGCCAGCCGCCTCCAGCACCCGGTCGAGGGCCGCCTGGTAGTCGCCGATGTCGTAGGTGGTGCCGGTGGGCGTGGTGAAGGGGAAGCGGTCGTTGCCCACCAGGTTCTGGCGGCGGACCTCCGCCGGGTCGACGCCGATCTCGGTGGCGAAGATATCGACCATCCGCTCGAGGGCCGCGGTGGCCTCGGGCCGACCCGCCCCGCGGTAGGCGACGACCGGGTTGGTGTTGGTGGCGACCGAGCAGCTCGAGAAGGAGACCTTGGCGATGTCGTAGACGCCGCTCAACATGAGTCGGGTCATCATCGGCAGGAAGGCGCCGAAGGCCGGATAGGCACCTGCGTCCTGGATCACCCCGAGTCGGTAGGCGAGGATCCGCCCGTCCCGGGTTCCGCCGAGCTCGGCTTCCTGGATCTGTGCCCGGCCGTGGCCGAGCGCCAGCATCGACTCGGTGCGGGTCTCGACCCACCGGGCCGGGCGACCGAGCCGCCGGGCCACCCATGCGACGAACAGCTCCTCGGGGTAGCCACCGATCTTGGCTCCGAACCCGCCACCCACGTCCGGCGCGATCGCGCGAACCGCGTCCTCGTCCACCCCGAAAAGCTGGACCAGTTCGCCCTTCACTGCGTGCGGAGCCTGCGAGGTGGCCCAGTGGGTGAGCCGGCCGTCCTCCCAGCTGCTCGCAGCTGCCCGCACCTCGAGTGGGCACGGCGCCACCCGCTGGTTCACGATCCTCTGGCGGACGATCACGTCACAGCCCTCGAAGAGGTCCGGAGGCTCCTGCGCGGCCTCGGCAGGCATCATGCCCACCGTCACCAGGTCCTCGGGCAGGCGGAGCGCCACGTTGGTGCCGGCCGACTCGTGCACGAACGTCGCGTTGGCCTCCGCAGTCGCGGGATCGATGACCGGGGTGAGCGGCTCGTAATCCACGATGACGAGCTCGGCCGCGTCGGCCGCCTGCTCCCGGGTCTCGGCCACGACGGCCGCCACCAGGTCGCCCACGAAGCGAACCACCGAGCCGGCCAGCCAGGGGCGGGACATCTCACGGTTCACAAAGGGGGCTCCGGGCGGCATCGGGGATAGATCGATGTCCGCCGCCGTGAAGATGGCCACCACTCCGGGCGCGCCCAGCGCCTCGGAGGTGTCGATCGAGCGGATGCGGGCGTGCGCCATGGGCGAGCGCACGTAGACGATGTGCGCAGCACCGGGGAGCACCAGGTCGTCGACGTAACTGCCGCCGGTGGTGAGGAACTTTTGGTCCTCCCGTCGCACCACGCGGTTGCCCAGGATGCTCACGCGCTGTCCGCCCGGTTCACCATTGCGACGGAAACCCTAATGGATGTCGATCCGTCGCGACGTCGGGCGTCGTCGGCTGCAAGAGCGCTGATGGGTCGTGTGATCCAAGACTCTCTAGGACCTGCCGTTCATCGAGGTCAGCGGCCAGAAAGGGTCTGCCCCCATCGGCGGTGGGAAGGACATCGCTTGGGTGTATCTGCCGGACGCTCTCTCCGACGGTCAGAGCGGAATTGCGGGCCGTGGGGGGACGTGTCACGCTCGTCGACCTTCCCCGCGGTTGTCAGCTGTTCGGGCTTGGCGGCCCGGGTGTGTGACGGCCGGCGAGTGGTGACCATGGCGGAGGTGGGGGAATGCGGGCGCTGTCCGGGATCAGGGTCCTCGACCTCACGCGGTTTCCACCCGGGGGCTACTGCACCGTATTGCTCGCCGACCTCGGCGCCGACGTGGTGCGCATCGACGCGCCGGGCACGAACCCAATGTCCTTCGGAGGAAGCACCGGCATCGGACGGGGCAAGCGGTCGGTGGCGGTCGACTTCCGCCATGCCGACTACGAAGACGTCCTGCGGCGCCTCGTCGCGCAGGCCGACGTCGTGGTCGACAACGCCCGCCCCGGATCGCTCGATGAGCGGGGGTACGGCCCGAAGCAGGCGACGGCGGAACATCCGTCGCTGATCTGGTGCTCGATCACTGGCTTCGGCCAGGACGGCCCGTACGCGTCGTGGCCGGGCCACGACCTCACATACCTCGCGCACTCGGGGCTCCTCTCGGCGCTGAGCGACCTGCCTTGGAACCCGCAGACCGTGGTCGCGGTGCCGATCGGTGCGCTTATGGCGGTGGCCGCCATCACCACCGCTCTGTTCGACCGCGAGCGCACACGACATGGTGCGCACATCGACGTGAGCCTCGCCGAGTCTGCGACGTGGCTGCTCAGCGGGATCGAGGGTCACCTCTCGGACTCCGGCTGGACCATCCCGTCGTCACCGGCGCGCCAGCTCTACCGGTGCGGCGACGGGCGGTGGGTCACGATCGCGGCCGACGAGCCGCGGACGTGGACGGCGCTCTGCACCGGGCTCGGCCTTGCCGACCTCGCGGCGTCTGGTCGCCCCGAGAGCGAAGACTACGAGGCGGTGCGGCTCCGGATCGCCGACGCGTTCACCACCCGGCCGGCGAAAGAGTGGATCGCCGAGCTCGGGCCCGCGGGCGTGACCATCAGCTTTGTGCACGAGGGCTCTACCCTTGTCGACGACCCACAGGTCCGCGCCCGGAGTGCCGTGGTCGACGTGGGTGGACGTCCCGTGCCGGCCAACCCGATCCGCATCAACGGCGTCGACGGCCCGCGCGCGACGACCGTCACCACGCCGCCTCCCGCCACCGGCGCTGACACCGACGAGGTGCTCGCCGAGGCGGGCTACACGGCGGAAGACATCGCGGCCATGCATGCATCCGGACTACTCGGGGAGACGTAGATGACATACGAGATCAACCTGTCGGGCCACAAGGCCCTGGTCACCGGTGGTGGCCAGGGGGTCGGACGTGGGATCGCCCACGCGTTCGCTGCAGCGGGCGCCGATGTCGTCGTGAATGACTTCGTCGCCGAACGGGCCGGCGCCGTCGTGGACGAGCTCGCCTCCCTCGGCGCGACCGCCACGGCCGCGTCCTTCGACGTGAGCGACTACGACGGGGTGCGCAACGCTGTGGCAGACGCCGGCATCGACATCATCGTCAACAACGCTGGCAACGCGGGCCCCGAAGGCTTCAACTTCGGGCCGTTCGCCGAGTCGGAGCCCGCCGACTGGAACCGCTACTTCGCTGTCAATCTGTTCGGCGTCATGAACTGCACCCGCGCCGTCCTGCCTGGGATGATCAGCCTGGGCTGGGGTCGCGTCGTCACGATCGTGTCCGACGCGGGCCGCTGGGGGGAGCCGGGCATGGCCGCGTACTCAGCCGCGAAGGCGGGCGCTGCGGGCTTCACTCGTTCGCTCGCTCGCGACGTCGGGCGTTACGGGATCACCGTCAACAACATCGCGCTGGCCAGCATCGACTCGAGCGGTCGGATCGAGACGGCCGAGAGGTCGCCCGAGCAGGAGGAGCGGTTCAAAAGGCAGATGCGCAACTACATCATCCGCCGCCTCGGCCGCCCCGAGGACATCGCGGCGATGGCGACCTTCCTCGCAAGTCCCCAGGCCGAGTGGATCACCGGGCAGACCTATCCAGTGAATGGCGGCTACACGGTCAACCAGTAGCAACTCCGCTCGAGTGGCCGATCAGGTCGCGAGTCCGGTGCGCACCATGGCGATCCTCGCGCGTCACCAATCCAGCGGTTCGCGGTAGTGGAGGAGGCATGGGCCGAGGTCGGACGTAGGTGACGCACGGCTGATCGGTAGAGAGCAAAAGGGGCTCCTCGGGAATGAGCGGGGGTGCCGCTCGCGTCAGCACGCACTGGACGCTTCGGGGGGCCGGAGGTGCCCCACCTACCCAGCGTACTGGGCCCGGTATTGCTCTCGAAGTAGACGCTTGTAGATCTTGCCGTTGTCTTGTCTCGGCAGCTCGTCGACAAAGTCCACCGATTTCGGGCATTTGTAATGCGAAAGGTGATCTCGACACCAGGTCCTCAGATCCTCCTCGAGCTCTGGCGACGGGACGTATGTTGGAAGGAGCTGTACGACCGACTTCACTTCCTCGCCCCACTCTTCGTTTGGAACGCCGATGGTGGCAACGTCCGCAACGGCCGGATGGCCGAACAACACCTCGTCGACTTCGGCAGGATAGATGTTGACCCCTCCCGAAATGATCAGGTTCGCAGAGCGATCGGTCAGGAAGAGAAAGCCGTCTTCGTCCAGGTAGCCAATATCACCGAGGGTAATCCACTCTCCTTGGAAGGTTGTCTCCGTCTTTTCCTTGTCGTGGAAGTACTCAAACCGGCGCTCCTCGGGAACGCTAAAGTAGACCAGTCCAGCTTCTCCAGCCGGAAGCTCGTGAAGGTTTTCGTCGCCGATCATTAGGGTTGCCGAAGTCGGTAACCCCACAGATCCTGGCTTCTCTAGCCAAGTCAGTGAGTCGATAGTTGCGCCCCCAACACCCTCTGTCATCCCGAAGTATTCAAGGATAATTGGGCCCAGCCATTCGATCATGGCCCGCTTGATCGGAATGGGACATGGAGCCGCTCCGTGAACAACCTGTTTGAGACTCGACACGTCATACTTTTGTCGCGTCTGCTCCGGTAGGCCCAGGAGTCTGTGAAACATCGTAGGCACCATGTGAGTATGCGTGATGTGGTATCGCTCAATCAGCCGCAAACATTCCTCAGCGTCGAACCGCGGCATTAGGACCAATGTCACGCCTGCGGTCAATGGTCCGTGCAGTGACATGTTGTTGATCGCACTGTGGTAAAGGGGCCCGGTGCAAAGATAGACATCCTTCCCTGGTTCATATCCACCGATGCCTCCGGAGCGGTTTCTCCCGGCGGCGGCCCTCGCGCGGTTGGGCCGATACACGCCTTTCGGCCGGCCCGTGGTACCCGAGGTGTAGATCATCCAACTACCAAGAACAGGGTTCTCCAGGTCTGCTGGTGACTCCTTCGAGATACGCGTCTCGTAGTCCTCGAATCCAGGTGCGGCAAAGTCGATCGAGAGGCGAACGGTCACCCGCTCTGGCACCGTGCTCAGCAGCTGCCGGGAGGATTCTGGTATTCCCCCGACTATGACGGCGCGCGCCTCACAGTCGTCGATGATGTAAGTGGCTTCTTCAGCTTGAAGGCGAAAGTTGATCGGCGTGACTCGCAAGCCGCAGCGGAGCGCCCCGAACCAAACCTCGGTCCACTCCGACCGGTTCGGAGCAATGAGAGCAATGCTGTCGCCAGGTTTCAGACCCATAGCGATCATCGTGCGCGCGAACTGGTTTAGTCGGCCGTTGAATTCGCTGAAGGTGAACTCCCGCTCGGGCGTGATCACTCCGGGAACGTTCGGCGTATGTTCGGCCCAGTATGCGCAGTGCATGCCCGTTTCTACGGTCTCTTCCAATGTTTCGTATCTCATGGCATGGCACCTCAAGTCGCGGGCCGGAGGGTCCGCTCAATGAATGTGGCCGAAAGGAGGTTGAGCCCGCCGACGCGGAGGTCGCAGGCGAGAGCCACATAACTCCCATTCTGCGTTCGTGACGCAATGATGGCGTAACGGTCGTCGGGGCACAAGGTAGGGCGGTGAAGGGACAGCGGGCGATGGTCCGTGTTGACTCTCGCGCGGTCTAACGAGAGCGTTGATGCAGAGGTTGGGGTGGAAGGCATCGTGCCGGCCCATCCAGTGTTGCCGGCGCCGCCAAGTGATCGGGGGAGCCGCCACGTGACTGGCACTGGTCACGACGCCTGCTCTTATACTCGGGCAGGGCGACTCCAGAGCAACGGTGTTCTCTAGCGCCTGACTTGGGGAGTTGTGGCACATGAGTTCACAGACGGTCCCACGTCACCAGGATCTCGGCTATCAGCTGGTCGACGCGGATAACCACTACTACGAGCCGTACGACGCGTTCACCCGGTTTATCGATCCGGACTTCGCTGAACGGGTGATCAACGTGAAGGTGGACGAGAAGGGCCGAGGAAAGCTCTACTTCGGGGACCGGCAATTCCGGTTCATGCGGGTCACCCAAACGGACTACATCGGTGCGCCGGGCTCGATGCGCAAGATGCTCGACGACCCGGACAGCAAGCAGGGATTCGTCCACGACGAGATCATCCGAGGGTGGGACTACCCGGACATGATGCAGCGGGTCGCGCGGATCGCCAAGATGGACGAGCTCGGCGTGCAGAGCGGGCTCATGCTTGGGACCATGATGCTCCAGGCGGAGAACGAGCTATATGACGACGTCCCTGCGCTCTACGCCAACATCCGCTCCTATAACCGCTGGCTCGACGATGAGTGGGGATTCAACCGAGACGGTCGAATCCTCACTGCAGCCATGATCTCGTTGATGGACCCAGAGCTGGCGATCACCGAGCTGGACCGACTCATCTCGGCCGGGGTGCGGGCGGTCGTCATGAAGCCGGGTCCGCTGTGGGGTCGCTCGCCGGTCGAGCCCGTCTATGACGGGTTCTGGTCGAGGCTGCAGAATGCGGACGTGAAACTGGTCTTCCACAGCACTGACCCGCGCTACATCGCCATACTCGGTGACCAGTTCGGCGAGTCGACCACTCCGTCGATGCAGGGACAGACACCGTTCCAGTGGTACCTGATCTCCGGTAAGCCAGTGGCCGACACATTGGCGTCGTACGTCCTCAACAACCTTTTCGGTCGCTTCCCTGGTCTCACGATTGTGGCCCTCGAGTGTGGGATCAACTGGGTCGTCCCCCTGCTCTACGACGTCGACCACGCCGCCCACATGGGGCGCAAGGGCCGCTGGCCTGGTGGTGAGGTGAAGGGTCGCCCCAGCGAGGTTCTGATGCAGCACCTGTACGTGTCTCCCTTCTACGAGGAGGATGTGGTCGGCCTGGTCCGTTCCATTGGCGCCGAGCGGGTGCTTATGGGCTCTGACTACCCGCACCCCGAGGGGGTTGCAGATCCGCTCGACTGGCTTGAGAGGTTGGAAGGGCTGAGCGATCTAGAGATCCGGATGATCATGCGTGACAACGCCGCGGGGCTCCTTGGCATCGAGTAGGCGGCACGCCCACCCTCGACCCTTGTTCGGAACCCGACGATGATCCCCCCGACGTGACCCAGGCGATCAACCGACCGTCGGGGATGCCGGACCCGGTCGTCGCGCCGGTCAACGAGGGCATGTGGAGGGCCGCCGCAGACGGCCGGCTGGACGTGCAGCGCTGCAGTGGCTGTGGGGCTCACCGCTACCCGCCGACTGACGGGTGCTATCGCTGCAGCTGCCTCGAATGGGAGTGGTCGACGCTCCCCGGCACGGGGACTGTCTACACGTACACCTGGATCCCCGACACGACCCGCACCGCTGATCTGGGCCGGGAGGTCCGCTACAACGTCGCCATTGTCACGCTCGACGGCACCGAGGGTGAGCCCGTCCGCGTCCTGAGCAACGTGGTAGACGCGTTGGAGCTGGGCGACCTCGACGTTGGCCAGGCAGTCGAACCGGCATTCATCCCTTTCGGTACCAACCTGGCTCTGCCCTGCTTCCGGCGGCGGCTCTGATGGCGGAGTTCCAGAGGGATGCCGCGTGCATCGTTGGGATAGGCCATTCGGCCTACGGGAGCCGCGGGTCGCTGGCCGACCTCGGCCTGTCGCGCCTCGCGCTGGACGCCGTCCACGACGCGTGCCGCGACGCCGGGCTCGATGTCAGAGACGTCGACGGCTTCACGGGCTATTGCGACGACCCGACCTGGCCAGCCGAACTGGCCGTGTCGCTGGGAACGTCAGAGTTCCGCTACTCCGGACTTGTGTGGGGTGGCCGGGGCTCGGGCCTTCCCGGTGCTGTCACCAACGCGTACATGGCGGTCGCATCGGGTCTTGCCAATCACGTGGTCATAGTCCGCTCTCTCATCCAGAAGGTACGGCTCGGCCAGTCCGTGGGTGCAGGCGTGCAGCCCGGTGACCCCATCCCGTTGTCCGTCTCGTACACGGCTCCGTTCGGGATGGCGCTGCCCGCGGCGATCTACGCCTTGAAAGCCCAACGACACATGGCTCTCTACGGCACCACGCCCGACCATCTTGCCGAGATCACCATCAACGCCCGTCGCAACGCGGTCAACAATCCCGACGCCCGTTTTCGTACGGAGATCACTGTCGAGGATCACCACGCTTCCCGGCTGGTCGCAGATCCGCTCCGATTGCTCGACTGCTGCATGGAGTCGGACGGGGCTGCCGCCCTGATCGTCACCACCCCCGAACGGGCCGCCGATCTCCGTCAGCCACCTGTGTACATCTCGGCGGTCTCGATGACCGGAGAGTACAAATGGGGGACGGCCTCGTTCAACACCGTCGACGAGGATTTTGTGAGCACCGGCCACCGGCGAGCAGCCCGCGACCTGTACGACCGGGCCGGCTTGGGTCCGGGCGACGTCGACGTGGCGCTGTTCTACGACGCGTTCACCCCCTCGGTGATCATGAGCCTTGAGGACTGGGGGTTCTGTGGCATTGGGGAGGGGGGGCCGTTCGTGGCGGAGGGCCGCATCAGGCGCGAGGGCAGCGTCCCCGTCAACCCGCACGGCGGCAACCTGGCCGAGGTGTACCTCCAGGGGATCACCCATCTCCTTGAGGGCGTGCGGCAGCTGCGGGGCACTTCGTGCAACCAAGTCGACGGTGCCGCAGTCGCCCTCTACGGCTCGGGGGTCGGGGCATCCCCTGGCGGTGGGGTGCTGCTCCGCAGCTCGACATAGGCCGTCGGGGACAAAGCCTCAGCGACACCAGTGTGAAGGCATGCCGGTTCAGAGCGATCGTGCTGGTTGGCCCCGAAACGGCGCGTCCTCACACCTATTGGCGCCCCCTGTGGTCGAGCATTCCGGGTGACTCCGGGTGCGGCATGCTGTGCACCGGGGGGGCTGGGTGCTGCTCGACGGCTTGAGCGATGCGGCCCCTAGCAGCCCGGTACTCCGCAATGAGCGCGTCCTCCGTCCGATAGTCGAACCGGTCGGTGAGCGATGGGCTGCGGCCGGGATCAACATCGGGGTCCAACTCGTACCACGCTAGGAGTTCCTCGAGCGCGTCGATCGGGTCTACGACAGGTCGATAGTCGAGTTCCCGACGTGCCTTCTCGGTGGTCACAATGCAATGTGTCGCTGTCGTGTTTGCGAGGGGGAGCAGGGTCGTGGCTGCCTCGACGGCAATCTCGCTGGGAATGGAGATCATCTCGAGCTGCGCTCCGAGAAGGATCACGATCGTCTCCGCCCATTGCCGCAGAGACCAGTTCAGCGGGTCGCCACAGTTGTAGACCTGGCCAGCTGCGGCTTTGGGCCGATCGACCGCGGCGAGCACAAACGCCGCGGCGTTTCGCGCAGCGCATCGGCTGTGAATTTGGAAACCGCCGTCGGGGAGGATCATGTGCGGTCGCCCGTCACGGACGCGTTTCAAGATCGACCATTCGGCCGGTCGGGGATTGTTAGGCCCGTAGATCGTCGCGAACCGGAAGACCGTTGCGCGTCGGTGGTGCGCGAATACCGCCTCCTCGGCTTCGGCGAGACGGCGGGAGAACCTCAGGGCGGGTTCGTCCGAATCGTGTCGCACGATCTGATGCGACTCTGTGATCGGGATCGGAAGCTGGGGCCCGCCGGCTCTCGGGAAGTACCCGCTGTACACCGGCACCCCGCCGATGCTGATGAACTGTTCGCATCTCTCAGCGAGCGCCAAGGCGAGGTGCTTCACCCTCCCGTACATTGCGACGACGATGTCGAATGTGCGCGAACTGAGCGCTTCGTCAATCGATTCGCGGAAATGAGGATCGGCGTGGATGTGCTCCACCTCGGGGAGGCCAACCGCCTCGTGGACGCCACGGTGCAAGATGGTCACGTCGTGGCCGCGCAAGACCAAACCATCCACGACGTGCGGGCCGGTCGGACCGGTTCCGCCCACCACCAGTGCTCGCATAACGTGTGCTCCCCGCGCGACAGGCCCAACGCTAGGCGATAGGTCCCGGTGCAAAGCCATACTTGAGAGGTGGTGGGCGCTGTGCTCGCGGTCCGGGCAGAAGTCGTTGGAGGCGGGATAGGAGGGCGATCCTCCCCTTCTCGGGGCTGGCCCATGACCGGCGGAAATGCCGGCCGGTGACCGCCGCCTCGCCGACCTCGAAGGCGTAGGTCTCGCCGGCGGACGTCTCGACGACCGAGGTTGGCTGGTGCACTCACTATCTTGGCCGCGCGGGCCGCGGCAGACATGGCGACCCTCGACCGTTGTCCGGGAAGCCTGAAGCCTGACGGGGAGGTCAGCGAGTCCGATGAACGAGTTCCATCTCGAGATGCTGTCCAGTCCCCGATGGGCCGAAATGCTGGAGCGCGACCTGCTCCCGTGGGTCACCACGGTGGCCGATCTCGGTGACGACGTGCTCGAGATCGGACCGGGACCGGGACTCACGACCGACCTGCTGCGCACCCGCACGGCCAGACTGACCGCGGTGGAGGTCGACCCGGTGTTGGCCAAGCGTCTCACCCAGCGCCTGGCCGGCACGAACGTCGAGGTGCTCACCGGGAACGCGGCTGCCACGGGGTTCCCGGACGGGCGGTTTTCGGCGGCCGCGTGCTTCGCCGTGCTGCACCACGTGCCGTCGGTCGACCTCCAGGACCAGATCTTCCGTGAGATCTTCCGGGTGCTTCGTCCCGGTGGGGCACTTGTGGCATCCGACGGCTACGACAACGAGGGTACCCGCGTCCATCACGCTGGCGATCTGTTCGTTCCGCTGGACCCGGTAGCGCTTCCCGCTCGATTGGGTGCCTTCGGCTTCACCGATGTCGCAGTCGATCGGGGTGAGTACGACTTCCGCTTCATCGCCCGAAAGCCCGATTAGAACGCCCTGATGGTCTCGGTGGTTTGGCTGGTCCGAAGGCCGACAGCCCCACTGGGCAACCACGGTTCCGGTCGTCTCAGGACTGGCTCACGGCCAGGGTGGCTGGCTGAGCGAGACTGAGTAGTGTCGGTTCCTGGTACCCGCCGCGTCCGGTGGAGGGGAACCCAGGGGAGGAAGCGATGGCAAGCGGCGACTCAAAGATGATCGATGCAGATGGCCACGTGCTCGAACGGCTCGAACTCCCAACTGAGGTCCGTGAAGCCTTCTTCCGCACGATGTTGGGGGACCATCCG
>Ga0209415_10002886_pt1 | contig 32125 bp, 25 predicted proteins | sample PeaSoiSIISIP2007_FD_187696 | JGI IMG/M metagenome (GOLD analysis project Ga0209415, IMG submission 187696) | Peat soil microbial communities from Weissenstadt, Germany - SII-SIP-2007 (SPAdes) (version 2) | ecosystem: Environmental > Terrestrial > Soil > Wetlands > Peat | place: Germany... | reverse complement strand
GCGACGAGTTCACAGCGATCGTGGAGCAGGATGGCGATTGGTATATCGCATACTGTGACGAAGTCCCCGGCGCCAACGGCCAAGGCAAATCCCGCGAAGAATGCCTCGCGAGTTTGCGCGAAACGATCGCTTTGATTCTTGAATACAGGCGAGGATATTTCGTGCGCCCTGGAGAATTGTGAGTCTGCATGAAATCCAAAAGAATTTACAGGTCCTCCGGCCGCAGACCAGTCTTTTTGGTGATCTGTGAGAGAAGCCCAGGGCCAACCTCGTCGCCGTCGTGAAACGCGAACGTGTAGTTGGCCCAACCTGGCCGCGTGAGACGGCGATGCGAGCCACTTTGCCAACTCACCTTCCACCCGATCCGGAGTAGCGCGGCCAGCAGCCGCTTCGCTTTGACAGACCGCCAATGGCTCACGCGACTGAAAAGACTTTAGCGAACGGCGCGGGGACCTCCTCGCCGTGCTCAATGCAATCGGCGGCAACCCGCAACGCTAGCGCCCGCACAGCGGCGACCGCAGACTCTCGTGTATCTCCATACGCCATCACGCCCGGCATGGATTCGATGTCGGCCCACCAGCGGCCGTCATCCTCCCGCCCCAGGACGATCGGAATCGATTCTACGGTGACTGGCTCCATCGGCTTTATTATAGATCTTCATTCGCTCCCGCGCGCGTGAGCGAGCGATCTTCATTACCGCCGCAACAAACGATAAACCGGAAAACTCGCCGCGATCAACCCCGCCGCATACAAACTGTGCCGGGTATCGCTAAACAGCGACCCCGCCACAATCCCCAATGCCGCCAGCAACACCACCGCGCTCAACCATGGATATCCCCACGCCTTGAACGGACGCGCCAATCCCGGCTCGCGACGCCTCAACACAAACAAAGCGCTCAGCGCGAAACAATGATTCACCACGAAGATCACGCTGGCCGCTGCGATCAGAGTCTTGAAAGTCCCACCCGACGCCAGTGCAACCGCCAGCGCCACCGTAGCTCCCAGCGCCCAATCCGGATTCCCGCGCGAGCTCACGCGCGACATCGGAGCCGGGAACAAACCCGCCCGGCTCATCGCGTACAGAATCCGAGGAGCGCACAGCATCACCGCATTAATCATCGGGGGCAGGGAAATCAGCGAGAGGATCGTAATCAATCTGCCGCCCGCCGGTCCAAACAGTCGAGCGGCGGCGTCGGCGGCCGGCAGCTTCGACCCGGCCAGCTCGCGCAGAGGCAGCACATACACCAGCGCCGAATTCACCAGTACATAAATCACGATCACGAACGCCACGCCGCCGATCATCGAGCGTGGAAGCTGTCGCACCGGATCGCGGATCTCTTCGGTGAAATACAGCGCTTCATACCAACCGTCGTAAGTGAGAATAATCGCCTGCACGGCGAGAATAATCGCGACGAACAGAGGCTCGGTTCGCATGGGAGCGGGCTGGTACGGCTTCCCGCCGCCGAACCAGAAACACGCGGCCACCAGCGACAGGAACGCGACGGCTTTCAATAAACTCGTGGCTTCCTGGACGCGGCTGCTGGAGCGGATGCCGGTCCATTGCAGCGCGCCGAAGGTCGCGATCACCGCGACGCCTATCTGCGTTTCGCGCCCCGCCAGCGCCGGAAACATCGGCGCGAGAAATTCGCCGAACGCAATCGACGCGTACGCGATCGCCGAGCTTTGGCCGATCCAGTCCGTCCACCCGACCGTGAATCCCACCGCGTCGCCAAATGCGCGGCGCGAAAACACGAAATAGCCGCCGGTTTCCGGAAGCATGGTGCCGAGCTCGGTCACCGAAGCCGCCGCGAACAGCGCATAAAATCCGCCGGCCAGCCACAGGCCCAGGATCAGCCACGTGTTCGCCAGGTGCCCCGCGACCTCGCCGGGCGTGCGCAGAATGCCGACGCCGATCACCGCGCCGACAATCACCGCGACGCCGAATCCGGCGCCGAGAATTCGCAGCAGTTTGCGTTCTTTCACCAAATGACCTTAGCGCAGAGTACCGCAACTCCGGCCAGGAATCCCAGCAGCGCTTCGTATTCGCGATTGTAGCGATACAGCGACCATCGAAACGATTTTCCGCCGGCTCCCGAAAATCGCGGCATGAGCTTCGGCACGCGGCGCGCATAGTCCTTATAAGAAGGGAAAAGATTGCTCAGGTGCTGTTCTTCCAGCTCCACCACGGGAAGATAGACGAACACGAATACGGCCGCGAACAGCACGCCCAGCTCCCAGCGCCGCGACGCGATCACGAATCCGGTGGCCACCGCGAGCGTTCCTACATACAGCGGATTCCGGACGTGCGCGTAGGGTCCGCTCTCGGCGAGCGTGGTGTCTTTTTCCAGATGCCCCGCGGCCCATCCGCGAACCACCAGTCCCGCGATGGACACCGGCAATCCGGCCGCAAGCGAAATCCAGGTGGGTTCGGAAAGCCACAGAAATGCCGCGACCAGAACGAATCCGAAGGGCACACGCAGCTTCGCCACCGCGTCGGCGTACGGTTTCGAAAAACTCACGCGTGACAACCCGTCGAGACCGCGAGAGCTTCCGCAACAGCGGCTGGCGTTATCGCGCGCATGCTTCGATCGTCACCGGTGCGCTTATATGTAGTGGACGCGCCCGGATCGCGCAGCACGCGCAGCGATCCACCATACGGCCCGTTGCGAGCCGGATCCGTAGGGCCAAAGATCGCCACACCAGGCTTCAACAGCGCGGCCGCAAGATGCATCGGTCCGCTGTCGACGCCGACTACGGCATGTGCGCGCCGCGTGGCGTGAATCAATCCCGCGATTCCCGAAAGATGCACGCGCGCTCCGCGGATCTGCTTCAACGTTTCTTCCGACTCTTTAGGTCCGTTCACCACCAGCGGAAAATCAAGCTTCTCGGCCAGCTCCTGATAATAATCGAGCGGCCACTGCTTCGCGCCCCACCCGGCGAGCGGGCTGGCGAGCACAAATTTCCCATCGGGCAAATCGTCTTCCTGAGATCCGGCGGGAATCGGGAACGCGCGCAAAATACTGGACGCGCCGGCAGCCGTAACCAGTTCCAGATTCTGTTCCACCACGTGCGCCGAATGCGTGATCACCGCGTTCGAATAGAACAGCGACGCCCAGCGCTCCGCCGCTTGGGATCGATGAAAGCCGGTGACGCGGTCGGCGCGCGCGGCCGCGGCGATCAGCGCGGATTGCACCAGCCCCTGAAAATCGACCGCGAGATCGAACTTGCGTGCCCGCAGCGCGTTCCATGCCGCGCGGATGCCGGTAACATTGCGCTCATACGGAATCACCTCGTCGACAAACGGATTGCCTTCCAGCAGCGGCATCCAGCGCGGTCGAATTACCCAAGTCACGTGACTGCGCGCGAATCCGTGCTTCAGGCTCGCCACTCCCGGCAGCGCGTGAATAACGTCGCCCATGGAGCCGAGCCGCACGACGAGGATGCGAAAAACATCCATTGTGTTTATTTGAGCAGGTCGAGCGCGGCTTCCGCCACTCGCGCCGACGTGACGCGCGTCATGCAGCGATGGTCGATGGGGCACTCGCGTTTCAGGCACGGGCTGCATTCGACCGGCTCGCGAATCACGCGCGCCAGCGGTCCCGTGGGTCCGGTGGTGGTGTCGTCAGTCGCTCCGAAAACGGCTACGGTGGGGACGCCGAGCGCGGAAGCGATGTGCATCGCGCCGGAATCGTTGGTCAAGAAGACCCGGCAAGCCGCAGCCATATCGATGAACTCGGCGAGCGATGTTTCGCCCGCAAAATTCTTCGCAGGCCGGTGCAAAGCCGCAGTGACGGAAGTGCAAAGCTCGAGCTCATCTTTCGAGCCAAACACAGCGATGGATGCACCCAGCTCCGTGGCGACGCGGTCGGCGGCTTCGGCAAAGCGATCAGGAAGCCAGCGCTTGGCCGACCCAAAGGCGGCTCCAGGGCTTACTCCGATGACGACATCGCCGAGTCCAGCCTCGCGGAATCGCTGGATACCCGCGTCACGAGCCGCCGCCGCGCCGTCGAGCCGAATCAAATCGTTCTCCGGCATCGTATTAATCAGGTTCGCGCGTCGAAGCAGTTCCAGATAATAGAACCGCTCATGCCGCGGAATTTCGCCGTTGCGCGGCACGGGGATCGGTCGCGTCAACAGGAAGCTTCGTCCGTCCCGAGCATACCCGATGCGCTCAGGAATCCTCGCGAGATACGCGATCGCCGCGGCTTCAAATGCGTTTTGCAGCAGGATGGCGCAATCGAACTGGAAGCTTCGAAGTTCGCGCGCCGCGGTCCACTTCGATCCGAGTCCGGTCGTGGAATAAGGAATCAAGCGGTCGCAAAACGGCTCGCGCCGGTACAGGTCGGCGACCCACGGTTTCGCGAGAATCGAGATTTGCGCGCCGGGGAATCGTTCACGAAGCGCACGAAGCGCCGGCAGCGACATAACCGCATCGCCAACCCAATTAGTCGCGCGCACCAGGATGTTTTTGTCGGGCACTGACGATTCCAGGTTAACGTGGCGGCACAAGGCGTGGCGAAATTGCGATCGGTCAACGCTACTTGCGCTGCGCTTCGTTAGAATCGAAACCTAGGCCCGATCTGGCCGACTGCAAGGCCTGGACTAAGCAGCGCAAAGAGATTCAGGCAGAGGCGAAGTCAAATGAAGAGTCGAGGTTCTAAGTGGCCGTCGACCAAAGCACGACTTGTGCTCGCAGCGCTCCTGCGCAACGGCTGGCGGATCAAACGTCAGCGAGGCTCGCACCGCCTGCTTGCCAAGCCCGGCTGGACCGATTACACCTTCGCCTATCATGATCGGGTTGAGCTAGGGCGCGGCGCACTGGAATTACTTGGAAGGAAGACCGGGCTACGTCCCGAAGACTTGTGACTGCTACGCCGCAAAGGAGACGGTCACTTGCCCGGGAACCGCTTCGCCGTGCTCCAGGCGATCCGCAATCACTCGCAACGCGAGCGCCTGTGCAGACGCCAAGGCTTGCTTGCGGGTTCGACCGTAGACCGTAACTCCGGGCAGAGCAGGAATGTCGGCGATCCACCGCCCATCGTCCTCACGCGAGAACTCGACTTTCAGGTTGAATGCTTGCGTCGCCTGTTTCATCGCTTCAGATTGAGTGTAACAGAGCACCACCACAACAGGAGTATCCTTAAATCACGAGGCATAACATGCGTTCCTGGGCTCTGACGTTGGTCTGCTTGGCCGCGGCGCTGCAGGTTCGTGCTGCCGGAAAAGTCGTCGCCATCGATGTCGACGGCATTATTCACCCTGTCACCGTCGAGATCATTTCTCACGCCATCGACCAGGCCGAGCACGAAAATGCCGTTGCCGTCCTGCTGCGCCTGAACACTCCCGGAGGCCTCCTCGATTCGAGCCGCGAAATTACTTCGAAAATGGTCGCTTCGCGAGTCCCGATCATCGCGTACGTCACTCCCAGCGGCGGACGCGCCGCATCGGCGGGATTCTTCCTGCTCGAAGCCGCGGACGTGGCGGCGATGGCTCCCGGCACCAACACGGGAGCGGCATCGCCGGTACTGATGGGCGAGCAGATGGATCCCGTGATGCGCAGCAAAGTCGAAAACGATGCGTCCGCGTGGCTGCGTAGCATCGTCGCCAAACGCGGGCACAATGCCGAGCTGGCGGAAAAAACCATTCGCGAGGCGAAGGCGTACACCGAGAAAGAAGCGCTGGATAATCACATGATCGATCTCATCGAGCCCGATGCGACGCACTTGTTGGCCGCGCTCGATGGCCGCGAGATTACGCGCTTCGACGGACGCAAAGAGACTCTGCACACAGCCGGAGCGGAGATCGTCGATTATCAGCCCACCGCGCGCGAACGCATTATCCGCTCGGTGGCTGATCCGAACATCGCCTTCATTCTGCTGGTGCTCGGCGCGCTCGGGATCTACGTCGAGTTCAGCTCGCCGGGCCTGATCCTTCCGGGCGTAATGGGCGGCATTCTGGCGCTGCTCGGCTTATCCGGACTTGCCGTTCTTCCGATTAATTGGATCGGAGCCGCGCTGCTGATGCTGGGCGCGGCGATGTTTGTCTTAGAAGCGAAGTTCACTTCACACGGCGTCCTCGGCAGCGGCGGAACGGTGGCGATGATCCTGGGCGCGCTGCTTCTCATCAACGGCCCGCCTGAAGTGCGCATTCATTTGGTAACCGCGCTGTCGGTGACCATCCCCTTCGCGCTGATCACCATGTTCCTGGTTACGCTGGTGATTCGCGCGCGCGCCAACAAGGCCGTGATGTCGAACGGCGGATTGCTGAACGAAATCGGACTGGCGCGCACTCCCCTTACGCCGGCGGGTAAGGTGTTTGTCCATGGCGAGTACTGGGATGCCGTCTCGTCTTCTCCGGTAGAACCAGGAGCCGAAGTGCGCGTCACGTCGGTGGACGGCATGAAACTCGGCGTGGAGCCCACGCACCGATAAATGTGTAACGTTTCCTCGCCTCATGTGTCTCCTAAGTGACGGAGGGCATTCATGAAGACACATTTCGGCGGAGCCATTCTTTGCGTCATCTTCGCCGTCGCCAGCGGTCAGAGCTTTACGGTATCGAACGCCGCTTCCTATCAGCAAAGCGTCGCGATTTCTCCCGGCACCATCATCGCGGTGAAAGGTTCGAACCTGACCAACGTCGTCGCGCTAGCGCCCGATTCGACGCATCCTCCCACCACGCTCGGCGGCGTCACGCTGACTGTCAACGGCGTCGCCAGTGGACTCTATTACGTCTCGCCGGCGCAGATCAATGCCGTGATCGATCCGTCGGTGCCGGCAGGCCTGCAAACCATTGCGCTGCAATCGCCCACCATGAACACGCAAAACACGATCCTGCTGCAAGCGCCGACCTCGGCCGGGATTTTCACGCTGAACGGCACCGGATCGGGCGATGGAGCCATCGTCAATCCAAGCACTGGAAATGAAGGCGCATTCAGCGTCGTCACCAACGGCGGGCCGACGTTTCTTTCGCTGTTCCTGACCAGCTTCGACACCACCACTATGCCGATCGTGTGGGTGGGCGGCACTCAGGTTGGGGTTCAGTATTACGGCACGCAGGGAACTTACCCCGGGATGCAGCAGATCAATGCGCAACTGCCAGCGTCGCTCCAGGGCGTCGGACGAGTGGAGCTGGTGGTCGAACAGAATGGCCGCCGCAGCAATGCTGTCGAAACCGTGCTACTTCCGCAGCAAACCGTGTTTTTCAACGATCAGCCCAATCAGGTTCGCAGCCGGGAACTGTCCGCTGTCGCGTGGATTCCCGGAACGAAACTCGCTCTGGTGGCCGATGAAAATGACGACGTCGTGCGCGTCATCGACTTCGGGCAGCGCATCGTGACCCACGTGATCGCGCTCCCGGACGGCGCCCAGCCCGAAGGGATCGGCGTGAACTCGACCGGCACGCTTGCTGTCGTTTCCGAGAAGGCGCGCGGCAGCGTTGCCCTGCTCGACCTGACTGCATACGAGGTGATCAACGAATTTCCCACCGGATACGGCGCGTCGGCCATCGCCGTCGCGGGCGATCAGGCTGTAATCACCAATTCGGACGCCGATACCGTTAGCTTTTTCAGCTTCAGCCGCGCGCAGGTTGCCGGGACCACTCCTTCCGGCCGCTTGCCGCGTGGCGTCGCTGTCGACTCCCAATATGCCTACGTCACCAATCAGAGCGACGGCACCGTTACCATGTTCAGTCTGACCACCCACCTGGTCGCGAACACCGTCAGCCTGGGCGAGTACGTGCGTCCCGCGGCAATTCAGGTTCTTCAGAATCCCAATGTAGCGCTCATCGCCGAGCCCAGTGCGGGCCCCGGCGGCAAGTTGATCGTGATGCAGCTACCCAGCGGCCAGTTCACGTCCGTGAATGCCAACCCCGCCGGCACCGGTGGCGCCAGCAGCATTATCGCTTCGGGAAATCAAATTTATCTCGCGAATCAAAGCGGCGCCAGCGTCACCACGTCGCCGTTGTCGCTGGTCTTTGACAGCAGCGGATTCGTTTCCAAAGACGTTCAGTTGACGCCCGTGAACATTGCCGTGGACGTCGGCGCGCGATCGCTTGCGCTCGATTCCACCGACGGTTTACTGCTGACCGCGTGCGAAGGCGACGGCCAGCTCGTCGTCACCGATCTCGGAAACAACACGGTCGAGAGCCGCATCAGCGCGGTTCGCGTATCTTCGAGCGACAACTCCGACGATCATTCGGATCGCCTGGCAGCTCCGAACATGCCTACCATCTCGACCGCCGCGCCGTCTACGGCCAATGGCGGAGCAACAGCGGTCAACGTGAACATGACCATCATCGGCACGAATCTGAATAACGCTTCTTCGGTGCTGTTCATCGATCCGGCGACCGTGCCGTCTCTGGCGCCCGGGCTTGGCAACGTGAATCGCGGCAATTTCGGCGTCAGCGATCCCGCGCTTACGGTTTCTGGCATCAAGGCCAGCGCGGATGGGACCCAGCTCACTCTACAGGTCCAGATTGCGCCCGGAACGTCGTCACGCACGCGCGTGATTCGAGTGCTGACGCCGAACGGCGAGACCAGTCTGACCAATACACAGATGACGCTGTCGATTCTGTAGGGGGCTACAGCAGCTCGGCGGAGCTGAAGAAGAACGGAATCTCCAACGCGGCCGTTTCCGGCGCATCCGACCCGTGCACACAGTTGCGTTCGATACTCTGCGCGAACCGTTTGCGGATGGTCCCCTCGGCGGCGTTGGCCGGATTCGTCGCGCCCATCGTTTCGCGCCATTTCTTGATCGCGTCGGGCGCTTCCAACACCATCACCACCACGGGTCCTTCGGTCATGAACTTCACCAGGGACGCGTAAAAAGGCCGCTCCCGATGAACCGCATAAAAATTCTCAGCTTCCAGCGTGCTGAGGCGTTTCATCTTCATTCCCACCACGCGGAAGCCGGCTTTTTGAATAACCGCAAGGATCTCGCCCGTCTGCGCGGCCGCGACCGCATCCGGTTTGATGATGGCAAAAGTTCGTTCGAAAGAATTCATGTTTATAATCTGCTCTGGATGGTTTCGCCGATTTCCGCGGGTGTGGGGCAAACCGTGACACCCGCAGCCTTCATGGCCGCGATCTTGTCTTCGGCTTTGCCGCTTCCGCCCGAAATGATCGCGCCCGCGTGACCCATGCGGCGTCCCGGCGGCGCGGTCTGCCCCGCGATGAACCCGACCACCGGTTTCTTCACGTTGGCCTTAATGAATGCCGCGGCCGTTTCCTCGGCGTTGCCGCCGATCTCGCCGATCATCACGATTGCGTGCGTATCCGCATCTTCGTTGAACAAACGAAGCGCGTCCGTGAACGTGGTCCCGATAATCGGATCGCCGCCGATGCCAATGCAAGTCGATTGTCCGATGCCGAGCTTGGTCAACTGCCCGACCGCTTCGTACGTCAGCGTGCCCGATCGCGAGACCACCCCGACGTGTCCCTGTAAATGAATGTGCGCGGGCATGATGCCGATCTTGCACTTCCCCGGAGAAATGATTCCCGGGCAATTCGGCCCGATTAATCGCGTTTTCGGATGATCTTTCAGATACGCCCACGCGCGAATCATATCCTCGGCCGGAATCCCTTCCGTGATACAAACCACCAGCGCGATTCCTGCGTCGGCCGCTTCCATAATCGCGTCCGCGGCAAACGGCGGCGGCACGAAGATCACCGATGCGTCGGCACCCGTCGCCTTCACCCCTTCGGCCACGGTGTTGAACACCGGCAAATCCAGATGCTTCTGCCCGCCTTTGCCCGGCGTGACTCCGCCCACCACCTGCGTCTTATACGCAATCGACTGCTGAGCGTGAAACGTCGCTTCTTTCCCGGTGAAGCCCTGGAACAAAACGCGCGTATGTTCGTTGACCAGAACGCTCATCGTGCCAATCCCACAACTTTCTCCGCGGCGTCGCGCATTCCGTCGGCCACCGTGAAATTGAATCCCGATTCCATCAGGATCTGCCGCCCCAATTCGACGTTGGTTCCTTCCATGCGAATCACGATCGGCACTTTGACGCTCAGGTCGCGAGCCGCGGCTACCACGCCCGTGGCCAGCGTGTCGCACCGCAGAATGCCGCCGAAAATATTGATCAGCACCGCCTTCACGGCTTTATCGGAAAGCAGGATGCGGAACGCGTTCTTGATCTGCTCCGCGTTCGCGCCGCCGCCGACGTCCAGGAAATTCGCGGGACTTCCGCCTGCGTACTTCACGATGTCCATGGTCGCCATCGCCAGCCCGGCTCCATTCACCATGCACGCGACGTTGCCGTCGAGCTTGATGTAATTCAGCCCGTATTTCGACGCTTCCACTTCCAGTGGATCTTCTTCATTCAGATCCCGCAGTCCGGCCAGATCTTTGTGGCGGAACAGGGCGTTGTCGTCCAGATTGATCTTCGCGTCCAGCGCGTAGACCTTACCGTCTTTCGTAACGATGAACGGATTAATCTCCGCCAGCGACGCATCCAGCGCTTCGTTCGCGCGCGCCAGCGCCATCATCGCCGATACCGCCAGGTTCGTCGCCGTGCCCGTGATTCCGATGCCGAAGGCGAGCTTCCGCGCCTGGAACGGCGTCAATCCCAACCCCGGCTCGATCGGTTCCTTCAAGATGCGCTCCGGCGTTTTCGCGGCCACTTCTTCGATCTCCACTCCGCCGTCCGCCGACGCCATGAACACGTTCTTGCCCAGCGCGCGATCGAGCACGATGCCAAGGTACAGCTCGCGTTCGATCGGCAATGTCTCTTCGATCAGCAGCCGCTGGACCACGCGGCCTTCGGGTCCGGTCTGGTGCGTCACCAGCGTCATGCCGAGCATCTTCGCCGCGATCGCCCGCGCTTCCGCGGCATCCTTCGCGATTTTTACGCCGCCGCCCTTTCCGCGTCCGCCCGCGTGGATCTGCGCCTTCACCACCACGCTGCCGCCGAGTCTCTTCGCCGCGGCTTCGGCTTCGTCCGCGGTCTGCACCATCTCGCCTCTGGGAACAGGAACATTATGACGGGCCAACAGAGCTTTGGCCTGATATTCGTGGATCTTCATTGCAATGTTGTAAGCTGGAGAATTCTCCAATATAACATGTCGCTCGTGCCGTACCTTCACCGCGTTTCCAGCGGTGAGAACCTCTCCGCGCAGGATGCTCATCAGGCCATGGGTGTCATTCTGGAAGGCGGCGCCAGCGGTCCTCAAATCGCCGGTTTTCTGATCGCCTTAAAGATGAAAGGCGAAACCGCGGCTGAGCTCGCCGGTTTCGCAGGCGCCATGCGCGAACGATCGATTCGCGTGGACGCCGGCGAAAACCTCATCGACACCTGCGGCACCGGAGGCGACGGAGCCGGAACCTTCAACATTTCCACGCTCGCCGCGCTAGTGATGGCGGGCGCAGGCGCGCGCGTCGCCAAACACGGCAATCGTTCCATCTCGAGCGTCGCGGCCGGAAGCGCGGAAGTGATGGAATCGCTGGGCGTGCGTTTCGCCATGACGCCCGAAGAATCCGCGCGCGCCGTTCAGGAAATCGGCATCGGATTTCTCTACGCGCCGCATCTTCATCCTGCGATGAAATACGCGCAGCCGGTGCGCCGCGAGCTGAAAATCCGCACTGTCTTCAATCTGGTCGGTCCGCTGGTGAATCCCGCGCGCGCGCAATTCCAGTTGCTGGGCGCGCCATCGCCGGTCGCCGCGCGCTTGATGGCCGAAGCCCTGGCCGAGCTCGGGACCGCGCACTCCTTCATCGTTCATGGGCGCGTGGGAATCGACGAAGTCAGCATCTCCGGTCCCACCGATGTCTATGAAGTCCGCACGGGCAAAGTGGACCAGTACGTGTGGAACCCCGCCGATTTTGGTGTCGCTGGAGCATCGCTCGCCGATCTTCAGGGCGGGGATGCCGCACGAAACGCGGAAATCGCGCTGGAAATTCTAACCGGCGTGCTAGGCCCGAGGCGCGACATCGTGCTGGTGAACGCCGCTGCCGGACTGGTAGCCGCGGGCTTGGCGGACAGTCTCGCCTCCGGCATGGAAATGGCCGCGCGATCCATCGATTCCGGCGCCGCCCGCGCCCGCCTCGCCGCGTTAAAAGAAAAATTTCCCGCCGCGTGAACGCGTGTCGGTGTGAAAAGCGGCATCCACAGTTCCCTCGCCATCGCGGCTGGTTGCCAGCTCTTTCAAGTATCAGCAACTTAAACGAGCCGCGACCGAAGGAAGCGGTTAATATAGCGGGTTTTCAAACAGACTCGCTAGCAAGCGGGTCTCAGCAAGTAACTGATCTGACACGTTAGCGGAGCCACGACGGTCGCGCAGCGATTGTTGCCATTTTTCACCCAACCCCATGAGCCAATTTCCGTCGATCCCACGCGTTTAACACTATCGGAGGTACCGGCCGGACGGGGAGGCGTCTGGCCGGTTCCACTTATACGCGATCCCGCGTGTAAGATGACACTATGCGTTGCATTCCCGCTGCACTTCTCGCGCTGGCCGGTTTAATTGCGGCAGCGCCCGCCAAGGTTCCCGCTCCGGCCGATTCCGCCCGCCTCAAGAAAGCGTTTCGCAAGCCGGTCAAAAACGGCTGGATCTTCGTGCACCTCGAAGGCTCGCCGGGCGAGATCGGTTATCAGCACGGCTTTCTGCTCGCGCCCGAAATCGCCGACAATTTTAAGGCCGTGAAGCTCACGCTCACCCACGATTCCAAGGACTGGACTTTCTTCCGCAACGCCGCGCAGAACGTTCTGTGGCCCCACATCGAAACCGAATATCGCGAGGAGCTGCAAGGCATCGTCGACGGGCTCGCGGCCAAAGGCGTCGCATTGGATGCATGGGATCTGGTCGCCATGAACGCGTGGCTGGAGCTCGATCCTTATTATCTGAAATGGGCCGACGCCAACTCCAGGCGCCCCACCGGCGACCATTGCAGCGCCTTCGTCGCCACCGGCAGCTTCACGCACGACGGCAAACCGGTGATCGCGCACAATAACTGGACCGATTACATGACCGGCTCGCGCTGGGACGTCATGTTCGACATCGAGCCCGAGCGCGGCTACCGTTTCATCATGGACGGTATGCCCGGCCTGATCCATTCCGGTGACGATTTCGGCATCAACTCGGCCGGCATCATGATCACCGAGACCACCATCAGCCAGTTCCACGGCTTCGATCCCGCTGGCGTCGCCGAATTCGTGCGCGCCCGCAAGGCCATGCAGTATTCCGCCTCCATCGACGATTTCGCGCGCCTCATGAAAGACGGCAACAACGGCGGCTACGCGAATGACTGGCTGATCGCCGACCGCAACACTGGAGAGATCGCCAGCCTGGAGCTCGGCCTGAAGCACGTGAATTTGCAGCGCACTAAAGACGGCTATTTCGCGGGATCGAATTATCCCATCGACCCGGCGCTGACCAAAGACGAAACCGATTTCGATATCCACGACACATCGAACAGCGCCAACGCCCGCCACATCCGTTGGGATCAGTTGCTGATGGAGAACAAAGGCCGCATTGATGTAACACTGGGCCAGCGCTTCCTCGGCGACCACTTCGATACTTACGACAAGAAAGTCGAACCCGATGAGCGCACGCTATGCGGCCACATCGAGCTTTCCGCTCGCGGATCGAAGCCGTGGCAGCCGCCCTTCGGCACCGCTGGAGCAGTGGAAGCCAAGGTCGCCGACTCGACCATGGCGGCCGACATGTCGCTGACTGCGTCGATGGGCCATTCCTGCGGCATCCATTTTAAAGCCGCAAAACACCTGAAAGAGCATCCCGAATACGCGTGGGAAAAGGACGAGCTGCGCAACCTCGATTCGCACCCGTGGACGGTTTTCAAAATCGCGAAGCAGTAATTATTGTTCTACACGGATCTCGATCTTCGACCCGTCCGCGCCGCCAAAATACACCCGCTCCGTCGCCTTCACGAAATCGTTCGAGTGCGCCTTCGGAATATCGATGAACTTCTGCGGATTCCGGTCCGTCACCGGAAACCACGAGCTCTGGATCTGCACCATGATTCGATGCCCCTCGCGCCAGGTATGGTCGACATCCGGCAACCGGAACGTGATGCGATCGGGTTTTCCCGGCTCGAACGGCACTGGCTTTTCGAAGCTCTTGCGGTACTTTCCACGAAACGGTTCGCCGCGGATCAACTCTTGATACCCGCCGATCTGTACGGTATTCGCAGGCTGATTGCCGCGCCCGCCGCCGCCGGCAGCCGGAGCCGCTGCTCCTTCTCGACCCGCCGGTGCCGCGTCGGGTTGCGGATAATCGCCGGGATAAACATCGATCACCTTCACCACGAAATCCGAATCGGTTCCGGTGGTCGAGACCTTCAGGTCCACGGAAATCGGACCCGATGCCGTCAAATCATGATCCAGCGGTTCTGTTTTATACACCAGAACGTCCGGCCGCGTCGCCGCGAAGCGCTGATCCTCTGTCATGTAGCTGTTCAGTACTCCTTGCGCGACGAATCCGATATACGGAACCGGCTTGTTCGGGTCCGAAAGATATTCGTCGAAACCCGCCGTCGCCGGCTGCTGGAAGTTTAGCTTGCCTTTGTCGTCGAGATAAATCGCCTTCGACGCCGCCGCGCGCGGAGGCCAGTCGTTGAATTTGCGCCACTGATTCACGCCAGTCTGGAACAAATACGCCTTGGGAAATTTTCCCTCGCCCTTGCCTTTCAGGTAATACATGAAGAACGGAAACTCGATGTTCTGCCGGTAATACAGCCCGGTCTTCGATCCGAAATCGACGTTGCCCAGCCGGTCGCCGTCGCCGCGCGAAAAGCCTCCGTGATTCCAAGGACCCATCACCAACATCAGCGTCGATGGAGGCGTATTCTTCTCCATGAAATCGAACTGCCGCAGCAGCCCCTGCGGATCTTCCGTGTCATACCATCCGCCCACCAGCATCACCGCCGGCTTGATTCCTTTCAGATGCCGCCAGATCGCGCGCGATTGCCACGCCTCGTCGTAGGTCGCGTGGTCCAGGTTGAACAGCCATAGCGGCTGCGTGTGCTTGAAATATTTTTCATCGGCATTGGCGAGCGAACCCATGCTCAGGTAAAACTCATATCCATCCGGCGTCCCGTAATCGAAGCGTGGAGGCGCCTGCGTCGGCGGAGGCTCGGGATCTCCCTGCCGCAGCTTGAATCCCTGATAAAAACTGAAGCGATGCGCCAGCATGAACGCTCCGTTGTGATACACATCGTCGTTCCACCAGTAATCCGACACCGGAGCCTGCGGCGACACCGCGACCAGCGCCGGATGCGCGTCGATCATGCCCGCCGTCACATAAAATCCCGGCTGCGAAATCCCCCACATGCCCGCTTTCCCGTTGTTCCCCGGCAGATTCTTCACCAGCCAGTCGACCGTGTCGTAGGTGTCGCTCGCCTCATCGATATCTTTGGGACCCTTATTCGGATTATGCGGACGCAGCAGGCTATACTCGCCCTCGCTCATGAACCGCCCGCGAATGTCCTGATACACAAAGATGAATTTCTCGCGCGCGAAAAATTCCGAAGGCCCCAGGTTCTCGCGATACTGATCGATCCCGTAAGGCCGCACGTTGTACGGCGTGCGCTGCAGCATGATCGGATAGGTCTTGCCGTCCGTGAACACGTCCTTGGGAATATATACCGACGTAAACAGCTTCACGCCGTCGCGCATGGCGACTCGATATTCAAACTTCGTGTAATTCTCGCGAACGTAAGCGGCGTTGACCGCTGGCGGAGCCGCGCCGCGCGATGGAGCCTCCTGCGAAAAAGCCAAGGTCGAAACGAAAAGCAGCAGAATGGTAGTGCGCATCGCTGCAATTCTAACCCACTTGTGAGCGGCATCGCCGTTCATCGGCGTGAATCTGTGGCTAAAACATCAGCTTCATGCCGAACTGAATCTGGCGCGACGTCGTAGTGGTCGACGTAATCAGCCCCGCCGAAGAACTGATCGCGCCACTCGAAAACACGATCGCGTTCGGCGTGCTGAAATTCGCATGGTTCAGCACATTGAAAAACTCCCCGCGAATCTGCAGCCGCAGTCGTTCGGAAATGGCGACGTTCTTAAACAGCGAAACATCCGCATCCGCCAGCCCCGGACCAGTCAGCGTCCCGCGGCCCAGATTCCCGTAAGTCCCCGGCGTCGGCAGCAGAAACGCGTTGGGATTGAACCACTGGTTCGGATTCCCCGTCACCACCGGACCCGTAAACGCCGGATTCACGTTCGGCCGGTCTGGATTCCGCGTGTCTCCATCGCCCGAGCGGTTCGACCCGATCTGCGGCGTCATCGGGAATCCCGTCAACAGCGTGACGATTCCATTCAACTGCCATCCGCCGATCATTTGTTTTTCGAACCCGTGCATGCCGCGCCCGAACGGCAATTCATACGTCGCCGAAATGCTGGCCTGGCTGGTGACGTTCAAAGCCGACAGCCCCCAATCCCGCCGCAGATCGTTGCGATCCAGCACCATCTGCGCCTGATTATTCGCCTGCGCGCCGGTCAGTCCCGAATTGATGTCCAGATCCTTAGACCATGTGTAGTTCGCGCGGAATTGCAGTCCGTGGTCCAGCCTGCGCGTCACATCGGTTTGCAGCGCGTTGTAGCTGGTGTTGCCTTCCGTGTACCAGAAGAATCCGCCGGACAAATACGGATTCGGCCGCGATGCGATGGGAATATACTGCGCGCCCTGCGGTACGCTGCCCTTGGTGGTGCCCGGAGTCCCGCCGGATACGCATCCGCTCGCACTCGAACAAACTTGCGCGGGGATGCTGTTCGGGTCGACGCTCAGCAGCCCATGGTATCCGAACGATCCCGCATAGGCGACGCGCAGCGACGTGTTGCGGTCGAGTTGGCGTTCAATCGTGAAGTTCCATTCCTCCACCGTGGGAGTCTTCGCGTTTGGCTGCACTCCCTGCGGCGCGTAAATCGTGCATGGAGTCGGAACGTTGGGTCCGCACGAAGGCGCCGGCTGCGTTCCCGGAATCACCGGCAGCACCGATCCGAGCGATACGCTGGCGTAGGAAACCGCCCCATTATAAGGAGGCACCGAATTCAGCAAAAACGCCAGCGAATCAATTAATGAATAATATGTTCCAAACCCCGCCCGAATCGCAGTCTTGCCGTTCCCGAACGGATCCCACGCCAGCGCGACGCGGGGAGCGAACAGATGCGTCGCGTTGTTCTGCGTGAACGCCGAATTCCCCACCACCGGGTTGGTCTGCAAAACCCCGTTCGCATCCGTGATGTAATTCGAAGCGCGCCCCGATTCCTCATTCCAGCCGGTCGTGAATTCCTGCCGGATTCCCAGCGAAACCGTCAGATTCGGCCGCAGCTTGATCGCGTCCTGAACATACCAGGCTCCAAAAAGACTTCTCCAACCCAGTTCATTCGGATTCGGGATCACCTGAAACGTCGTGACCGTCCCGGCCAGAAATGTCGCCAGACTCGCGAAACTGGCCTGCCCCAGTTGCCGCGACGCGCTGTCTTCATTGTCCTGCATGCGCTGGAACCACACGCCCGCGCTGATTTGATGGATCCCCTTGCTGATCTCCACTCCGTCGGTCCAGGTGTACAGGTTTCTGCGATTCCACGACCCCGCAGCATTATTCGGACCCGCCGACGTGATCGCCGCCGCGCCCGTCGTCGTGGCTCCGCCGCCAATCACGATTCCGCCCGGTCCGCCTCCTGTCACGAATGCCGAGCTGGCCGGAAATGTTCCGAGCAAAGCCGACTCGAGATTAAACGCTGCCCGCGAGAATCCCGCCGTGAACGTATTCAGAATGGTTGGTGAAAAAACGTGCGTCTCCTGCGCGCTCGCTACCTGTGCAGCCAGCGCTTCCGCCGACGCGAATAAAGGATCGGCCAGCGGGATCAGGCTGTTGCCTTGGTCGATGGTGTAAGCCACCGAAAGCGAGTCCGGCGTCCTGATCGTATAGTCAGCCCGCATCGTTCCGAAGTCTTCGTGAATCGATTCCCTCGGATTGTTGTATGACAACGCCGTGCCGCTCGCAATGCCGCTCGACAGCAGCTCCGATCCGTTCGGCGCGGGCCAGAACGACATGTATTGCAACATCGCATTCGGGACTTTCGTTTCCACTCCTGATGAATTCGGCAGAAATCCCAACCGCGCCTGCGCATCCGGCACCACGCTCACGCTGCTCAGTGCCAGCGCCTGCCGGAATCCTTCGTAATTTCCGAACAGGAACAGCTTGTTCTTCTTCAGAGGCCCGCCCAGCGCGCCTCCGAACTGATTCCTTCGAAACGGCGGCGCTGACCCCTGGTCGAAAAAGTTGCGAGCATCCAGGTCGCTGTTTCGCAGAAACTCAAACAGCGTCCCGTGCAGCGCATTGCTTCCCGATTGCGTCACCACGCTGATCTGCGCGCCCGCGCGCTTCCCATATTCCGCGCCGTACGTATCCGTCAGGACGTTGAACTCGCGCACCGCGTCGATCCCCAACAGCTCCCCGCTGACGCCGCCCGGCGACACCGCAAGCTGGCTGGACCCGGTGTATTCAATCCCATTTAGCAGAAAAAGATTTTCCGTCGTGCGCCGTCCATCCACCGAAAATGTATTTCCGTCGCTGGTGCTGGTATTCAGGCTCTTCATCGAGCTGTAGTTGATCGCGCCCGCGTTCAGCGCGATCAGATTATCGAAGCTCCGCCCGTTCAGCGGCAGATCCTTCACCGCATGCTCGCCGACCAATCCCGAAACTTCCGACGTAGTCGTATTCACCACCGGAACATCTTCGGTGATGGTCACCCGCTGAAGAAATTCGCCCACCTCCAGGCGAAGGTCCACCACCGCGTCTTGCCCGACTTCAAGATTGATGCCTGTCCTGACGGCCGCCTTGAATCCCTGCTTTTCGGCCTTCACTTCCTGGCGGCCCACCGGTAGCGCGAGCACGCGGAAATTCCCGTTCTCATTGGTGGTCACCGTCCGCGTCGCGCCGGTTTCAAGACTGGTCACCGTCACCGTCGCAGCGTTCGCGCCCGCTCCTGAAGGATCTTCCACGCGTCCCGAAATCGACGCTGTAACCTGCGCATGCGCGAAACCCGCAGCCAGCAGGCTAACCAGCAGGATTTGGAAAAGCGTCGCGCCCCAGAATCCGCGCTCCGCGGCCATCGCCTGCACCCCAACCAAGCGCCGACATCCGCTCCGGATTCGCGCTGAACACGATGTGGAAACTGGACGGATCATCTGGCGCCGCCGGGGGCTTTCCTCTCCTGGGATTCACCAAAGCTAGATACTTAAGAATAGTATAGATGTCGCCGTCGTCGGGCAAGGTTACGTCGATATCCTGGGATTGAAACCGTACTCGCGCGTCATGCTCGGCCAGCCGGAACGCCAGAAACGCCGCGCAATCCACCGCCGATTCGAACCAAGCCTCGGCATCCTGTGGAGCGTCCAGATCGAAATACATCACCACGTGGCGATCCTGCTCGCGCGAAAATTCCCGCACTTGCAGATTCCCGGTGTGCGCCGTCGCCTTCCAGTCGACGTGCCGCGCGCTTTCCAGCGCCTCATACGGACGGATTCGATAGAAATCGTGCCCGCGCCCGCGTTGCAGCGCTTCCATCTCCCCGCTCACCGATGCCAGCAGCGCCTCGAACCCCGGCTGCGGATCCAGGCACGGATACACCACCACGTCGTGGCGAGCCGTCACCATCTCCCGCCGCTCCGAGAATCCGAACGGGAATCGCGTGGAGAACTGGAAGCTCCGTTCGCGCTGCGCGCCGCGCTTGGCGAAATACAGCTCTACCGGCTCTTCCAGCACCGCGCCGCCGGGAATCACGGGAAAATACAGGATCGTGTCGAACCCGCTCTCCGCCGCTCCCGCCAGGTGGATGCTGAACGAGGGAACCCAGTGCTTCAGATTCTTCAGCCGAATTACCGCCCGCACTTTGCGCCTCGCCGAGATATGTTCGGGCAGAATTACGTCCAATTCCAGACCCGCCAGTCCCAGCCTGCTGATGAATCCCGACACCAGCAGCGTCGAAAGCATCGCCGCCAGGATCAGAAACAGGAGATTGTTTGCGGATAGAAACGCCGCCAGCGCGACAATGGTCAGCGTCGCCGCAAATGCCAGCCCCGCGCGCGTAATCTGCTGCCGCAGCCCAGTGGTAAACGCAGTCGCAACCCGCTGCCACCAGTGAAAGATACCCACCCCCTCAGGCTACCAGCATCTCGCTACAGCGCCCGATCCAGATGCACATACCCGCCGTCGACGAACAAATGCTGCCCCGTAATATGCGACGCCTTCGACGAAATCAGGAACGTCACCATGGACGCGATCTCTTCGGGCGTCGTCATCCGCTGCCCTAGCGGAATCCGCGCGCGGATATTCGCGAGCTTTTCCTCCGGATCGGGAAACGTCGCCAGCCATTTCCGGTATAGCGGGGTCATCACTTCCGCCGGAACCACCGCGTTCACCCGGATTCCGTACGGAGCCAGCTCCACCGCCCACTCCCGCGTCAACGCGAGAATCGCTCCTTTCGCCGACGCATACCCCGATGTATCGCCCTGACCCGTGACCGCCGTCTTCGACGCAATATTCACAATCGACCCGTGCGATTCCTTTAACGCCGCCAGGCTGTAATGCGCCACGTTGTAGTAATGCAGCAAATTTCGATTCAATGACGTGACATATTCAGAAGGGCTCCCGTGTTCCAGCCCCACGCGATCGTTCACGCCGGCATTGTTGATCAGCGCATCCAGCCGCCCGAATTTCTTGAGCGTCTCAGAAACCGCGCGCTCGCAGTTTTCCACCTGCGTCAGATCTCCCTCGATCATATGAAAGCAGCCCGGGCAGGACGGCTCTTGCGCCAGACGATCCGCGATCGCTACCCGCGCGCCCTCCGCCGCAACCGCCCTCACGATCGCGGCCCCGATGCCTAGCGATCCGCCGGTCACCAGGACGACTTTATCTTTTAGATCGAGTTCCATAAAAACAGCGCGCGTTCTCCCCGAAGATCGCGTCTCTCTCCGATAGCGGCCGCCCGCTCACATAACTCGCGATCAAATCCTTCACGTCGCGATACGAGCCCGCCAGCAGGCACACCGGCCAGTCCGATCCGAACATCAACCGCCCGGCTCCGAACGCTTCAAACACGATATCGAGATACATCCGAAAATCGGTCGGGTGCCAGTGGTTCCAGTTCGCTTCTGTAATCAATCCGGAAAGCTTGCAGCACACGCGCGGATCCGCGGCCAATACTCGAATGCCCGCCGCCCACGCGTCGATCTCCTTCATTCGGACCATCGGCTTCGCCGCATGATCCAGCACGAATTTCTGGTCCGGAAATCTTTCAACCAACGCGACTGCGGCCGCCAGTTGCCTGGGATAGATCAGCAAATCGTAAGTAAAATCGAACTGCCGCAGCGCCGCGATCCCGCGCACGAATGCATCGCCCATCAGAAACCAGTCGTCCGGCTCCGCTTGCGCCACGTGCCGGAATCCACGCAGCCTTTCGAATTGCGAAAAATATTCGAGCCGCCGTCCGACCCCCGGATCGCGCAAGTCCACCCAGCCGACCACCCCGGCAATGAGCGAATGCTCCCGCGCCAGCTCGAGCAGAAACAGGGTCTCCTCCTCGGATTGATCGGCCTGCACCGCGATCGTCGCGTCCACTTGATTAGCCTTCAGCGCCGGCGCCAGATCCTCCGGCATGTAATCCCGTTTCAACACTGCCATTTCATCCGTGATCCAGCCGTCGCGCGCCGGGTTGTAACGCCAGAAATGCTGATGCGAATCGATAATCACGCCGAAACTATCAATACTATCACTTCGGCCTTTACTTGACCGCTAACTGTACCCGCAGTACTGCGCTTGACAGAGCCGCCTCCGTCAGCCGTTAATAGACCCATGGCCGTCCGGATGAAGGATATCGCGCGGGACCTCGGCGTCTCCCTGATGACCGTGTCCAAAGCGCTGCGCGCCCATTCCGATATCAGCGAGGAAACCCGCCAGCGCGTCCTCAAGCGCATGCGCGAGCTCGACTATCAACCCGACTGGATCGCGCGCAGCATGGTCACCCGCCGCACCTATCTGATCGGTTTGGTGCTTCCCGACCTGATGCACTCTTTTTTCGCCGAAGTGGCCATGGGCGTTTCCCGGAAATTTCAGCCGCTCGGCTATCAGGTGGTCCTGTCGAACACGGAAGAGGACCCGGAGACCGAACAGCGCAACGTCGCGGTCCTGATGGCGCGTAAAGTGGACGGCCTGATCATCGCATCCGCGCAACATCAGGGCAACCCCGGAATGTTTCGCGCGCTCGACCGCGGCGGCATTCCCTACGTTCTGATCGATCGCCTGATTCCCGGCGTCCATGCGAATTTCGTCGGCGTGAAGGACGAGGAAGTAGGAGCCATCGCCACCGAACACCTTATCGCGCAGGGTGCCCGCCGCATCGCTCATATTCGCGGACCCTCCGTCTCCACCGCGCGCGGCCGCCTGCGCGGTTACCGTCGCGCGCTCGCGCGGCATGGGATCAAGGTCCGCGAGGACTACATCGTCAACGGGCAATTCGGGGACAGCGGCGGATATCAAGCTATGTTGAAGCTGCTCGATTTGAATCCTCGCCCCGATGCCGTGTTTTGTTATAACGACCCGGTGGCCGCGGGCGCCATCAAGGCCGCACTCGAAGCCAACGTGAAAGTCCCGCAGCAGATCGCCATCATCGGAGCGGGAAACGTTCATTATTCAGACTTGCTGCGCGTCCCGCTCTCCACGGTGGACCAGAGCAGCTCCCTGATCGGAGAGCGCGCCGCGGAGCTGCTGGCCCGCTGCATCGAATCGAAAACGCTCGCCGAACCCGAGCGGATTTTCATTCCTCCGCGCCTGATCGTACGCGATTCCAGCCGCCGCCAGGAGATTTAAGCCGCGGAGGTGGAACATCTCGGCGGCGCCGATCTTAGAAGGCGAACTTCATCGCGAACTGCAGAATGCGAGGATCGTAAGCGCCCGTGATCTGTCCGAACGTTGACGAATTCAGAGCTGTGCTCAGGGTGCCGTAGCTGGCGCCTGCCGGTTGGCCCGCCGGAGCGAAGCCTCCCACGAAATCGGTGTGATTCAGGATATTGAACGCTTCGGCGCGCACCTGCAGGCTGTAGCGCTCTTTAATCTTGAAGCTCCGGCTGAGCGAAACGTCAAAACCGAAGTATCCCGGCCCCCGCAGCGCGTTGCGGCCGACATCGCCGTAGGTCCCGATGGGATTCGCGACGAACGCCGCCGGATTGATGTACTGAACGCAGATCGATTGCGACGAGCAGACCGGATTGGTGGCTTTGTAATTCGCCAGCACCTGGTTGGGCCGGTCCACCGGGTTGCCGCCCGTGTCCGAAGCCGTGCGCGAATTGTCCGTACCCGTCGTTACTGTCAGCGGCTGGCCGGTGCGGGCCGTAAACAGCGGCGAGAGCTGCCAGTCGCTGAGAATCGAGTTCATCGCCTTGCTGCCGCTGTGCAGCGAGCTGATCGCCACAAACGACGCGTTGAAGTTATAGCGCACATCCGAAATGCAGGGACCCCAATCGGCATGCCGGTTGAAGATCTCCGAGTTGGTTGAGCCCGCCAGCGCGGCGCCAAAATCATAGTCGGACAAACAATAGGAGTCCGTGAAGTTGGCTATGAACGTGTAGTTGTGCGAAAAGCGGTGCTGGGTCGAAAGCAGCAGGCCCTGGTAACGCGCTACCGCGCCGTCGTCCATTTCATCGATGCTCGAATAGAAGGCCCCTGCTGTCGGGTTCTGCAAAGTCAGCAGACGCCGCGCCGCGACGTTGGCCGTGGCCGTGCTGGAGCACGGACCCGCCGCCGTCAGTCCATACTGCCCGGCCGTGCAGTTGCCCGCTACGTAAATATCCGGATCCCTTTCAAGCGCGATCCACAGATGATTGGTCTTGTTGCCCAGATAGGACGCTGAAACCAGCCAGTCCTTAAACAGCTGCCGCTGATAGGTGACGTTCCAGTCGATCACGTACGTCGACTTGGGATTGACCGGCATGTCGATATAAATGCCGTTGGCTGGGAAGAACAGGTTCCCATGCTGCGGAAACGGATTGCCGCCCGCGAAGTTCGCCCACGGATTGGAGAGTTGCGCGACACCGACGTCGATGTCGTTGCCGTACGGAGGATTGGTGGTTTCGCGTTCGTTGAACCAGGTTTCGGTCGAGTCATACAGCAGCGCGCCGCCCATGCGCAGCGTGTCCTTGCCTTCGCCGCTCGGGTTCCACACCAGGCCGACGCGCGGCGCGAAGTTGGCTTTCTGCCCGTTCCAGTTCGCGCTGGGTATGCCCGGGTCGCCGGGGAAGAACAAGCCCGCCGGAGCCGTGGGATGCAACGTGCTGTGCTGGTTTGCCAGAAACGCCGACAGGCTGAACGAATCCCCACGCCCGTATTTGTCGGGATCGGAGAACGTCGGCTCCCAGCGCAATCCGAAATTCAGCGTCAGCCGCTTGTTCACCCGGAAGCTGTCTTGCGCGTAGTAGCTCATTACCCAGGTCCGCAGATCGTCCGGCGTGGCATTGGTCTGCTGGAAATCGCTGATCTTTCCGAGCATGAAATCCGCCATCCCCAGGCCCGTGATCGATCCGTTGAAGATCGGCGCGCCATTTTCGTCGAATCCGGAAATCGTGTTGTTCTGCACCCGTATGACGTTAAATCCGAAGCTGATCTGGTGCCGGCCTTTAATCCAGTTCAAATCGTCGGCCACCTGGAAATCGTTCAGGTTGAAATGGCCCGGCGCGCAGGTTCCGCAATACGTGGTGAACCCGCCCGTCATGCTCGAGATCAGCAGGAAGTTCGGCACCGCGCTGTACATATTGGAGCCGAGTTGGGTCCAGTTAATCGGAAAATCCGTCGGTCCGCGGTTGTCGCGCCGCCGGTTGAACCCGACGTGGAAGGTATTCAACAGCGTCGGCCCGAACGTGTACAGATACCCGATGGTTGCTTCCTGCGCCAGTTCCAGATTGCCCGGAGACGTGCTGGTCAGCAGGTTCTGTCCCACCAGCACCGGAGGATTGGTCCAGTGATCCCAGAAATAGCGCCCGTAGATGGTCTGCTTGGAGTTCAGCACGTAATCGGTGCGTTCGATGAACTGTTGTTCGTCGCCGGTCTGCGGGATTCCGTAGGTGACCGTGCCGCACTGGTTCGCCGCGGCCGTCGGCAGGTATTTCGAAGCCAGCGCATATGCCACCGGATCCATTTGCGTCACCGGAATCTGATTATTCGCGAAAACTCCGCCCAGCGGATTCGCCAGCGTCACCGCTTTTCCGCACGTCGCCGACGCGATGGTGCTGAAATCGCCCGCCAGCATCGCCGCCGTCGGAATATGCGTGGTCAGCTGCGGAGGATTCTGGCGATTCTCCACGCCTTGAAATCCGCCGAAGAAAAACAGCTTGTCTTTAACGATGTGCCCCCCCACCGTGCCTCCGTAGGTGTTGCGCTTCAGCGTGTCGGGGCCGGTGGTGGAGAAGAAATTGCGGGCGTCCAGGTCGCCGTTGCGGATGTATTCGAACAGGTTCCCGTGAAAATCGTTCGAACCCGACTTGGTCACCACGTTCACCGTCGCGCCCGGATGCGTGCCGAACTGCGAAGACACCGCGCTGGTCTCGATGCTGAATTCCTGCAGCGCGTCGGGGAAGGGGAACGGCATGTTGACGTTCGACATCGCGTCGGTCGCGTCCGCGCCGTCCAGAAGATACGCCGTTCCGTTGCCCTGGCCGCCTGCCACCGAAATGCGCGTCGCGTTCCAGAACGTCTTGCTGCCCGTATCGCCGCTGTCGGCCGGCACCGCCGCGCCGATCGTGTAAATCAACTGCGTCACCTGGCGGCCGTTCAAGGGCAATTCGCTGATGCGCGCCTGGTCGACTAAGCCGGAGACCGAGTTTTCTTTGGTTTCCACCATGCTCGCGGCGGCGCTTACTTCGATGCGCTCCGTCGCCGAGCCGACCTGCATGGTCACATTGGCCTGAATGTTGTTGTTCACCACTAGTTCGAGGCCGGTCTGGATGTAATCTTTAAATCCGCCCGCCTTCACTTCCAGCCGGTACGGCCCCGCCGGAAGGTTCGGCAGCGTGTAGTTGCCGCTCCCATCCGAAGTGGTCTTGTGAACTGCCAGCTTGTCCACTTCGGTCATGGTGATCTGAGCGTTGGCGATCGCGGCGCCGCTCTGATCGCTAATGACTCCACTCACTTGGGCGACCGCGGTGACTTGTCCGTGCACCACCGGCGGCAGGCACAGCGTCAGCAAAAAAAGAGCTGCAAATAAAGATCGAGACGTTGATCTCACACACCCCTCCCTCAGAAGCAAACGTGGCTAGAGCCTTTACCGCTAACTCCACCCTGTCCGCAGTAGCATACTCCAACTAAATCAATGTGTCCAATAGATTAATTCACTGTGAAGCATCGTTGGCAACGATGGATGGACCGGGCTTTCGGCTTGCCAAGCCGTCGACCAGAGCTGTCGACAACTCCTGGATAGCTCTGGGCAAGATCTCGGTATCCACCGACAGCAACGCCAAGTCTCGAGTGAGCGGTTTACCTTTGACGCGCAACACGTGGAGGTGGCTGTCGCGCGGCTCCTTCGCGACCGCGCACAGCGGCAGAATCGACGCACCCAACCCGGCGCGCACCATGCTCTTGATGGCTTCGTTGTTTTCCACTTCCATGTTGATATGCGGCGTGACGCCGAGCGACTCGAAATACCGGTCGATCAGGTTCTGCATGGCCGTGTTTTTCTTGTACAGAATGAAACGCAGCGATGCCAGATCCGATGGCTCCGCGGTCCTCTGCCGCGCCAGCGGATGTTTGCCGTTCACCACGATCACCAGCTCCTCCCGGCCCAACGGCGTCAGCCGGAAGCCGGGAAGCGGCGCGCTGGAGATCACGATCGCCAAGTCCAGGTGCTGGGACTTCAGCTCGCCGAGCAAAAATTCCGTGCTGCCCGCCAGCACGATCAGCTCCATCTGCGGAAAGCGGCGGATATAGTCGCGCAGAATCGGGGGTAAGCGATAGGTAAGCGTGGTCGGACCGACGCCTAGCCGCACCGTTCCTCGCTTCAACGCGTTGATCTCGCGGACCGCCATTTCCGCGTTTCTCAGCTCGCGAAAGATCCGCTCCGCGTACTGGAGCAGGACATTTCCCGCCTCCGTGACCATTACCCGCTTGCCGACTCGAAGAAACAGCGAGCAGCCGAGCTCGGCTTCCAGCAGCTTGATATGCTGGCTGACGGTCGACTGCGAAAGATGCAGCTCTTCCCCGGCGCGGGTGAATCCACCGCTCTTGATTGCCGCATGAAACACGCGAAGCTGATGCAGGTCCATCGATTGCACCGATCCAAAGTATTCGTTCAATCTATTTTGAAGATTGCGAGATGCGTTGTAAAGTGGTGATCGGCGCTAAAAAAATTCCATGATTGTCCCCGACGACAGTGTGGCTTCCGCGGAAATTCTTCAGACGGTAGAAGATCAGCTTCAATCCATCCCGTTCATCGACGTTCATACGCACCTCTTTATGCCGTCGCTCGGCCGGCTGGGATTGTGGGGCATCGACGAGCTGATCACCTATCATTACCTGGAAGCGGAGCTGTTCCGCTCTTCGACGATCACACCCGCGGAGTACTGGAAATTGTCGAAGCGCGAGCAAGCCGACGCCATCTGGCACGCGCTGTTCGTCGATCACACGCCGGTTTCCGAGGCCACGCGCGGGGTGGTCGCAGTATTGCATGCGCTCGGCCTGCCGACCGCAGAATCCAGTTTGAAAACCGCGCGCGAATTCTTCGCCGACCAGAATCCCGACGAGCACATCGACCACGTGTTCGAACTGGCGGGGATCAGCGAAGCGGTGATGACCAACGATCCACTGGATCCCGACGAAGCTCCGCTGTGGGAACGCGGCGCGGGTCGCGATCCGCGTTTTCACGCGGTGCTGCGTCTCGACCGGATTCTGAACAAATGGGCCGACCACTGGCGTGTGCTGGTATCGCAGGGTTACGCCGTGGACGCGGACGCGGGAGCGCAGTCGATCGCCGAAGTGCGGCGCTTTCTGGATACGTGGTGCCAGCGCATGCAGCCCGTGTACATGGCCGTTTCGCTTCCGGATACGTTTGCCTTTCCGGAGGAAAGCGTTCGCGCGCGATTGATCGCCGGCGCCGTGCTGCCCTGCTGCCGGGAGCATGGGATCCCGCTTTCGGTGATGATCGGCGTGCGCTATCAGGTGAATCCCGCGATCAAACTTGCGGGGGATGCGGTGGGCAAGGCGGATCTTCACGCAGTCGAGCACCTGTGTGTCCAGCATCCAGAGAATCGTTTTCTGATCAGCGTGCTGAGCCGCGAAAATCAGCATGAGCTGTGCGTCTACGCGCGAAAATTCAACAACCTGATGCCGTTCGGATGCTGGTGGTTTTTGAACAATCCGTCGATTGTCGAAGAGATCACGCGAGAGAGATTGGAAATGCTCGGAACGACGTTCATTCCGCAGCATTCCGATGCGCGCGTGCTGGAACAGGTGATTTATAAGTGGCGCAACACGCGGCGAACGGTGGCTCCGATCCTAGCGCGGATGTACGGGCTTCTGGCGGACGACGGACGGGCGCCGAAAGTTGAAGACATTCGACGCGATGTTCACCGGCTGTTTCGAGGGAATTTTGAAAGCTTCGCGGGAATTTCGAGGTAGGATAGACTTGAGCTTGAATCCAGGAGGTTTTTGAATGGATCGACGAGATTTTCTCAAAACTGGCGCAGCCGTAGCCGCCATGCTTCAGACCAAAAACGTAATGGGCGCGAACGATCGGGTGCGCGTTGCCATCGTGGGCCTGCGCGGACGCGGGAACGATCACATCAAAAGAGCGCATGCGATTCCCGGCGTGGAGATCGCCGCGCTGTGCGATATCGATGAAACCGTCCTGGCGCAGCGCCTCGCCGACGTCGAAAAGCTGGGCGCACCGAAGCCCAAGACCTACGTCGATTACCGCAAGCTGCTGGAAGACAATTCAATCGACGCCGTATCGATCGCGACTCCCAATCACTGGCATTCGCTGATGGGGATTTGGGCGGTGCAGGCGGGCAAGGACGCCTACATCGAAAAACCGTGCTCGCATAACTTCTGGGAAGGCAAGCAGCTGGTGGCGGCCGTCGCGAAATACAACCGGATCGTGCAGCACGGCTCGCAATCGCGCTCGAGCATCGGCATCCGCGAAGCGATGGCGCACCTGCGCAGCGGCCTGATCGGCGACGTGTATCTGTCGCGCGGCCTGTGCTACAAGTGGCGCGACACCATCGGGCGCACACCCAAGTCCGCGATTCCGGCGGGCGTGAATTACGATCTGTGGCTGGGCCCGGCGCCGGATCGCGGCTTTTCCAAAAATCGTTTTCACTACACCTGGCATTGGTTCTGGGACACCGGCAACGGCGACTTGGGCAACCAGGGAATTCATGAAGTGGACATCGCGCGCTGGGGCTTGGGCGTGAAATATCCCACTAAGGCCACCGCGATCGGCGGGCATTTCATGTTCGACGACGATCAGGAGACTCCCAACACGCTCAACTGCGCGTTCCAGTTCGACGAGGGCGGCAAGCGGAGCATGATGGAGATCGAAGTCCGCCACTGGATGACCAATCACGAAGCGGAAATCGGTCTGATGGGAAAGAGCTCGCTGCCGCCGGCGGGTTTGAACGCGGACGCGAAGCCTGCTCCCGGCGCTGCGAAGGAAGCTTCGCTCGGTCCGGCCAGCGGGAAGCCCGGCACCATTGGAAACATTTTCTACGGACCCAAAGGGTATCTCGCGATTCAGGAATACGAGACCTACAAATCCTGGCTGGGCAATCAGAACACGCCTGGTCCGGAGGGTCACGGCAAAGAAGATCACTACGTGAACTTCATCAACTGCGTGCGCAGCCGGAAGAAGGAAGATCTGACGTCTCCGATCGAGGAAGGCCACATGTCGGCGACGCTGGTGCATTTGGCGAATGCGTCATATCGATTGGGCCGGACGCTGAACTTCGATCCGGTGAAGCAGGAAGTGATCGGCGACCACGAAGCGAATTTAATTTTGCGCGACGGCGATCGCGGTTATCGGAAGGGATTCGTGGTTCCGGAGAAGATTTAACTCATTCCGGCGAGGACGCCTTTCATATATCCAATCGACCGCATCGCGCCGGGTAGCGGATTTTCGCTGTCGATCTCGTATTCCAGATTGACGCATCCTCGATAGCCGATTTTCTTCAACTGCCGGAAAATCGCGACCACCGGCATCACGCCTTCACCCACCGGGCACTGGCTCTCTTTCACTTTGCCGTCCTTCAGATCCTTCATGTGCATGTCGAACAGGCGGGGTCCGGCATTGGCGATCTCCTGAACGACGTCTGCTCCGCCGCGCATCGAATGGCCGACGTCCATGCACAGACCCATGTGCGGGTCCATGTTTTTCACCGCGTCCAGAACCACTTTGGGTGTGGGGAAATTCGGATCTTCCGGACCGTGCGTGTGAATCGCGATTTTGATGTTGTATTCCTTGGCCAGCTTTTCCACCACCGGCAGCGTTGCATGCGTGGGAGCCGAGACCAGCATCGGCATGCCGGCGGCCTTCGCGTATTCGAAATACGGACGCAGTGCCGCTGGATCTGTGCTTTTCAGATCGGTATTTCCACCGCTCATGATGGTCAGGCCGGCTTTCTTGAACTCAGCCGCGGCCTTGGCGACATCGGCCGGCGAAAGAGAATAGGCGAGATGAAAATCCTTGATGCTCGCAAAGCCGACGTCCAACTGCTTCATCATCTCGATGGCCATTTTGCGCTGAAATTCGCGGAACGTATAGGAGCAGATTCCGATCTTGAAATCGACGCCCGGAGTTGCATCCGGCGCCGCGGATGCTTCCAGCCCGAGCGCGGCTCCCGCCGCAATTTGCCCCATCAATAGCCGTCGAGTCATCATTTTTTCGGCTCCAGAGTGACTTTCGCGCCGGATTTGATCAGCGCACCTTCGGCCGGTCCTTGAAAGAAGGTGAATCCCGGACGATCCTTCCACATCAGCGGTCCACCCAGCCGGATTCCCGCTTTCAACGTGACGTCGTGAATGCGCGTGACCATCGCTTCATATTGCGGATCGCCGATTTTAGTACCTGAAAAATTTCCGAGATCGGTGCTGGCGGCGAAGATCACGTCGATGCCGGGAACGTCGGCGATTTTAGCGGCGTTCTCAACACCGATCGGCGTTTCGATCATGATCACCACCACCATGTTGGCGTTGGCGGTTTGCCGGTAATCGTCGCCCCACATTTCGCGATACTGGCCCGAGCCCATGCTGCGGCGTCCGGCCGGCGGGTACTTTGCCCACTTCACTGCGGCCTGCGCTTTCTCCACCGTATCGACAGTCGGAACGATAATTCCCATCGCGCCGATGTCGGTGGCTTTCTGAATATCGCTCTCCGTCGCGTCCGGCACGCGGATGAACGGCATCGCGGAGCTGCCGCGGCACGCGTAAATCATTTTCGCGACGTCTTCATACGTCAGTGGGCTGTGCTGCATTTCGATCCAGGTAAAATCGAATCCCGAGTTGGCCATCGCGCAATAAATATTCTGATCGGGTGACGCGACGGTGCCGCCGACGATCTGTTTGCCCTGCATTAATTTCAATTTCGCCGTATTGTAAATCCGCGCCGGCTTGGTTTGCGCCGGAAGCAGCGGCATCGACAGCAGACTCAAAATCGCGCAGGTTCGAAACATGCTCATATAGTAACGCCGCGCCCTTCGCGGCAGGAGCGGTACACGGCGGTGACTAATTCAAGCGCTCGATAGCCTTCCTCGCCCGATACCAGCGGCGCGCGGCCGGTGCGGATCGCTTCGCCGAAGTCGAGAAACTGGCGCTCGAACGGAGTGAGCGAAATGGCCATCGGATCCGAGGCTCCGGAGGCAACCTCGCGCGTAATCGGCGGCGCGTCGCCTGAATCATTTTGCACATCCCATGTTGTAAGCTTGTCGCCCGTCACGATCGCGGTGCCGCGCGTGCCGTGAATTTCCAGACGCTCGGGATAGCCCGGCCACAGCCCCGTGGAGGCCTGTATCACTCCCATCGCGCCCGAAGAGTAGCGCAGCATTGCGTCGACCAGGTCCTCCGATTCGATGCGATGCACCGCGCCGATGCGCCATTCCGCGTACACGCGCTGGACGGGTCCGGCG
>Ga0209415_10002885_pt1 | contig 32129 bp, 30 predicted proteins | sample PeaSoiSIISIP2007_FD_187696 | JGI IMG/M metagenome (GOLD analysis project Ga0209415, IMG submission 187696) | Peat soil microbial communities from Weissenstadt, Germany - SII-SIP-2007 (SPAdes) (version 2) | ecosystem: Environmental > Terrestrial > Soil > Wetlands > Peat | place: Germany... | reverse complement strand
GGCCGGCCCGCGAGCACGCCCGCGAGCGTGCTCTTGCCGGAGCCGTTCGGCCCCATGATCGCGTGCACCTCGCCGGCGCCGACCGTGAGGTCGATGCCGCGGAGGATTTCCTTGGCGTCGGCGCCCTCGCCGACGCGGGCGTGCAGGTTCTTGATGTCCAGCATTGTCGCCATATTTCGATCGATCTCGCTTAGGGTATTGCGGCTCAGCCCACGCTGCCTTCGAGACTCACCGCCAGGAGCTTCTGCGCCTCGACGGCGAACTCCATCGGCAGCTCCTTGAGCACGGCCTTGCAGAAGCCGTTGACGATCAGCGACAGCGCGTCCTCCACAGAGAGCCCGCGCTGCTGGCAATAGAACAGCTGGTCATCGGAGATCTTCGACGTCGTCGCCTCGTGCTCGACGCGCGCCGTTGGATTGCGCACCTCGATGTAGGGCACGGTGTGCGCGCCGCACTTCTTGCCGATCAGCAGGGAGTCGCATTGGGTGTAGTTGCGAGCGTTCTGCGCCTTCGGCTGCATGCGGACGAGGCCGCGATAGGTGTTCTGCCCGCGGCCCGCCGAGATACCCTTGGAGATGATGGTCGAGCGCGTGTTGCGCCCGAGATGGATCATCTTGGTGCCGGTGTCCGCCTGCTGGAGATTATTGGTGATGGCAACCGAGTAGAACTCGCCCACGGAGTTGTCGCCCTCGAGGATGCAGCTCGGATATTTCCAGGTGATGGCGGAGCCGGTCTCCACCTGCGTCCAGGAAATCTTCGAGTTGGCGCCGCGGCAGGCGCCGCGCTTGGTGACGAAGTTGTAGATGCCGCCGCGGCCCTCGGCGTCGCCGGGGTACCAATTCTGCACGGTCGAGTACTTGATCTGGGCGCCTTCGAGCGCGATCAGCTCGACCACCGCCGCATGCAGCTGGTTCTCGTCGCGCTGCGGCGCCGTGCAGCCTTCGAGGTAGCTCACATAGGCGCCCTTGTCGGCGACCAGGAGCGTGCGCTCGAACTGGCCGCTCTTGGCGGCATTGATGCGGAAATAGGTCGAGAGCTCCATCGGGCAGCGCACGCCCGGGGGGATGTAGGCGAAGGAGCCGTCGCTGAACACCGCCGAATTGAGCGCGGCGAAAAAGTTGTCGCGCTGCGGCACCACGGTGCCCAGGTACTTGCGGACGAGATCGGGATGCTCGCGCACGGCCTCGCCGAAGGAGCAGAAGATGATGCCGAGCTCCGCCAGCGTCTCCTTGAACGTCGTGGCGACCGAGACGCTGTCGAACACCGCGTCCACCGCCACGCCCGCGAGCGCCGCGCGCTCGTGGAGGGGAATGCCGAGCTTGGCGTAGGTCTTCAGGAGCTCGGGATCGACGTCCTCGAGCGATTGCGGCCCGGGCTTCTGTTTGGGCGCCGAATAATAGGTCGCGGCCTGGTAATCGATGGGCGCGATGCGGAGCTTCGCCCAGTCCGGCGACGTCATGGTCTGCCAATGGCGAAACGCCTGCAGCCGCCAGTCGAGCAGCCACTGCGGCTCGCCCTTCTTGGCGGAAATGAACGCCACAGTCCCCTCGTTGAGGCCGGGCGGCGCCTCCTCGGCCTCGATGTCCGTGACGAAGCCGTACTTGTAGCCCTCGGTGGTGACCGCGCGGACGGTATCGAGGCTGTCAAGGTTCGAGCTCATGGCGTGGCGGGCTCTCCGGTGGGACGTACAGGACGCGGCAGGAAGCGCGAGCGGTCGGCCACCATGTCCGCGAGCGTCACCGCCGAGAGCGCGGTGCTGACGGCCATGTTGATGCGCTGCCAATGCGGCCGCGTCGGACAGAAATGCGTGCGCTCGCAGGTGCCGGTCTTGGCCGTCGCGGAATGGGACGTGCACTGGGTGATGCCGATGGCGCCGTCGATTGCGGCCACGACGGACGCAACCGAGACCGCGTCGGCGCTCTTCGCCAAGCGATAGCCCCCCGCGGCACCCCGGGCGCCCGCGACGATGCCCGCGTGCGCGAGAGCCTTCAGCACCTTGGCGACCGTGGCTTGTGGCAGCCGGGTCGTTGCCGCCAACTGCCCCGCCGTCACCTGCCTCTCGGGCTCGGCGGCCAGCTCGGACGCAACGATGACGCCGTAGTCTGCAAGCTTGCTCAGGATGATCATGGCCGTAGTGCGATTTCCGGAATTCGGACCATTTCGGTACACATTAAGTCGTCACCCTATCGGCGAGGTCAAGCCCTGACCAGTACATTTTTGCCGCACGGCGCTGATTTTCCCGCCAAATAACCCCCCGGACAACGGGGGCATAGAGGGCTCCGCGTCCTTGAGGCAGATCAATGGCTTCCGGCGCTTCCTGCGGCACCATTCAGCCTGGCCGTCAGGAGCCTCGTCCCGTGAACGATCAGGTTGTCACCTCACCCCCGCCGCGGCAGGCACTGCCGCCGTCTTCCGAGACCAAAGCGCCGCCGCATGCGCATCCCGCGCGTGCACGCCGTCGCTGGCTTGCCGCCGGTCTCCTCGCCCTGTTGGCGGCAGCGATCGGCGTGGCGTGGTGGGACATGCGGGGCACCGAGACGGTTCATTACGTCACCGCGCCGGCAACGCGGGGCGCCATCGCGCGTGCGGTAACCTCGACCGGCACCGTCAATCCCGAACTCACCATCATCGTCGGGAGCTACGTGTCCGGCGTCATTCAGCAGCTGCATTGCGATTTCAACACCGAGGTGAAGGCGGGACAAATCTGCGCCGAGATCGATCCGCGCCCGTACCAGATGGTGGTCAACCAGGACAAGGCCGTGCTGGGAGTGTCGAAGGCCCAGCTCGACAAGGACAAGGCGAATCTCGCCTACACGAAACTCAACTACGAGCGCAATCGGTGGCTGGTCGAGCGCGAGTCCGTCTCCAAGGACGCCGCCGACATCGCGAAAAACGCCTACGACCAGGCCCAGGCCCAGATCGACCTGGATGCAGCGACGATCGAGCAACGCCAAGCGGAGCTCGACGCGGCATTGGTCAATCTCGGCTACACCAACATCGTGTCGCCCGTGGACGGCACGGTCGTCTCCCGCAATGTCACTCAAGGGCAGACCGTCGCCGCCAGCTTCCAAACGCCGACCCTGTTCCTGATCGCCACGGACCTCACGAAGATGCAGGTCGACACCAATGTCAGCGAAAGCGACATCGGCGGCATCGAGCAGGGCGACAAGGCCACCTTCACCGTCGATGCCTTCCCCAAGCGGACTTTCGAGGGCACCGTCACCCAGGTCCGCCAGTCGCCGCAGACGGTGCAGAACGTCGTCACCTACGATGCGGTGATCGGCACCGATAACCGCGAGCTCGCGCTGAAGCCGGGCATGACCGCCTCCACGCGCGTCATCGTCGACCAGAGAAACGATGTGGTGCGCGTGCCCAATCAGGCGCTTCGATATACTCCCGGCGGACTCGCGAGTGCCGGTCCGTCCGGAACGGTTGCGCCGGCGGGCACGGGCACGTCCGCGAACGCCAGCGACGAGTCCCGTCTCTGGGTGCTGCGCGACGGCCAGCCGATCGCGCTCTCGGTGGTGGTCGGGCTCGAGGACGAGAATTTCACCGAGATCGTGAAGGGAGACCTCAATCCCGGAGATCAGGTCATCGTCTCCGAGCAACGCGATACCGGCGGCGGGTCCGTGCCGCTGCCGCGGTTCTGAGGCTCAGGTGGACGGCAGCCAGACAGTCGACATAAAGGGCGCCGTTCTCAAACTCGAGAACGTGACGCGGACCTTCGTCATCGGCGACGTTGAGGTGCATGCGCTCCGCGGCGTCGACCTGGTGGTCGAGCCCGGCGAGTTCGTCGCCATCATGGGATCGTCGGGCTCCGGCAAGTCGACGCTCATGTCCATCCTCGGCTGCCTCGACCGTCCCACCAGCGGACATTATTTCTTCGAGGGCGTCGACGCGGCGGTACTGCGCGAGCCCGACCTCGCGCGCATCCGCAGCGAGCGCCTCGGCTTCGTGTTCCAGAGCTTCAATCTTCTTGCGCGCACCAGCGCCATCGAGAATGTCGGGCTGCCGCTCTACTACGCCGCCTCGGGACCCGCGCGCCGCGCCGCGCGTTTGGAGCGGGCGCGGGTGGCGCTGAGCCTGCTCGGCCTCGGCGAGCGCGAGCGCAACACGCCGGGCCAGCTCTCCGGCGGCCAGCAGCAACGCGTCGCCATCGCGCGGGCGCTGATCAACGCGCCGAGCCTGCTGCTCGCCGACGAGCCCACCGGCAATCTCGATACCCGGACGTCCCACGAGATCATGGATACGCTCGTCAAGCTCAACCGCGAGCAGGGCGTCACCATCGTCGTCGTCACCCACGAAGCCGACATCGCGGCCTTCGCGGACCGCATCGTGACCATGCGCGACGGCCAGATCGTCTCCGACGAGCGGGTCTCGAAGCCGGAGCAAGCGGCGACCGCGCCGAGCGCGGCCAAAGAGAGCGGTCTGCGACGTCACCCGCCCGAGGCGCGCGCCGCTTCAGTGATCCCCAACGGAAGTTTCTGGCCTTTCGGGCTAATGACCATAGCCGCCGCGGCCCAAGCAATCGGGCGCAACAAGATGCGCTCGGCGCTCACCATGCTCGGCGTTTTCATCGGCGTCGCCGCGCTCATCGTGATGGTGGCCGTCGGCCAGGGCGCCAACCAGGCCGTGCGCAAGCAGATCGAGAGCCTCGGCACCAACCTTGTCGTGATTTTGCCGGGCGCGCTCACCTCGGGCGGTGCCCGTGGGGGATTCGGCAGCGCCAGCACCCTCACGGTCGAGGACGCGCGCGCGATCCGCCGCGAGGATCCCGCGGTGGCCCAGACCGGCTACCTGATCCGCCAGCAGGGACAGATCCAGTACGGAAATCAGAACTGGACCACGAACATTCAGGGCGTCAGCGCGAATTACCCGCCGATCACCAATTGGCGCATCGCCGTCGGCCGGGCCATCACGTCCGAGGACGAGAGCAAGGCGGATCTCGTCGTCGTCATTGGGCAAACGGTCTATCGTCAGCTTTTCGACCCCACCGAAAATCCGGTCGGCGCCTTCATCCAGGTCAAGAGCGTGCCGCTCAGGGTGATCGGCGTCCTCGCCGCCAAGGGTCAATCGCCCTTCGGCCAGGATCAGGACGACCTGGTCATGGCGCCGTTCACGACCGCCGAGCGGAAAGTGCTCGGCGTCGCGGCGCCCAGCCAGCAGCAGACGCCCCTCAATTGGGCCTATCTGCCGCCGCCCAATCCCTACAATCTGCAGGCACGGCTGACGGGTTTCGCGAACCAAATTTACGTCCAAGCGGTGAGCTCTGACCAGGTGCAGACGGCCATTCGCCAGGCGACCGAGACATTGACCCGCCGGCATCGAATCAAGCCCGGCCAGCTCAAGGATTTCGACGTCCGCAACCTGAGCCAGTTCGCCGAGACGGCCGAAAGCAGCAGCCGCATCATGGCGCTCCTGCTCGCCGCGGTGGCCTCGATCTCGCTCCTGGTCGGCGGCATCGGAATCATGAACATCCTGCTCGTCTCGGTCACCGAGCGGACGCGGGAGATCGGCCTTCGAATGGCAATCGGCGCGCGCCGCCTGCACGTGCTCCTGCAATTCCTCGCCGAGGCGGTGTTCCTGAGCGTGAGCGGCGGCCTCGCGGGTATCGTCATGGGCATCGCGGTCTCCGCGGGCATCTCGATCGTCTTCGGCTGGCCCGCCCCGTTCTCCCCGGCGGCGATCGCCGGCGGCTTCCTGTTCGCTGCCGCGGTCGGCGTGTTCTTCGGCTATTACCCCGCGCGCAAGGCCGCGCACCTCGATCCCATCGAGGCGCTGCGCTACGAGTGAGACGCCGCCTGACGTCGACCGCCCCCCGCGTTTCGTCGCGCGCGCCGCAGGCGTCCAGTTTCAGCGAACCTCGACACCCACTGTCCAGGTCGTCGTGGGGAGTCCGGGCGACGACATTTGATATTCAAACGCGTCCTGCCCGGCGGCTGTCGCCTTGTAGTAGACGACGACGCCATCTCCGGAATGACCGGGGCCGCACTTGCCAAAATTCGGGTCTGTGAGTGTCACGACCTCGGTTCGCACGCTCAGCGTGCCGATAGCCGGCGGCTTGGTGATGGTCATATCAGGGAGCGGCCCTTCGACGCAGCCCCGCGACAGCCGGAGATGACCATAGACGCGCTTCTCTTTGCCGACGATCGCGCGGATATGGAGCATCCGATGGAGACCACTCTGGCCCGGCTTCGAAGTTGGCGAGACTTCCGCCGCGGTGATTCCGCTCGCACAAATTACCGTGCCCACCGTCAGCGGCCACATCACTGCCGCGCCGAGACGTGACATGAAATGGCGCCGCTTCATCTCTAAGCCCCCGAGCCCGGACACAATCTCCCCTTCAGCGGCGCACCTTCGGCCGCGGTGTCGCGCCGGTCAATAGCGCCAGCAACGCCTTGGCGGCTGGGCTGAGATAGCCGTTGCGCCGGTGAACGGCGCTGATCGGAATGGTGGTGCGCATCGCGGGAATATCCAGCGCCACCAGCGCACCCTGGCGTAGCTCGTCACGGACGCTGCTCTCCGGCACCAGCGCCAACCCGAAACCTGCCTGTGCCAGACGTTTCTGCGCCGTGAGGCTGTCGATCAACGTGACATCCGCCCCCTCGAGCCCCGCGCGGATGAGCTGCCGCGTCAGGACTTGGCCGGAATCCCGCTCGCCAGGCGTCGGCGGAAAGCCGATCCAGCGCTCGCCCGCCAATTGGCGCGCCCGGCTCACGCGGCGGGCCGCCAGGCGATGTCCGGGCGCCGCCACCACGAGCATTGCCTCGCTGCCGGCTTCGAGCGAGACCAGCTCCGACCGATCGCTGTTGAAATAGCGCAGGCCCAGCGTCGCCTCGCCGCGGTGGACGAGGTCGCTGACCTCTCGGCTCGAGGCCGTGCGGAGCTCGAGCCGCACGCCCTTCGAGCGCGCCGCGAACGCGCGGAGCGTGTCGACGATGCGCGTATCGGCGAGCGTGCCGACCAACGCGAGCGAGACCGCGCCCTCGAGGCCCGCCTGCAAACCGCGCACGGCCTCCTGTCCGTCTCTCAGCGACGCCAACGCCGCCTCCGCGTGAGGCAAGAAGACGCGACCCGCCTCGGTCAGACGCACGCGGCCGCGCAAGCGCTCGAACATCGGCGCACCGAGCTCATGCTCGAGAATTCCGAGACGCCGGCTGATCGCCGGTTGCGAGCGGTGCAGCCGCCGGCCGGCGCGGGTGAAGCCGCCGAGCTCGGCGATCGCGAGGAAGGTGCGGATGCCCTCGATGTCCATCGATCAGCTTTCCTGATGCTTCAAAGAAAAACTATGCATTAGACAAAGGAAAGCGCCAAGCCGAGACTCCCGGCTCTGAGGTCAACTGATCGAGGAGAAACCGACATGCGCACCCAAGCGGAGAAAGCGGCGGCGTTCCGCGCGCTGCACGAGCGGCGCGGCGCCTTCATCATCCCCAATCCCTGGGAGGCCGGCACCGCAAGGCTGCTGACGGCGCTGGGTTTCGAGGCGCTCGCCACCACTAGCCTGGGGCTCGCCAACATGCTCGGCCGCGCCGATAGTACGGTGAGCCGCGACGAAGTGATCGCCAACTGCCGGGTGATCGCCGAGGCGACGGATCTCCCGGTCAACGCCGATCTCGAGAACTGTTTCGCGCACGAGCCCGAGGCGGCCGCCGAGACGATCCGGCTCGCCGCCGAGGCGGGCGCGGTCGGCGGCTCGATCGAGGACTACAGCGGCGACCGGAAGAGCCCGATCTACGATTTCGACCTCGCGGTCGCGCGCGTGCGCGCGTCGGCGAAAGTCTCGCACGCCTTGCCGGTGCCGTTCCTGCTGACGGCCCGGGCGGAGAACCTGCTGCACGGGCGCACGGACATGGCCGATACCATCCGCCGGCTGCAGGCCTACGAGGCGGCCGGCGCGGACGTGCTCTACGCGCCGGGCCTGCGCAACCTGGACGAGGTGCGCGAGGTCGTGCGCGCCGTGAGCCGGCCGGTCAACGTGGTCACCGGTTGGCTCGATCCCGACATCACGCTGACGCAGCTCGGCGAGGCCGGCGCCAAGCGGATCAGCGTCGGCGGCGCGCTCTCCCGCCTCGCGCTCGCGGCGTTCGTCAAGGCCGGGCGCGCCATGAAGGAGCAAGGCTCGTTCGCGTGGATGCGCGACATGATGGCCATCGCGGACGTGCGGAAAATGCTCGACACTTAGGTCCCGTGGACAGGGGCGCAGTCCTGTCGCATGGTGTGATCGAGTACTGCGCCTAGACGGGGACGCGCCATGGACTTCGAATACTCGGAGAAATCGAACCGAATTCAGGCCGAGCTCAAGGCCTTCATCGCCGAGCACGTGGCCCCGCGCGAGACGGACTACACGCACATCGTGGAGCATCAGCACGTCTTCCCGCCGCCCTTCATGGACGAGCTGAAGGTCAAGGCGCGCGCCAAAGGGCTCTGGAACCTGTTCCTGCCGGGCCTCAAACCCGACGAGCCGGGCACGCAGATGTCGAACCTGGATTACGCGCCCTGCGCCGAGATCATGGGACGCATTCATTGGTCCTCCGAGGTGTTCAACTGCAGCGCTCCCGATACCGGCAACATGGAGCTGCTGCACCTCGCGGCGACGCCCGCGCAGAAAGCGCAATGGCTGCATCCGCTGCTCGACGGCAAGATCCGCTCGGCCTTCGCCATGACCGAGCCCGAGGTCGCCTCCTCCGACGCCACCAACATCCGCACCTCCATCAAGCGCGAGGGCAACGAGTGGGTGGTGAACGGCCGCAAGTGGTTCATCACCAACGCCGGCGATCCCCGCTGCAAGATCTTCATCGTGATGGGCCAGACCAGCCCGGACCGGCCGGAGGCCTACCGCCGGCAAAGTATGGTGCTGGTGCCGAGGGATGCGCCGGGCGTGCGGGTGGTGCGCAATCCGCCGGTGATGCATCACCAGGCCCCCGAGGGGCACTGCGAGATCCTGTTCGAGAACGTCCGGATCCCCGTCGACAATCTCTTGGGCGAGGAAGGCGGCGGCTTCGCGCTGGCGCAAGCTCGCCTCGGGCCCGGCCGCATCCATCACTGCATGCGCTCGATCGGCGCCGCCGAGGTCTCGCTCGAGCTCATGGTGCAGCGCTCGCTGCAGCGCAAGACCTTCGGCCGGCTGTTGCACGAGCACGGCGCGGTGCAGGACTGGATTGCGCTCTCGCGCATCGAGATCGAGCAGGCCCGGCTCCTGGTGCTGAAGGCCGCGTGGCTCATGGACAGGTCCGGCAACAAGGCCGCGCGCAGAGAAGTGGCGCTCATCAAGGTCGCGGTGCCGCGCATGCTCGTCACCATCGCCAACCGCGCCATGCAGACCTTCGGCGCCAAGGGCTTGACGCAAGACACGCCGCTGCCGGACATCTGGACTCAGGGCCGCATCCTGCAATTCGCCGACGGTCCCGACGAGGTGCACCTGCGCTCGATCGCGCGCCAGGAAGTCAAGGCGATGCAGGAGAAACTCACCCGCAACACCACCGCGAGCAAGAGCCCGGCGGCGAGCTGACCCGTGGCGATCCGCTTCCGTCTCCGGTGGGTCATGGCTGTATCAAGCAAAGGGCGAGCTCCGCGGCGGCTCATGACCGTGAGGGCAATTTCAATTGATGCATAGATAGTAAGACACTCAAGCGTCGCCGCGTGACGGACGGCGAGCAAAAGCCCGGCGGCGAGTTAATAGTGGCGCCGCGCGGCGCGCTTGCGAGAAGTGTGCGCGTGTTCCACAGGCTGTGCATGATTCGGCGATAGCGCGCGGCCGAGTCGCGGTGATATGAGTCCGCGACCATGGCCGAGCCTGTTCGCCCCAACAATGTGACGCCGCTGCGCGAGGGCGCCGAGACGCCCTACCGTACGCCGCCGCACAACACCGAGGCCGAGCAGGCGCTGCTCGCCGCGATCCTCGTCAACAACGCCGCCTTTCATCGGGTTTCCGAGTTCCTGCTGCCCGAGCATTTCGCCGAGGGCGTGCACGGCCGCATCTTCGCCGCCATCGGCAAGCTGATCGAGCGCGGTCAGATCGCCAACCCCGTCACGCTCAAGAACCTGTTCGATCAGGACACCGCACTGCAGGAGATCGGCGGCGGCGAGTATCTGGCGCGGCTCGCGCGCTCGGTGGTGACCATCATCAATGCCGAGGATTACGGCCGCACGATCTACGACCTGTACCTGCGCCGGGAACTGATCACGCTCGGCGAGGACGTGGTCAACGAGGCCTTCGCCCACGATCTCGAGCGCGACGCCGTAAACCAGATCGAGGTCGCGGAGAAGCGGCTGTTCGATCTCGCGACCACCGGCCGGTCCGAGCGCGGCTTCCAGCCGTTCGAGCAAGCTCTCATCACGGCCATAGAGCTGGCGGCCGATGCGTTCAAGCGCGACGGACGCATCGTCGGGGTCGCCACCGGCTTCACGGAGCTCGACAAGCTCCTGGGCGGGCTCCATCCCTCGGATTTGGTCGTTCTGGCGGCGCGCCCATCCATGGGCAAGTCCGCCCTCGCCACCAACATTGCCTTTCACGCCGCCCGCAACCACCGGACGATAGAGACGCCGGACGGCAAGAAAAAGACCGAGGATGGCGCCGTCGTCGCGTTCTTCTCGCTGGAGATGTCCAGCGAGCAGCTCGCAACTCGTATCCTATCCGAGGAATCGGGCGTGCCCTCGCACCTGATCCGCCGAGGCGAGGTCAAGGCCGAGGATTTCGAGAAGTTTGTTCAGACGAGTCACGTGCTGGCCAACCTTCCCCTGTACATCGACGACTCCCCGGCTCTCAGTATCGCGGCCGTACGCACGCGCGCGCGCCGCCTAAAGCGCCAAAGAGGCCTCGATCTCGTCATCGTGGACTATCTCCAACTCCTGCACGGCTCGGGTGAGGGCACCGCCGGCGAGAGCCGGGTGCAGGAGATCTCGGAGATCACCCGCGGGCTCAAGGCGCTCGCCAAGGAGCTCAACGTGCCCGTGCTGGCGCTGGCGCAGCTCTCGCGCGCGGTCGAGCAGCGCGAGGACAAGCGGCCTTTGCTGAGCGACCTCCGGGAGTCCGGCTCGATCGAGCAGGACGCCGACGTCGTCATGTTCATCTTCCGCGAGGAATACTACCTGCATCGCTCCGAGCCGGTGCAGAGGCCCGATGAGAGCCTCGAGAAGTTCGGCGATCGCCACGACCGCTGGAAAGAGCTCTGCGAGAAGGCCTACGGAAGGGCCGAGATCATCGTGGGAAAGCAGCGTCACGGTCCGATCGACAACGTCACGCTGCGCTTCGACGGCGACACCACGAAGTTCAGCAACTTCGTCGCCGACGACCACCTGCCCGAGCAGACCGGCATCTGAGCCCTGGGACAGGCGAGACCGCGATCCGATTTGCGGTACACGCGGAGAGCGCGGCGATCGCCGATCTCATCGGCACGGCGTTCGAGGAATACCGGGGACGGCTCCAACCCGAGTCGGGTGCGCTCAGCGAGACCGCGGAGACGATCGCCGCCGCTTTCGCCGACCACGCCGTTATCATCGCGGAGGCTTGGGGCCGGCTCGTGGGTTGCGTGCTCGCGACCCGCCGGAGTACGAACCTCTACCTCGGCCGCTTCGCCGTGCACCCGGACTTTCGCCGGCACGGCATCGCGAGCCGCCTTCTGGCCGAGGCCGAGCGCCACGCCCGCGCGAGCGGGGCCACCGCTCTCACCCTCGGCGTGCGGATCGCCCTCACCGACAACTTTCGCTACTTCGCCGCGCGCGGCTTTCGCGAGGTCGGCCGTGAGGCGCACCCCGGTTTCGACCAGCCGACCTCGATCAAAATGGCGAAGCGGCTGTAAAGCTTAGGTCGTCGAGCTCTCCAGTGCCTGCATGGTGAGGTTGAGCAAGAGCACCAGCAGGAAGACCTGAAACGCCCGGTCGAAGTCGGCCGGCAGGTCCATGTGCAGGGTCGTCGTGAAGAACTTCTTCTGCCCGACCGCGCCCAGCGACTGGTCGCTGCCTTCGCGGTAGAGATGGTAAGGCCGGGAGAAGAAGGACGGCTTGCGGAAGGCAAAGCCCTCTTCGCCGCGGCTGACCGAGAAACCTTGCTTCGTCTTCTCCGCCACTGCCAGAACCTGGCCACTCGCGTCCTTGAGCGCATAGGGATTGGCGGGCGGCTTCGCGCCCCCTGCCAGGACCCGGAGCAGGGTTTGATAGAGCCGCTCGTCCGATCGATCGGTCGCGCGCTCCGCGGTATAAGTGTTGCCGTCGAGGGTGAGCGCGGCTCGCATGTCCCTCTTGTCATAGATCAAATTGCCGATCGGCTTGTCCTCATCGAGGATGTCGAAGCGCAGATCGTGGATGGAGAACGGCGTACCCTTTCGACTTGACGCGCGCGCGGTCAGCATGAGCCCCCGGACCATTGTCCTGCTATTGAAGCGCTTATAGTCCAACCCCGCACCGACAGCAGCATCGATGCCGCCTCGATTCGCATGGCAATCGGCCGTAATGCTCGCTGAGACCCGCGGAAGCCGCTAGACTGGGGGTGTCATAAAAGCCTGAGCACCGCACCTTCCCCGATGTCCTCCAAACGCCTTGCCCCTCCCCGCCGCCGTCCGGCGAGCGTCGATGCTGCCGCCGATCGCGCCAGCGGCATCTTGGAAATCGATCTCGGCGCCATCGAGAAGAACTGGCGTTTCCTGCAGGGGAAGGTCGGCAAGACGGTCCAATGCGCCGCGGTGGTGAAGGCCGATGGCTACGGCCTAGGCGCCGCCCCGGTGGCCAAGATGCTCGCTTCCGCGGGTTGCAAGACCTTCTTCGTCGCGACCCTCGAGGAAGGTCTGGCGCTCCGGGAGACGCTCAAGACCGCGGAGATCGCGGTCCTCAACGGCCTCCTGCCGCGGACCGAGGCGGACGTGCTGCGCGCCCGGCTGATCCCCGTGCTCAACGACCTTGGCCAGCTCGATGTCTGGCGGAAGCTCACCCTGCCCCTCAAGCAGCGGCCGGCGGCGATCCTCCACCTCGACACCGGCCTGTCGCGGCTCGGCCTCTCGCGCGCGGAGACGCAGGTCCTGCTGGGCGAGCCCGACCGCCTCGCCGGCGTCTCGCTGCGCGCGATCCTCAGCCACCTCGTCGTCGCGGAGGACCCCAAGCATGGCAAGAATGCCGAGCAGCGCCGCCTGTTCCTCGCCGCCCGGCGCAAATTGCCACCGGCGCCGGCGAGCCTCGCGGCCTCCTCCGGTATCTTCCTGGGCCCGGATTTTCACTTCGACATGGTGCGCGCGGGCGCCGCTCTCTACGGCATAAATCCGCTCACAGATCAGTTGAACCCGATGTCGCAAGTCATTCACCTTAAGGGAAGAATCATCCAGGTCCACGACGTTGACAGGGGTGAGACCGTTGGCTATGGTGCCGAGCACCGCATGGACCGGGGGGGTCGCATTGCAACCGTCGCGGTGGGCTACGCCGACGGCTGGTTTCGCTCGTCGAAGGGTCGCGCCATGGCCAGCATCGCGGGCCGGCAGGTTCCGGTCGTCGGGCGCATTTCCATGGACTTGATGACGCTCGACGTGACGGGTCTCGACCCCGCGCTGGTCCAGGTCGGCGGCTTCGCCGATCTCATCGACGCCAAGAACCCCGCGGACGTCGTGGGCACTCGGGCCGGCACCATCGGCTACGAGGTACTCACCGCCCTCGGCCGCCGCTACCACCGCGTCTATCACGGCGCTTAGGCGAATGCCGCTTCTCGGCTTTCTCGCCTCGATCGGCGCGGTCTTCCTGAACGGGCTCGCGGCCAGCGGGCGGATGGCCCTCTTCACTCTCTCGGCCCTCAGCCATTGCGTGCGGCCGCCGATCTATCTGCGCCTGATCGGGCGGCAGGTGATCGACATCGGCTACTACTCGCTGCCGGTCGTGGGCTTGACCGCGCTGTTCACGGGCATGGTGCTGGCGCTGCAGACCTATACCGGCTTCAGCAACTTCGCCGCCGAGAGCGCGGTGCCGACGGTGGTGGTGCTGTCGGTCACCCGCGAGCTCGGGCCGGTGATCGCGGGCCTGATGGTGGCGGGACGCATCGGCGCCGCCATCGCCGCCGAGCTCGGCACCATGCGCGTCACCGACCAGATCGACGCGCTCACCACCCTATCCACCAGCCCCTTCAAATACCTGGTCGTGCCGCGCGTGCTCGCGGGCACCATTACGCTGCCGATTCTGGTGTTCGTTGCCGACATCATCGGCGTCTTCGGCGGCTTCCTGGTCGGCAGCTACAAGCTGCGATTCAACGCCGCCGCCTACCTCCAACGCACCGCGGACTACATGCAGGCCAACGACATCACCGCCGGACTCGTGAAGGCCGGCGTGTTCGGCTTCGTGGTGGCGCTCATGGGCTGCTACTTCGGCTACAATTCCAAGGGCGGCGCGCAGGGCGTGGGCGCCGCCACCACCTACGCGGTGGTGTCGGCCTCGATCCTGATCCTGCTGCTCGATTACGTCCTCACCGCGATCTTGTTCGTGGGTCGATGATGAGCCCGAAACCGCCTGCCGGCACTCCCAAGATCGCCGTCCGCAGCGTCAGGAAATCCTTCGGCCGGAAGGTCGTGCTGGACGGGCTCGACCTCGAGATCGGCGTCGGCGAGAGCGTGGTGGTGATCGGCGGCTCCGGTACGGGTAAATCGGTGCTGGCGAAGTGCATCATCGGGCTGATGCAGGCCGACGGCGGCTCGGTCAAGATCGACGGCGAGGAAATGGTCGGGCGCTCCGCCGGCGAGCGCGAGCGCGTCATGCGCAAGTTCGGCATGCTGTTCCAGGGTGCCGCCCTCTTCGATTCTCTGCCGGTCTGGGAGAATGTCGCTTTCGGCCTGATCCAGGGCCGCAACGTCGCGCGCGCGGAAGCCAAAAGGACCGCGCTCGACACGCTGGCCCAGGTGGGCCTCGGCCCCGAGGTCGGCGAACTCCGGCCGTCGGAGCTTTCCGGCGGCATGCAGAAACGCGTGGCGCTCGCCCGCGCGATCTGCGTCGAGCCCGAGATCATCATCTTCGACGAGCCCACCACCGGCCTTGACCCGATCATGGCGGACGTGATCAACGACCTCATCATCAAGTGCGTCCGTCAGCTCGGCGCCACCGCCATGTCGATCACCCACGACATGGTGAGCGCGCGCAAGATCGCCGACCGCATCGCGATGATTCACAAGGGCCGCATCATCTGGTCCGGCCCCACCGCCGAGATCGACCGCTCCGGCAATCCCTTCGTGGAGCAGTTCATCCACGGCCGCGCCGAGGGGCCGATCCAGATGGAGGTGCGGGCGACCTGATCGCCTGGAGTAATCGACTTGGCTCGTGCGCACACCCGCTTCGTCTGCCAACAATGCGGCGCCTCCTATCCGAAGTGGGCCGGCCGGTGCGAGGCCTGCGGCGGCTGGAACAGTTTGGTCGAGGAAACCACCCAGTCGGCATCGCCGCGCGGTCTGGGCGGCGGCAAGGGCAAGAAAATCGAGGTCGTCGGCCTCGCCGGGACGAGCGCGCCGCTGGAGCGGCGGATCACGGGCATCGCCGAGCTCGACCGGGTCTGCGGCGGAGGGCTGGTGCCGGGCTCGGCCTTGCTGGTGGGCGGCGATCCCGGCATCGGCAAATCGACGCTGCTGCTGCAGGCCATGGCGGCGCTCGCGGCGCTCCAGGGCGCGCGGTCCCCAGCCACCTGCCTCTATATCTCCGGCGAGGAATCCCTCGATCAGATCCGTCTGCGGGCGCTTCGGCTCGGCGTGGCGCAGACACCCGTGCAGCTCGCCGCTGCCACCAGCGTGCGCGACATCGCGGCTTCCCTCGACCAGCGCGGCGGACCCGACGTGGTCGTGGTCGATTCCATCCAGACGCTTTACCTCGACAGCCTCGACAGCGCGCCCGGCACGGTGAGCCAGGTGCGCGCGTCCGCCCACGAACTCATCCGGCTCGCCAAGGATCGCGGCTTCTGCCTGCTTCTGGTGGGCCATGTCACCAAGGAGGGCACCATCGCAGGGCCGCGGGTGCTCGAGCACATGGTCGACACCGTGCTCTATTTCGAAGGCGAGCGCGGCCACCAGTTCCGGATCCTGCGCGCGGTCAAGAATCGCTTCGGCCCGACCGACGAGATCGGCGTCTTCGAGATGACCGACCGCGGTCTTGCCGAGGTGCCGAACCCGTCGGCGCTCTTCCTCGCGGAGCGGCGGGGCGAGGTCAGCGGCTCCGCGGTGTTCGCGGGCATGGAAGGGACGCGGCCGGTGCTGATGGAGATCCAGGCGCTGGTCGCCCCCGCGCCTCTGGGCACGCCGCGCCGCGCGGTCATCGGCTGGGACGGCAACCGCCTCGCGATGGTGCTGGCGGTGCTCGACGCCCGCTGCGGTCTCTCGATCGGCGCCAACGACATCTATCTCAACGTCGCCGGCGGCTTGCGCATCGCCGAGCCAGCGGCCGACCTCGCGGTCGCGGCGGCGCTGATCTCGGGCGCCACGCAGCAGCCCGTACCCGCGGACACCGTGGTCTTCGGCGAGATCGGTCTCTCAGGAGAGGTGCGCCCGGTGGCGCAGGCGGAAGCACGGCTCAAGGAAGCCGGAAAACTCGGCTTCGCGGCCGCCTGGATGCCGCGGCGATCGAGCCAGGCGCGCACCCGCGCGCCCGAGGGCGCTCCGGCCTCGATCCGGGAGATCGCGCATCTCGGCGACCTCCTCGCGCGCTTCGACGTGACACCGGGACGCGCGGCGCCGCGCCGCGCCGCGCCGCGATGACCCAGATTGGACACCGAGGGCGACTCCGCCGCATTCGCGGAAATCTTTCGGCGCCATCCAGCCGCCTGTGAGACAATAAACGAATGAATCCGTTCGACATCTTCATCATCGTGCTGATCGTGCTGTCGGGCCTCTTCGCGTTCGCCCGGGGGTTCGTCCGGGAAGCGCTGTCGGTCGGCACGTGGATCGGCGCCAGCTTGGCCGCGCTCTACGCCTTCCCTTTTTCGCGCCCGATCGCGGAGCGGTGGCTCGCCAAGGGCATCGTCGCGGATGCCGCGGCGGCGCTCTCGGTGTTCGTGGTGGTGCTGATTGTGCTCTCGATCCTGAGCTCGATGATCTCGCGCCGGGTCAAGGACAGCTCGCTCTCCGCTCTCGACCGCACCCTCGGGCTGCTGTTCGGGCTGGTGCGCGGCGTGATCCTCGCGTGTCTCGTCTATATCGGCGTGACCTGGGCCCTGCCGGAGGCCAACCGGCCCGTCTGGATCAAGGAGGCACGCACGGCAACCCTGCTGCAGATCGGCGCCGACAAGCTCAAGGCCCTGGTGCCGAGCTCGGTGCGCAACCGGGCCGAGACCACCGCCGCCGAGGCGCAGCAGCGCGTGGACCAAGCCCGCGACGCCACGGGCGCGATCCGCGCCCTCCAGCAGCCCACCCAGGCCGCGCCGAAATCCACTGACGCCGAAACCGGCAAGGGCTACACCTCCGACCAGCAGCGGGATATGAACCGCCTGTTCCAGCAGAACTCGTCGCAATAGTGCGCTGTGGACTCGGCGACTCGCGGAGGTATGTCCGGCCACGGGGCCGGCGCCCGGCCGCTGGCTCCGGCGCATCCGATTGACCGCGCAAGGGGTTTGCCGACCCGGCTGGAAGTACCGGCGGATAGCGTGTAGAACCCTTCTCGCCGGGCCTCAAAAACCCGCGGAGTCGTCCCTATCTAGCCTACGGCGGGACTGTCCGCCCACCCGCCGACCGCCGAGGGTCCAGACATGCCGACCACCCACCCTTATGACGACGACCATCTGAGGGAAGAGTGCGGCGTGTTCGGCGTGTTCGGCCATTCCGAGGCCGCGGCGCTGGTGGCATTGGGCCTCCACGCGCTGCAGCACCGCGGCCAGGAAGCCGCGGGGATCGTCGCCTTCGACGGCGAGCAGTTCCACGCGCACCGGGATATGGGCCATGTCGGCGATATCTTCGCCTCCAAGGACGTGATGGCGCGGCTCGCCGGCCACTCGGCGCTCGGCCATGTCCGCTATGCCACCACCGGCGAAGTGGCCATGCGCAACGTGCAGCCGCTGTTCGCCGACTTCGAGTTCGGCGGTCTCGCGATCTGCCACAACGGCAATCTCACCAACTCCTATCACCTGCGCCGCCAGCTGGTGCGGCGGGGCAGCCTGTTCCAGTCGACCAGCGATACCGAGGTGATCGTTCACCTGATCGCCACCAGCCTCAAGCGCACGGTCGAGGATCGCATGGTGGAGGCGCTGCGGCAGGTGGAGGGCGCCTATTCCCTGGGCGCGCTGGCGCAGGACGGGCTCATGGCCGTGCGCGATCCCCTCGGAGTCCGGCCGCTGGTGCTGGGCCAGCTCGGCGATGCCTGGATCATCTCGTCCGAGAGCTGCGCGCTCGACATCATCGGCGCGGAATTCGTGCGCGACGTCGAGGCCGGCGAGCTCCTGACCATCGACGCGCTCGGCGTGCGCAGCTCGCGGCCATTCCCGAAGCTGCGCAAGCGCTTCTGCATCTTCGAGCACATCTATTTCGCGCGCCCCGACAGCGTGGTCGAGGGCACCAGCGTCTATGAGGCGAGGAAGCGCATCGGCGCCGAGCTCGCCCGCGAGAGCCATATCGATGCCGACATCGTGGTGCCGGTGCCGGATTCCGGCGTGCCCGCCGCGATCGGCTACGCCCAGGAATCGGGCCTGCCCTTCGAGCTTGGCATCATCCGCAATCATTATATCGGCCGCACCTTCATCGAGCCGACCGACCAGATCCGCCACCTCGGCGTCAAGCTCAAACACAACGCGAACCGCTCGCACCTCGAGGGCAAGCGCGTCGTGCTCGTGGACGATTCGATCGTGCGCGGCACCACCTCGACCAAGATCGTCGACATGGTGCGCAGCGCCGGCGCCCGCGAGGTGCACATGCGCATCTCGAGCCCGCCGACCACGCATTCCTGCTTCTACGGCATCGCGACGCCCGAGCGCGAGCAGCTCCTGGCCTCGCGCTACGACGTGAGGGCCATGGGCCGCCACATCGGCGCCGACAGCCTCGCTTTCATCTCGATCGACGGTCTCTACCGCGCCATGGGCGAGGCGGGCCGCGACCCTGCGGCGCCCAAGTACTGCGACGCCTGCTTCACGGGCGATTATCCGATCGCGCTCACCGACTACGACGCCGGCAAGGTCTCGATCCAGCTGTCGCTCCTGGCCGAGACGGCTTGAGCCGATGGCGGCGCCGAGCGGCGGCCGGCTCCAGGGCCGCCTGGCGCTCATCACCGGCGCCTCCCGCGGCTTGGGCGCGGCTCTTGCGAAGCGCTTCGCCACCGAAGGCGCCCACGTCATCCTGACCGCGCGCACCCAAGGCGGGCTCGAGGAAGTCGACGACGAGATCCGCAAGGCCGGCGGCACACCGGCGACGCTGCTGCCCCTCGACCTCCGCGAGCTCGACAAAATCGACCAGATGGGCGTCGCGATCCAGCAGCGCTTCGGCCGGCTCGACGTGCTCGTCGGCAACGCGGCGGTGCTCGGAAAGCTCTCGCCGCTCGGGCACCTCGATCCCAAGAGTTGGGACGAGGTGATGGCGGTGAACTTGACCGCCAACTGGCGCCTCATCCGCTCGCTCGATCCGCTGCTGCGCCTATCCGACGCCGGGCGCGCGCTCTTCGTGACCTGCGCCGCCGCCCGCGATCTCGCCGCCTACTGGGGCGCTTATGCCGCCAGCAAGGCCGCGCTCGAGGCGCTGGTGCGCATTTACGCGCGCGAGCTCGGCGTCACCAAGGCGACCGCGAACCTGGTGGATCCCGGCGTCCTGGGGACGGCGCTGCGTCTGCGCGCCTTTCCCGGCGAGGACCGCGCCAAGCTGCCATCGCCGGAAACCCGCACCGAGATTTTCGTCGCGCTCGCCGAAGCTCGCTCGGCGCGGAATGGCGAGCTCGTCTCGGCCGTTGCCTGATCCGCACTCGCAGCTTCTCAACTTGCATTTCAAAACAGGAGATATCCGATGCGACCGTTAGCCATCCTGGGCGTGGTGCTCATCGTACTGGGAATCGCCGGGCTGGTCGTCCGCGAGATCCCGGTTCGTCATACCGAGGAGGTCGCCAAGATTGGCCCGGTGACGGCGACACAGACGACCGAGACCAACTACCCCATCCCGACCTATGCCGGCATCGTGGCCGTGCTCGCGGGCGCCGCGCTCATCTTCATGGACCGGCGTCGGAGCTGAGCCGCGCTCAGTCCTTTCCGGCGTACGGATTCTTGCCCTTCCTCAGCATCATGCGGATGGGCACGCCCGGCAGGTCGAAGTCCTCGCGCAGGAGCTTCACGAGGTAGCCGCGGTAGGACTCCGGCAAGTCGCCGGGTTTGGAGGCGAAGAGCGCGAAGGTGGGCGGACGGATGTTCGCTTGGGTCATATAGCGCAGGCGCAGCCGGCGCCCCGAGACCAGCGGCGGCGGGTGCCGCGCCTGCGCCGCCTCGAGCCAGCGGTTGAGCGCCGGCGTGGCGATCCGGCGATTCCACGCGGCATGAGCCGCGAACGCCGCCGGCATCAGCTTCTCGAGCCCGCGGCCGGTCTTGGCGGAGAGCGTCACCGCGGCGACGCCCTGCAGCTGCGGCAGCGAAACCTCGAGCCGGTACCGCAACCGCTCCAGCGCCTTCGGCTTGTCGGTCACCAGGTCCCACTTGTTGACCGCGAGCACGAGGGCGCGCCCCTCCTCCTCGACCAGGCGGGCGATGGTGAGATCCTGGCGCTCCAGCATCTGCTCGGCGTCGAGCACGAGGACCACCACCTCGGCGAAGCGGATCGCGCGCAGCGTGTCGGCGACCGAGAGCTTCTCGAGCTTGCCCTCGACCTTGGCTTTGCGGCGAAGGCCCGCGGTATCGATGAGCCGCACCGGCTTGCCGTGCCAGCGCCACTCGACCGTGATCGCGTCCCGGGTGATGCCGGCCTCGGGCCCCGTCAGCAGCCGCTCCTCGCCGAGGAGGCGATTGACCAGGGTTGATTTGCCGACGTTCGGCCGCCCCACCACGGCAAGCTGCAGCGGCTTCGGCGCTTCTACCGCCGGCGCCTCCTCGGTGGGCTCGGGCGAGCTCTCGATCAGCGGTCGGATGGCGTCGTAGAGCTCGGCCATACCCTCGCCATGCTCCGCCGAGATCGCGATCGGCTCGCCCAGGCCCAGCGCGTAAGCATCGAGCAACCCGGCGTCGCCCGCCCGGCTCTCGGTCTTGTTGGCGACCAGCAGGGTCGGGAGGCCGCGCCGGCGCAGTCGCTCGGCGAAATGCCGATCGACCGGCGTGATGCCCGCGCGCGCGTCGACGAGAAGCAGCACGATGTCGGCCTGGCCGAGCGAGTGCTCGGTTTGCTCGCTCATGCGCGCGGAGAGGCTGTCGCGCTCGGCCTCTTCCAGGCCCGCGGTGTCGAGCACGCGGAAACGCAGGTCGCCGAGCCGCGCCTCGCCCTCGCGCCAGTCGCGCGTGACGCCCGGCGTATCGTCGACCAACGCCAGCCGCCGTTGCGTCAAGCGGTTGAACAGGGTCGACTTGCCGACATTCGGGCGGCCGACGATGGCGACCGTTGCGGTCATGACACGCCCCCGGCCAGCATCGCGGCCGCGCTAGCGGTAGGCGATGAGGTCAGCGCCCTGGGTGACGATATAGAGCGTCTTGTTCGCGAGCACCGGCGCCACGTAGCTGCCGTCGGAGAACACGATCCGCCCGAGCGGCTTGCCCGTATAGGGCGAGATCGAGAGGGCATCTCCATTGGAGGCCACGACGATCAGCCGGTCGCTCGCGAGCACCGGCCCCGACCAATCCAGCGGATCCTTCTTCTTCTCCTCGTTCTCGTAGCGCGGGAGATCGAGCACCCACTTGATCTTGCCCTCGTGCCGCGTGAGGCACACAAGCGAATCGTCGTTGGTCAGGACGTAGACGTAATCTCCCGCAATCCACGGCGTATAGGATCCGCCCAGGTCCTGCTCCCAGACGCGGTCGCCGGTGCGGAGATCGATCGCCACCATGCGGCCGCTGTGGCTGATGGCGAACACCAGCCCGTGATCGATCACCGGCCGTCCGCGGATATCGGCAAGAGAGGTCAGCGCGTCGAGGCTGCGCGCGCTGGCGAGATTGTCGGTCCAGAGCGGCCGCCCGTTCTCCACCCGCAGCGCGAAGATCTCGCCGGAGGAATAGGCGACCACCACGATATCGCCCTCTACCGCCGGGCTCGAGCCGCCCAGCAATCCCGCGGTCTCCGGCAGGCCGTTGTGCGTCCAGAGGACGCGGCCATCGTCGGCCGCCAGGACCTCGAGCTGATTGTCGACCGTGACCGCGAACACGCGGCCATCCGCGACGGTTGGGGCCGCGTGCAGCGGACCCGGCACGGGGCGTCGCCACAGCTGTCTGCCCGTCTTGGCGTCGAGCGCCAGGATCTCCGCGTAGCCGGTGGTGACGTAGACGCGGTTGCCGAGCGCCGCAACGCCGCCGCCGAAAGTCGTGGTATCCGTCTTCTTGGGCTGGGTATTGAACCTCCAGAGCCGGCGGCCGTTGCCGGCGTCGAAGGCGGTCACCACGGATTCCGCATCCATGGTTACGATGCGGCCGTTCTCGATGACGGGCGCCGCCAGCACCTGGCCGGAGCGGGAATTCCCCTCGCCGAAGCTGCGCGACCACGCCTGGCGCACGGGGTCGCCGAGCGCCAAGTGATACATGGCGTGGGTCGGATAGCCGCCGGCTTCCGGCCAATCGCGATTCACGACGGGTTGCGGCAAGCGCACGGCGACTTCTTGGATCGACGGATCCGGCTGGATCTGCTGCTCGAGATTGAGCACCGACACCCGCTTGCCCGGAAGCGGCGGCTTGGGCGCGGTCGGCAGCACCGAGTCCACCATGTCGGCTATGTCGCAGCCCGCCAGACCGAGCGCGATCATGGCCATCGCCACCGGAAACCACTTCGTCATTCCCACAAATCCCAACTCAAGATTCCAACGCCGCCAGCATCTGCGCGGCGCGCGCGCGCAAGCCTCTCGGCGCCGCCAGGTCGTCGGCGAGTTTTTGATAATCCGCGCGCGCGGCGGCGCGGTCGCCGGCCTTCAGGTGAACGACCGCCGTCACCTCGATCGCCGAGGCATGCCAGGGATTGTCCTTGCTCGTCACGGGAGCCAAGCGATCGATGACTGCTTGCGGGTCGACCGTGTCGACCGCATGCAGGCTCCATAGGACGGTCGCGAGATCGCGATAGATCGGATCGATGGCGCCGTCCTTGGCGATCGCATCATAGGCGGCGATCCCCGCCGCCTCGTTGCCCGCGCGCATGCGCAGCGCCGCCGCCTCGAAGCGCGCGACGGTGGCGCGCCCGACATGCGCGCTCCGCGCCATGGCATCCAGGGCATCCGCCGCCTCGGTGAATTTACCGCCGCGCGCATCATCGAGCGCCATGGCGTTGCGCAGGCCCTCGGTTTCGCGCTGCTGCTGATCGTAATGCCGCCAGTAGGTGACCGCCGCGGTCGCGATGACGATCAGCGCGGCGAGACCGATGACATAGTTCTGGTACTGCTTCCAAAGCTGCAGCCATTTGTCATGGCGTAGATCTTCATCAACTTCTTGAAAGATATCGCTCACGCGCAACCCCAAACCAAAACGGCCGCTACCATAGCGGCTCGCCTCCGGCGAGGCAAACAGGGGGCCGAGGGACTGGACGAGCCCCGCGAAATCGGGAAGACTTCGGTTTATGGATGCAGAAGAGACAAGTCCTTAGGGGCGGGTGGAGGATGGCGACGTTCCACCGCCTCAACGACTACCGCCGCAAGGCCAAGGCCGTCTTTTTCAGCCGCACCGAGCTCAACCAGCTCCTGTCTCTCTACAGCCGCCAAGTCATGCGGGGCGAGTGGCGCGACTACGCGATCGACCAGCGCGAGAGCGCGGCGCTGTTCTCGGTCTTCCGCCATACCCAGGAGCGCCCGCTCTACACCGTGGTGAAGTTCGCACCGGGTACCAGCCGGCATGGCGACTTCGCGGTGCTGAGCGGCCCGCAGCGCGTGGCGAGCGGCCCCACCATCGCCGACGTCCTGCGCACCCTCCAGAAATGCCTGCCCGCGATGCGGCCGGTCGAGATCGAGAGCTACCGCCGTTGACGCGGCTTCAGCTTTGCGGCCGCGTCTGGGCGGCGGTCGGATAGGCTCGCTGGGCCTGCGCCAGCACATCCGCGGCCCGGTACTCGCCCGGCACCAAGGCATGAGTAAGCTCGATCTCGACGCTCGCTCGCGCGCGCCGATAGACATAAAGGCTCGGCGGACGCGGCGTATAGCCGAGCCCCGCGCCCACTCCGACGCCCATGCTCCGATTGTACCCGAACGTGTCCACGCCGGCGCCGCCCCACGGCCCATAGAAATCCCGATCGTAGTAAGCGGGCTCGGGCAGGGTATCGAGGTCGGTTCGTTTATCCGAGACGCGAAACCCTTCATACCCCGAGGCCTCCGCGATCTGCGCGGCGCGCCAGAGCGCGAAGTCGAGGGCTTGCGCGCGCAGGGCCTCGGCCTCCCGATCCTGCGCCGTGGGCGGGCCCGACGACGTCTGCACGGGCGTGCGGTAGGTCACGGTGTACCGCTCCGGACCCTTGGCGGTCTCGCCGTAGCCGTAGCTCTGGGCCTGCGCAATCGGCGACAGCAGCGGATAGCGGGGACGCTCGGCGCAACCGGCGATCAGCGGCAGCGCCGCCGCCAACCAGAGCCACCGAAAACCGGGCCCGCGCGATCGCATGCCATCCTCCCCAAGTGGGAGTTAGCGCCGGCACTCCCGCTCGACCAGCGCCTCGATGCCGAGCGCCATCGCGAGCAGCAGCCGATCCTCGCCGTGGCTGCCGACCACAGTCAGCCCCACCGGCGCCTCGCCGTGCGGAGCGATCGGAAGGGTGATCGCGCAGCGATCGAGGAAGTTGATCGGCGCGGTGTTGCGGAGAATGCGCCCATTGAGGCGCCAGAAATCCTCGTCCTTGGCGAAGGCTGCGATCGGCGGCGCCACCAGCGGCAGGGTCGGCACGATCAGCGCGTCGACGTGGGCCGCCTCGCGGGCGGTGCGCGCGATGAGATCGGCGCGCTGCTCGAGAAGGCGAACGTAATCCACCGCGGTCATCTCGCGGCCGCGCTCGATGCGCACGCGCACGCGCGGGTCGTAATCTCCGCCGCGCCGCTTCAAGAGCGGCTCATGCCAGGCATAGGCCTCGCAGGGCGAGAAGCCGCCCTTCGCGTTGATCGCAGCGTAGTCGCCGAGCGGCTTCAGCGGCAGTTCCACGATGCGCGCACCCGCGCGGCTGAGCGCAGACGTCGCACGCTCGAAGGCAGCCGCGACCTCCGGATCGAGGTCGTCGAGCATGAGCGTTTGAGGGATACCGAGCCGGAGCGCGCCGACGGGGATCGCCGCCGGCACCGCCGGCGGCTCGCCCGCGAGCACCGCGTCCGTGATCGCGCAGCACGCGACGCTCACGCCGATCGGCCCGATGGAATCGAGCGTGGTGGAGAGCGGCGTGGCGCCCTCCCGCGGGATCCGGAACTGCGTCGGCTTCAAGCCGGCGAGGCCGCAGAACGCCGCCGGGATGCGCACGGAACCGCCAGTATCCGTGCCGATCGCGACGGCCGCCATGCCATCCGCCACCGAGATCGGCGCGCCGCACGAGGAGCCGCCGGGGATGCGCTTGCGGTCCCAGGGATTTCCGGGCGTGCCGTAGTGCGGATTGATGCCGACGCCGGAGAAGGCGAACTCGGTCATGTTCGTGCGGCCCATCAGCACCGCGCCCGCCGCCTTGAGACGCGCCACGATGGGCGCATCCGCCTTGGCCGCCGGCGCATCGTCGAGCGCCTTCGAGCCCGCGAGCGTGCGCTCCCCGGCGACGTCGAAGAGATCCTTGATCGAGACCGGTAAGCCCGCCAGCGGCGAGGCGACATAACCCGCGCTGCGCAGCTTGTCCTGCGCGTCGGCTGCCGCGCGGGCGCTCTCGCCATAGACCTTGAGGAAAGCGCGCTTGCCCTCGCCCGCGGGGTCGGCGATGCGCTCGAGCGCCGCCTCGACCAGCGCGCGGCTGGTGATACGGCCGGCGGCGAGATCGGCGGCGAGTTGGGCAAGCGTGGGCCTCGGGGCGGACGCGGTCATCGGCATATCTCGCTTCTGCAAAAACGGCTCGGACCGAGCAAACACTGCACCGGTGAATCTGGCAAGACTGTGGCGATCGAAGCGCCGGCGTTAAGATGACACTAACTCGCGCGGGAGGCCGGCCGCAGACCAGCAATGCAGGCTTTGCGTTGGGTGCGCGGCGGGATGTGGCGGAGGATGTCGGGCATCCGTTCTGCAGCGGTCATTTATGGATAAAGTCGTCATGCCGGTGCCGACCCGCGAGGAAGTGCGGCGCGGCATCCTGTACATGATTCTCTCCGTCGCGGTCTTCTCGGTGGTGAACGCCCTCGTGAAGTACCAGGAGGCCGTCTACCCGGTCTCGCAGGTGGTGTTCTTCCGCAGCGTCTTTGCGCTGGTGTTCTCGTGCGGCCTGGTCATGCGCGAGGGCGGATTTTCGACGCTCCGCACCCACCGGATCGCTGAGCACGTCGGCCGCGGCACACTGCAGTTCATCTCGATGGTCGCTATCTTCATAGCCTATCACCTGATGCCGCTCGCCGATGCGGTTGCCGTGACCTTTTCCTCGCCGCTGTTCCTGACGGTTCTGTCGATCCCGCTGCTCGGCGAGAAAGTCGGGCGGCATCGCTGGGCCGCGGTCATCGTGGGCTTCATCGGCGTGCTGGTCATGGTGCAGCCGGGCCCCGGCACCTTCTCGATCGGCTCGATCCTGGCGCTCGCCAACGCCGCGCTCGGCGCCTCCGTCACCATCGCGCTCCGGCGGATGAGCCTAACCGAGCGCCCCGCGACGCTCGTGACCTATCAAGCCTTGGTGGCGGTCGGGCTCAGCGTGCTGATCCTGCCGTTCGGCTGGGTGAGCCTCACCTGGCAGGGCGCCATCGGCCTCGCGTCCATCGGGCTCATCTCCGGCTTCGGCCAGATCCTCTGGACCCTGGCCTTCCGGCTGGTGCCGGCGGCGATCCTGGCGCCGTTCAGCTATACCAGCATGATCTGGTCCATCGGGTTCGGCTTCTTGATCTGGGGCGACATGCCCACGCCCGTGCTCATCGGCGGCGCCTGCGTCGTGGTGATGAGCGGCCTCTACATCCTCTATCGCGAGACCATCCGCCGGCAGAGCCAACGTCCCGTGCTCGCGGCGGCCGCCGGCGCCGACTAAGCCGCCGGGCGCGTTGCGCGCGCTCGGCGCCGGTGCATAATTCCCCTGCTCGCCGCTCGCGGGAGAAATCGTCATGCGGTCTGACATTGTATTCGCTCGGGGTGCCCGTCTCCTTTTCGCGGCTCTGCTGGCGCTGGTGCCGCTCCTAGGCGTGGCGCGCGCCGAGGGCGCCGGCGCCTGCGCGGACGTGGTGTCGCAAGCGCGCCCCGCGGTCACGCTCGCGGCCTACCGCGCGCGCGTCGCCGAGACCGAGCCCATCGTCGGGCTCAGCTTCCTCGGCCATTCCAGCTTTCTGATCACCAGCCCCGCCGGAGTGACGATCGTCACGGACTACAACGGCTTCCTGCGCCCGAAGGATCCGCCGGATGTCGTCACCATGAACCACGCTCACACGATGCACTACACCGACGACATCGATCCCGGTATCAAGCTGGTCCTGCGCGGCTGGGACACCGGCGAGGGCCCGCCGCACTACGATGTGAAGTTCGGCGACGTGCGTATCCGCAACGTGCCCACCAACATCCGCGCCGGCGACGGCGGCACAGAGTATGGCGGCAACTCGATCTTCATTTTCGCGACCGGCGACCTCTGCATTGCGCATCTCGGGCACCTGCACCACACGCTGACCCCCGAGCACCTCGCCGAGCTCGGCCGGATCGACGTGCTGCTCACGCCGATCGACGGCGCCTTCACTCTCAGTCAGAACGACATGATCGAGGTCATCGACGCGATCCATCCCGCGCTGGTGTTCCCCATGCATTATTTCGGGCAGGCCGTGCTCGATCGCTTCGTCAAGCGCGTCGGCGACCGCTACGCGGTCCATTACAGAGACGTGGCCGCCCTCCCGCTCGAGCGCTCGATGCTACCCGCGAAAACCGAGGTCTGGGTACTCCCGGGGAATTGAGCGCTCGGCTTCGCTTTCGGCATATCATATAGAAGCACTCCCTCACCCTCCCCTCTCCCCGTTGGGGAGAGGGTTGCGGAGGCTTGGCGAGCGAAGCGAGCTTAGCCGAAGCTGGGTGAGGGGGGACGCTTCCAACTGCTCGAATATCGCTTAGGAACATGCCCCTCATCAGCTACATGTCGCGCATCCAGTTCGACTTCGGAGCGCTGCGGCTATTGCCGGGCGAGCTGGCGCTGCTCGGCGTCCAACGGCCGCTTCTGGTGACCGATCCCGGTGTGCGTGCGGCGGGGCTGGTGGACCGGGTGCTCGCCGCTCTCGATGGAACGCCACCGCCCGTCTTCGAGGACACGCCCAGCAATCCGACGGAGGCCGCGGCCGAGGCGGCGCTCGCGCTCTACCGCGGGCACGGCTGCGATGGCGTGGTGGCGCTGGGCGGCGGGTCCGCGATCGATCTTGCCAAGGCCGTGGCGCTGCTCGCGACGCATCCGGGCTCGCTCGGCGATTACGGCATCCGCGGCGGCGGCTCCCAGCGCATTCGAGAGATCGCGCCGGTGCTTGCGATCCCCACCACCGCCGGCACCGGCGCCGAGGTCGGCCGCGCCGCCACGCTCACCTTGAAGGGCGGCCGCAAGATCGCCTGCGTCAGCCTGAGGCTGATCCCGAAGACCGCGATCTGCGATCCCGAGCTCACGCTGAGCCTGCCACCCCTCATGACCGCGGCCACGGGCATGGATGCGCTGAGCCACGGCGTCGAGTCGTATCTCTCCACCTGGGTCAATCCGCCCGCCGCCGCCATCGCACTCGATTGCGTCGAGCGCGCGGGCCGCTGGATCGAGCGCGCGGTCTCTCACGGCGATGACCGCGATGCGCGCTGGCAGATGCTCATGGCCGCCCTCGAGGGCGGGCTCACCTTCCAGAAGAGCCTGGGCGCCGTGCACGCGGCGGGCCATCCGCTGGGCGCGCTCGGCTATCACCACGGCACGCTCAACGCGATCCTGCTGCCGCCCGTGCTGCGCTTCAACGCGCCGGCCGTGCCCGAGAAGATCGCACGCCTCAAGGCCACGCTCGGCCTCGCGCCCGCCGACGATCTCGCGGATTGGATCGAGCGCCTGACCCGCCGGATCGGCCTCCCCACCAAGCTCAGCGAGCTCGGCCTCGATGCCGCGCTCATTCCCGAGCTCGCCGAAGAAGCCTCGCACGAGCACCTGAGCGAGACCAATCCCCGCCCCGCCACTGCCGCCGACTACCGGCACATTCTCGAGGCGGCGTACGTCTGAGGAGGCACCTGCGTCAGACCGCGAGATCGCTCGCGAGGTGATAGACGCAGTCGCCGCGCTCGACGCGGGCGGGCACGCGCTTGCAGACCACGAGGCCGTCGCCGCCGAAATGCACCGGCGTCGGCTCGCGCCAGGGCGTGTCGGGAAAATGCACGAGGCCCGCGAGCTGACCGGGCTTGGCGTGATCGCCGAGATCGGCGTGCGGCTCGAACAGCCCGGCGTCGGGGCTATAGACGTAGTGCGAGGCGCGGATCACCTGGAGCAAGCGGGTAGCGCGCGGCTCAGGCTTGCCCGTGAGAGCGCCGAGGTGGCGCAGCACGTTGACCACGCCGCGTTCGGTGACCGCCAAGGTCTCGCGCGTCACCATGCCGGCGCCGCCGAGCTCCGCGCTGAGGCCGAGAATGCCCGCGCGCTCCGCGGCGGCGAGAATGCTGCGATCCTCCGCGCCGACACCCATCAGGTAGCTGTTGGGCGCGCCGAAGGCACGGACCAGGCCCAGGATCTTCTCGAGCTGCGCCTTGTCGGTGGCGTGCCGCGCGAGCGTGCCGGGAACGTAGATGAGCGAGCTGCCGCCGGAATGCAGATCGATCACGATGTCGACTTCCGGCATCAGCTCGCTCTCGACGTAATGCGCGATCATCGCGGTGGGCCGGCCGTCGGGATCGCCGGGAAAGGTCCGGTTGAGATTGCCCTCGTCGATCGGCGAGGTCCGCATGCCCGCCTGCGCCGCCGGGAAATTCATCATGGGAAGGATGACGATCGAGCCGCGGATCGCGTCGACCTCGAGCGAGCGCGCGAGCTTGGTGAGCACGATCTGGCCCTCGTACTCGTCGCCGTGGTTGCCGGCGGTGAGCAGCACGCGCGGGCCCTGTCCGTTGCGGATCGCCACCACGGGTATCGCGATATAGCCGTAAGCCGACCGATGCACGGAGTGCGGCAGCCGCAGGAACCCGGTCTGCTTACCGTCGCGGCCGAAGTCGATGTCGGTGGTGATACGCGAGCGCCGATTGGACATGGGCGACAACCCTCTGAGAGCGATCCGGTTCGCCGATTATGAGCGAAACCGGCCGCTCCCGTCGACGGGAGGGTGCCCGCCGATACTCAGTGAAGCTGCCCCTCGGGCAAGCCCCAATAGCTCGGATTCAGGCTCAACGAGCTGGCCGCGCGCTTCTTCTTGACTTGCCCGTGCGCGGGCTTCGCGGGATTGACCGCGGTCCCCGCCGATCCGGCAATCGAGTTGTCGAGCCCGGCCGCCGGCGGTGCGGCGCTGGTCTGCGCATCCGCGGCACGCGGAGGATCCTTCGGTGCAGCGCCTCGTCCCGGAAGCGCGAGGGACGACGGGAGCAGGGAGTGCGCCCATTGCGGCGCGACACCGACCACGGCTGCTCCCAGGGCCGCCGTGCCGAGCAGACACCATGCGAGAATGGCGAGCACGCGCCCGGCCAGGCGCCGCGCTTGCGGCCGCGGCGCCTGCTCCCGGGGCCCCTCGACACTCTCGACGTCCCTCCGGCGCGCATCGCTCTCTCCGGCGAACGGCGCCGGTTGAGGCGTCAGGTTCCGTCGCAGAGACAGCGAGAGCGCCGCGCGTGACGCGAGCGCCCGGCCTCCGATGAGGAACAGCCGCCGCCCCGGCCCGCTCCAGGCAAAGCCCGCGATACTGACCGGGTCGTCCTCCGGCAAGCCGAGGCTCTCCGCCATCTCCGAGACGAAAGCCGGCTCCGCGTCCAGAGAGAAGCGATAGACCGCGTAGGGCCGCTCGAGCTCCGGCAGGACTTCGTTGACGACGGTCTGGAAAGCGAGCTCGAACAGCTCGGAGCCGAGACACGCCGAGCTGTAGAACACCACGATGACATCGACCATCTTGGCAGCCGCGCCGACCTTGGCGACCCAATCGGCGGAGGAAACCGCGGGAAGGTCGTCGAGCCCCAGCGGAGGTGCACCGGAGGCGCGAACCTGCGCGGGCTTTTCCACCGGATGGAGACTCGCCGCCGCCAGGGCGGGCCCGGCGCCCCGCTGCGCCGCTGGGGCCGACGGAGGTGGGGGCGATGACGCGCGGGTCGCCGCGACCTGCGTCAACAGCATGGGTTCGGCGGCCGCGGGTTCGATGGCGATGGGCTTGGGCGGCACCGGCTCCGCCAGCCGGAAGGGCAGCACTGTCTGCGGTGGGCTGAGCGCCGCCGGAGAGCGACTCGGGAGCTGAGGTAGCGGCTCGGCGGGCGGTGCGGCTCGCCGCTGGATCGCCACGACATGGGTGCGAAACCGCGGATCGAGGCGCCGTTCGCCGTCGCCGCCGGGTTTCTTCTCCGGCAGTTTCAGCCAAGGTTCGCGGTGTTCGCGCATGGGCCCTTCCCGACGCACCGTCGAGCCCCGCCACCTTAAAACGCATGTTCGGCCCCGCATTATGTCAATATTTGGCGGAGTCACCGTGGGGCTGCTCGCGGCGGACGAGCGCCGTTTGGAAGGTAGAGACGATGGGCATTCGCACGGGCAGGCAATTCCTGGACGGGCTGCACGACGACCGGCAGGTCTGGATCGACGGCGAGCGGGTCACGGACGTGACCTCCGACCGCCGATTCGCCGGCGCCGCGCACAGCCTCGCCGAGCTCTACGAGATGCAGCACGCGCCCGCGCTGACCGACCGGCTCACCTATAGGTCGCCGAGCTCCGGAGATCGCGTCGGCCTCTCCTACATCCAGCCCAAGACCATCGACGAGCTCGTGCGCCGGCGCGAGATGGTGAAGATCTGGATGGACGCGACCTGCGGCA
>Ga0209415_10002884_pt1 | contig 32137 bp, 27 predicted proteins | sample PeaSoiSIISIP2007_FD_187696 | JGI IMG/M metagenome (GOLD analysis project Ga0209415, IMG submission 187696) | Peat soil microbial communities from Weissenstadt, Germany - SII-SIP-2007 (SPAdes) (version 2) | ecosystem: Environmental > Terrestrial > Soil > Wetlands > Peat | place: Germany... | reverse complement strand
CTAGTGCGTCATCCAGCGGCGCCGGTCGCCGGTTCCCGACGGCCGCCGACGACGCGGCGCCCTCACCCGGGTGCGTCCTCGGGAGCGGGGTCGACGACGTGCTGCGCGAAGGTCCACTGGTGGCCGTCGGCGTCCACGGCAGGCCGAGGGTGATGACGCTCTCCACGACCTGCAACTGGGTGCGACCGACGGTGCCGTCGGCTGAGGTGTGGCGGGCGACGGTCCGTTCGTGGAAGCCGAACATGTCGGCGAGCGCGTCGACGGCCGCCCCGACGTCGTCGTAGATGAGGTGCGCCACGATGCGCGGCAAGCCGGCGGGGGGCTGGTCACCGCAGGGCCGTCGGAGTGATCCGTGGTCATGGCCTGTCCATTGGGTCGCTCGACTCGAGCGGACACCGAACCGGCGCCGGGAGCAGCCTCGGCCGCCCGCTCGCCCGTGCGTGGCTTGGCTCCGCCCGTCAGGAAGGAGACGAACGCAGTCGTGGGCGGGGCCGGCCGTTCCATGTTGACTAGGTTGCTCCGGAGCATCCGAACCGACAGGGAGGTCAGCGACGGTGGGAACGATCGACCGCGGTGTCGCGGTGGTAACCGGCGCGTCGAGCGGGATCGGCGCCGCCACGGCGCGAGCCCTCGCCGACGCGGGCTTTCGTGTCGTCCTCGGCGCCCGCCGCCTTGACCGGCTCGCCGACGTGGCCGCGAGTATCGGCAACGCCGCCAGCTACGGCCCCCTCGACGTAGCCGACCCCGAGTCCGTCGCCCGGTTCTGCGACGGCGTCGAGGAGTGCCGGCTGCTCGTCAACAATGCCGGCGGCGCGATCGGGCTCGAGCGCCTGCAGGAGACGAACGAGGCGGACTGGATGTGGATGTACGAGGCGAACGTCCTCGGCGTGATGCGGATGACCAAGGCGCTGCTGCCCAAGCTCATCGCGTCGGGCGACGGCCACATCGTCACCCTCGGCTCGGTCGCCGCGTTCGATCCCTACGTCGGCGGGGCCGGCTACTGCGCGGCGAAGGCCGGCGTCCGGTCGGTGATGGACGTCCTCCGCCTGGAGCTGCTCGGCCAGCCGGTCCGCCTCACCGAGGTCGACCCCGGCATGGTCGAGACGGAGTTCTCGCTCGTTCGCTTCCGTGGCGACGAAGGCCGGGCGACGGACCTCTACGCCGGGATGACCCCGCTCACCGGCGAGGACGTCGCCGACTGCATCGCCTTCGCGGCGACGCGTCCGAGCCACGTGGACATCGACCAGATGATCATCCGCCCGCGCGACCAGGCGCGCGTCGGCGTCGTCCACCGTCACAAGCAGGCCTGACGGCGCGGGAACGACCCGGCGCGGCCCTTGCTGGCGGGACCGGCGCCGTCAGGTCGAGGCCGAGGCGAATCCCAGGGCGATCCGCTGGATGAGGCTCATCGAGAACGGCGTCGCGCCGGTGGGCGCCGTGATCGGCGCCGCCGCGTGGCCGACGAGCATGTCGAGCGCCACGTGCTTGCCGTTCGAGGTGACCGAAGCGGTCAGCTCCTTCAGGTTGCCGGACGAGTCCGTGAAGAGCTTGACGAGGTAGTTCCCGCTAACCGAGGAGAGCGACGAGCCGGCGACCCCGGCCGCCGGGACGGCCGCGCCGAGCTGCTGGAGCTGGCCGACGACCGGCTCCAAGGACTTCACCAGGTTCTTCAGCGAACCCGAGACGTCGATCTCGCTCTCACCGCTCTTGCCCAGGCCGGTGCTGAACGTGGTGTTCTTGGTCAGCGCCTGGAGCAGGGCGGTGTCGATCTGGGTCGCCTGCGCCTTGCTCATGTCCTTCTTCACCGACTTGTTGGTGAGCAGGGAGCTCGGGAGCGAGAACCAGCGGTCCCCGACGAGCGTCTGCAGCTCGGAGATGGTGCTCTTCGTCGACGGGCTCAGGGTGATCGGCAGCACGGACCAGGACGAGATGTCGAGGCGGAAGTAGAGCTGCTTGCCGTCGATCGTCCGGAACTGACCGAGCGTCGTCGAGCCGTAGTCGACGGAGAGGTCGACGCTCTCCTGCTGGCCGGCGGCGGAGAGGTTCTTGCTGGTGTCGTCGGAGCTCGCCGAGATCACGAGCTTCACGTTCTTCAGGATCGCCTTGGTCTCCGCCACGCTCGTCCCCGACCCGGTCACGGCGTCGGTCGACACCGACTCGGTGAGCTGGACGTAGGGGCTTGCGTCGAGCGACATGATCGCTGTCGCCGCGGCCTTCTCCGGCGCTGTCGCCGTGTTGGCGCTCGAACAGCCGGCGACGATCACGCCGAGGAGTACGACCCCTGCGGCAGCGGCCGAGCGGGGCATCCTCATTCGGTGTTCTCCCTGTTCCAGACGGCGCAACGGCGCGAAGCCTGCAGGCGTCGCGTCTCGACTTGGACGAGCCGATGGTACTACCGGCCCGTCACCCGCCCCCGTCGATCGACACGGACGCCCGGTGGAGCCAGAAATCCTCCCTGGCGCGCCGGGGGCGTGGGCGCCTGTCGCAACAGGGCGTGGGCGCCTGTCGCAATAGAGTGGTTGAGCACACCCTGATCGCCGGCGAGCCTGCGCGTCGGAACCAAGCTCGACCACCAGGTCGCGAGTCGACAGCCACTCGAGAAAGGACGCTGCGATGCGCATGGGAGTGCTGACTGGCGGCGGTGATTGCCCCGGCCTCAACGCTGCCATCCGGGCCGTGGTCAGGAAGGCCGAGGTCAGCCACGCCGACGAGGTGTACGGCTTCCGGGACGGCTGGCGCGGCGTCATCGACGACATCGCCATGCCGCTCACCATCGAGCGGTGCCGCGGCATCCTGCCGCGAGGCGGCACCATCCTCGGCACCTCCCGGACGAACCCGTTCAAGGTCGACGGCGGGGTGGAGCGCGTGCTCGCGACGATCGAGCGCCGCGGGATCGACGCCGTGGTGGCGATCGGCGGCGAGGGCACGCTCAGCGCGGCCTGGCGCCTGTCGGAGCTCGGCCTCCCCGTCGTTGGCATCCCGAAGACGATCGACAACGACGTGAACGGGACCGACGTGACGATCGGCTTCAACACCGCCGTCCAGGTGGCGACCGAAGCGATCGACCGCCTGCACACCACTGCCGAGTCGCACGACCGGGTGATGGTCTGCGAGGTGATGGGCCGCCATGTCGGCTGGATCGCCCTCTACGCAGGTCTGGCAGCCGGCGCGGCCGTGGTGCTCATCCCCGAGGAGCCGTTCGACGTGAAGACCGTCTGCGAGCACCTCAGCCGCCGCCACGCCAAGGGCCGCTACGCGTCGATCGTCGTCGTGGCCGAGGGGGCCAAGCCGGTCGATGGCACGCTGGAGCTGCCCCCTCCCGAGATCGACGAGTACGACCACGAGCGCCTCGGCGGGATCGGCACGGTAGTCGCGCGGGAGATCGAGTCGATCAGCGGCCTGGAGGCGCGAGTCACCATGCTTGGGCACGTGCTGCGGGGCGGGACCCCGTCCGCCTTCGACCGAATGCTCGCCACCCGCTTCGGCATCGCCGCCGTCGACGCCGCGCACGACGGCGACTTCGGCACGATCGTGGGTCTTCATGGCCAGCGGGTCGCACGCGTGGCGCTCGCCGATGCGGTCGGCGAGCTGAAGCGAGTTCCGGACGAGCTCTTCCAGGGGATCTCCCACATCTTCCTCGACTGAGGAGTCGCTCCCACCCGCTGGCCGGTCAGGCGTCGACGAGGCTGACGCGAAGCGCCGGCTCGCCGGGGACGATCGAGCGTGCCTCGGGTGACAGCTCGCCGAGCGAGGCGCACGCACGCGCCCGTGCCTCGCCGAGCCCGTCCCCGGGGATCCTCCGGCCCGCGTCGACGACACGGAGCTGGAGCGGGCGAGCGCTCCATTCCGTGCCGGCCTGCGACGCGAGGGTCGCCGCGATGTCGGCCGTTGCCGTGCCGTCCTCGAGCACCAGGATCTCCCGCCGGGCCACGCCGCCCGGGTCGAGGAGGCGGAAGGCGAGCTTACGGCCGCCGATCGTCTCCTTGTGGACCGACTGCTTGGCGACGGGGCGTAACGGCTCGGCCCCCGGGCCGTCGGCCACCGCCACCAGCTTGTAGACGAAGCCCGCCGTCGGGGCGCCGGAGCCGGTGACGAGCCGGGTGCCCACCCCGTAGATGTCGATCGGAGCGCTGCGGAGCTCCGCGAGGGCGTACTCGTCCAGGTCGGAGCTCGCGACGATGCGCGTCGACGTGGCGCCGAGCTCGTCGAGCAACGCTCGCGACTGGCGCGCCCCCTCGGCAAGCTCGCCCGAGTCGAGCCGGATCGCCCCGGGGCCGCTCGCCCCGCGTGCCCGCGCCTCGGCGACGCCCGTGCGGATGGCGTCGGCGACGTCGTAGGTGTCGACGAGGAGCGTGGTGTCGAGCCCGAGCACGTCGAGCTGCGCGCCGAACGCCTCCGCCTCGCTCCGGTGGGCGAGCGTAAAAGCGTGGGCCGCCGTGCCGGCGGTGGGGATCCCGTAGCGGCGGCCGGCCTCGAGGTTCGAGGTCGACACGAAGCCGGCCAGGTACGCCGCGCGCGCCGCCGCGATCGCCGCCTCCTCGTGTGCGCGGCGGCTGCCCATCTCGACGAGCGGTCGGTCGCCCGCCGCCTCCACCATGCGCGCCGCGGCGCTCGCCACGGCCGTGTCGTAGTTGAGCGCCGACAGCACGATCGTCTCGAGCAGCAGCGCCTCGCCAAAGGGCGCCTCGACCGTGAGGACCGGGCTGCCCGGGAAGTAGCACTCCCCCTCGGCGTAGGCGTCGATCATGCCGGAGAAGGAGAAGCCGGCGAGCCACTCGAGCGCCCGGGGCGAGACGACACGGTCGGCCTCCAAGAAGGCGAGCTCCGGATCGCCGAAGGTGAACTCCCCCAATAGGTCGAGCAGCCGCCCGAGGCCCGCAACCACGCCGTAGCGACGCCCGGCGGGCAGCTCGCGCGCGAACACCTCGAACACCGACCGGCACCCGGCGACTCCCGAGCTGAGCGCAGCGTCGAGCATCGTCAGCTCGTAGCGGTCGGTTCGCAGGGCGGTCGAGATGTCGTGCCTCCCCGTAGGCGGCGGGCGGACGGCAGACACGCTAACAACGGCCGGGATTGCGCCACCGGCCCGGTGCATGGGTAGGGTCGCGCCGTGCTCGGGCCCGATGACGCCGGACTGGTCGCTGCGCTGGCGACCGCCGCCACGGCCGTCCGGATGTCGCTCCACGTGCTCGCCGCGGCCATCTGGGTCGGCGGGCAGTTCACGATCGCGGGGCTGTTACCGACGGTCCGCGCCCTCGGCGAGGGCGCGCCGCGCGCGGTCGCCCGGGCGTTCGGGCGCCTGCAGTGGCCGGCGTTCTTCGTGCTGTTGGCAACAGGGATCTGGAACGTCGTGGCGTCCCACCCGAACAGCCAGACGGATGCGTGGAACGCCGTGCTCGGGGTGAAGGTCGCGGTCGTCGCCATCGCGGGCATCGCCGCCTACCTCCACCAGCGGGCACGCACGAAGGCGGGCTTGGCCGCCTTCGGCGGCATCGCCGGCATCGCTTCGCTCGCGGCGCTGGTGCTCGGCGTCCTGCTCGCCGGCTGAGACTGGGGCACCGAGCCCAGCGCGACTCGCGAGCGGGCGCCGGCTCGCCGCAACCGATGGGGTCTCAAAAGAAGGAATGCCTGGTCCGACGGGCGACTCCGGGATGTGCGGACCGGTCGGCGTGTCGCTCACGGGTAGGATCGCGTCCGGCGGTGCACCCTGGACGTGCCGGGGTCCTCCCGAGGCGAGGTTCAGACATCAGCGATCTTCTGGAACGACTGCGCGAGCGCAAGTGGCGAGTGACGCCGCAGCGTCGCGTCGTCGCCGAGGTGCTGGACGGCGAGCATGTCCACCTGACCGCCGAAGCCGTGCACGGCCGTGCACAGGAGCGTCTGCCGGAGATCAGCCTGGCGACGGTCTACAACACCTTGAACGAGCTCGTCTCGATGGGAGAGGTGCTGGAGGTGTCGGCCGGTTCGGGGCCGAAGCGTTACGACCCGAACACCCGGATCCCCCACCACCACCTCGTCTGCACGTCGTGCGGCACGCTCCGGGACGTCTTCACGGCCGGCGACGCCGGGCTCTCGCTGACGCCCGGCGACCAGCACGGGTTCGTCGTCACCGGGGTCGACGTCGTCTTCCAAGGGCTCTGTCCGCAGTGCGCGTCGGCCGCCCCGGCGACCAACGGTGCTGTGGCCGCCGGGTCGGCCTCGATCCTTTCCTGAGCCAGCAGCTCGCCCGGGCCGGACGGCCCGGACCCGCCGGAGCTCCGTACCTCAGCCGCCGAGGTGGTCGGCGGGGACCTGTCCCATCCGGCCGTGCTGGTAGTCCTCGAAGGCCTGGCGGATCTCGCTCTCGGTGTTCATCACGAACGGCCCGTACCATGCGACCGGCTCACCGATCGGCACCCCGCCGAGGAGCAGGACGTCGAGCTTCGGCGCCCTCGTCTCCTGCGACCCGGCCGCCGACACGACGACGTAGTCGCCCGGGCCGAGCAATGCGAGCTGGCCGCTCTGGAGGGGCCGCCCGTCGCTCCCGACGCTGCCACGGCCGGAGAGCACGTAGACGAGGGCGTTCTGCTCGCGCGGCCATGGCACCTCGATGCGCGCACCCGCCTCGATCGTCGCGTGCACGAACGTGATCGGTGTGTGGGTGATGCCCGGCCCCGGGTGACCGGCGAGCTCCCCGGCGACGACCCGCAGCAGCGCGCCGCCGTCGTCCGAGGCCAGCAACGTCACGTTTCCGGCGCCGATGTCCTGGTAGCGGGGTGCGACCCACTTGCTGGATGCCGGAAGGTTCACCCACAGCTGGACGCCGTGGAACAGCCCACCGGAAGCGATGAGGTCCTCCGGCGGCCGCTCGATGTGGAGTATCCCGGCACCGGCCGTCATCCACTGGGTGGCGCCGTTCGTGATCAGGCCCCCGCCGCCCGTCGAGTCACGGTGCTGGAACGAGCCGTCGATCATGTAGGTCACCGTCTCGAAGCCGCGGTGCGGGTGCCAGGGCGTGCCCTTCGGCTCGCCGGGGCCGTACTCGACCTCGCCCATCTGGTCCATGTGGACGAACGGGTCCAGCTCGGACTGGGCAACGCCGGCGAACGCCCGGCGGACCGGGAACCCCTCGCCCTCCAGCCCGTGGGGCGCGCTCGTCACCGAGCGCACCGGGCGTTCCGTGGTGACGGCCTTGTCCGGTCGCGCGACTCGCGGCAGTACGAGCAGGTCTTCGACCGTTACAGCAGGCATCGCCAACTCCTCTCCCTCCGGTCGGCGGACTCCCGGCCGGCGGTGTGATCCGAACGACTCAGGTCCCCCGGGCCCGCCCCGCCATGGGCGGAGCGCCCGGGTGGACTCATGGTCGAGAACGCAGAACCCGAGCTCGTTGTTCCCCGTCGCGGCGCCGAGCGCCGGCGCAGCGCGCTCGAGCCCTCGCCGCACCGGTCAATCTGCGTCAGGAGGCGCTGCCCCAGCCGCGTTAGGTACAACGGGAACCCCGCCAGCAAGCGTGGCTCCCGTGCACCGTCACCTCCTGGCGTACGGCTGAGCGGATGGCCGGCCTCGCCCCGGACCGAGCCGGGCCACGACGGGACGGCACAGCGGACCGCAGGGCCCCCCGCCGCAGGCGTCATGCCCGTCGCGCTCGGCGTGCCGGCCGCGACCTGGCGGGGTGGATGGCCCTCGGCCTCGTCGTCGCGACCGCCCTCGTCGTGACGACCGCGCAGCGGGACCGCCTCCCGGCGAAGGCGACGAGCTCGAGCATCGCCGCCGCGCCCGGGCGTGCGCCGCGCACCTCGACCAGCACCTCGACGACGAGCCCGCTCGCCTCGCCGACGAGCGCCGCCCCCGCCACCGCCGTCACGACTCCGACGAGGACGCCGATGCCGCCGACGACCGACGCCCCACCGGCCACCGCCCCGCCGCCGACCTCGGTCACCACCGCTTCCTCGGCTCCGATCGTCCCGGTCGAGCCGACCTCGAGGGCCGTGACCACCACGCCGGCGGCGGCCGCTCCGAGGACGACCGACGCGCCGCCGGCGCGGCCGGCGGCGTCGCGTGCGGCCCGGGTGCCGCGCCGTGCAGGGCTCGCGTCCGTCCTCGTCGCCAGCCGCTGGGCGGGTGACCTCGCGAGCCCCGGCGTGTCGTCGGCCGAGTACCACTTCACGACGGTCGGCGGCGTCGTCTCGGCGACCGCCGCCTGGTCGGGCGACCCGACCCTCCAGGTCGTCGTCGCGTGCGGCGGCAGCGCGTCCGGCGTGACGGGGACGTCCGGTCTCGCGGTGTCGGTCGTCGCCGCGCCCGGTCCGTGCACCGCGACGGTCCAGGAGCCTCCCGGCGACGAGGGTGCCGTCGCCTACACCGTGACGGCCCGTTACCGGCGCGAGCAGAGGGCCTGACGTGCGGACCCGCAGCGGGCGCCGCACGCTCTGGCAAGGAGGCCTCGCGCTCGTGAAGAGCGTCCTGCTCGTCGGTGGGGTCCCCGTCGCGCTGTCCCAGCTGTGGCTGCTCGCCCCTTCCCCGTCACGTCACTGGCGCGCCGCCTCGCTCGCGACCGCCGCCTTCGTGGACCACGGCGTCGTCGCGCTCGTCGGGCTGGCCTGGTGCTGGGCGGCCGCGGAGCTGGCGCGCCAGCTGGCGCGGGCGCTGCGCGAGGGTGGCGTCACGTCCGGCACGTCGTGGGCGTCGAGGTGGGCCGCTCGCGTGGCCGGCCTGGTGCTGCTCATCGGCGCGGGCTCGGCGCTCGGAGCGTCCCCGGCCGGCGCCGTACCCGCCGTCGCCACGGCGACGGGAGCGCCTGGGCGCGCCTCGGCGTCGCCAGCGGGCGGCGAGGCAGGCGCGGCACGCCATCCGGCGCGCGCCAGCGCCCACTGGTACCGCGTGCGGGCCGGCGACTGCCTCGCGACCATCGCCGAGCGTGAGCTCGGCAGCGCCGCCGAGTGGCCGGCGATCGCAGCCCTGAACATGGGCCGGCGCCAGCCCGACGGTCGGCGGATGACCGACCCGAGCCTCATCTACCCGGGCTGGGAGCTGGCGCTGCCCGGCGGCTCCCCCGGGGGCGCCAGCCACCGCGCGCCGGCCCGTCCGGGCGTGGCGCAGGGCACAGGCCGCCCCCCGGCGACGGCGGCCGCCACCCCGGTGTGGAGCCGGACACCCGCTCGGCTCGTGACCGACCGGCCGGCCGCCGCTCGGGAGGGAGGCGCATCCTCGCACCCGGCGCCGGGCGGCCCCCGGCGGCAGCTGGACGAGCTCGCCCTGGTCGGGCTCGGCGCGCTGGCGGCCGCGGCGCTCGCCCGCAGGCTCCGCCTCCTGCACCGGATCGGCGAGTGCCTGCGCCGGCCGGGCGAGCGCCAGCCCACCGTGACCGAACGCGCCGGCCGTGCCGAGGCCCTGCTCGGGCCGCTCGCCGACGCCCACCTGCTCGACTGGGTCGAGGGTGCGAACCGGCTCTTATGGAAGGCGCTGCGCGAGGACGGCGGCGCCCGGGCACTCCCCGATGTCCGCGTCGTCCGGGCCGGACCGGACGGCGTCCAGCTCCTGCTCGGCCGACCGATGCCGGCCGCACCCGATCCCTTCGTGGCGCTGGACGGCGGAACGTGGTGGTCGCTCGACCCGATGCTCGACCTCGACGAGGTCGAGGCGCTCGCCGCCGGCTGTGGCCGCTTCCTCCCGTGGCTCGTCCCGGTGGGCGAGGACGAAGCGGCGTCGTTCCTGCTCCCGGTCGGCCCCGGCCGGCGCCTCGCGGTGGCCGGCGAGGGCGAGCGGCCGCTCGCCGCCGTCTCGGCCATGGTGGCGGCGCTCCGGACGGTCCCCTGGGCCGAGGAGCTGCGCGTCGAGCTCATCGGCGTGCGGCCCCCCGACGCCGTCGAGCGCTGCTACCAGCTCGGCGTGTCGAGCGTGCAGGAGCTGCGGGAGCTCGCCTCGCTGCCCCACGCCGACGGGCGGGCACGGCTCGCGACGGCGTGGTCCTGCGAGCCGCTCGTGATCGTGGCGGCCGCCGAGGGCACCGTCGAGGACGCGCTCCTCCAGGGCGTCGGTCCGGTCGCCGGCATCGTCTCGCTGGGCGGATCGGGAACCGACCGGCTGGAGATCGGGACCGCGCTCGCCCGGATCGAGCCGTACGGGATCGAGCTCGCGCCGGCCACGCCGAGCGCCGAGCAGCTCGCGCTCGTCGACGAGCTCCTGGCGGGCGCCGCCAGCGAGCCCGAGCGGGCCCACGAGGCCGGGACGGCCGGGAGGTCCGACGCCGGCTGGGGCGGGCAGCGCGTCGCGCCGGCCGGGCGCCTCGCCCCGGCCGGATCCGTGGAGGTCCGGCTGCTCGGTGCCGTGCCCGAGATCGTCGGCCTCGCGGCGGCGCCGTCGCCGAAGGACGCGGCTCGCGTCGTCGAGGTCGTCGCCTACCTCGCGCTCCACGAGCACCGTGCGTCGGGCGAGCGGCTCCGCGAGGCGGTCTTCGGCCGGGCGGACCGCGCTGGCTCGCTCGGGCGCGTGCACAACGTGATGTCGGCGGCGCGTGCCGCGCTCGGCCGCCACCGCGACGGCCGTGCCTACCTCCCGCCGGCAGGCGCTGGCCCGTACCGGCTGGACGAGGCGGTGACGAGCGACTGGACCCGCTTCTGCGACGCCGTCGCCGAGGCGCGCGCTGCGGCGCCACCGGTGGCGGCGGCGCTTCTCCGGGAGGCGCTCGAGCTGGTGCGCGCCAGGCCGTGCGCCGACGCCCATGCCGGCTACGACTGGCTCGTCGCCGAGGGCCTGCTCCCGGCGATGACGGCTGAGATCGTCGACGCCGTCGACCATCTGGCGAAGCTCGCCGTCGCCGACGAGGATGCCGGGCTGGCGAAGTGGGCGATCGCCAAGGGCCGGCTCGTCGAGCCCGCGTCCGAGACCCTCGCCCGGGACCTCATGGTCGCGTTCGACGCCGAGGGCGACCGGGACGGCGTGCGCCGCACGTGGGCCGAGCTGGAGACCTCGCTCGATCGGCTCGGGGGCAGCGAGCCCTGCGCCGAGACCCGTGAGCTCTACCGCCAGCTCACCGGTCCGGAGCCGGGGCGCCGACGCGTCCTCCACGCCTGAGCGTACCGACGCCGGGGCGCCGGTACGATGGAAATCGTCGCCAGGGACGGCTCGAACAACGGAACTCCTTGCTCTCCGGGCCTTCTGGTGGCACGATTCGAAGAAGACGCCCGCGTCGTTGGTTGCCGCGCCCAGGCGCCGCCCGGCACGCAAGAACCGAAGAGGTGCGAACCATGAGGGTCGGCATCCCCCGTGAGGTGAAGGACAACGAGTTCCGAGTCGCCATGACGCCCGCCGGCGTGCGCGAGCTGACGTCGGCGGGCCACACGGTGCTCGTCGAACGGGGGGCGGGCGTCGGCTCCACGATCGCGGACGACGAGTACGTGCGCGCCGGCGCCAAGATCCTCGACTCGCCAGACGAGGTCTGGGGCGAGGCCGAACTCGTGTGCAAGGTGAAGGAGCCGATCGCGGAGGAGTTCCACCGCCTGCACAAGGATCTCGTGCTCTTCACCTACCTCCACCTGGCCGCCTCGCGCCAGTGCACGCAGGCGATCGTCGACTCCGAGGTGACGGCCATCGCCTACGAGACCGTCCAGCTGCCCGACCGCTCGCTGCCCCTCCTCGCCCCGATGAGCGAGGTCGCGGGCCGGATGGCGCCGCTCGTCGGCTCGGCCCACCTCATGCGGCCGGGCGCCGGCCGCGGGGTGCTCGTCAGCGGCGTCCCGGGCGTCCACCCGGCGCGCGTCGTCGTGATCGGCGCCGGGGTGGCCGGGTCGAACGCCGTGGCGGTCGCGGTCGGGATGCACGCCGAGGTTGCGGTGCTCGACCGGAACCTCGCGAGGCTGCGCGCGCTCGACCACGACTACCAGGGCCGGCTGACGACCGTCGCGGCGACTGGCCACACGATCGAGGAGGCGTGCCTCGGCGCCGACCTCGTCATCGGCGCGGTGCTGATCCCGGGCGCCAAGGCGCCCCGGCTCGTCACCGACGACCTGGTCGAGCGGATGCGGCCCGGGTCCGTGCTCGTCGACATCTCGGTCGACCAGGGCGGCTGCTTCGAGTCGAGCCGCCCGACGACCCACTCGAACCCGACGTTCACAGTCCACCGATCGGTCTTCTACTGCGTCGCCAACATGCCCGGCGCGGTGCCCCACACCTCGACGCACGCCCTCACGAACGCGACGCTGCCCTACACGATCGAGATCGCGCAGCACGGCTGGCGCGAGGCGGCACGCCAGGACCCCTCGCTCGCCCTCGGCGTGAACGCGGTCGGCGGAGCAGTCACCTACGCGCCCGTCGCCGAGGCGCACGGTCTGCCCTCCACCGAGCTCGCCACGATCCTCGCCTGACGCAGGACAGCCGGACCCTACTGAATCCGCTGTCAACGTTGCACATCCCGACGGAATCGGTAGCCGAAGGCGCCGCGCGGCAGCTGTTCCGGCGGAACGCACGGCCCGACGGTGTGGACGCGCCGCGTCCGTTGGTGCATGCTTTCCGCACTGCGCCTCTCGGGGGAGGCCGGGGGAGGTTTGCGACAGATGACCGACGTCACCACCGCCACCACGGCGTCCGCTGAGCGGGCCGAGGCGGCCGACAAGGGGCTGAAGAGCGGTGCGCTCGGCCTGATCTCGAGCGTCGTCGTGGGGGTCGCGTCGACCGCTCCGGCGTACAGCCTCGCCGCGACCCTCGGCTTCGTCGTCGCCCTCATCGGGCCGCAGATGCCGATCATCGCGATCCTCGCGTTCATCCCGATGTTCTTCGTGGCGATCGGCTACAACGAGCTCAACAAGGCCGATCCGGACTGCGGCACCACGTTCACCTGGGCGACCCGGGCGTTCGGCCCGAAGACCGGCTGGGCGAACGGCTGGGCGATCGTCGCCGCGGACGTGCTCGTGATGGCGAGCCTGGCCCAGGTCGCCGGACAGTACGTCTTCTTGCTGTTCAACGCCAACGGCATCGGGGGCAATCCGAGCAGCGGCTGGGTGCTGCTCGTCGGCATCCTCTGGATCGTCGCGATGACCTACATCTGCTACCGGGGTATCGAGCTCTCGGCGAACTTCCAAAAGGCCCTCCTCGGCGTCGAGCTCACGATGCTGGTCCTCCTCTCGGTCGTCGCGCTGGTGAAGGTCGGCACCGGCCACGCGCCGATCGGGCACCTCGTACCGACGGGCTCGTGGTTCAACCCGTTCAAGACGCCCAGCTTCTCGACGTTCGTGCAGGGCCTCCTGCTGATGCTGTTCATCTACTGGGGCTGGGACACCGCGGTCTCGGTGAACGAGGAGACGGCCGACGCCGCGAAGACCCCGGGCAAGGCGGCGGTCATCTCGACAGTGCTCCTCCTCGCCACCTACGCCCTCGTGATCTTGTCGGTCCAATCCTTCGCCGGACTCGGCACGAAGGGGATCGGGCTCGGCAACCCCAAGAACATCAACGACGTGCTCTCCCCGCTCGGCAAGGGCGTCTTCGGAGGATCAGGATTCGGGAGCTTCCTGTCGCACCTGCTGCTGCTGATGGTGCTCAGCTCGGCGGCGGCCTCGACCCAGACGACGATCCTGCCGACGGCGCGCACCACGCTCTCGATGGCCGCGCACCGGTCGATCCCGCGCTCGTTCGCCAGGATGCACCGGCGCTTTCTGACCCCGACGGTCTCGACGCTCGTCATGGGCGCGGTGTCGATCGTCCTCTACGCGATCATGAACGACATCTCCGCCGGCGCGGTGATCGCCGACTCGGTCACGGCGATCGGCATCTGGATCGCCTTCTACTACGGCTTCACGGGCTTCTCCTGCGCCTGGTACTACCGCAAGACCCTGACCGAGAGCGCCCGCAACTTCTGGATGCGCGGGGTCATCCCGACGACCGGAGGGGTGATCCTCTTCGCCATCCTCGTCTGGAGCGTGCACCTCGACTGGGGGCCCGGCTTCGGGTACACCCACTGGAAGATGCCCTTCCCGCCGCACTGGGACGTCGGCGGGGTCTTCGTGATCGTCTTCCTCTCGGCCCTCGTCGGCCTGGTGCTCATGCTGATCTCCATCCCCATCTTCCGGCCGTTCTTCCGGGGCGAGGCGCTGAACGCCAACACGCCGACGCAGCTGTCCGAGGACCCGATGGCGCTGGTGATGCCGGTCGACGGCGGGGGGCCGTCGGCGACGCTCGTCGACTGACGACCAGGCCCGCGCGTGCCCGGCCGGGTCCGCGCGGACGCCGACGGCGCAACGGCGCCGTCGGCGCTCAGCCGTCGATGAAGTGCATCACGTGCTTGATACGCGTGTAGTCCTCGAGACCGTAGATGGAGAGGTCCTTGCCGTAGCCGGAGCGCTTGAAGCCACCATGGGGCATCTCGGCGACGATCGGGATGTGGGTGTTGACCCACACCGCGCCGAAGTCGAGCTCCTTGGACATGCGCATCGCCCGGCCGTGGTCCTTCGTCCACACGCTCGACGCGAGCCCGTACCTGACGCCGTTCGCCCAGGCGAGCGCCTCTTCCTCGTCGCTGAAGCGCTGCACGGTGATGACCGGCCCGAAGACCTCGTCCTGGATCATCTCGTCGTCCTGTCGGAGCCCGTCGACGACCGTCGGCGCGAACAGAAAGCCGCGGTCGCCAACCTGGCGGCCGCCGGTCAGCACCTCGGCGTGGTCCGGGGTGCGTTCCAGGAAGCCGGAGACCCTGGCGAGCTGGTTGACGTTGTTCAGCGGGCCGAAGTCGGCGTCGTCCACGTCGATGCCGCCGACCTTGGTCTTCTTGGCCTGCTCGACGAGCGCGCTGACGAAGTCGTCGTGCACCCCCGGGCCGGCCAGCACCCGGGTGGCGGCGGTGCAGTCCTGCCCGGCGTTGAAGTAGCCGGCGACGGCGATGCCGGCGGCCGCCGCCTCGACGTCGGCGTCGTCGAACACGATGACGGGGGCCTTCCCGCCGAGCTCGAGGTGCACTCGCTTCAGCCCGGCGGCCGCGGACGATGCCACCTCCATGCCGGCGCGCACGCTGCCCGTCACCGAGACCATCGCCGGCGTGTCGTGCTGGATGAGGAGCCTTCCGGTGTCGCGGTCGCCGCAGACGACGTTGAAGACGCCGGCCGGGAGGTGCTCCGCCATCAGCTCGGCCATCCGCAGCGTCGCCATGGGCGTGGTGTCGGAGGGCTTCAGCACCATGGCGTTCCCGGCCGCGAGGGCCGGCGCCCACTTCCAGATCGCCATCATCAGCGGGTAGTTCCACGGCGTGACGGCCGCGCACACCCCGAGCGGCTCGCGCCGGACGTAGGAGGTGTGCCGTGCCATGTACTCCCCGGCGGAGCGTCCCTCGAGCACGCGTGCCGCGCCGGCGAAGAAGCGGATCTGGTCGACCATCGGCGGGAGCTCTTCGGTCATCGACAGCCCGAACGGCTTGCCGGTGTTCTCGCACTCCAGCCGGAACAGCTCCTCGCCGCTCTGCTCGATCGCGTCCGCGATCCGGAACAGCGCCAGGCTGCGCTCCGACGGCGTGGCCTCGCGCCAGACGGGGAACGCATCGGCGGCGGCGCGCATCGCGGCGTCGACGTCGGCCTCGTTTGACACCGGGGCGAGCGCGTAGGGCTCACCGGTGCTCGGGTTGACGATCTCGATCACCTGCTCGGAGCGGGCGTCGATGAATGCGCCGCCCACGAAGTTCTGGATTCGCCTAAGCGACGATGAAGCTGCCACTGCCCCTCCCGGTGCGCTCGACCCTCACGCGACGAGCCCTCGGGCCCGTCGCTAGGCCCATCGTCGCAGAATTCAGCCTCATCGACAAGCGAATTCGTTGCAATGTACGCCCTGTACGACGGAATCACTTGACGAGAGCGGCTAGCCTGGCACACGGTAGTGAAGGAGGAGGTGGCCGTGGACGGTCTCGACGATGCCAACAGGGCGATCATCGAGGAGCTCCAGCGCGACGGGCGGCGCTCGTACAGCGCGATCGCGGAGGCGGTCGGGCTCTCGGAAGCCGCGGTCCGCCAGCGCGTGCAGCGCCTGCGAGAGAGCGGCGTCATCCAGATCGTCGCCGTCACCGACCCGAAGCAGGTCGGCTTCGCCCGCCAGGCACTGGTCGGCATCCGCGCCGACGGCGACGTCCGGCTGCTCGCCGAGAAGCTCGCCGCCGTGCCCGAGATCGACTACGTCGTCATCTGCGCCGGCGGGTTCGACCTTCTGGTCGAGCTCGTCTGCGAGGACGACGCACACCTCCTCGAGCTGTTGAACTCGACCATCCGCACCCTCCCCGGGGTGCACCAGGCAGAGACGTTCGTCTACCTCGACCTGATCAAGCAGACCTACACGTGGGGGACGCGATGAGCATCACGACCAATGCCGAGCTCCAAAAGGCGGCCCGCCGCCACCTCTGGATGCACTTCACGCGCCTCAGCGCGTACGAGAACCACGACGTCCCGATCATCGTCCGCGGCGAAGGTCCTTACGTCTACGACCAGAACGGCAAACGTTACCTGGACGGCCTCTCGGGGCTGTTCACCGTCCAGGTCGGCCACGGGCGCTCGGAGCTTGCCGAGGCCGCGGCCAAGCAGGCGAGCGAGCTCGCCTACTTCCCGCTGTGGAGCTACGCGCACCCCCGCGGCATCGAGCTCGCCGAGCGCATCTCCGACCTCGCCCCCGGCGATCTGAACCGCGTCTTCTTCACGACCGGCGGCTCCGAGGCGGTCGAGTCCGCCTGGAAGCTCGCGAGGCAGTACTTCAAGGCGATCGACCAGCCGAGCCGCTTCAAGGTGATCAGCCGGGACATCGCCTACCACGGCACGACGATGGGCGCCCTGTCGATCACCGGGGTGCCGGCGCTGAAGACGCCGTTCGAGCCGCTCGTGCCCGGCGCGGTCAAGGTGCCGAACACCAACTTCTACCGTGCACCCGAGCACGGCGACGACCCCGTCGCGTTCGGCGTGTGGGCCGCCGACGAGATCGAGCGGGCGATCTTGCGCGAGGGCGCCGACACCGTCGCCGCGGTCTTCCTGGAGCCGGTGCAGAACAGCGGTGGTTGCTTCACGCCGCCGCCCGGGTACTTCCAACGGGTCCGCGAGATCTGCGACCGCCACGGCGTGCTGCTCGTCTCGGACGAGGTGATCTGCGCCTGGGGCCGCCTCGGCGAGTACTTCGGCGCCCAGCGCTACGGCTACCTGCCCGACATGATCACCGTCGCCAAGGGGCTGACTAGCGGGTACTCGCCGCTCGGCGCGCTCATCGCCAGCGACCGGCTGATCGAGCCGTTCCTCTCCGGCGGCAAGACCTTCCTCCACGGGATCACGTTCGCTGGCCACCCGGTGTCGTGCGCGGTCGGGCTCGCCAATCTCGAGCTGTTCGAGCGGGAGGACCTCTGCGCGCACGTGCGGTCCAACGAGGAGGCCTTCCGCCAGACGCTCACGACCCTCTCGGACCTGCCGATCGTGGGCGAGGTCCGCGGGGACGGCTACTTCTACGGCATCGAGCTCGTGCGGGACAAGGCGACCAAGGAGACCTTCGACGACGACGAGTCCGAGCGCCTGCTCCGCGGCTTTCTCTCCCCGCGGCTGTTCGAGGCGGGGCTCGTGTGCCGTGCCGACGACCGTGGCGACCCCGTCATCCAGCTCGCGCCGCCCCTCGTCTGCGAGCAGCCGCAATTCGACGAGATGGCCCAGATCCTGCGGAGCGTGCTCCAGGAGGCATGGAACCTGCTCTGAGCGGAGCGGCGCCCGTGCCCGCTGAGGTACCACGGCCCGGCGCGGGCTACCGCGCCGTGTCGTTCTGGTTCGACTCGCTGCCCGAGCCGGTGGTGGCGCGCGCCCCGCTCTCTGGCGACCTCGAGGTCGACGTCGCGATCGTCGGCGGTGGCTACACGGGGCTGTGGACCGCGTACTACCTGAAGCGGGCGGACCCGTCGCTTCGCGTCGCGGTGCTCGAGCGGGAGGTCGCCGGCTTCGGCGCCTCGGGGCGCAACGGCGGCTGGTGCTCCGCGTTCTTCGCCGCCTCATGGGCGGGACTCGCCAAGTCCGACGGGCTCGGCGCCTCGACGGCGCTGCGGCTCGCGATGCAAGACACCGTCGACGAGGTCGGACGCATCGCCGCCGAGGAGGGCATCGACTGCCACTTCGCGAAGGGTGGCACGGTCGACCTGGCGCGCGACGAGGCCCAGCTCGCACGTGCCCGAGCCGAGATCGATGAGGCCCGCGCGCTCGGCATCGGCCCCGACGACCTGTCGCTGCTCGGCGCCGAGGAGGCACGAGCCCTGCTCGGCGCGACGCAGGTCCTCGGGGCGACGTACACGCCGCACTGCGCGGCGATCCACCCGGCCCGCCTCGCCCGGGGGCTCGCCGACGCCGCCGAGCGCCGCGGGGCGGCGATCTACGAGGGCACCGCGGCCCTGTCGATCGACGGGCGTCGCGTCCGGACCCCCGGCGGCACGGTGCGCGCCGAGGTCGTCGTCCGGGCGACCGAGGGCTACACCGCCCAGCTGCCGGGCGCCAGGCGCACCGTCGTGCCCGTCTACTCGCTCATGGTGGCGACGGCGCCGCTCTCGGCCGACGTGTGGGCCGAGATCGGCCTCACCCGCCGCGAGACCTTCACCGACTTCCGTCGCCTCGTCATCTACGGCCAGCGCACCGCGGACGACCGTCTCGCGTTCGGCGGTCGCGGCGCGCCCTACCACCTCGGCTCGGCGATCCGCCCGGAGTTCGACCGCGACCGGCGCGTCCACGACGGGCTCGTGGCGACCCTCGCCGAGCTCTTCCCGGCGCTCGAGGGGGTGGAGGTCACCCATCGCTGGGGCGGCCCCCTCGGCCTGGCCCGTGACTGGCACCCGTCGGTCGGCCTCGACCGCTCGAGCGGCTTCGCCTGGGCGGGGGGCTACGTCGGCGACGGGGTCGGGACGGCGAACCTGGCTGGCAGGACGCTTCGCGATCTGGTGCTCGGGCACGACAGCGAGCTGGGCGCGCTGTGCTGGGTCGGCCACCGGTCGCGCCCGTGGGAGCCCGAGCCGCTGCGCTACCTCGGCGTGAACGCCGGACTGTGGGCGATGAGCACCGCCGATCGGGTCGAGCGGCGCAGCGGCCGGCCGGCGCGGCGAGCCGAGTGGTTCGAGCGGCTGATCGGGCGCTGAGCCGCCGAGCGCCCGGTCGGGCGCTGAGCCCCTGAGCGCCCGGTCGGGCGCTCGGCCGCGACGCGCCTGGTGGCGACCGGCACCAGAGCGTCTCCCTCGCACGAGCCACGCCCCCCCCGGCCCGGGCGATTGACACCACCTGCTCCGGCCGAGCCACTACCGTTCCCACGTGCCTTCTCACGCTAAATCGAAGTCTGACCGTCGCGCCTTCCCATTGGGCCGCAAACAACTCCTGATCGCGGGGGCCGCCGTCATCGTGATCGCCGGGGTCGTCGTCGGCATCGTGGCCACCGGCGGCTCCAAACCCGCCGCTGGCCGCGGTGGTACCACCTCGTCGTCGTCCTCGACCGTGACGACCCAGGCGCTCCCCTCGGACCGGTGCCCGCTCACCGACCTCCCGGCGCCGGGCGGCACGCCTCCCTCACGCCCGCCGATCGCCGTGAAGATCGGCAACGAGCCCGGGCCCGACGCCGGCGGCCTCGGTGCGGCACGGCCCCAGAGCGGCCTCAACGAGGCCGACGTCGTCTACGACACCCCCGCCGAGGGCGGGATCATGCGCTACGTCGCGATCTTCCAGTGCAACGACGCCTCGCTGATCGGCCCCGTGCGCTCGGTCCGCTGGGTCGACTGGCACATCCTCGCCGAGTTCCGGGTGTCGATCCTCGCCCACGTCGGCGGCATCGAGCAGGACCGCGCCATCGTCGCCACCAAGAAGTACATCTTGAACGGCGACGACTTCTCGTACCCGCAGGCCTACGAGCAGATCTCCAGCCGGGTCTCGCCGGACAGCACGTACACGAGCACGAGCGCCCTCTACAAGCTCTTCCACAACGAGACGCCGCCCTCGCCGATCTTCAAGTACACAGCGAAGCCGCCGGCCGGCGCGAAGCCCGTCGCCTCCGTCGGGATCAACTTCTCCTACGGCACCGACGTCTTGTGGAAGTGGGACCCGACCACGAGTAGCTGGCTCCACTTCTACGGCTCCGGGTCCACGCCGGACATCGACACACTCGACAACAAGCAGGTCTCGACGACGAACATCGTCATCCAGGTCGTGCACTACACCTTCGGCCCGTACGCCGAGAGTCCCGGGGGCTCCGGCGACGTCCAGAGCATCACGACCGGCACCGGTACCGGCTACGTGCTCCGTGACGGCGAGATGATCCCCGTCATCTGGCACCGCCCGACGCTGCGGGACGCGACGACCTACACGACGACGAGCGGGACCCCGGTCGGCCTCGCCCCCGGGCGCACGTGGGTCGAGATGCTCCTCGACACGACGGCGAAGGTCAAGGGCGCCCTCACCTTCACGCCGTAGCCGCACCGCCCGGGCCGACACCGCAACGGTGCCGGTCCGGGCGGACGCTCAGCCGCCCCGGCCGCTCACGGCGCCGGCTCCCGTCGGGGCGGGCGCCGGCTGTGCCTGGCGCTCGCGCGTGCGGTACAGCGCGATCGCCAGGAAGGCGAGCGCCACGCCGCCCACGATGCTGCCCGGCACCCAGCCGATGAGGGCGCAGCCCGACCCGAAGATCACCGCGGCGACGACGGCACCGAGCGGGCGGTCCGGCACGTAGCGCGAGCCGAGCGCCCCGATCAGGGCGCCGGGGACGCCACCCACGACGACAGAGGTGGTGAGCGAGAGGTGGAACCCGCCACCGACGAGGTGCCCGAGCGCGGCCGCCCCGACGAGCGGGACCGCCTGGATCAGGTCCGTGCCGACGAGCTCCGCAGGGCCGAGCGCCGGATAGAGGATGCCCATCGCGACGAGCATCAACGTCCCCGAGCCGACTGAGGTGATCCCGACGATCGCGCCGCCGACGACGCCGACGACGAGCGTCGGCAACGGGCGCACCCCAACGGCGCTGCTCGGCTCGGCGGCCGCGCCGGCCGCCTGCCGGCGGCCGCGCTGCACGCGCCGGGCGATCGCGACACCGCCGCTCAGCAGGAGCGCCACCCCGATGGCCGGCGACAGCACGGTCTTGGCCGCCGAGGCGGAGATGAGCACGTGGGAGCCCCACCCGGCGAGGAACGCCGCCGGCACCGAGCCGGCGGCGAGCCAGCCGACGAGCGGCCACCGCACCGTGTGCCGCCGGAGGTGGACCGCTCCGGCCACCGGTCGCATCACCAGCGTCGCGACGAGGTCGCTCGAGACCGCGGTCTTGGCGTTCACCCCGAGGAACAGGATCAGGATCGGAGTGAGGAGCGCCCCTCCCCCGCTGCCGGTGATCCCCACGACCAGGCCGACGCCGAGCCCCGCCAGAACCGCGTCCAGGCCGAGATGCACCGGCACAGCTTAATCTTGATCTAACCGCTCAGCACTAGTGGATCGAGGAGTTCCAGCGGAGTGGTCGGCGACACCGGCGCCGGTCGGCGTTCCGCCGTGGCCCTCGCCGGCGCGGTAGCGCCCGGCGCAGTGGTCCGAGCAGAAGTAGACGGTCGTCGCGCCGTCGACGAGCCGGGCCGGAGCGTCGGACGTGCGCACCTGCATGCCGCAGACCGGATCGGTCGCGTAGCCGGTGCCGCCCCCGAGGCGGGCCTGGTTGCGGTGCAGGACGTATACCGCGACCGCGACGACGAGGAACACGATGTTCAGGTAGGTCGTGTAGTTCCAGGAGAGGTGGCTCGGCGCCACGTTCGGCGGCCGCTGTCCGGGGACGAGGCCGGCCGCGGAGAAGATCCCCCCCACGGCGAGCCCTCCGGCCACCATCACCGCGTAGAGCACGCCGACGAGCCGCAGCGTGAGGCGCCCCCCGTAGTACTTGCGGTAGATGAGCACCAGGGGCGCGGTGATGAGGTCGCCGAAGAGGAAGGCCACGACCCCGCCGAAGCTGATGCCCCCGTGCCACAGCGCCGCGGCGAGCGGCACGTTGCCGATCGAGCAGACCCAGCTGGCGAAGGCGATCACCGGCCCGACGAGCGCGTTCTCGAGGCTCGTCCAGAAGCCGCGACCCCGGATGAACAGGTCGGCCCACCACTGGACGGGCACGAGCACCGCGAGGAACCCGGCGACGACGTAGCCGATGACGAGCTCGCGCCGCAGCATGGTGACGTCGGCGACGGCGTAGCTCGCCGCGTCGGCCCAGGCACCGGGCGAGCGGAGCTTCGCCGCCGGAGGGAGCTGGTCGAGGTGCGCCTGCTCCTCCGGCGCGACGCCGGTGTGGTCGTGGTCGCGCGCGGCGCGCTCCTCGAGGCGGCGCCGGGCTCGCGCCACCGATGAGCCGCGCAGCGCCAAGCCCCCGAGTGCCACCAGCAGGACGATCATGATCGGCCCGCCGACGAACTCCGCGGCGGCGAAGCGCCACCCGAGGAGCACGAGCAGGACGATGCCGAGCTCCACGACGAGGTTGGTCGAGGCGACCATGAAGACCGTCGCCGAGACGAAGTCGGCGCCGCGCTGGAACAGTGACTTCGCCATCGCGGAGGCCGCGTAGGAGCAGCTGGAGGAGACCATGCCGTAGCCGGAGGCCCGCAGCACCGCCGCCGGCCGGTGGTCGCCGAGGGCGCGCTGCATCCGCTGCTTGGAGACGAAGGCCTGGACGGCGCCCGAGAGGGAGAAGCCGAGCACCAGCGGCCAGAACGTCTCCCAGAACATGTAGAAGGACTCGCGAAGGCTCCGGCCGATGCCGGCGAGGCCCACCGTGGCGAGGACGGACGCGCTCATGTGGGCGCGTCATCCGGACCGGCCGGCCGGGCGACGGCGGCGCGCCTCGGCCCCGACGGTGGCCGGCTGGTCGGCACCGGTCGGCTCACGAGCGGACGAGGCGGGCGATGGCCGCCGACGCCTCGGCGACCTTCGCCTCGGCCCCGTCGCCGCCGGCGCGGACCGCCTCGGTCACGCAGTGCGCGAGGTGCTCGTCGACGAGGTTGATCGCGACCGCCTGCAGCGCCCGCGTGACGGCGGCGACCTGGTCGAGCACCTCGATGCAGTAGCGGTCCTCGTCGACCATCCGCTCGATGCCGCGCACCTGGCCTTCGATGCGCCGCAGCCGCGCTGCGATCTGCTGCTTGCGATCCGAGTACCCGGGCATGGCGCCTCCCGACGGTCCGTGGCTGCCGCCATCTTATACCCCCCTCGGGTATTATCGACCCCCTACGGGGGCCGGCGCCCCGGCCCTGCGTGCGGCGACACGGGAACGGGCGAGCGGCCCGCCGCGCCCGACAGGCCCTCACTACGATCGCGACGTGACGGTGACGCCCGACACCAAGGACTGGACCTGGGTCCTCGGCCGGCCGTGCCCGGAGTGCGGATTCGACGCGTCGAGCTTCTCCTGCCTCGACGTCGCGGCGGCGCTGCGGGAGAACGCCGGCGCCTGGCGGCCACTGCTGGAGCTGCCCGATGCCCGCCGGCGTCCGGCACCGAGCGTCTGGTCGGCGCTCGAGTACGCCTGCCACGTGCGCGACGTGTTCCGCATCTTCGACGGCCGGCTGGCGCGCATCCTCGCCGAGGACGACCCGCTCTTCGAGAGCTGGGACCAGGACCGGACCGCCGTCGAGGACCGCTACGGGGAGCAGGACCCCGCGACGGTGGCCGGGGAGCTCGAGGCGGCGGGCGGGGCGCTCGCCGGGCGCTTCGACGAGGTCGCGCCGGAGGAATGGTCGCGACCCGGCCGGCGGAGCGACGGCGCGAGCTTCACCGTCGACTCGTTCTCCCGCTACCTGCTGCACGATCCGGTGCATCACGTCCACGACGTGACGCTCGGCCTCGAGGCGATCCGGGGGCGCCGGTAAGGCTCGGGACCCTCCCCGCAGCACGGAAGCGGCGCTGCGCGCCGGCCGCGCAGGCGGTCCCGGGCCGGGAGGGAGCCGTCCTCTCCCGGCCCGCCGAGTTGGGCGCATGGCGGCGGTTCCCGGTCTTCATGAAGCTGCTCATCGGCACCGCCACGAACGGGGTGCGCCTCGTCGGCGATCCTTCCGGGCTGGCTGGTGTGCTGGTCGACGCGGAGGCCTCCGACGCGTTCGGCGCCGGCGGGGTGCTCGCCCAGACGCCGGCCGCGGGCCCGCTCGCGATGGCGCAGTGCGTCTTCGCGTACGGCGAGCTGATCGCCGCCCACGAGAACCTCCGGGTCCGCGAGGGTGCCGCGGGGAGCGCCAGCCACAAGCGCAGCGTCGACCTGCCGGCGGTCCGCGAGCACCTCGAGGCGCTCGGCCGGCACCTCGGTTGGCACGGCGCCCTGTCGGCCGACGCGTTGGGGGTCCCGGCAGTCGGCGTACTACCGGCAGCGGTGCGGGATCGGCGGCCTTCTACAGCGTTCCCCGTCGCTGCAACAGGACGAAGCTGAGCCAGCCGGCGGGGATCGGAAGCCAGAACGTGGCGGCGCGGAAGAGCAGCACCGCCGGGACCGCCTCGTGCGCGGGGATGCCGACGGCGGTGAGCCCCGCCGACAAGGCCGCCTCCACCGCGCCGAGGCCACCGGGTGTCGGTGCCACCGATCCGACGGTGTTCGCCACGAGGTAGACGGCGACGGTGGCGAGGATCGGTGGGTGCGCCCCGATGGACTGGAGCGTCGCAAGCAGTGCCACCACGTAGCCGACGGTGAGCAGCAGGTTGCCCGCAATGCCGAGTAGCAGGCGGACCGGCTGGGAGATCGCTGCGAGCAGGCGGGGGACGGCATCGCGCACGTGCGGCCAGACGTGCACCGCCATCGCCCGTCGCGTTAGGGGGACAGCCAGCAGCGCCGCGACCACGACCACGATGCACCCGATCCCGATGAGCAGGTCGGCGCTCGGCGCGACCTTGAAGCGGCTCACTCCCGATCCGGTGAGCAGTCCGACCACGAGGAGCAGGGCGACCGTCGTCACGACGTTCACGATCTGCGAGACGGCCACCGCGGCGGCGACCGCACCCTCGGACACGCCCTGGCGGCGGAGGTACCGCCCGTTCACCGCCACGTGGCCCACGGTCGGCGGCATGGCGATCCCGACGAACGCGCTGGAGAGCTGCACGAAGAAGCCGCGCACGATCGAGAGGCGCTTCGGCACGAATGCCGCCAGGTTGAGCGCCGCGCCGAGGTAGGTGATCGCCGAGCCGAGGACCGCGACGAGGAACCACCACGGGTCCATGCGGCTGAGCGCCCCGACAAGATTCACCTTCGAGAGCTGGCCGACGAGCACGTAGGCCGCCAAGGTGACCGCGACCGCTGTCAGGACCGTGCGCCACCGGAAGCGCTCCAGCCGCATCGGCGGGGCGCTGCCGTCGGGACCGACCAGCTCGCGGCGCACCTCACCGAGGCAGCCCCTGGCGGCCCGCATCGCCGACCAGCCCCACGTGGCGAGGGCCACCGGCTGCAGGATCGCGGCCACGGCCTCCTCGTCGTCGGGCTGATAGCCCTCCCGGAACGCCTTCACGGCTTCCGAGGCCCCCGCCAACCGGCCCATGGTGGTCAGCAGCTGGGCAACGTCGAGACGACGCACCACCTCCCCGGAACCGGCCAGGGCCCGCTCCAGGGAGGCGAAACCCGCCGAGTCCGGTCCGACCAGCAGGTTCTCCGCGCGTAGGTCGCGGTGGGCCACCCCCGCCCGGTGGAGCAGCTTCAGCGAGCGGAACAAGGCGACCCGTGCCTCCGGCGCGGCGTGCTCGTCGAGCGGGCAGCCGTCCGGGCAGGACATCGCCAGCACCAGCGTCTCCGGCGGCAGTTCTGCCAGCAGCAGGACCTGCGGTGCCACGACGCCGGCGGCCGCCGCGCCGTAGCTCGAGAGCGCCTGGCGCTCGAGCTGGGAGCGCAAGCTGAGCGCCTCGGCGCCGGTCGCGGCGCCGCTCACCCTGACCGAGTACCAGAGCCGGCGGACCACCCCCGACCCGCGACTGTCCCGGTTGGCGAGCGACACCACCGTCTTCGTGCCGTTCGCCAAGGCGCCGGCGAGGCGCCGGCCGTCGCCGCTCTCTGCGAGCTCCCCGATCTCCACGCCCGACGCCTTGAGCCATGCCGCGATCCTCGCGACGGTCGGGCGGACCGAGGCCACGCCGAGCGCCCAGCGCACGGCGAGGCCGATGGCCCAGCCACCGAGGATCACCCCGATCACCGCGAAGGTCGTCAGGTCGTTGAGGGCCAGCTCGGTCAGCAGCAGCGCCCCGGCGGCCAGCAGGCAACGGCGTGTCCACCTCGGCCGCCGCAACAGGTCCGAGCCCGTGAGGAAGGCGAGGAAGCCGACGGTCACCACCAGCACCGTGGCGTTGGTCCCTTTCAGCATGGCGATGGCCACGCCGCCACGGCGCGCCTGCCACGCCGCGACGCAACCGACTCCGCTGCCCGATGCGAGCGCGAACGACACCACGGCGTTCAGCGCGTCGCGTGGCGCGTAACGCAGGAGGAACACCACGGAGACGACGACGAGCAGCGAGCAGCCCAGGTCGACCACCGCGGCAAGGAAGAAGGCGAGCACCCGAGGCACGTGGTGATGAAGCCAGGTCGCCACGTCGACGGTCAGCTCGCGGGTCCCGGTCGGCAGCCCGTGCGCGAAGCCGAGCAGGACACCCAAGGCGCCGAGGGCGACGAGCGCCGTGAGCAGGTCGGCCGGACGCCGCACCCGGTCCCGGGGAGCCTGCCCTGCTTGGCCTTCCGGCTGCTGCACCACGCGCCCGTCCTCTGCTGCCGTCGACCGGTGGGCCCGGCGAGGGCTGGCTCCCTGTACCCCTGCCCGCCACCGACCGGGGCACCTGTGCCCACCTGGCCGACCATTCCGGGCCGCCGGGGGCGCACGCACCCGACCGCGTGCGCGGCGGCGCGGACACGATTACCCCGTAATCCCAGTTGAACCCTATGCGACCCCCGTCGCGGGTCTGTTCAGGCCGAGAGATCGATCCTGATGATCACGGCCGCGGGCGCCACCTTCGCCTCGCCCGGACGGGTGACGGGCCGTTGTCGATCGTCCTCGACGAGCCGACCGCCTGCCTCGATGCCCTCACGTACGCCTCGCTGCTCAGCCGGTACCGAGACGCCACGAGCCGGGCGCTCGCGACGGAACGATCACGGCGGCCGTCCCGCACCGCTTCCCCACCTGCAGGCGGCGGAGCTGATCGTGGCCTGTGATGGCCGACGGATCGCGGCAGGCGGCGACCACTACCAGCGAACAGCTACAGACGGCCAGCACGCCCGCGGTACGGTCGCCGAACAGCCGCGTGTCGCTCCGATCCGGACATCGCGACGTGCCTGCGGAGCCCTTCCTCGTCGGGGGCCAATCGCTTGTGGCAAGCTCGATCCATGCAGGTACTCGGGCTCCACCACGTGTCGATCAACGTCTCCGACGTCACGGCAGCACGCGCGTTCTACTGCGACGTCCTCGGCCTCGAGGAGCGGAAGGACCGGCCGGACTTCAGCTTCGACGGCGCCTGGTTGGACGCCGGGGGCCAACAGATCCACTTGATCGATGCGGAGGTTCCTGCCGACCTCGGCCAGCACCTGGCACTGTGGGTCGAGGACCTCGACGCCGTCGTGGACGAGCTGCGCCGACGCGGGGTCCAGGTCACCGACCCGCGCCCGGTCGCGACCAACCGCCAGGCGTTCCTCTCTGACGCGTCCGGCAACGTGGTGGAGCTGCAGGAGCTCGGTCAGCGCTGAAGCCGACATCGAGCGCCAAGTGGCGCTGCCATACTCGCCCGATGCGAAGGACTCGGGTGATGGCAGCGGCAGGACTGCTCGCGATCGTGGTGAGCACGGCGGTCGCGGGGGCGACGGCTGCGCAGCAGCCACCCGGGGTGAGGGCCGGGTCCGCTGCGACCCGGCCCCCGGTCATCCACGAGCCATTCACCCTGCTCCCCTGCGACAAGAGCACGACGATCGGCATGGAGGGTTGCTACGAGCACCAGATCGTCGCCGCGGACCATCGCATCGACCGCGAGACTGCGGTGATCTTCGGGCTGCTCGGTACCGAGAGCGCTCGACGACAGCTCGCGGGGGCCGAGTCGGCGTGGCTCGCGTACCGGGCGGCGGACTGCACGAACCAGTCGGACGCCTACGAGGGCGGTTCCGAGGCACCGGTGGCCTACGCCGCCTGCCTTGTCCGGGCCGATCGGGCACGGACCGCCGACCTCAAGACGTTCTACGGCGCCCTCGCACAGGGGCGCTCCGACGTGCCGGCATTCCCGTAGCGCATACCAAGCCGGCCCGTAGCGCATACCAAGCCGGATCGTCGGCCGGCAGCGGCGTCGCCGGCCGCCGCTACCGCGACGCGGAGGCGCCATCCGCCGGATGAGCTTGAGCGTCACTGCACGATTCCGGTGGACGAACCGTCGGCGGCCACCCGGATTTCACGGCAAGCGACGACCGAGGCTCGGCGATCGACCTGCTCATGCAACCGGACGGTGCCGGGCGCGACTCGGGATGGAGCGAAACGCGCCAGCTCGTCTGCCGGTGGCTCCCCACCACCCGGATCGAGCCCGATCCGGCGTCGGTGTGCGGGGCGCCGCGAGCATCTTCGCTCGCCGTCGGGAACCGATGGTGCGCGCGTGGATCGAGAACCAGAGAGGCCGCCGGGTAGGGTCGGCTTCGATGCGCGTCGCCCTCTTCGTTACCTGCGTCAATGACGCGATCTATCCCGACACGGGCCGCGCCGTGGTGACCGTGCTCGAGCGGCTCGGCCACGACGTCGTGTTCCCCGAGGCGCAGACCTGCTGCGGGCAGATGCACCTCAATGCGGGCTATCAGCGAGAGGCCGTCGCGCTGGCGAGGCGCTTCGTCGAGATCTTCTCGCCGTTCGAGGCGATCGTCGTTCCCTCGGCGTCGTGTGCCGGGACCGTCGTCGAGGCCTACGCGCGCCTCGGGGAGGACGCCGGAGATCGATCGCTCGCGGACGCTGCACGTGAGCTCGCCCCGCGGGTCCACGAGCTGACGGAGCTGCTCGTCGACGTGCTCGGCGTGACCGATGTGGGCGCCGCGTTCCCCCACCGGGTCACCTACCACCCGACCTGCCACTCGCTGCGCGTTCTGCGCCTCGGCGAGCGGCCGCTCCGCCTCCTGCGCGCCGTGCGCGGCCTGGAGCTCGTCGAGCTGCCCGACGCCGAGTCGTGCTGCGGCTTCGGGGGCACGTTCGCCATCAAGAACGCCGACACGTCGATCGCGATGCTCGCCGACAAGCTCGCCTCGGTGCACGAGACCGGCGCAGAAGTGCTGTGCGCCGCCGACAACTCCTGTCTCGCCCACCTCGGCGGCGGCTCGTCACGGCTCGGCTCGGGGCTTCGCGTCATGCACCTCGCGGAGATCCTCGCCTCGCCGGCCGACACGCCACACGCCCCGGGAGCCGGACGATGAGTGGGGGCTTCAAGGACTCGCCACCGTTCCCCGAGGCCGCCCGTGCCTTCATCGCGGACAGCCAGCTGCGGACGAACCTGCGACGAGCCACGACGACGATCCGCGCCAAGCGGAACCGTCTCGTCGCCGAGCTGCCCGACTTCGGGCAGCTCCGCGAGGCAGCCGCCGCGATCAAAGACGACGCGCTCGGTCGCCTCGACGAGCTCCTCGAGGAGCTGGAGACGAACGTCACGGCGGCCGGCGGCCACGTCCACTTCGCCCGCGACGCGTCCGAAGCCAACCGCATCGTCGTCGACCTCGTCGAGCACAGCGGAGCCCGCGAGGTCCTGAAGGTGAAGTCGATGACGACCGCCGAGATCGGCCTCAACGAGGCGCTCGCCGCGGCCGGCGTGGACGCGATCGAGACGGACCTCGCCGAGCTGATCGTCCAACTCGGCGACGACCTCCCGAGCCACATCGTCGTCCCCGCGATCCACCGCAACCGCGCTGAGATCCGCGAGATCTTCCTCGAGCACATGGCGGACCGTGGCCTCGCCGCCCCTGTCGGGCTCACCGATGCGCCCGCTGACCTCGCCGCCGCGGCGCGGGCGCACCTGCGCGAACGGTTCCTCCGTGCGAAGGTCGCGATCTCCGGCGCCAACTTCGCCGTCGCCGGCTCGGGGTCGCTCGTCGTCATCGAGTCCGAGGGCAACGGCCGCATGTGCGTCAGCCTGCCCGACACGCTCATCTCGGTCGTCGGGATCGACAAAGTCATCCCGAGCTTCTCGGACCTCGAGGTCTTCGTCCAGCTGCTGGCCCGCTCGGCGACGGGCGAGCGCATGAACCCGTACACGTCGATCTGGACCGGGGTCACCCCCGGTGACGGGCCGAGCGACGTCCACCTGGTGCTGCTCGACAACGGCCGCAGCAAGGCCCTCGCCGACCGGGTCGGGCGCCAGGCGCTGCGCTGCATCCGCTGCGCCGCCTGCCTCAACGTCTGCCCCGTCTACGAGCGCGTCGGCGGCCACGCCTACGGCTCGGTCTATCCGGGTCCGATCGGTGCGGTCCTCACCCCCCAGCTCGACGGCGTCGCGACGGACCGGGTGACCGCCTCGCTCCCGTTCGCCTCGACGCTGTGCGGCGCCTGCTACGAGGTCTGCCCGGTCCGCATCGACATCCCCCGCCTCCTCGTCCACCTGCGGGCCCGCTCGGTCGAGCACCGCCAGGAACGGGGCCCGAGCGTCGAGGCCCTGACGATGGCCGTCGCGGGTGTCGTGCTCTCCTCCGCCCGCCGGCTGGCCTTCACCGAACGCGTGGGTGGCCGGGTGGCACGCGCGGTCTTCCGAAAGGGCCGGATCGTCTGGTTGCCGGGGCCGCTCGGTCGGTGGACGGCGGTCCGCGACGCGCCCCTACCGGCGCGCCGACCCTTCCGCGACTGGTGGCGCGCCGAGCACCCGATGGACGTCACTCCTGGGCCGGCGCCCGGCACGGGGTCCCGGCCATACCTCGGCCCGGCCCACGTGCTTCGCGCCCTCCTCCCGGGCTCGCTCCGATCCGGAACGTTCTCCGGCGGCGGGAGCGCAACCCCTCGGGCGCGCCATCGCCGCGAGGCAGAGCCGCCAGGTTCCGGGCGCGACGCCGTGCTCGATGCGGTTCGTCGGGCGCTCGACACCGCCCCGCCCGAGCGCGCGCCGGTCCCACGCGCCTATCGGGGACCTGGGGCGTCGGGCATCGCCGACCCCTTGGCGCTGCTCACCGAGCGCCTGTCCGACTACCGCGCCGAGGTGACGCGCGTCGGGGCCGGCCACGTCGCCGACGCGATCGCCGATCGGCTCGTACGGCGGGAGGGCAGGCGCGTCGTCATCCCGGCCGACCTCCCGGAGGCGTGGATCCCCGGCAGGGAGGGCCTCACGGTGCTGGTGGACACCGTCTCCTTCGGCGCCCTGGAGCTCGACGGCTTCGACGCGTCGGTGACCGGCTGCACGGTCGCCATCGCGGACACCGGCACGATCGTGCTCGACGGTGGCCCTGGCCAGGGCCGGCGCGCGCTCTCCCTCCTTCCGGACCATCTCGTCGTGGTCGTGCTCGCGGAACAGGTCGTCGCCGGCGTACCCGACGGGATCGCCCGGATCGCACCGCAAACGGCACAGACCTGGATCTCCGGGCCCTCGGCGACGAGCGATATCGAGCTCAACCGAGTCGAGGGGGTGCACGGACCTCGCCGGCTCGACGTGATCCTCGTCGAGCGCGACTGACCGACGCCGCACGCGACACGTGACGGGCGCCGGTGGTTCGAGCGCCGGCTGCGGGAGCGGCCCGGGACTACTTCTCCCGGATCCAGCGCTCGCGCCCGAACATCCGCCCGAGCCGTGCGCTGAGCGACGGGCCGACGTCTTGCAGTGCATCGACCCGGTAGACCGGGGTGCCCTCTGGGGCGGGCAGGTCCGCAGCCTGAGCGTCGGTGAGCACGGTCCGGACCTCGGTGGTCGTGATCTCGGTGATCTGATCGCGATCGACGAAACGCAAGCCGTGCTGCGTGGCGACGACGATGCCGTCGAACAGGTCGAGCTCAGGGACCTGCAGGACGTGCTCGACCGTGCCGAACGTCCGGCCCGTGGAGCTCTGCACGGGAGTTCCCACGGTGAGAGCTTCATACGAGATTGGCTGGCCGCCGGGCATGACTCCTCCGTCTCGGATCGCGTCTGTGTGAGCGTAGCCATCCGCGACTCTCGCGATTGGCTGCGCCGGCGCGCGACCGTCTCTTCGACGCAGCCTGTGGCTGCTACGCGGCGCGGACCCGTGCGTGCTTGGAGGCCGGGTGCCGTACCATGGG
>Ga0209415_10002883_pt1 | contig 32139 bp, 31 predicted proteins | sample PeaSoiSIISIP2007_FD_187696 | JGI IMG/M metagenome (GOLD analysis project Ga0209415, IMG submission 187696) | Peat soil microbial communities from Weissenstadt, Germany - SII-SIP-2007 (SPAdes) (version 2) | ecosystem: Environmental > Terrestrial > Soil > Wetlands > Peat | place: Germany... | reverse complement strand
CGGAACTTGTCGTAGTAGGGGTTCTCGTAGCCGACCCCGTCGTGGGCGTAGACCTCCATCCGGAGGTAGAAATCGACGTCGTTCGAGATAATATCCCAGAAGTAGCCGTGCGTTCGGCACGTCTTCTCCATGATGACCCGGCCTTCCTTCTCGCGAACGATCGCGGGGATGACCTTGATGCATTCAGGGCAGACCGACGCAGTCTTGCGCGGTAGGCCACGGGGTGCCTGGAACTCCTTCATCACGCGTGCCGGCATTCTCGTTTCCTCTTCTTGGGTCCCGCCTGGACGGCTCGGACCTCAATGGCACACCAAACCCATCCTACATAACCGATGTGTCGTCTTGGGAGCGACAAAAGTGACTCCCCGTGAGGAGGAGTCACACGGTCCCCTTCGCTACAAACGCGAGCTATACAACGTCCCGGAGCCGAAGTCCCGGTGTCGGGGTGCGATGTCTTATGGCTCTTCATGCCTCGGGGCGTGTCACCCCCATGGCCAGCAAGAAGGGCTCTCGAGCGGGCAAGTCGGTCCGGCGGTCTCCCCCCCGACGGAAGGCGCCCGCGCGAGTCCGGTTCGTCGGGCGAGAATCCAGCCCCGTTCTCGACCGTTATCCTCCGAAGGACCCCTCCACCGCGCCCCGAGGCCCCCCTCCCGTCGCCCTGAGCACTCCGCCCTCCACCGCTCCCTCCTCCGGCGGCGTCCTGCCCGTCGCCAGCTCCTCCGCTGCCCCGGGGCAGCCGCTGATCACGCTCGACCGACCCTTCGATGTCGATGACTTCTCCACGCTGCTGGGGGGGACCTCGATCCGGATCACGGTCCCGCGGGATGCGCTCCCGGAGGTTCTGCGGCGCGTCACCGAGTTCATGGGGTTCGGGATCTACGTCTACTCCATTTCCGTCCGGCCCGCGGCCACCGAACTCCTCAAGGGGTTCGTGGTCGAGCTCCAGCGGGTCGACTTCTCCGTGGAGAAGGGGGCCTGGGTACCCTTCGTGGAGAAGGGCATGACCGATTCTCCGTTCGGTCCCTCGGGCGACCGGACCTGAACCCCTACACCTTGGGCGCGAGGGCCTTGGCGGTGAGCAATGTCGCGATCGCGAACATTGCCGCGGCCCAGCCGACGAGCCCGAGCAGATAGACCCAGGCCGGGTCGGGGTAGTAGGCCCCTCCGAACAGGTTGATCCGGAGCACCTCCACCGCGAGCGTGATCGGGTTGTAGGAGGCGATGCCCTGCAGCCAGGACGGCATGGCTCCCCAGGGGTAGAGGGCGGCCGAAGTGAGGAGGACGGGGAGGTTGATCGCGTTCACGAGTGCGAAGTAGGTCTGAGGCTGGTCGATCGAGAACCCGAGCGCGAGGAACAGCGACGCGAACATCAGCGAGAGGATCAGGATCGCCGCCACGATCTCCAGGACTCCGACCACCGTGACCGACCCCGAGACGTGCAGTCCGGCCAGTCCAGCGTACCCGAGCAGGATCGCGAGGCCCAGGACGAGAAAGGCGAGTCCGACCGGTTGGATCGATCCGGCGACGAGTCGGGCTCCGAAGATGTCGGTCGCGCTGGCGGGGGACGCGGCGGTCCGCTTCAACGACCCGAACAGCTTGTCGAAGATGACGTTCGCCCCGACGAACAGGGTGGCGGTCACGCTGACGAATCCCACCATTCCGGCTGCGAAGTAGGAGAAGTAGTCGGGCGCGCCGAGCAGGTACTGGGCCAGGAACTGGCTCTTTTGCGCGGGGGTCAGTCCGGGAGTGTTGAGGAAGCTCGTGAAGTTGAACCCCTGCCCGAACAGAACGAGGTAGAGGATCGGGAGCATCAAGGACGTCACGATCGCCGCGGGATTGCGGGAGATCTTCAGGAGCTCGCGCTTGGTGAGGGCGCTCCAGCGCCGAACGTTCATCGCCGCCCCCGTCGCGCATCCTGGAAACGGCTCATGAACACCGCACGGTCGGTGGCGGTCGGTCCCTCGTCCTCCCGGAACTCACGTCCCGTGAACTCGAGGAACACCTCGTCCAGGCTCGGTCGTCGCAGCGATACCCCCGCGAGCGAGAGGCCGAGGTTCGTCGCGGCACCGACCACCTTCGGGATCAGCGCCTCCCCGCTCGGGCATTTCACTCGGAATGTGCCGTCCTGGGACGCGACCCCCGTGACGCCCGGGAGCGCCCGAAGGGCGGGTTCGAGCGCCGACGCGTCGCCGAGCGGACGAACGGTCACGACATCTCCGCCCACGCGGTCCTTGAGCTCCGACGGGGTTCCCGTCGCAACGATCTTTCCGTGGTCGATGATGGCGATCCGGTCGCACATTCCGTCCGCTTCGTCGAGGTAGTGGGTCGTGAGGAAGACGGTCAACCCCGTATCCTTGCGGAGTTCGCCGATGATCTTCCAGAACCCGGCCCTCCCCTGGGGGTCGAGCCCGAGGGTCGGCTCGTCGAGGAAGAGCACCCGAGGCGAGTGGATGATCCCGACGGCGAGCTCGAGACGCCGGCGCATGCCGCCCGAGTAGGTCTTGACCAGGCGGTCGGCGGAATCCGCGAGTGCGAGGCGAGCGAGCAGTTCGTTCACCCGTTTCGGAGTGTCCCGCAGAGGAACTCCGAACAGGGCCGCCGCCAGGACGAGGTTCTCCCGACCCGTGAGGTCCTGGTCGGCCGTCGATTCCTGGAAGACGAGCCCGATCCGCTGCTTCAACTCGTGCGGGTGGCGGGAGACATCCAATCCGTCGACGGTGGCCTTTCCGGCGGTCAATCCGAGCACCGCCGTCAGCATCGACAACGTAGTGGTCTTGCCGGCACCGTTCGGGCCGAGGAACCCATAGACCTCCCCCTGCCGGACGGAGAAGGAGATCGTGTCGACCGCCTTCACGGTGCCATTGAACGTCTTCGAGAGCCCCTCCGCTACGATCGCGTCCGGCATGATGGGACCTACCCAGCCCCCAATGCGAGTTGCTCATCTGCGTTGCTGGTCCCGGACGGCCGTCTTGGCCCGGACCGCATCGCCGCCGCCGAGGTCCCCGGGAGGATCTTCTCGAACATCGAAATATCGATATCGGAATTACGATACCCGTAGATAAGCTCCGTGCCCGCAGGCGGCTCCGTCCAAGGAAGTCCCCGGCCGACCCGCTGGGACGCACGCGGGTCCGACTCGGCGCGCCGGGCACGCACCAGACGCCGGGAGAACGTAATCTACCGAGCGGCCTTCGACCGGTCGAGGCGAACGAAGTTGACGTTGGGTTCGGACGAGGCGCGCTGGGAAGTCGAGCTACGGAACCTACGGGAAGAACTCGGCCAGATGAGAACCGAGCAGCGTGAACTCGCCCAGGCGGTCCAACAGCTCGCCCAAACGTTCCGTACGCTCGCCGCTCACCTCGGCATCGCTGCGGAGCCGTACGTCCGCAAGGGGGGCGACCCCTCCTCCGACCGCGACCTGCCCGGATTCGCGTAGGGCGCCACCGATGGACATCCTCTACACCGTCCGGGCGAACGCCCCGTCCGACCACCGCGCGCGGTTCTCGGTCGACCTCGAGCACGTCGCATCGCCGGCCGTCGACCTCGTGCTCCCATCGTGGGTGCCGGGCTCTTACGTGATCATGAACTACGTCCGCGGGTTTCGGGACCTCGCGGCCCGACGGGAACCGGAGGGTGCTCCCCTCCGCACCGAGCGGATCGACAAGGCTCGCTGGCGGATCCACACCGACGGCGCGGCGAGCGTGCACGTCGATTACACGGTCTACGGGCACCAATTGGTGACCGAAGGATTCGACCTCACCGAGGAGCATTTGTTCGTCAATGCCGCGCTCTGCCTACCGTACGTGGACGGGCACCTCCTGGAACCCGCCGACGTGGCCCTCGAGTTCCCCGCGGATTGGAAGGTGATCACCGAGCTCGAAGAGGTCGCCCACGCCCCTCCCCGCTATCGAGCTCGGAACTACGACGAACTCGTGGATTCCCCGATCGATATCGGACGGCCGGTCGTGCTGACGATCCATCCGGGGGGAATCCCGCACCGTATCTCGCTCTGTGGAGAGGGCGGGAACTACGACGCCCGCGCCCTGGAGCGGGATATCGCCAAGGTCGTCGAAGCATCGGTCGCCCTCGTCGGGGAGTCCCCTCTCTCCCGGTACACCTTCTTCTACCACCTTACCGACGTCCCCGACGGCGGGCTCGAACACGCTACGTCGACCTCGTGCGTGGTCACCCGCACCACCTTCCAGCCGGCGGAGTCGTATCGATACTTCCTCGGCCTGACGGCCCACGAGTACCTGCACCTCTACAATGTGAAGCGGATCCGGCCGAAGGTGCTCGGCCCCTTCGATTACACCCGGGAGAATTACACCCGCCAGCTCTGGTGGATGGAGGGGACGACCGATTACTTCACGTATCTCGTCCTGCGGCGAAGCGGGCTCCTCACGGTCGAGCAGTTCCTTAAGCAGCGCGCTAAGCTGGTCAAGACCTACCTCGAGACGCCCGGCCGCAACCGGATCTCGCTCGAGGAGTCCTCGCTCGTGAGCTGGGTCGACCGCTATCAGCCGTTCGAAGAGACCCCGAACCAGTCGGTCTCCTACTATCTCAAGGGCGACCTCGTGTCGATGTGCCTCGACCTCGAGATCCGCCACCGGACGGAGGCGCGCGCCTCCCTCGAGACCGTGCTGCGGCTACTCTGGAAGGAGTACGGGAAACCGGGACGAGGTCTCGACGAGGACGAGCTCCTGCCGGTGGTGAACCGAGCGACCGGCATCGACCTCACCTCGTTCTTCGAGCGGTACGTTCGGGGCACGGAGGAGATCGACCTCGCCGCGCATGCTCTGCATGCGGGCCTCGTGCTCGCCCCGAAGGCGAAGCGCCCCGACGAAGCCGACGACCCCGAGCCCGGAGACCTCGGTGTCGCGGTAGAAGATTCCGGTGGCCTCGCCCGGGTCCGCCATTCGTATGCCGGTCGTCCGGCCCAGGCAGCCGGTCTCACCCCCGGGGACGAGGTCATCGCGATCAACGGCGGGAAGGTCACGTTCTCCGGCTTCGAGAAGGCTCTCGAGCGGCTCCCACCGGGGACCCCGGTGGAGCTGACCGTGTTCCGCCGCGGCTTCCTCCACCAGGTCTCGATGACCACGGGACCCCCCCCGGCCCGAAAGTATGCGTTCACCCCGATGGACTCCCCCTCAGAACTCGCCCGGAAGGTCTACGAGAGCTGGGTCGGAGCGCCGTGGACCCCGGCTCGTCCCGACCCGTAGAGCGGCGTCTCAGCGCGTCGAGGGGTCCACGGGTACGGCCTTTCGGCCGTAGCGCCACTCTTCCTCCATCGGGTAGAGGCGGCGCAGGAGAGTGTTGACCGTGTCCCCCACTTTCACTCGGCCCGGGACCGTATCGGTCACCTGGAGGGTCACCCGGATGCCGTTCGGGAACTCGACCAGCGCCACATCGTACGGGCCGGCGGCCTCCACCTGCCCGTCGAACTCGGTAGGCTGTCCGCCCTTGCCGATGGTGGTCGTCGCAATGACGTGGAGACCGTCCCGCGGCAGGGTGGCGGAGGTGAGGGCATCCCGCCTCCCGCACCGGCGGCAGACCCCGCGGGCGGGGAATGTAGTGAAATGGCATGCATCGCACTCTTGGGCGCCGAATCGCCAGCGGCTGGGGAGATTCTCGATGTACCGCGGACGGGGAACGTAGGCTCCTTCGGAGCGGCCCGAGAGGTCCCGGTTCGCGGCCCGGCGGGTGGCCTCCGCATCGATCGGCCGACCCTTCCCCGGACTCGCGTCCCAGTCACCGATGAACGTCGCATCGGGGGTCGCCTCCGCGTCCGACCCCTTCGCTCGAAGCGCCGAGGAGACCGCCGAGCGGTCGGAGGTCCCTTTGGAGAGGGAGAAGGGCCGCGACTTGTTCGATGCGGCTAGCATGAACGCGACGGCGGCCGCCCCCGGGGCCGGTGGCTTGGCGGGGTCGGCGTCGGAGGAGCGTTCCGGGAGCTCGGCCGTCACCACGACCGCATGTCCTCCCTCCCCCTCCTCCAGTGAACGAAGCGCCCGCGCGAGCTCGCTCGCGGTCGGGCGGTGGCGGATCACGGCCACTTCGCGCCCCAGTACGCCGGCGAACCCCCAATCGACCATGGGAGGGAATTCCCCCAGGGCGTGGACGACCACGGGCTCGACCGCGTCCGCGGGGTTCGACCACGCGCGTTCGAGCGCCGTCGCGGCGAGCGTGAACTCGTCCTCGTCGGCGGCGGCGACCCGGCTCCCGCCCGACGAGCCGACGGGAAGGTAGGCGGCAACCCGAACTACGTTGCGCATCTCATTCACCCCACCGAGAACAGAGAGACCGTCGCCGTGGCGCCGGCGCCCCCCACGTTGTGGGCGAGGGCGTGACTCGCGTGGGCGACCTGACGGGACTGCGCCGCTCCCCGGAGCTGGAGGTAGATCTCGTATGCCTGGCTCACCCCAGTGGCCCCGATCGGGTGGCCCTTCGCCTTGAGCCCCCCGTCCGGGTTCACGGGGATCCGCCCGTCGCGACGGGTCTCCCCCGAGAGCGTCAGCGCAGCCGCTTCGCCAGGACGAGCGAATCCGAGGTCCTCGAGCGCGAGGAGTTCGGCGATCGTGAAGCAGTCGTGCACCTCGAGGAACGACACGTCCGACCGGTGCCACCCGGCGGACCGAAACGCTTCATGGGCCGCCCGCTGCGTCGCCCGGAAGCGGGTCAGCATCGCGCGCTCTTGGACCGCAAGGTAGTCCGTGCCGGCTCCGACGCCGTCGATGTAGACCGGGGAATCGGTGAACTTTCGCGCGACCTCGGGCGAGGCGAGCAGGACGGCGGCCGCCCCGTCGCTCACCGGACAGCAGTCGTAGAGGCCGAGCGGGTCGGCGACCCGGGGGGCGCTCAGGACCTCCGAGCGGGATACTCGCTTTTGGAAGTGCGCGTTCGGATTGAGCGCTCCGTTCTCGTGGTTCTTCGACGCGACCTCGGCGAGCGCCTCGGAGGCGTCTCCGTGTTCGGCGAAGTACCGGGAGGCGATGAGACCGTACACCCCGGCGAACGTGAGGCCGGCGAGTCGCTCCCACTCGGTATCGCCCGAGACGCCGAGCCAGTAGCGCCGGCGAGCGTTCGAGACGTCGGTCATCTTCTCGACGCCCACGACGAGTACGAGAGGGGTCGCGCCCGAGGCGATGGCCCCCACCGCGGAACGCAAGGCGAACCCTCCGGAAGCGCACGCGTTCTCGACCCGGGTCACCGGCACGCCCACCACACCGGCTTCCTCCGCGAGCACCGCCGCCGAGTTCCCGATCTGCGCGCCACCGAACCCGAGCGTCGAAAGGAAGGCCTCCCGGACGTCTTTGCGGTCCGCGCCCTTGTCCACGCTTCGAAACGCGGACTCCACCGCGGCCCGGACCAGCGTGCGTGGCCCGTCTTCGAGTGCCCCGAAACGGGTGTGCCCTGCCCCTACGATCGCTGCCCGGTGCACCAATGCTTCCGCTCCGCGAACCGTCTTATCGACCGATTCGTTGAAGCCTCTTAACACCGGGGACCCACCGTGACCGAAGAGCCTCCGTTCGTCGTAGGAGTTTCCGGCGCCAGTGGCGCCCCGATCGCCCTGCGCGTCCTTCGTGCGTTGCACGACGAACGACGGCCCGTCGCGTTGGTCGTATCGGATGGGGCGCGAGCCGTCCTACGGGAGGAATGTGACCTCGACGAGGACGCCCTGCGGCCGTGGGTGACGCACGCCTACTCCGACCGGGACCTGGCCGCTCCGATCGCGAGCGGGTCGTACCCGACGGCCGGGATGGTCGTCGTCCCCTGTTCCTCCAATACGACCGCCAAGATCGCCCTCGGGCTCGGGGACACGCTCCTCACCCGGGCGGCCGCCGTCCACCTGAAGGAACGACGACGTCTCGTGGTCGTGCCGAGAGAAACTCCGCTTTCCACTACGCTCCTCCGCCACCTCACGACGTTGAGCGAGCTCGGAGCGGTGGTCCTCGTCGCCTCCCCCGCCTACTACCTGCATCCGAAATCGGTCGAGGAAACGACCGACTACCTGGCGGGAAAAGTTCTCGACCACCTCGGCGTAGCGCACCAGTTGTATCGCGGCTGGAAGGTGGGAACCGCGTGACCCGGGAGGAGCCCGCCGCGCTTCGGGGCGGCTCTCGCCCCCGCGGAAGACTCGGCGTGTACGCGCCTTGGCCGCTCGTGGGCGTGGCGCTCCTGCTCGTGGCGCTGGTCGTGGTCACCCCGGTGCTGGTCACCAACACTCACCAGCCCGGACCGGGCTTCCTGACGCAAGCCGAGCTTGTCATCGACAAGATCTCCTCGAACGCCACGTTCCACTTCTATCTCTGGGCGCTCGGCGAGACCATCCGATACGCCGAGATCCGCGTCGGCGTGGCGGACGGGTTCAACTGGTCCGGGACGACCCCTCTCGCCTGGAACCAGCTCAATTGGTCCGAGTGGCACAATGGGACGAACCTGCTCTCCGTCGCGGTCTCCTCGGTCGCGAACCCGGTCGCGCTCGACATCTCGGTCCACTACGTGAGTCCGTCCGGCAGCACCTGGTACGTGGCCACGCTCGCGTTCTACGCCGCGATCACTTCGCCGCCGAGCGGCGAGAGCCTTTATTCAGCCACCGCGACCTCGGGGGTCGCCGTGCCGTCCCCGCTCGCGGTCTCGAACAACACGTTCCCCCTCGCGATCTTGCTCGCCGACGTGGGCGCGGGAGGGCCCTCGTGAGGGCGAGCCGCGTCGCCGTGGTCCTCTGGATCGGGCTCATCATCGTGCTGCTCGTGGTGGAGCTCGCCGAGATCACGCACGTCTTCACCCTCCCGGTGCAGAACGCCATCGCCGACCCGCTCGCGTTCGTGGTCGCCCTCGTGTTCACGACCCTCCTCGCCCTCGTCGGCGCGATCTTCATCGGCGTGTTCCTCTCGCACCGGCTGCTGGTCCCGACGGGATTCACCCCCTTCGAGGAGGAGATGCTGCGGATGCGCTCGGACCTGCAGGACGTCAAACGCGACCTCGCCGCGCTTCGTGATCGAGTCGGGACGGCTCCGGGGGCCGCTCCAGATCCGAACTCCGACGAGGACGAGCCGTGAAGGTACCCGTCCTCGACAACGGCGGCCAATGGACACACCGCGAATGGCGGGTGCTGCGGGACCTCGGGGCGGACACGAGGATCGTGCCCAACACGACCCCGTTCGAGGAGCTGGACGCGGACGGCGTCGTGCTCTCGGGCGGGGCGCTCAGCCTCGAGGGGACAGACGCCCCGCTCGGTCGCGTCGGGGAGTGGATCGACTCCGGCAAGATCCCCGTCCTCGCCATCTGCGTCGGGCACCAATTCCTGGGCCGCCACTTCGGGGGCCGGGTCGAACGCGCCGCCGCGCCGGAGTTCGGGTCGGTCGAGCTCACGGTCGACCGGGCGGACCACCCGATCTTCGCGGGGCTCCCCGGTCACCTAAGGGTGTGGTCGAGCCACAACGACCAGGTGGCCGCCGCCCCCCCGGGGTGGAGCGTCCTCGCCCACTCCGCCGCGTGTCCGGTCCAGGCGATGTCCCACCCATCGCTCCCCATCTGGGGCGTCCAGTTCCACCCCGAGGTCGAGCACACGGAGGGGGGCCGGGAGATGTTCCGGCATTTCCTCGACGCGTGCCGCCGCTGACCCCCGGGAATAAGTACCGCCCTCCTCTCGGTCAGCGAGGCGAACGGTGCCCCGCGTCCGGAAAGGTTCGGAGATCCGCGAACGCGACCTCATCGCCCGTGCGAAGGTCCTGCGGGGAACGGTCGACCCGCTCCTGCCCCGGCTCGGACCGGAGTGCCCGCCGGAACGGTTCGACCGCCGCCGGGCCGAGCTCGAAGAGGTGCGGGAGGCACGGGATGACGCGCGTCGGCTCGAGAAACTGTCGCGCTGGGGCGACCCGCTCGCGCGCGCCTATGCCGGACTCCTCCACTACTATCTGGACCCGAAGACCATCGTGGTGGTCGGCTTCCCCCTTCCCGGAGGGGAGGTGTCGTACGCGGCGTTCGCCCGCACGGACCGCGAGGCCGAGGTGGCGGTCCAGCAGTCGGACGACCCCAGCCGCCTCCTGCTCGGGTACCTCGAGTGGGCCCGCAAGGGCTTCCGGTTCTTCGCGACCCGCAAGACCCTCTACTGCACCGGTCCCTCTCCCGCCCCCCCGCCGGAGTTCCGCGCGGAGACCGTCTCGGACCTCCCTTACCGGCTGGTCGAGAACGCGGGCAAGGGTCGGTTCGAGTGCGTCCATCTGCAAGCGAACGAGCCCCGGATGTTCCTCGAGGTCGGGTGGCCGGGGGCGCGGTCCGCCTTTCGGGTCTGCCGTCGCTGCGCGAAGGACGACCGGCACCTGCTCTCGACCATCTCCGACGGCACCGCCGGGCCGGACCCGTCGTCCGACTTCCCAGTCTCCGCCGAGCTGAACGTTCGCTGCCAGGGGGGGCCGGAGTGCGTACACGCCTCCCTTCCGCCGCTCCCCCGAGGTTTGAAACGGGATTACGAGCTGGGAAAGCTCTCGGACGGCGGCCTCCTCGACGCGTTCGGCTCCGAGCTCGCGAGTCGTGTGGGGCGCACGGGTCGCACCACCCTCATCGCCGGCGGGATCTGCTACGGGAACGACCTCCCGAAGTTCCTCGACGCGCTCGCCCCGACTCCGGTCGAGCGGCGTGCGCTCGAGGCGGTCCTCTCCGAGTGGTCCGGTCCGTTCGAGGTGGACGAGCCCCGCGCCTCCCGCGCCCTGGAAAAGCTCTGGAGCGCGCACGCCGAGACGATCGTACGGTCCATCGTGCCCGACCCGAAGGAGGCCCGGCGATTGATCGACGATACCCGGGCGTCGCCGGGTCGAGTGGCCGAGCTCCTCAAGCGTGCCGAGCGGTCGAGCGAGGAGAAGGAGGTCCTGGGCACCCTCCCGCGGTACTCGCGCCTCGCTCGGGAGGCCGCCTGGGTCGACCGGGTCGCCCGCGAGTATCGAACCCATCACGAATCCGGAGCGGAGCGGGCCATCCTGCAGTCGCTTCCCAGCCAGGGGAAGGAACGGGGGCTGGCCTTCGCCTTCCTTCTTGCGCTGGGCCGAGACAACGCGCACGCCTGGCAGTTCTCGGAGACCGAGCGAGAATTCGGAGTCGCCCTGAAGGATCGGGCTCGAGAACTGCTCGCCGCCCCGTCGGACCAGTACCATGGGGCCCTCGACCGGCTGCTCCAGGCGGCTGGCGTGGCCGACTGGGGCGAGAGCGAACCGCGGACCGGCTGACGGCGTTCGACCACCTCTTCGTTGGGGTCCCCGGCGCAGCCGACGTACGAGGCGTACTCAAAAATAGAGCGACCGTACTAGCATTCGCGAGGCGAGCGGGTGCGGGCCGGGTCCGCACCGGGCGCTGGGACATTGAGCGGCACTATAGGGACCACGTCGACCGCCATCGTCGTGGCGGGAGACGAGGAGACCCGGGTGCTACTTCGCGGCCTGCTTCGGTTGCACCATTTCCGCGTGGAAGGGGAGGCGGAAGGAGCGACGCAAGCTATGGAACTCGTCCGTGTCCACCGCCCGACCCTCCTCGTAGTGGACGCCAGCCTCGCCGAAGGTAGCTCGAACCCACTGGTCGGACATGCCCGGGCCTTGGTCGCCGGACTTCGGGTCATCCTCGTGGCCCCCGCCTCCCGCCCCCCACCCGTGCCCGCCGATCCCGGCCAGCGCCCGGATGTCGTGTTGCTACGTCCGTTCCGAATCCGCCAGTTCGCGGAGGCGCTCGTCCCACCGGGAGCGGGCGGCCCGCCCATGCCCCGCTAGGGCCGGGGCGGAGGAGACTCCTCCGACACCAGGTACCTTCGCGTCGCCTCCTCTTCCTCGAAATGGAGGGTGGGAGCGAGGACCACCACGGCATGCATCGGCGCGCCGAAATCGACGGAGCGTAGCCGCGCGAACGAGCCGACCCAGGCGCACGCATCCTCCCTCCCGACGCGCGCCACGACCGCCACCCGATGCGAATCGGCGACAAAATGACCCGCGGGGTCGCGTTCTCGGATCAGGGAGAGCGCAGCGCCGGCGGTGAGGAATTTTCCTTCCTCCGGGCGCAGGTCGAGAAGGACGAGGGTGTGGAGGTCCCGTTCCCGGTTGGAGGCGATGTGCTCGAGCGGGGAGGTCGGGCGGAATCCCGGCGCCGGCAGCGGCAAGGAGACCGTCCTCCCGAACCGGTACTGCATGAGGCCGAGGAATCCCGCCGCCGCGGTGAGGATGCTCGCGTTGGGCAGGTACGTCCAGGTGTGGCCGGCGCGCTCGACGGCCAGGCGGAGCGCGACGTGGGTGGTCGCCGCGAACGGGTCCCCCACGACGACGAGCGCCACGTGACGGTGCGAGGAGAGAGCTTCGAGGATCGGTGCTTCGGATTCGAGCAACGGCCGCTCCAGGCTACGGATCGGTCGACCGATCGCGCGACCGAGCCGTTCGAGGGTCCCGGACGGCGCGACCGCGGTGTACTCCTCGGCGAACACGACCTCGGAGGAGGCGAGCGTTTCGCGCGCCCGCTCGGAGAGCCCCCGCTCGTCGGAGAGGCCGAGGCCGACAAAGGCGAGCTCGCCCATTGCCCGTTCGCCTCTAGTCGCGGACCGCGAGGACGGGGCAGGGCGCGGCCCGGAAGAGTTCTTCGAGGAACCGTCGCGTGAGCAGCGCGCTGCCGGCGCGCTCCTCCTCGCCCACCAGGAGAAGGCCGTACCGCTCGCGTTGCGCGGCCTGGAGCAGGAGTTCGGGAAGCCGTCGACGATGGCCGAGGTTGGCCTCGGAAAAGAACGAACGTCGATGGATGATGTGGATCCCGCGCGCGCTCGTCTCTTCCCGCTCCTCCCGCACGTCGGCGCCGGAGTCCCCGCGCGAGCCCAAGGTCAGGGCGATCACGGGCGCGGGAGGGTTGCGCACGGCCAGTTCCTCGGCGAGCATCATCGGCTTCGGCGCCGGTTGGTCCCGGAACGTCGAGACGAGGATCCGCGGGATCCGAGGAGCGGCGAGCGCGAGGCGATTCAGGACGAGCACGTCCGCGCGCGCGTGCTGCAGGATTCCGGTCGCGGTGTGGCCTACGAAGAAGCGCGGACTGCGTCGGTCGCCCCGCAGGGTGAGCAGGATGGCGTCCACGTTGTGCGACTCGGCGCTCTCGAGGATCTCTCCCGGCACGTCGGTAGCGGCCCGGACCTCCGGGTCGACCCGCACGTCGAGCGCCGCCCCGGTCTCATGGGCCGGCACGACGATGTTCACCGACGCGCGCCACTCCCGGGTCACCTCGGGGAGCGTGGTCGTCGGGATGACGTGGAGCACGCGGATCTCCCCATCCGCGTCGAGCAGCATCGCGGCGAATCGGAGCATCGGCTCGACCTCGGAGGAGGTTTGCACGGGGACGAGGATCTGTCGGTACATGGTCACTTTCCGATGAGCTTCAGTAGGTCGATGTCGAGTTGGAGTACGTTCACGTACGGGACCCCCACGAACGGGATGACGGGGTTCGTGATATGACCATTGACGAGCTCGGTCAGGCGGGTGATCGACAGGAAGTGGCCGAGGCCGCTCGTGGCGGCCGACACCCGCGGGATCTGGATCAACACCGCCTCGGGGACGAGGTTGGGGTCGACCGAGGAGGCGGACGGTCCGACGAGCCAGAAGGGTAGGGTGTGGTTCGCGCTGAAGTTCCAAGCCCCATTCATGTATGCGATGGTCTCGTTCAGCAACGCGCCCAGCGCGGGGTCGCTCGGGCCCGGGGGGGTCGACGCCCCGAGGGTGTTGTTGTAGTCGGTCAGCGAGGGTCGTTCCCAGAAGAGGTACGGGGCGCTGGTGTTCTGGGCGATCAGGGACGAACCGATGACCGTCCCGTTGGCGTCGCGCAGGAGCGAGCCCTGGGCGCTGGCGGGGTCGACCAGTTCGGCGATCCCGGTGACTACCAGAGGGTAGGCTACGCCCGACACGAGGATCGCCAACACGAGGAAAATGACCGTGGCCCGAACGTGCTGGAGCCCCGAGTGCGCCGGCGACGAGGCGGAGGACTCCACGACCGCGGGGGGCTTCGAGGCCGCGTCCGTGGCCGGGGGCGGCGCGCTCATAGACCTCCCAGGGGCAAGAGGTGGGCGACCATCGCTCCGAGGTACTGGACCCACCCGAGCGTCTCGAGGTACGAGAGCAACAGGTAGACGAGCTTGATGCCGACGAACGCGCTCACGAGGCCCCCGACCCCGTAGAGCAACAGGTTGCGGCGCAATAGGTCGATCGCGTTCCGGGGGCGGAACGGGACTCCGTAGAGCGCGAGCGGGATCAGTACCGGGATGATGACCGCGTTGAACACGAGCGCGGAGATGACCGCGAGGTCCGGATTCGCGAGCCCGAGGACGTTCATGAACGCGATCCCGGGGAGGGTGCCGGCGCCGGCGGCGATGAACACCGCGGGGATGATCGCGAAGTACTTCGCGACGTCGTTCGTGATCGAGAAGGTGGTCAGGCCGCCCCGGGTGATGAGGAGCTGCTTTCCGATCGAGACGACCTCGATGAGCTTGGTCGGGTCGCTGTCGAGGTCGACCATGTTACCGGCCTCCTTGGCGGCACTCGTGCCGCTGTTCATGGCGAGGCCGACGTCCGCTCGGGCGAGGGCCGGGGCATCGTTCGTTCCATCCCCGGTCATCGCCACGAGCCGACCCTGCGCCTTCTCCCGTTGGATCAGGACCAGCTTCGCCTCGGGTTTCGCTTCCGCGATGAATTCGTCGACGCCGCTCTCCTGGGCGATCGCCGCCGCCGTGAGCCGGTTATCGCCCGTACACATGATCGTCCGGATGCCCATCGTCTTGAGTTCGCGGAGTCGGTCGCGGATGCCGGGTTTTACGATGTCCTTGAGGAACACGAGGCCGACCGCCCGTTTGCCGCTCGAGATCGCCAGCGGCGTCATCCCCTGGCGGGACGCCTCGGCGGCCTTGCGTCGGAGCTCGGGAGGGAGGGCCGCACCGTAGGCTTCCATGGCCTGGAGCGACCCTTTGAAGACCTCTCGGCCGTCGGCCAGCACGATCCCGCTCATGCGTCGCTCCGCGGTGAACGGAAGGACCTTGAACGACCCGGGTTCCAGACGAGCCGGGGCCGCTCCGCGGCGGGCGGCGAGACGGACGATCGAGCGTCCCTCGGGGGTTTCGTCCAGGCTCGAGCAGAGCAGGGCCGCCTCGAGGAGTTCCGTGGGGGGTACGTCGGAAGCGGGGATGAACTGAACCGCGAGGCGGTTGCCGACCGTGATGGTCCCGGTCTTGTCGAGGATCAGCACGTCCAGGTCTCCGGCGGCCTCGACGGCCTTCCCGGATTTCGCGATGACGTTCGCCTTCGCGACCCGGTTGATCCCCGAGATCCCGATCGCCGGTAGGAGCGCGCCGATGGTCGTCGGCATCAGGCATACGAAGAGGGCGACGATCGTCGCGATGTCGATGTAGACGATGTTCGTGAAATCCGCGAGGAAGATGAACGTCACCACCACGCTGAACAGCGCGATGGTGAACGCGTAGAGCAAGACCCCGAGCGCGAGCTCGTTCGGGGTTCGATCCCGGCCCTGACCTTCGACCAGGCGGATCATCTTGTCGAGGAACGACTCGCCCTTCTGCGTCGTCACTCTCATCCGGATGATCCCCTGGAGGACCCGGGTCCCGCCGAGGACGCTCGTCTTGTCCCCCCCGCTCTCCCGCGTGACCGCCTCCGACTCACCGGTCATCATCGACTCGTCGATCAGCGCGGCACCGTGGATCACGTCCCCATCGATCGGGACCGGTTCCCCGGGCCGGACCTCCACCATGTCGCCGACGCGCAGGTTGTCGGAAGCGACCCACGCGAGGTTGCCGTCGGGGCGGATCTGCCGGGCGCGAATTCCGCTTTGGATCTCCCGGAGACTGTCCGCCTGGGCCTTGCCCTGGGCTTCGGCGATCGCGTCCGAGAGGTGCGCGAACCACAGGGTCAGGAAGAGGATGACCGTGACGGCGAGGTAGTAGTCGGGGTTGTAGTTGCGGGCGATATCGGGGAACGCGCGCGGCACGATCGTGAGGACGGTCAGGAATAGGAACAGGAGGTAGACCGAGAACATCACCGGGTTGTGGATCTGCCGGCGCGGGTCGAACCCCCGGATCGACGCGGAGAGAACCCTCCGCCACGAAGTGTGAGGGATCTTGCGGACCGAGACGTGCGCCCCGGGTTCCATCTTGAGGTCGGCCGCCACCCTACATCCCCCCAAAGATCTGGGCGAGCGGGCCCATGGCGATCACGGGAAGGAACAGGAGCGCCGTGGTGATGATCAGGAACAGCGTGAGGTAGATCGTGAACGTTCCGCTCGCGGTCCGAAGGGTTCCCACCCCGGCCGGAAGGACCTCTTGTCGGGAGAAGAGGTCCGCGACGGCCAGCATCGCCCAGATCGGAACGAACCGGCCGACGAGCATGACCAGCGCCCCCGTGATGTTGAAGAAGAACGTCGTGTCGTTGAACTGGCTCGTGGAGAGCGCGCTGCCGTTGTTCGCCGACTCGGACGTGAACTCGTAGAGGACCGAAGTGAAATTGTGCGAGGTCGCGCCGATCGTGGACCCGTCGACGACCACGAAGTTCCCGGCGACCGCTACGACGAACGGCAGCAGGATCGTGGCCGGGTGGATCAGGAGGGCCATGGCCGCCCACTTCACCTGGGACGTGCCGATCTTCTTCCCCAGGTACTCCGGGGTCCTTCCGACCATGAGGCCGGCGACGAAGATGCCGAGGATCGCGAACAGGAGAAGCATCCCGAACCCCGTGCCGACTCCTCCGGGCGTGCTCTGCGTGAACATCCCGAAGAGCAGCACGAGTTGAGCCACCGGCGCGATCGAACCGATCTGAAGGTTGTTCGCCCCTACATTCGAGAATACGCTCACGACCTGGAAGGCCGACGACTCCGGCAAGCTGAACCGGGTCTCCTGGCCTACCGGGTACCCGCTGGTTTGCACTCCGAGGCCCCCGACGGTCGCCAGGGCGGGATTGGTCGCCGCCTGGAACGCGATGAACAACGCAAGGGCGACCCCGAGGATGATCAGGATCGTGCCGATGTAGGGCCATGCCTCGTTCTTCCGTCGTACGATCTCGGCAAAGGCGAACGGAGCGGAGAACGGGAATATCAGCATGAGCCCGACCCCCCAGAGATTGGAGAGCGCCGAAGGGTTGGCGATGGGGGATGCCATGTTCGCCGAGTAAAAGCCGCCCCCGTTGGACCCGAGCAGGGAGATCGACTGGAAGCTCGCCACGGGGCCGAGGTAGATCGTCTGCGTGTTCGGGAACCCCGCGAGGTTTCCGGTCAGCGGGTGGGCGACGACGTAGGCCGTGAACGTCTCCGGAACTCCGAGAAGGACGAACACGAGCGCGCCGAGGACGGCGAGCGGCAGGAGGAGGCGCGTGATCGACCGGGTCATGTCGACGTAGAAGTTCCCGAGGGTCCCGTCTTTGCGAACGAAGCCGCGCACCATCGCCGCGAGGACGGCCAACCCCGTGGCCGGGGAGACGAAGAGGGCGAGCGGCCAGGCGACCACGAGGGAACCGAGGCTCACCTGAGATTCGTTGGTGAAGTGCGTGAAATTGGTGTTCGTCGTGAAACTCGATGCGGAGTGGAACGCGAGGTCCCAACTCATGCTCTGAATCCCGAGGGGATTCAGAGGGGTCTGCGCCTGGAAGTAGAACCAGAAGAAGATGAACGCCAGTGTCCCGCCGTTCACCAGCAACAGCGCCAGCATGTACTCGCGCGCTTTCATCGAGTGCCGCGGGGAAGTCCCCAGCAGTCGGTAGACCGCCGATTCGATCGGGGTGAAGAGAACGTCTCCGAACACCGGGCGATTCATGTAGACCCGGCCGAGGTAGCTCCCGAACCAGGGGGCGATGGCCAGCGCGAGCGCGAGTACCAGGATGACGTCCCAGAGGGACCGAAGATCGAGTGACACCGCCCCTCCCTCAGAATCGTTCGGGGTGGATCATGCAGTACACCAGGTACAGCGTGAGGCCGACACAGATGAAGGTCAGCGTCAGGAGACCCAGGTTCTGCACGACCCAATCGAGGGGCCCCATCGGTTGCCTTAGAGCGTTGGACCCGGACCTGGTTATTTAGCCTCCATCACCGAGCGGCAGCGTGGCACGGCGCGGCCGAAAGTTTATAGACCGTCTTCGGTGCCCGAGCCTCCTCCGGACGGCCCGCGTTTCGAGGACCGCGCGGAGCGTTCCCGCCCCTCGCGGGAGAGCCTCCGGACGATCCGCCGCATCGATTGTTCCCGCCGGATCTCGGCCGCCTGGTACTGTACGTCGCGCGTCTCGCGCGTGAGGAGTACGGTCACCCGGCCCAAGGAGCTCCGGCCGGTACGACCGCGCCGCTGGATCGCCCGGATCTCGCTCGGGACCGACTCGAAGAAGACCACCAGGTCCACGTCGGGAACGTCCAGCCCTTCCTCGGCGACACTGCTGGCCACGAGGATGGGAAACCGACCCTCTCGGAAACCAGTAAGGATGCGCCCCTGGTCCTTCTGATTCATGCCCTTGTCCTCCACGTCGCGGGTCGCCTGACCTACGAACCGTCCGGTCGCCCATCCCTGGAGCTCGAGGATCGACTGAATGGTCTGGATCGTATCTCGATACTGGGCGAAGACGAGGATCCGCGGAGGATGGTCCCGGGGACGGGCGAGGGTCTCGCGGACGAGTTCCACGAGGGCGTCGAGCTTGGGGTGGGAGGACTCCCGCGACGTCCGAAGGTATTCCTCCGCCTCGCGGCGAGCGGTGACGACCTCCGGCAGCTTGAGGACTGCCAGGTCGCCCCGGCTCGGCTTTTCCTTGCCGGCGAGCCGGTCCAGATACTGGACGAAGGGGGCCAACCCCTGGGTCTCGAGACGCTCCTGAGCGTGGTGAAGGTGGAGGAGCACCAGTTGGTGAAAGAGGGGTCCGAACCGGCGAACCATCGGCCCGGGACGGGCAAAGATCTCGGCCCGCAGCGCGATCAGGTCCTTCACGGAGATCGAGCGGATCGGCTTCTTGCGCAAGTACCCCATCTTCTGGAGCTTGCGGGCCGTAGTGTGGGCCGCCGATTCCAGGAGCTCTCGGATTCGTTGCGCCTCGGGTGGAAGGTCGACCCACCGGTAATCGACCTCCACGGCCTGGACATATTCCCGAACCCCGTCGTCCTCCCGGCTTCTCGCTTCGATCCGTTGCACCCCGAGGTGGCCTACGACCTCCTCGATACGCTCGTCCTTTCCGCCGGGAGAGGCCGTAAGCCCGAGGACCCGGCCCCCCACCGGCCGTTCGAGGCGGTACTGGGCCGCGAGCGGAACGTAGGCGTACTTCCCCACCGCGTGGTGCGCTTCGTCGAACACCACCAGCGTCGCTTCGTTGAGGCGGTAGCGATTCGCGGCCAGGTCGTTCACCACGATCTCGGGGGTGGCAAACACGATGTCCGCCGAGTCCCAAGCCCCCTCCCGGACGGGCCGGCGGACGGTGCCGGTAAAGCGCGCGGACCGCAGGGGGGTCAGCCATCGGGCAAACGAATCCGCGTGCTGCTGGACGAGCGGGCGAGTCGGAGCCAGAACGAGGACCTTCCCCTCCGACCTTCGGAGCACTTCGGCCGCCAGCAAGGCGGCGATGACCGTCTTGCCGAGCCCCGTGGGCAGGACGACCAGCAGATCCTCGTCCAGCCCGACCCGCGCGAGGTCGAGCTGGAACGGCAGGGCCCGTACTTGCCCGCCCCTCAACAACGGATGAACGACATGGCCGTCAACGACTTGCCAAACCCCCGGCAGGCCCGGAGGGTGGGACCGACCCGCAGGGGGTTCCGGGACGAGCGGACCCGCAGTGCCCGAGAAGTCGTCCAAGAGTCGTTGCTTCGGCACCGAGGACCGCCCGGTTTCGCCCAGCGAGCGCACCGCTATGCGGCTTTCCCCCACGAGGTTCCCACGCGTAGGGCCGCCCGATCCTTCGTGAGCCCCCGCTGGGGCCGGCTTGGGATCGTCTCCCGGCAGCCTTTTACACAGCCGCTTCTCCTGCGGGCCGGTCGAGAGATATGGCGGTGAAGGTGGAGCAGTTCGGTCACTTCATCAACGGAAAGTGGGTCGTCCCGCCCCGAGCGAAGCGGTTCGAGACCGTGAATCCCGCGACCCGGGAGGCGGTCGGCTCGTTTGTGGCCGGCACGCCCGAGGACGTGGACTCCGCGATCACGGCCGCGGCGAAGGCGTTCCCCGCCTGGCGCGACACGCCCGCCCCCAAGCGAGGCGACATTCTCCTCGAGGTCTCCCGTCGGATGCGGGCGGCCAAACCCACGCTCGGGCGGATCGTGACCCAGGAGATGGGCAAGGTCATCAGCGAGGGATTGGGGGACGTACAGGAGTCCATCGATTTTATCGAGTACATGGCCGGCGAAGGGCGACGCCTGGCCGGGGAGACCATCCCCTCCGAGCTCCGCTCGAAGTTCTGCCTCACGGTCCGGCAGCCGAAGGGCGTCGTTGCGTGCATCACGCCCTGGAACTTTCCCACGGCGATCCCGAACTGGAAGATCGCTGCGGCCCTCATCACCGGCAACACGATCGTCTTCAAGCCGGCGTCCAACACCGCTCGCTGCGGAGCGGAGGTCGTCAAGATCTACGAGCAGGCGGGAGTGCCGCCCGGGGTCCTCAACTTCGTGACCGGGTCCGGCAGTGTCGTGGGGAACGCGCTCGTCGCCGACCCCCGGATCCGTACGGTCTCCTTCACGGGCGGGGTCGAGGCCGGGAGGGACGTCTACGTCCGCGGAGCCCAGGGCCTGAAGATGGTCCACCTCGAGCTCGGGGGCAAGAATCCGGTCATCCTCATGGACGATGCCGACCTCCCGCTCGCGCTCGACGGAGTGTTGTTCGGCGCGTTCGGAACGTCCGGTCAACGGTGCACCGCGACCAGTCGCCTGATCGTCCACGCGAAAGTCTACGACCAGTTCCTTCGGATGCTCACGGAGCGTCTCAGCCATTTCACGGTCGGCGACCCGCTCGACCCATCGACGGGCATGGGACCCGTGGCGTCCGCCGATCAGGAGCGCAAGATCCTCGAGTACATCGAGGTCGGCAAGAAGGAGGCGAAGCTCCGGCACGGGGGCCGGAAGCTGACGGGTGGCCTCTACGACCGCGGGTTCTACATCGAGCCGACCATCTTCGAGACGAATCACGGCACGAGGATCTCGAAGGAGGAGATTTTCGGACCGGTCCTCTCCGTGATCCGCGTCCAGGACTACGACGAGGCCGTGCGGGTCGCGAACGACGTCGACTACGGTCTCTCCTCCTCGATCTACACGCGGGACGTCAACCGGGCGTTCCGGGCGATCCACGACCTCGAGGCCGGGATCACCTACATCAACGCGCCCACGATCGGGGCCGAAGTCCAGCTCCCGTTCGGCGGGGTGAAGAACACCGGCAACGGCGGCCGCGAGGCGGGGAGCGTGGCGATCGAGGAGTTCACCGAGATCAAGACCGTCTTCGTCGACTTCTCGGCGAAGCTCCAAAAGGCCCAGATCGATACCGTCTCGGACGCATGAGCCGCTTTCGCGCGACCGACGAGCAGCTCGACCGGGAGATCGGCGCCCTCGAACGGATCGCCCGGGTCCGATTGCGCCGCGCGGCCACCGAGATGAAGGGCCTCGACAAGGACCTGCGGGAGCTGCGCAAGGAACGGGCCCGACGAGCCGCCCGCGCGAGCGAGATGGTCTCCACCCAAGCTTCCGCATCGGCCGAGGTTACTTCGACCGACGGCTGATCCTCCGCCCGAGCCCCTCGGGCCGAGCGGGCGGACGAGAACCGGGGCGGGCTCAGAAGGGGCCCGTTCGCGCGGGGTTATCGAAGTTCGTGAGGAGCATCTGCCCGCGCGGCTTCGGGCGGCCGACCGCTGAGATCAGTGGGTCCTCCTCGAGCGCCGGCATCGTTTCCGAGATCGGCACGTCCACGATGATCTCCCGGGTGCGGCCGCCGCGACCGCGCGAGACGATCGTCGCCCGGATGAGCCCGAGCGATTCGAGCTCGGAGACGTAGTTCGAGATCGAGCGCGCATGCAGCGGCTGGAGGCCGAGGCGCTCGGCGAGGCGGCGGTAGCTGTCGTAGACCTCGCCCGTGAGCACCCCGCTGCGGCGGCGCTCGAACGATTGGAGGATGGCGTAGAGGAGCACCTTGCAATGCGGCGGCAGAGTGCGACAGCAGTCAATGATGATGTCCTGCTCGAGCCGGTTCTTCGCCTTCACGACGTGGTCGGGGGTGATGCGCTTCGCGCGGTCGCGCTCGGCCATCTCGGCGGCGAGCCGGAGGAGGGCGAGCGCCCGCCGTGCGTCCCCGTTCTCGAGGGCCGCATACGCCGCGCACCGCTCGACGACCCCCGGGTCGACCACGCCGTCCCGGAACGCCTCGCGCGCGCGGTCGCGAAGGATGTCCTGGAGCTGCGTTGCGTCGTACGGCGGGAAGAGGATCTTCTCCTCGTTGAGCCGGCTGCGGACTCGGGCGTCCAGGTGGTTCGTAAACTTGAGGTCGTTCGAGACACCGATGATGGCCAGACGGGCCGTTTCGAGCTCAGTGTTGATCTGGCTCAGCGTGTAGAGGACATTGTCGCCGCTGCGCGCCACGAGTCGGTCGACCTCGTCCAGGACGAGGAGGATGATCCCACCGTAGGCGTCCATCAATCGCCGCATGCCGGATTGCACGCGGTCGAGGGACCAACCGGTGGGGATCCGCTCGGCCTCGGTCTTCGCGAAGGAGTTCCCGATGGTCTGCAGCAGGCTGTACGGCGTGTCGATGTTGCCGCAGTTCAAGGTGACGAACACGAGGTGGGAGCCGAGGTCGGTGCGCCGTTGGAAGTCCTTACGGACCTGCGCGACGACGGCGGTCTTCCCCGTGCCGATCTTCCCGTAGATGAGCAGGTTCGAAGGGAGGTCTCCGCGTAAGGACGGAGCGAGGATCTCGCCGACCTGGCGGATCTGTTGTTCGCGATGCGGGAGCCGGCTCGGTATGTAGGAGTCCCGAAGAACCTCCCGGCTCGCCCGGAACAGCTCGCTCTTCGAGGAGATGATCGAATCGAGGATCCCGCCGGAGGACGCGGGTGGGTTCCCGGGCGCGGACGTCGAGGGGACCGGCACCGGTACCCCTGCGCTGTTCGCGCCCGGGTGGCGGTCGCTGACAGGCGCGACCGCCGGATTCGTGGCTTGACTGCTGTCGAGAGGTTCCGGCGCGTCGACCGACCGTTCTTCTGGAGTAGGTGACACCGTCGAAGCCTGCCCGGGCCTCGGGCGGCGGTGCGAGGAGCGCGAGCCATATCTACCTTTTGCCGGCGCGAGCTCCGGAGTGCGCATCGCGCGCGTCGAAACGCGTCGAGCCGACCGGAACTCGTCGTTCCGCTCGACCGAACCCATTTGAAGGGGCGCCGCTGTCGCCTGCGCGATGTCCGAGTACGGGTCGAAGGACCCTACCGCTCACTCGCCGACCGCCGACTCCCTTTCGGTCCCGTTCCTCGTCCTGGCGGCGGTCTTGATCGGGGTGGGATTGTTCGGGATGGCCCTCTGGCTCCTGACGTTCCAATGGCCGTACTTTGCCTCGGTGATCCCGTTGGTGCTCGGCGCGTACATGCTCTTCACCCGCGGCACCGGCCCGGATCGGGCCTAGCTCCGGAACGGTAGCCATGGCGCCGGGGCCCGAACGTTCCGCCCCCGTTGTGATCGTCAAGCTCGGCGGCAGCGTCATCACTCGCAAGCGGGAGGTCGAGAAGCTCCGCCCGAAGGTCCTCGCTCGGCTCGCCCGCGAGGTCGCCGGGGTCCGAGACCGTCGGGTCGTGGTGCTCCACGGCGCCGGTTCGTTCGGACATCCCAGCGCGAAGCGCTTCGGACTCGCCCGTCCGCCGGAACCGGGCGCTTCGCGGGCGGAACGGACCCGCGGGGCCGCGATCGTCGCCTCCGAGGTCCGTCGGTTGCACCTCGCGGTCCTGCGCGAGTTGGTCCATGCCGGGGCGTCTCCCGGGTCGGCCCCCATGTCCACCCACGCTCGGAATCGGGCGGGAGAACTCGTTCACTTTGACCCCTCTCCCTTCTCCACCCTTCTCGAGGGTGGGTTTCTCCCCGTCTCCTTTGGAGACGTGGTGCCCGACGAGGCGTGGGGGTCGTCGATCCTGAGCGCCGATACCATCGCCCTCGCTTTGGTGCCCGCCCTCGGGGCCGAGAGAGTCGTCTTCGTAAGCGACGTCGAAGGGATCCTCGAAGGGCCGCCCGTGCGGAAGCGTTCCGTCGTTCGGGTCGTCACGCCCGACACCGTTGCCGGCCTTCGTCCTACCTCGGGCACCGCCGACGTCACCGGGGGTATCCGGGGCAAGGCGACGGCGATGCTCGCCATCGCCGCCGCCGGCGCGGACGCAGGTCTTATTAGCGGACTCTCGGATGGAGCGGTCTCGAGTGCGATTCGGGGCGGAATGGAGTTCGGGAGCTGGGCTCGTGCGAGATCCTCCTGATCCAACCGAATCGGGCGGTCTCGACCTGAGCCACCGCAAGGCGGAGCACGTCAAGGTCGTCCTCGGAAAGGACGTCGAGGGCCGCTACCGGTACTGGGACGACATCCAGCTCATCCATCGGGCTCTCCCCGAGGTCGACTTTGACGAGATCGACCCATCGGTGACGCTGCTCGGCCATCGACTCGCCGCCCCCATCGTGATCACCGGGATGACGGGAGGGTTCCCGGATGCGGTGAAGATCAACGACAACCTCGCCCGCGCCGCGGCGGAGGTCGGGGTGGCGATGGGGGTTGGCAGCGAACGGGCCGCGATCCTCAAGGGACAGTATCCCGAGAGCTACTCCTGCGTCGCGCGCCACCCGGTCCCGCTCAAGTTCGCCAACATCGGAGCACCCCAGATCATCCCCCAAAAGCCGGGGGACCGGGTCGTGGGGCCGGACGATGTGCGCGCCGCGATGGAGCTGATCCATGCGGACGTCCTCGCGATCCATCTCAACTTCCTTCAGGAGATGGTCCAACCCGAAGGCGACCGTCGCGCGAAGGGCTGCCTCGAGCGGATCGGTGATCTGGCGTCCCAATTCCCCGTTCTCGTGAAGGAGACCGGGGCCGGGATCTCCCGCGAGGTGGCGGAGGAGCTCCGCGCGCGCTCGGTCAAGGCCTTTGACGTGAGCGGTACCGGCGGGACCTCCTTCGCCGCCGTCGAATACTACCGGGCCGTCGAGCAGGGGGCCGAGCGGGAGGCGCGCGTCGGCAAGACCTTCTGGAACTGGGGGATACCCTCTCCGATCTCGGTCCTCGAGCTCGTCCCGCTCGGCCTCCCGGTCATCGCGAGCGGCGGTGTCCGCTCCGGTCTCGATGTGGCCCGTGCGGTCGCGCTCGGAGCGACCGCGGCGGGGACCGCCGGCGGCATGCTGCGGGTCGCAGCCAAGGATTTTGCCCAGACGCGGCAAGAGCTCGAGACCCTCGTCCACGAGTTGAAGGTCGCGATGTTCCTGACGGGGTCGAGGACGCTCGCCGACCTCCAGAAGGCCCCCTACCTCCTCACGGGAGAGAGCCGCCTTTGGCGCGGTCGCTAGCCTCTCCGTCCCCGGAGGAGATCCACCGGGCGAAGCTCGCGGGGATCCGCGACGGCCTGGGAGGCTCGCTCCCTTCCAACGTGGACTGGGTCGAATCCCTTCCTCCGGAGCAGAAGGGCCGCTACGCTGGCTCGATCCGACGCAAGCCGTCCCGAACGCTCTCGGGGGTCGCGATCGTCGCGGTGATGACCGCCCCCGCACGTTGCCCCCACGGGAAGTGCACATACTGCCCCGGAGGGCTCGAGAACGGAAGCCCCCAAAGTTACACCGGGGAGGAACCGTCGGCGCTTCGCGGCGCCCAGTTCCATTGGGATGCCCGCGCGATCGCGCGCCACCGAATCGAGACCCTCGAGGCGATCGGCCATCCGACCTCCAAGATCGAGGTCATCGTGATGGGCGGGACGTTCCCATCCCGACCCCGACCGTACCAGGAGGAGGTGCTTCGCGGCATCTACGACGGCCTCAACGGCACGGTTTCGACCTCGCTACAGGACGCCCAGGCCCAGAACGAGACAGGCAGTCATCGGGTCGTTGGCCTGACCGTGGAAACCCGGCCGGATTGGTGCGATCAGAGGGTTCTCCCATTCCTGTTGGATGCGGGCGTCACCCGGGTCGAAGTGGGGGTGGAGTGCCTTCACGATAACGTCCTCGAAGCGGTCGGACGAGCCCACAATGCGGGCGACGTCGCCCGGGCCACTCGCGAGTCCCGAGATCGGGGGCTCAAGGTGTGTTACCATCTCATGCTCGGCCTTCCGGGGATGGACCCGGAATCGGACTTCTCCGATTTCGAGCGGTTGTGGGAGGATCCCGCCTACCGACCGGACCTCCTGAAGATCTACCCGACGCTCGTGCTCCCCGGAACCGCTCTCTATGAGGACTGGAAGGCGGGCCGATACGAGCCGTACGACACCGCCACCGCGACCGAGCTCCTCGCCCGGATGAAGCACCGCCTCCCTCCGTGGGTTCGCATCCAACGGATCCAACGGGACATCCCGGCCCGCTTGATCGCGGCTGGGGTCCGTTCGAGCAACATCCGGCAGATGGCCCTCGAGCGACTGCGCGAGCAGGGGACCCGTTGCCGGTGCCTGCGCTGCCGGGAGGCCGGGCGCCGGGCGACCCCTCCCTTCGGCGACTTCGAATTGACCGAGACCGAGTACGAGGCCAGTGGGGGTCGGGAGCGGTTCTACGCCTGGGAGGACCCCACCACCGACACCGTGGCAGGGTTTCTGCGCCTGCGTTTCCCCTCCGATGCCACCCCCGGGGGGCTCCCGGCGCCGGTCATCCGCGAGCTCAAGGTCCTCGGGAACGAGGTCCCGATCGGGGGCGACGGTTCTCGCCCGGGTGAGTATCAACACCATGGGTTCGGACGGGGGCTCCTGGCAGCCGCGGAAGAGCGGGTCCGTTCGGAAGGCTTCCCCCGGGTGTACGTCACCAGCGCGGTCGGTACGCGGGAGTACTACCAGCGGCGGGGCTACGAGCGGGCCGGGACGCACATGGCGAAGAGTCTTTTCGCCGGACACAACCGCTGACGAACGCCACCTCAGTTTCTCCGACCGCCGGTCGCGCAACCCTTAAACCCACCCCCGGCTCGGCCGACCGAAGTGACCGTCATGGCCCGCAACATCCAGGTGGAGCCTCTGCGCACCGTCCACATCGAGGAGCAGGAGATCGAGCTGGTCGAGCGAAAAGGGCTCGGCCATCCCGATTCGATCGCGGACGGCGTCTCGGAATCGGTCAGCCGCGCGCTCTGCCGCCTCTATCTGGACGAGTTCGGCAAGATCCTGCACCACAACACGGACGAGACCCAGGTCGTGGGGGGCGGCTCCGAGCCGAAGTTCGGCGGCGGGCGCGTCACGAGCCCCATCTACATCCTCCTGGTCGGACGCGCGACCACGGAAGTGAATGGGGAGAAGCTTCCGTACCGGGACGTCGCCGTCGAGGCCGCGAAGAAGTACGTCCAGTCCGTGTGCGCCCACATCGACATCGATAAGCACGTCGAGTTCGACTGCAAGATCGGGCAAGGCTCGGTCGACCTGCGAGGCGTTTTCGAACAGAAGGCGGTCCTCTCGAACGACACGTCCTTCGGCGTGGGCTTCGCTCCGCTCTCCGACACCGAACGGCTCGTGCTCGAGAGCGAGAAGTTCCTCACCTTGAAGCTCAAGAAGAAGCTCCACGCGCTCGGCGAGGACGTCAAGGTGATGGGGTACCGCCAGGACGATGCCATCCACCTCACCGTCGCCGCGGCCCTCGTCGACAGCGAGATCAAGAACGCCGAGGAGTACGCGTCCGTCTGCGCGGAGATCCACGACCAACTCGCCGAACAGGCCGCGAAGCTGACCCGAAGGAAGGTCACGATCGACGTGAACACCGCGGACGACCCGGAGCTCGGCCGTTTCTACCTGACCGTCACCGGTTGTTCGATGGAGGCCGGGGACGACGGCTCCGTGGGACGCGGGAACCGCGCGAACGGGCTCATCACCCCGTGCCGACCGATGAGCCTCGAAGCGTCGGCGGGGAAGAACCCCGTCAACCACGTCGGGAAGATCTACAACCTTCTCGGCAATCTCATCGCGAGCGACATCGTGAAAGAGGCCGGGGGCGACGTTCGCGAGGTGCATGTCCGGATCCTCTCGCAGATCGGCAAGCCGGTCGACCAGCCCCAGGTGGCCAGCCTGCAGATCCTCCCCGCCGACGGCGTGAAGCTCCCCCAGGTGAAGTCGAGCGCGGAAGCGGTGGCGCAGAAGTGGTTCGACGACATCGACTCGATCCCCCGGCGCCTGCTGACCGGTAAGCTTTCGGTCTTCTAGGCAATCCGCCCCGCGGGGCGGCCGTGCGGGTCTACGTCGAGTCCTACGGGTGCTCTCAGAACCAGGGCGAAGGCGCAGAGATCGCCCGCGACCTCGCTTCCCGGGGCCATGAGCTCGCCCGCTCTCCGGGCGAGGCGGACGTCGGCATCCTGGTCTCCTGCGGGGTGATCGGCCCCACCGAGAGCCGGATGGTCCGCCGATGGCAGGCCCTTTCGGCCCGCATCCCCCGCGTGGTCGTGACCGGCTGCCTCGTGCCCCTTCGCACGGATCTCATGACCGGGCCCGGCCGGGAAAAGACGACCTTTGTCCCGATCCGGGAGCAAGAGCACCTCCCCGCTCTGCTCGACTCCTGGTCGTCGAACTTTCCGGGGCCGTCGTTCGCGCCCTCCCGGGCCAGCGACGCGCTCGCTCCTCCGGTCGTCGAGGAGGTCGTCATCGCCCAGGGATGCACGAGCGGCTGCAGCTACTGCTTCAGCCGCCTCGCCCGGGGCCGGCTTTCCAGCGTGCCGGTCCGCGAGGTGGTCGCCCGCGTCCGATCGGCGGTCGCGCGCGGGGTCCGCGAGGTCCGGCTCACCGGCCTCGACACCGCGGCGTGGGGAGAGGACCTCTCGGGGCCGGAACGACTACCCGACCTCCTGCGCGCGGTCTCCGCCGTCCCGGGGGACTTTCGCGTGCGCGTGGGCATGATGAGCCCCCAAAGCCTCGAGCCGCACCTCGATTCGTATCTTGACGCGCTCGCGGAGGGGCCGGCGTACCACTTTCTTCACCTCCCCCTGCAGAGCGGTTCCGACCGCATCCTCGATGCGATGCGCCGCGGCTACACGGTGGATCAGTTCCGACGCGAGGTCGATACCGCCCGCCGTCGGCTGCCGGACCTCCACCTCGCCACCGACGTCATCGTCGGCTTCCCCGGAGAGACGGAGGAGGATTTCCACGGGACCGAGGAGCTACTCGAGATCGTGGGCGCGGAAACCGTGAACGTCACCCGGTTCTCGGCGAGACCGGGGACCCCCGCCGCGCGTCTCGCGGGCCTTCCCCCCCGCGTCGCGAAGCGTCGCTCCCGTTCGCTCGCGGCCCTGCGGCAGCGGGTTTCCCGCGCTCGGCTCGAACGGTGGATCGGCTCCCGGGCCACGGGCCGGGTCCTCGAGTACGGTCCCGGAGGAAGCTCGGTCGCCCGCCTCTCGAACTATCTGCCCGTGGTCCTCGATCGACGGCCACCCCTCGGGTCCGAGGTCGACCTGCGGATCGACGGCGCGCGGTCGACCTACCTTCTCGGAACACCGTGGTAGCCGCGTTCTAAATACCCGACCCACCCCTAATTCGTCGTCCCGACCCCTTTCCCTATCGGAAGGTCGCGACGGAGAATGCGGTGGCGAGCCTGGACAGCACGGAGATCGTCGCGCTCGTCTTCGTCGTGGTCCTCTCCATCATCGTCGCGGGCCTGCTTCTGTATCTCCTGCGACGGCTGAATCGGCGCCGCGCGAAGATCTTGAGCGACCTCGCGGATAAGCCGGAGCTCAACCAGGACCGGGCGTTCAACCGCTTGGCGATGGCCCGTCGGGAGTCGTCGATCCTGGCGGGGCAAGGAGTCGACGTCCACCGGGCCCAGGAGCTGATCGCCGAGGCCCAGGGGGCGTTCGACACACACCAGTACGACCGAGCCTACCGCATCGCGCAGTCGGCCCACGAGGCCCTCGTGAACGCCCGGCGACTCGGAGCGCTGCCGGCGACGACGCCTCTCCCCTCGAAGGGGCCTGGCTCGTTCCCACCCCTCGGGGCGACCGCCGGGCCGGGTCCGGCCGATCCGGGGACCGTTCCGCCCACTCCGCTTTCTCCGGCGATCCCCAAGAATCGGGCGGAGTCCCAGTTCCAGATCCGGATCCTCACCGACGAGCTGGACGCGGTTAAGGGTCGTCGTGCTCGGGACCCTGCGGTCGGGGAGGCCGCCGCCCTGAAGAGCCAAGCGTCAATGGCGTTCGAGAAAGGCGACTACACGAACGCGTTCCGCCTCGCCCTTCGAGGCCGGAGGGCGTTAGGGGGCGCGGTCGAAGGCCTACCCGCCCCTGGAAGCGCACCGACTGGCCTCGCGCGAGGAAGCGCGAACGGGTCTCCGCCGTCGACCGACGCGACCCAGACGGCGGAGGCTGTGGCCGGCGGGGAGCGTTGTCCCGACTGTGGATACCCGACGCTCGCCGGGGATTCGTTCTGTCGGGGGTGCGGACGACCGCGCACTTCCCTTGCTTGCCCCAGCTGCGGCGCGCCCCGAGCCGCGGATGAACCGTTCTGTGGCCGCTGCGGTGCGCGCTTCCCGTAAGAGCGATCCGGCCTACGAGCCGGTGGGCAGCCACTCCTCGAGGCGGCGTTGGGTTCGGGCGTCGTGAAGGAGCGCGCTCGTCATCAACCACCGTGGCAGAGGGATCGCGAACGATTCCCGGATCCGCTCGGAGAGTTCGGCGAGCGATGCGACCTTCTCCGGGGGCTGCTGGAGGGCCGCCCGAACGTGTTCGCGGACGTTCCAGACCCCGAGCGGGAGGATCTCTCCCGGGTGGACCTCGCGGAGCACGACCACTCCGGCCTGGCGTCCGAGGCGCAGCAGCGCCTCGCTGGTGGCGAGACGCGCGGCGTAGTAGCACCCGCCAATCGAAGCGTAGGTCGTCCGGCCGCGGTATCCTTCGTGATCCCCGATCATCACGATCTCGTTCGGGTTCGGGTTCCAGAGCGTGTTCGGATACCAGGCCTCGATCGATTCGTAGCGATAGGAACCCGGAAGGAACACGAGGACCCATCGATTGTCGAGGGCGGTGAACCGATGGAGGAGGATCTCGGAGAGCTCCGGGAGGTCTCGTATCCGCTCCAAGTTCATCTTCGAAAGTAGGTCGTCGACCGCCGTGATGCTCCAGCGCGTGGGAACCAGTCGCCGTCGGCCCCGGCGGCCCAGGGTACCCACACTGAAGGCCCGCTGAATGCGGCTCACGCGCACCCCGCGGTGATAGAGCTCCTCGACCGCGATCCGGGCGTTCGCATGGATGTCCGAGCTGAGCCGGTCGAGATGCGGGTCGACCCGACGAACGTCGAGGCGGATCCTCTCGATCGGGGCGGAAGGCCCGAACGGCGGGGTGGAGTCGCTGAGCGCGAGGTGCCCACGGGGTGGGCGTCGGAAGTGTGCCTCGCTCTCCACGCTTTCCCCCGCGATCCCGAGCAGCTGGAGGTCTTCGAGGATCGGGATGGGACGCTCCGCATCCGTGACCCGGATCGGGGTGGTGCCTCGGACCAGTCCGGTCCGGAAGGTGACGACCTCGGCGACCGACCGCCCTACCCACTCCTCCGGGGTGTCCATCAGCTCGGTGGAACCGTGTTCCGGGCTCAGGAGGGGACCAACCGAGACCTTGGGATAGCCGAACCGCCCAACGAAGAGGGCCGGAGGAGAGCTTCCCTCCAGGTCAACCCCATTCACCATGGGGAGGGTCTTCTCGAACGCACGATACTTCACCAGGATCGGGCAGACCGGCTTCCCGCAGAGGAGCTGCGCCGACCGGCATCGAAGACACATGGTCGGGTCCTCCTCGAGCCCGGGCACACTCCAGGAAAGCGAGCTGAACGGAGTGAGGCCGGGGATCGGCGGCGCAGAGGACGAAGTCGCCATCGTTCGGAAGACCATCAGTGGGCTGAAGGTAAAGCCGGCGGGAGAGGTCGTGAAACGGCCCCGATTCGGGCCTCTCGTTCCCGTTCACGCCCTCACTTTCAAATAGCGGGGGCGGCTGGCAAACCCGCGTCCGGGACTGTGGGGTAGCTTGGTCCATCCTTCGGGGTTCGGGAC
>Ga0209415_10002882_pt1 | contig 32161 bp, 25 predicted proteins | sample PeaSoiSIISIP2007_FD_187696 | JGI IMG/M metagenome (GOLD analysis project Ga0209415, IMG submission 187696) | Peat soil microbial communities from Weissenstadt, Germany - SII-SIP-2007 (SPAdes) (version 2) | ecosystem: Environmental > Terrestrial > Soil > Wetlands > Peat | place: Germany... | reverse complement strand
TCATTTCTCCGACCACGGTTTATCGCTACGAACCGGCGGCGGGTAAAAGCTCCGTATTCCGCCAGCCCAAGGTGGATTTTGACCCCATTCAGTATGAGACCAAGCAGGTCTTCTATAAGAGCAAGGACGGAACGCGCATCCCCATGTTCCTCACCTACAAGAAGGGGCTGCAGCTCAATGGCGAGAATCCGACACTGCTCTATGCCTACGGCGGATTCGACATCTCCTTGACGCCCGCGTTTTCCGTTCCGGCCATCGTCTGGCTCGAGATGGGAGGCATCTACGCCCAGCCCAATTTGCGGGGCGGCGGGGAGTACGGCGAAGATTGGCATCTGGCGGGCACGCACGCCAAGAAGCAGAATGTGTTCGATGATTTCATTGGGGCGGCCGAGTGGCTGATTGCGAACAAGTACACATCCACTCCCAAGCTGGCGATTCGCGGCGGCAGCAACGGCGGACTGCTGGTCGGCGCCTGCCTGACGCAGCGGCCCGATCTGTACGGAGCGACGCTGCCCCTGGTCGGCGTCATGGACATGCTGCGCTTCCAGAAGTTCACCATCGGCTGGGCCTGGACGTCCGATTACGGGTCCTCCGACAATGCCGACGATTTCAAGGCTCTGTATGCCTATTCGCCGCTGCATAACCTGAAGCCGGGGACGAAGTATCCGCCCACCATGATTGCCACCGCCGATCACGATGACCGGGTGGTGCCGGGGCACAGCTTCAAGTTCGCAGCCACCATGCAGGCGGACCAGGCCGGGCCGGCGCCGGTGCTGATTCGCATCGATACCAAGGCCGGCCATGGCGCGGGCAAGCCGATCTCGAAGGTCATTGACCAGACGGCAGACGAATGGGCGTTCGTCGCGCACAACCTGGGCATGAATGTGGCTCTGCGGTAGGGGATGGGCTTCCGCGAAGGCCCGACTATTGGAGCCAGTTTGAGGGCTGGAGGGCAAAAGCGCAAACCACGAAGGGCACGAAGTATCACGAAGGCGTTTAATTCTTGTGCACCTCCTTCGTGGGACTTCGTGTCCTTCGTGGTAAAGATTTCAGACTGACCTGCTGCCGTGCCGAGCCGGTTTGACCCTGTCCCGGCAACGTGTTATAAATGCCCGTTTTGCGCAGGGAGACTGGGACCAGAGTCGTACTGCTCTAGTCTGTTTTTCCCGGTTTTGGGCTTTCCGATTGTTTCCCGGCGCAAACTCCGACGCGGCCAAGCTTCATCACTCCTTAGGTCTTGCGGTGGAAGCGTGTTCGGATTCCGGAAGCGGTTCGCCAGATTGCCATGCCTCCGGAACACGGTACCTAGACGCGTTGGTAAATTCCTAAGTCTCGTCATCATACGGAGGATTTTCTTATGCGCACCTCGCTCCTGCGCACCAAGTTCGCCCCTGCTGCACTGCTGCGCCGTATGGCTTTGAAGATTGCGGCCGGTGGCGCTTTGCTGATTGCCGGAACCACCGCCTTTTCCCAACCCGCCAGCGAAGCCGGCGGCGAAGCTTCCTTGAAGTTGCCGGATCTTTCCCAGGTGAGCTTCCTCAACGGCGCCATTAATGGCCACAACCTCCTGCTCATCGGGATCGCTTTCTGCTTTTTCGGACTCGGATTTGGCATGTGGATTTACATGCGCCTGAAGAACCTGCCCGTGCACCGCGCCATGCGCGAAATCTCGGAACTCATTTACGAAACCTGCAAGACCTACCTGGTCACGCAGGGCAAGTTCATTCTGCTGCTGTGGGTGTTCATCGCGGTGATCATTCTTTTGTATTTCGGCATCCTGCAGCACATGGAAGCGACGCGGGTGGCGATCATTCTAGCCTTCAGCCTGGTGGGAATTGCCGGGAGCTATGGCGTGGCGTGGTTTGGGATTCGCGTGAACACATTCGCGAATTCGCGGACGGCGTTCGCTTCCCTGCCCGGCAAGCCGTATCCCGTGTATCAGATTCCGCTTGAGGCGGGGATGAGCATCGGCATGATGCTGATCTCAGTAGAACTGCTGATCATGCTCTTCATTCTGCTGTTTGTGCCGGGAGATTATGCCGGGCCGTGCTTCATTGGATTCGCGATCGGCGAGTCGCTGGGAGCGGCCGCTCTGCGTATTGCCGGCGGCATTTTCACCAAGATCGCCGACATCGGGTCGGACCTGATGAAGATCGTTTTCAAGATCAAAGAAGACGATGCCCGCAATCCTGGCGTGATCGCCGATTGCACCGGCGACAATGCCGGGGATTCGGTCGGGCCCTCGGCGGATGGGTTCGAAACATATGGCGTGACCGGCGTGGCGCTGATTACGTTCATTCTTCTCGGCGTGAAAGATCCCAGCGTTCAGGTGCAGTTGCTGGTGTGGATCTTCGTCATGCGCGTGATGATGCTGGTCTCAAGTTCGTTCTCGTACTTTCTGAACGGTGCCATCGCCAAGGCAAAATACGGCTCCGCCAACGAGATGAATTTCGAGGCGCCGCTGACCTCGCTGGTGTGGATCACTTCGCTCGTTTCGATCGGCCTGACCTACCTGATTTCCTACTATGTCATTCCCACGCTGGGCGCGGATGGTACCCAGTGGTGGAAGCTCTCGACCATTATTTCGTGCGGCACCCTGGCTGGCGCCCTGATCCCGGAACTGGTGAAGGCATTCACCTCGGTGGAATCGCGGCACGTGAAAGAGGTCGTGGTCTCGGCGCAGGAAGGCGGAGCGTCGCTCGGGATTTTGTCGGGATTCGTGGCGGGAAATTTCTCCGCCTACTATCTCGGCTTGTCCATGATGATCCTGATGGCGGTTGCCTACTACATGAGCACGATGGGATTGGCCGCGGCGGCCGGAATGCTGGCGCCGGCGGTGTTTGCTTTCGGGTTGGTGGCGTTCGGCTTTCTGGGCATGGGGCCGGTGACGATCGCGGTGGACTCCTACGGGCCGGTCACCGACAACGCGCAGTCGGTGTATGAACTGTCGCTGATTGAATCGGTGCCGAACGTGGAAGCGGAGATCAAGAAAGATTTCAACATGGTTGTCAACTTCGAGTGCTCCAAGCACCTGCTCGAAGCCAACGACGGAGCCGGCAATACGTTCAAGGCAACGGCCAAGCCGGTGTTGATCGGCACGGCGGTAGTCGGCGCGACGACGATGATTTTCTCCATCATCATGGCGCTCACGAACGGGCTGACCGACGCCGAGGGTGTAGCTAAGCTCTCGTTGCTCTACGCACCGTTCTTCCTCGGGCTGATCACCGGCGGAGCGATGATCTACTGGTTCACCGGCGCCTCCACGCAGGCCGTGACCACGGGCTCCTACCGCGCGGTCGAGTTCATCAAAGCCAACATCAAACTCGAGGGCGTAGAGAAGGCGTCCATCGCCGACAGCAAGAAGGTGGTCGAGATTTGCACGAAGTATGCGCAGAAGGGCATGTTGAACATCTTCATTGCGGTGTTCTTCGGCACGCTGGCTTTCGCCTTTGTGGACCCGTTCTTCTTCGTGGGCTATCTGATCTCGATTGCGATCTTTGGGCTCTACCAGGCGATTTTCATGGCCAACGCCGGCGCCGCCTGGGATAACGCCAAAAAGATTGTGGAAGTGGAAATGAAACAGAAAGGCACGCCGCTGCACGACGCCACGGTGATCGGTGATACCGTGGGCGATCCGTTCAAGGACACGTCGTCGGTGGCGATGAACCCGGTGATCAAGTTCACGACCCTGTTCGGACTGCTGGCGGTGGAACTGGCGGTGAGGCTGGCCAGCGATCAGGGAACGACCCTGACTCGAGTGCTGGCGCTGGCCTTCTTCGTGGTGTCGTTCTTCTTCGTGTACCGGTCGTTTTATGGGATGCGGATTAAGCAGGGCGCGGAGTAGGATTTTGGGGCGGGTTAAGCACGCCATCCGGACGAAGTCCGGATGGCGTTTTCGTTTTGGGAGCCGCGGACGCCTCGTCCGCCCGGGCAGCGAATCAAAATCGTAGCGCTGGCTCCCCGGACGAGGGCGTCCGGGGCTCCACTCTTTGTTCTTCCTTTTAGCGGTGGTCCCAGTAGAATTCGTGGCGGTCGCGGTTCAGGTCGCGTTCCTCGCGGCGGATTTCGCGGCGCTCGTGGCGGGCGGCGCCGTAGTTGCCGTAGTAGAGATCGCGGCGCAGTTCCCGGCGATCGTGCTCGATTTTGGTTTCGTCCCGCCGAATATCACGGCGCAGGCCGCGGTCGCCATCCCAGGCAAGAGCCGGCACCACACTCATTCCAACCAGCAAGAGAATCCCAGCAATCGCGCGTTTCATGTTCCGATCCTCCGATCCGACTCAGCGGCTGGAAGTGGAAACACGCGGTGCGCCGGCGAGTTTCGGTCGAGACCGAATCCATCCGGTGTTGGCAGCGGGCAACCATTCCGGCGGGACGCACATCGTCCTGCGGCGCAGCCCGCACGGGCCCCCAGAGGCGAGAGCCCAACAGTAGACAAGCGCTTACCGGCACGACCAAAGTCGTACCCTCCCCCGAAGCGAATTACCACGCCATGAAACTGCTCGCCGGCTGCAGCTCCTAGTGCCGCGCGACGACGACGATCATAAAAGACCCAGGCTTGGCCACCGGGCGACCGGTTGCTCCCGGTTTGGGTTCCTCAAATTCGGCGGTGGGCAAGTACACTTTATGCATTTCGGGGTCAATGTCCATTGTCCTGGCGCCGAGCGGACTAGTTACTGTTTGCTGGATTTCGAACTTGCCCGACGCGCTCTCCGCAGCCACTTCGAGTTTGCCGTCACGGCAACTCGCGAAGGCCTGGTGGCCGTCGAACCGGGTCGCATCCACGCCGGACCCGATGGGCAGGTCGGCGATCACTTTGCCGTCGTCCGCGCTCATCACGATCAACTTCTGCGGTTTTCGACATCCCACAAAAAGCAGCCGCTTTTTTGTGTCCATCGCCAGCCCCACCGGGGAACCCCCGGGCGCGACCGGCCAGTGCGCCAATACTTTCCTGGCTTTGATGTCCACCACTGCAACTTGGTCCTTGTCCTCCAGATTCACGTAGATCTTACCGGCTCCGTCCGAGACGAGAAACTCCGGTTTGCCTCCCAAATCAATGGGCGGATCCATGGTGGCAGTTTTGGGATCAGCGTCGGGCTTGAGCGACATCAGGACTCCGTTGTCGCCGGAGACGACCAGCACGAGCCCGCTGGCTTTATCGAAGATAATGCCGTCGGCATCGGGCTGGGCTGCGATCGTACCCAGCACGGCATAAGTCTTGAGATCAAAAACTACGATGGAGCCGCTGCCGTCGCTGATGAATCCGCGTCCGGCATCGGGAGCCAGAGCAACTCCGTGGTTGTGCTTCTGGCCGGGAATATCCGCCACCGTCTTCCCCGAATCGGCGTCGAGCACCATCGTGTGGGTGCTTCTGGGAACGTAGAGCAGGTGGTTCTTTGGATCCAGCGTGACGTAGTCCCAGCCGCCGTCCCCACCAATGTGAAGTGTCTTTTCGACGGCCCAGGTGCCCTGCGCGGCAATTCGTGCGGTCGAGGTGAGCGAGAAGAGCGCGATAAGAATGCCAGCAAGTACGTTCCGAGAGTTCATGAGATCCTCCAATAGATTTGCCCGCAGTTCTAAGTTCTAAGGTCTCAGCAGTCTGTTCTTACTAAGAACTGAGAACTGGTCTTGGCTGGTGAAATTGCCCCGCGGACACCCTAAGGGTCGAACCTGAAAACTACCTGAATTTGAGAGGAAGCGGATCGGCGGCTAGTTTGGGCCCTTCATCTTCTCTTTGACGCTCTTGGCCAGTTTTTCAATTTCTTCGGCTTTCTTGATGACGTCGAGGGAGAGGACGTTCTGGTCCGACTTGTCCACATACTGCTTCAGTTCGACCGACAGGCGCAGCAACTTATCGGTATCGTTTTTGAGAGAGGCAACGCGGTCCTTGGCAGCTTTCTTCTCCATGTCGCGGGTAATGCGGGTGGTCGCTTCGTCCTCATCACCGGCGGCCTGATTGATGTCTCCGCGGTGGGGCGGAGTCGGAGGAACCGCTGGTGACGGCGGCGGACCAGAAGTCTGAGCCGCTGCTGTGGCGACGGCCAAACAAAGGCACATGATGCAGGCGGGAGATGGGAAGCGCACGGCAACCTCGCGGAGAGTCAACTCGCCCCCTCGTTGCCGAAATTATACGTCGGGAGAAAGGACACGTACATGCGAGGCTGGACGAACTCGGACCTAAGAGCGCAGCTAGGAGAAAGCTTCAGCCATTAGGACACAGAGGGTAGGCGAAGGAAAACGAAAAGCCAGGGTAAGTCAGCCTGGCTTCCGGATATTCTGGGTGAGTTGGGCTCGCTGGCCCGGACGAATGCGTTCGGGCCTACATGGATCAGAGCGCGCTCATGTTGGCCAGGAATTCGCTGTTGCCTTTGGTCTTGCTCAGTTTGTCAATCAGCAATTCCATGGCTTCGACCGGCGAAAGCGGGTTCAGCACCTTGCGCAACACCCAGATGCGCTGCAGGTCCTCTTTCGGGATCAACAGTTCTTCTTTGCGGGTGCCGGAGCGCTGGATATCAATGGCCGGGAAGACACGCTTATCCACCAGCTTGCGCTCGAGGATGATTTCGCTGTTGCCGGTGCCTTTGAATTCTTCGAAGATCACGTCGTCCATGCGGGAGCCGGTGTCAATCAGGGCGGTGGCGATGATGGTGAGCGATCCGCCTTCTTCGATGTTGCGGGCGGAGCCGAAGAAACGCTTCGGGCGCTGCAAGGCGTTCGAATCCACGCCGCCGGAGAGGACCTTGCCGCTGGGCGGAACAATCGTGTTGTAGGCGCGGGCGAGGCGCGTGATGGAGTCGAGCAGGATCACCACGTCGCGCTTATGTTCGACCAGGCGCTTCGCCTTTTCGATCACCATTTCGGCGACCTGCACGTGACGGGCGGCGGGTTCGTCGAAGGTCGACGAGATCACTTCGCCTTTCACCGAGCGCTGCATGTCGGTGACTTCTTCGGGGCGCTCATCAATCAGCAGCACCATCAGCACGACTTCGGGATGGTTTGCGGTAATCGAGTTGGCTACGTTCTGCAGCAGCATGGTCTTGCCGGCGCGCGGTGGAGAAACGATCAGACCGCGCTGGCCTTTGCCCAGCGGCGTAAGCAGGTCCATGACGCGGGCGCTGGAGTTTTCGCGAGTAGTCTCGAGCTTGATGCGCTCCTGCGGATAAAGCGGCGTCAGGTTATCGAACAGAATCTTGTTACGCGCCTCGTCGGGCGACTCGAAGTTGACTGCCTCAATCTTGACCAGCGCGAAATACTTCTCGCCTTCATGCGGGGGGCGCACCTGTCCGCTGATGGTGTCGCCGGTCTTGAGGTCGAATTTGCGGATTTGTGAGGGCGAAACGTAGATGTCGTCAGGCCCGGGAAGGTAGTTGTAATCGGGCGAGCGCAGAAAGCCGTAGCCGTCGGGCAGGATTTCGAGCACGCCTTCGGCGAAGATGTGGCCTTCTTTTTCGCTCTGCGCCTGCAGGATTTTGAAGATCAGGTCTTGCTTGCGCAGACCGCTCGCACCGGGCAGATCCAAGGTCCTTGCGATCTTGGTTAGCTCGGTGATGTTCTTTTCTTTCAGTTCAGCAATGGTCATGATTCACCTGAACCCGTGCACTAGAGCGTATTCAGTAGTGTCAACGGGAGATTTTTAAAGGAGGGGACTCAGGGAAGAAGCAAATAGCACGGGGCAGGGAGGCGGGGCTGGGTTAAGCAGCCCGCCGTTGTGCCTCAGCAAAATTCTCTGGTTCCGACAAAACTTCCTGCCGCGCCGAGCCAGCGATGCGGTCCAGCACTCCGTTCATGGTTTCCTGGATTCGGGTGCTAGGCCGATGGAACTTCCGCGTGGCCTTCGAGGCAAGCTGACAGAGCATATAACGGTTCCGCAAAGTTTGTAAAGCGTCAAACACACGATCAGAGCGCATGTGCTTCGTTCTCCTTCTTTCTCTTTTTACGCTTGTGGCCTTCTCGCCTTCGTCCTTGCGCTGCGGGAGTGACACAACCCCGGTGCCCTCCCCAAACTACTGATTCCAGGCAGGTTGTAAAGGATTCAGCGTCTAACCCACTTGAATAGATGCACGCCAGGAGGCGGAAGATGCTCGATTTCTGGGCTTGGCTTCTCAGGCGGATGTGACTTGACCGACAGGCCCAGAAGCTTCCGGACGTCCCTGGAACTGCATAATGTATCGGCTTGGGGCAAAGAGGTCAAGTGATTATTTGAGCGCGGGCTGTAAAGTTCTATCCCGCGTTCCCACCCAGGAATAAACTCCAATAACTTGCCTAGAATCATCGTGATAGAAAGGAACCAGGCGAGCGTAGAATCAGGCGAATGACCAGTGTGCGGATGGATTGCTGGCTGTGGGCAGCGCGCTTCTTCAAGACCAGAACTATGGCCAAGCGGGCGTGTGAGTTGGGCCGGGTTCTGTCGAATGGGCATGCCGCCAAGGCAGCACGAGACGTCCGAACCGGGGATATGCTGCGCGTGAGCAACGACGGCGGCGACTTCGACGTTGAAGTCCTGGCGCTCAGCGAAGTGCGCGGCCCGGCCGCGGTCGCGCAAACCCTATACCGGGAAACCGAGGCCAGCCGCGAAGCGTGGGCCAAAGCCGCCGCCGAGCGGAAAGCTGCGCGCGAATTTGAAGTCTTACCCCAGGGCAGGCCGTCGAAGCGCGACCGGAGGAGAATCATCCAGTTCCGGGGCAGAGGTTAGTCGGGAGGAGCCGCGAAGCGGCGTAAGAATAAAGCCCACGGCGCAACCGTGGGAATTGAGCGTGTTGATTGTCCAGCTTCCTCCGGTTCTTCACGCCCAGTAGGTGCGGTCGAGGCTGCGGTATTGAATCGCTTCGGCGATGTGCTTCGGTTCGAGGTGGGCCGAGTCTTCCATGTCGGCAATGGTGCGGGCGACTTTCAGGATGCGGTCGTGGGCGCGGGCGCTTAGGCCCTGCTGGGTCATGGCGCGTTCGAGCAGGCGTTCGCAGTCCGCGGAAAGTTCGCAATGCTTGCGGATGTGGCGCGAGTGCATCTGGGCGTTGCAGTACAGTTTTTCGCGGGAAGTGGAGAACCGTTCCAGCTGTTTCTGGCGGGTGCGCAGGACGCGCTCGCGAATCTTCGCCGATCCTTCCGGCTCGACCGCCGAGCGCATCTCCTTGTAGTTCACCGCCGGGACGTCAATGTGGATGTCAATGCGGTCCATAAGCGGGCCGGAGATTTTCGAAATATAGCGCTGGATCATGGGGGTGGTGCACTGGCATTCGCGGCTGCGGTCGTTGTGGAAGCCGCACGGGCAGGGGTTCATGGCGGCGGCCAGCATGAAACGCGCTGGAAACGTCAGCGACATGGATGCTCGGGCGATCGAGACGGTGCCGTCTTCGAGCGGCTGGCGCAGGACTTCGAGCACGTTGCGCGGGAATTCGGGAAGTTCATCGAGAAACAGCAGGCCGTTGTGGGCCAGTGAGACTTCGCCAGGACGCGGGATGACGCCGCCGCCGATCAGGCCGGCGTCGGAAATAGTGTGGTGCGGCGAGCGGTAAGGCCGCGTTCCCACCAGCCCCGTGCCCTGGTCGAGCACGCCGGCAACGCTATGAATTTTCGTGGTTTCGAGCGCTTCTTCGAACGTTAACGGCGGCAGGATGGTCGGCATGCGCTTGGCCAGCATGGTTTTGCCGGAGCCGGGCGGGCCAATCATCAGGATGTTGTGGCCGCCGGCGCAGGCGATCTCGATGGCGCGCTTGGCCGTCTGCTGGCCGCGGACTTCTTTGAAGTCCACGAAGAAGTGCTGCGCTTCGCGAAGGAGCGAGTCGCCGTCGGCCTTGATGGGGGCGATGCCGTTGCCGGAGTTGACGAAGTGGATGACATCGAGCAACGACCGGACGGGATAAACATCCACGCCGCCGACCATGGCCGCTTCTTTGGCGTTGGCTTCGGGGACCACCATGCGCGAGATTTTGCGGCCGCGGGCTTCGATGGCGATCGGCAGGGCACCGCGCACGCCGCGCACGCCGCCGTCGAGCGAAAGTTCTCCCACGAACAGGCAGTCTGAGATTTCTTTCTTCGTCAATCCTCCATAAGCGCCCACGATTCCCAGCGCCATCGGCAAATCGAATCCGGAACCTTCTTTCTTGATATCCGCGGGGGCGAGGTTGATGGTGATGTGCGTGGGCGGAATATCGTAGCCGCAGTTCTTGAGCGCGGCGCGCACCCGGTCGCGGCTCTCGCGCACGGCGGCGTCCGGCAGGCCGACAGTGTGGAAGTGGTCCTGGTCGCACTTGATGCCCGAGCAGTCCACTTCCACCTGGATGATGTTGGCGTCAATCCCGTAAACCGCGGCGCTGAGAGTTTTATAGAGCATGGGGCGGACACACGAACGCTCGCGTGCCGTTTCCACAATAAGGATCCGGGGCTGTGCGTGGCTGTGATGGATGTCACCGGAAAGCTGTGGAAAACCACACGGAACGCACCGAAAATTCGCCTTCGGGAGGTTTCGGACCGAGGGCAAGCACACGGACTAAGGCACGCTCGTACAGGGGCTTAGGTACCAAGAGTTCCAACAAATGCGTGGTTGTTCGGGGGACACGCTGCAAGTAGGATGGCTGGCAAGGGATCCAAAGGTTCCCGGCAATGTCCCTCGACCCCAGCGACGATTCCCGGCCTAATCCGTCTCCCGGCGGCCTTGAGCGGGAGGAATCTCAACTGTGGCGGTGGGTGCTCGGACTGATGATCCTGCTGGCGGTAGCGCTGGCAGGTTTGTTATGGGAACGGTTGGAGAATATCCCCTACTCGCTTCGCGCCATTCCCATCGGCGTCTTGGTTCTTTCCATCCTGTTTGCGGTGTACGCCTACGGGCGGCGGCAGGAGGTAGGGAACCTGAAGGCTCTGCTGCACGGGTTTCAGGAACGGGCGGGAGCCGTCCCGTCCGAAGATCAGCTGGATCAGCTCAGCCAGATCATCAAGCGTTCGCAGCGCAGCTTCAAAGAGCTGATTGACTCTTTTGAGGAACCCGCCTGCGCGCTCTCTCTGGACGGAACCATCCGCACCGTGAACAAACGGGTGACTGAGCTGGCGGGCCTGTCTTACGCGGAACTGGTGGGGCACAACCTCTTCGATTTCCTGGTCGAACCGAGCCGCGAAGAAGTGGAGCGGGGACTGGGGCGATTCCTCGAGAAGAAGCGTTGGAGCGGGATGATCCGGGTGCGGCTGAAGAACAGCACCCGGCCGCTGTACCTGGACTGCGTGGTCAACGGCATCGTGAAAGGCGGTGACGTGGTCTCGGCCAGCATCCTGGGACGCGACGTGACCGAGCAGCGGGAAAAAGAACTGCGCTTCACCGAGTTGTTTGAGACGCTGCAGGAAGGCGCCTACTTCTGCACTCCAGAAGGCCAGTTGCTCGACGCCAATCCCGCGTTGGTCAGCATGCTGGGCTACCGCGACAAGGGTGAATTGATGGCAGCCGGTCCCGGGGCTCTGAATCTCGATGGCGAGCAGCCGCCGGTGCTGGGCCGCGCCCCAGGCGATCAGGGAGGCCTGCGCACGCGCGAGATCAAGATTCGCCGCAAGAGCGGCGCTCCGGCCGTATTGCTCGACTCATCGCGAGCGGTCTGGGATACGGCGGGTAACATCATCCGCTACCAGGGCACGCTGGTGGACATGACCGAAAAGCGGGAAATGGAGCGCAAGCTGGCGCAGCAGGAGGAGTTCCAGCGCCGGATGCTCAACAGTTTCCCCGACCTGATTCTGGTGGTGGATCTCGAGGAGCGCTACGCGTTCGTGAATTCACGCTCGCGCGACCTGCTCGGCTATGAGCCGTCAGAGATGTTGGGAAAGAAGATCTCGGATCTGGAAGATCATTCCTCGGAACTGGTCTTGCTCTACCGCAACGTGATTTCCGGCCAGCAGGCCTCCGGGTCGGCGGAGTTCGGAGCGCGCCACCGCGACCGCAGCTGGCACACCATGCGCGCCACCGGACGCCAGCTGTTTGACACCGAAGGAAAGGTCAGCGGCGCAATCATCTCCGTCCGCGATATTACCCTCGAACGCAAGCTGGAACAGCAGGTGGTGCAGAGCGAGCGCCTGGCGGCGATGGGCGCCATGATCGGCGGGATCGCCCACGAATTGAATAATCCGTTAACCACGATTCTGGGCAACAGCGACCTCTTGCTCGACAGCGCAACCGAGGAAGGCGCCCGCAAACGCATTGGCCTGCTGCAGCAGGATGCGCGCAAGGCGGCGGAGATCGTCAAGAACCTCACCTACTTCGCGCGGCCTCCGGCGCCGGGCAAGAGCCGGATCAAGCTGGCGGAAGTGCTTGACCGGACACTGAACCTGCACGCCTATTCCCTGCGCAAGAACAACATCACGGTGGACTTTCTGCGCGACGAGACCGTCCCCTACGCGCTGGGCGATCCGCACCAGTTGATGCAGGTCTTTCTGAATCTGATTTTGAACGCGGAGCAGGCCATCCGCGAAGGGCGGGAGCGCGGCACACTGCGCATCCGGCAGGGCAAGACCGAGAATACGGTCTGGGTAAGCTTTCACGACGACGGGCCGGGCATTCCGAAAGAAAACCTAGCTAGCATTTTCGACCCCTTCTACACCACCAAGCGGCCGGGACGCGGCACCGGACTGGGCCTGAGTATCTGCAAATCAGTGATGAAGGAACACAATGGCGCCATCGAGGCGATGAACGCCGCCGATGGCGGAGCGGTGTTCACCGTAACGCTGCCGACGGGGGACGCATCCTAAGTAGTACGCTGGATAGCCGGGCGGCCGTTCCCACATGATTTCGGGTGCCCCATCCTTGTCGCGTTTTTTGCGACAGGGTGGGGATTTCCCTCTCACCGCTCGACCGCCATCGCCACCGCATTCCCTCCGCCCAGACAGAGCGCGGCAATTCCGCGCTTCACGTCGCGGCGGATCATTTCATAAATCAGCGTGACCAGCACGCGCGCGCCGCTGGCGCCGATGGGATGGCCGATGGCCACCGCGCCGCCGTTCACATTGACCTTGTCGGGGTTCAACCCGAGTTCGCGCATCACGCCCAGCGCTTGCACAGAGAAAGCTTCGTTGAGTTCATAAAGATCAACGTCTTCGTTTTTCCATCCCGTCTTTTCCCAGATTTTGCGCACGGCTCCGACCGGAGCCATCATGACCATCGCCGGCTCGATGCCGCTGGTGGCCTGGGCCACGATGCGGACCATGGGCTTGGCGCCCAGTTCCTTCGCCCGCGACGCGCTAGTCACCACTACGGCCGCCGCTCCGTCGTTCACTCCCGGAGCGTTGCCGGCAGTGACCGTGCCGTCTTTCTTGAAAGCGGGCTTGAGGGCCCTCAGCACTTCGATGGTCGTGTCCTCGCGCGGGGATTCATCTTTTTCAAACAGGGTGGGCGGATCGGTCTTCTTCTTCGCTGGAATCTCGACGGGAACGATCTGCGATTTGAAGCGGCATTCCCTGATCGCGGCAATTGCCTTGCGGTGAGAGTTGACGGCGAATTCATCCTGCTCTTCGCGCTTGATGCCGTATTTCTCGGCGACGTTCTCTCCGGTAATGCCCATGTGGTAGTTGTTGTAGATATCCCACAGGCCGTCGTTGACCATCGAGTCCACGATCTGTGCATTGCCGAGACGATATCCTTTGCGCGCCTGCGGCAGCAGATAGGGAGCGTTGGTCATGGATTCCATGCCGCCGGCCACGACGATGGAACTGTTTCCCGTCTGCACCGCTTGCGCTGCCAGCGCGACAGATTTCAATCCCGAGCCGCAAACCTTGTTGATTGTCATGGCACCTGTCGCGGGAGACAATCCGCCGAAGATTGCCGCCTGCCGCGCTGGATTCTGGCCGAGTCCGGCGGAGATGACGTTACCCATAATGCACTCATCAACCTGCGCACTCTCGACCACTGCGCGCTTGACGGCCTCGCGAACCGCCAGCGCCCCCAGTTGCGGCGCGGTGAAGCCCGACAGGCTGCCCTGAAATTTCCCGACCGCGGTGCGGCAGGCAGAAATGATGACGACATCATCAAAAGAGGCCATAGATCAAGCTCCCGCGAAGATTTCGCTCTTCGATTATAGAACCGGCAGCGCAGAATTTCCTTGCTTTGTCGGCGGACACAGTGGGTTCACGAGTTTGACCGGAGATCTTGCGATCCATTCTGGCCAACGCGACTGATGACCACATCGCAGCCATCCAAACGCTCGCGAATCGGCTGCGTCCGAAAATTTCTGTTGACTTTTTCTCCGCCAGTTCTCTCTGCGTGACTTTGGTACCACGACTTCGTGAAGTTGGATCATCATTTTTTTCTTGACTTCATTTTTCAATAACTCTATACATCAACTAGTTGCAGCAAAAGACCGCTGCACATTTTCCATGAAGAATGGAAGGGAGAATAGAAACAATGGCAACCAAGAAGAAGGCGAAAAAGAAAAAGAAACACTAAGAACCTTCAGTACGAGGTCAAAGGGGACGCTTAATGCGTCCCCTAAGTTTTTGCGCGCAAGAAGTCTGATTTTCAGTTCGAGGCTTTGGCCACGCTCAGCGGAACCCGCTTCTCCTGCTCCGGGCACAGGCTGCGGTAGGCGCAGAAGCGGCAATGCTGCCCGGTCTTGGCCTTGAATATCCCCTCGGAGATTCCTTTGGCGGCGGCCTCCACCTTTTCGCGGGCAGCCAGCAACTCCGACGAACTGCGCGCCGTAGTCACCGGAAGATTGTCCTGGAGGTTGTAAAACATCAACGCCGCGACCTGGTATTTCCACTGCTCCGCAGCGGCCAGCGCATAAATGGATAACTGCAGGCTCTTGTCCGCGTTCTCCTGGTCGCGGGCTTTGCCGGTCTTGTAATCCACGATGATCACGGAACCGTCCGGGCGCCGGTCCACGCGGTCAATACGGCCGGTCACCGTAATCTCCCCGATGTGAATCTCAAAATTCTCTTCGGTGTGCAACACCTGCAGAGCCGGCACGGAGCGCGCCGCCGCCAGGAAATCCCGCAACTGGGCGATACCCTGCTTCTCGTAGAGTTCATGCTGATAGGCTTCCTGAATTCCAGCGTCGGCCAGGTCGCGCCGGAGCAAGTCCACGAGTTCGTCTTCGGTCTTCGGCCGGCCGGCCTGCACCGAATCGTAATAGGTCTTCAGCACGCGATGCATGGCGGCGCCAAATTGCATCGCTGCGGCGGGCTTGGTGGCGATGCGCCAGTCGCGTTCGAGCTTGAACTGCAATCCGCAGCGCTCGTAGGTATCCACCGCCGAAGCGCTCAGGCGCGTGTGCAACCCTTGCAGCGCCGGCAACTCGAACCACTGCGCCGTTCGCGACTCCGCCGGATACTCGGAGGCAGTTGCGGCAAATAGCTCAAGCTTTGCCTGTGCGCCACGCGGCAGCACTTTGGTCAGGTACGGCGCCAGAGCGTGATTCTCGATCAGTTCGCGCATGAAACCGTCGGGATTCTTGTTGATTTTGCCCCTGCCCTCCCGGGAGTAAACGCGCAGCGAGTCGCGGGCGCGGGTCATGGCCACGTAGAACAAACGGCGCTCCTCCTGCTTCTGTAGAGCGTGATCGTCGTCGTCGGTTATAGAGTCAGGATCACGCAACTCCTTCGGAAAAGCGACCAGCGTCTCCTTGTAGGAATTGGGGAAGGAGTTCGCGTTGGCGCGGAGAATGAACACGTGAGGGAATTCCAGCCCCTTGGCGCCGTGTACAGTCATCAGGCGTACGGCATTTTCGCTTTCGTTCGCCTCCATCGGGATGACGCCGCCGGCATCCGGAAAAAAGTCGAGATACTCCGCTAGTTCCTCCAATTCGGTGGTTTGGTTGACTTTCTTCTTCTCCCAGGTCTCCGCGAATTGCAGAATCGCTCGAATCACCGGGGATCGCGGGTCGAGGCCGAAATGCCTGGCAAGAATGTCGAGCGCATCCCGGGCCTGGGCATTGCGGCGGCGAATTTCTTCGCGCGCGCTGTGGATCGCGCTCAGAACCTCCTCGCCTCCTTCCACCCGGCCGAGGGCCGAAGAAAGAGGAACGATCGGCCCCTCGCGCCGGTCCCGGGCAATCGCCCGCAGCACCTGGCGAAGCTGCTCCGGATGAATGTGGAATCGCGGCAGGGCCGCAACCCGCACGAGGCTGACATCGTCGCCCGCAGAAACCACGGCGCGCAGGCAGGCAAACAGGTCGCGGGCTTCGGGCATGTCGGAGACATCCATGCGCTCGATGGTGAACGGAATGCCGGCTTCCGCCAGTTCCTCCACCACTTCGTCGCGATGGCGGTGGGTGCGGTACAAGACCCCGAAATCGGACCACTTGGATTTCGTCTTCTTCTGCGCGTCCCGAATGTAGCTGACCAGGTCCGGGCCTTCCGCATCCTTATCCGTAAGCACGACGGCGCTCACCGGAGGTCTGGCCAGAGGCGTGCCCGCCGCCTCCGCTTCCTCCTCACGGGCCGACTGCAGCGGGGCGCGCTGGTAGGCGAGCGCGCCCTCCTGGTCCCGCGCGAACACGGGCGGGTTCTCTTTGATCAGGGCGAATGCCGTGCGCAGGATAGGCGTGGTCGAGCGCCGGTTCTTCTCGAGCACCACCAGCCTCGTCGCCGGGAACTGGCGGCGGAACAACTCGAAGGCGGCGCTGGATGCTCCGCGAAACCGGTAGACCCCCTGGTCGGGATCGCCGACCGCAAACATGTTCCCGTTCGCTCCGGTCAGGCGGGCCAGAATCTTAACCTGGGCGAAGTTCGCGTCCTGAAACTCGTCGGCCAGGATGAAGCGGGCGCGTGCGCGGGCCCCAGCCAGAGCCTTTTCATCGCTCTCCAGCAAAGCGTGCGCCCGGACAATCATGTGGCTGAACGTCCCGAGGTTCTTCTCTTTCAGCCAGCCTTCCACGGTGGCGAACGCGCGGGCGATTTCGCGGCAGCGGCCCAGAACTTCTTCGTCGTCCAGAACATTCTTTGATTTGGCGACGCGCGGCAGGGAAACTTCGCCGCGCTCCAGCCGTTGCACATATTCCGCGTACTTTTCCGGAGTAACCAGCTCATCGTGGCAGCGGTCCATGAACTTGAGCAGGTCGCTCAGAAACTGTCCCAGATTTGCCGCGCGGACGAAGTGTTCCAGATGCAGCTCGCGAATGCGGCGGCGCAGGTAAATCCAGATATCCTGCTCGTCGAGAACGCCGAATTCCTGGCCGGCTTTCCGCAGCAGGTCGAGACAGTAGTCGTGAAACGTGGTGGCCTGCACCACTTTGCCGCCAAGCAGCTGCCGCAGCCGATCGCCCATTTCGTTGGCGGCGTTGACGGTGTAGGTGAGGGCCAGAATCTCGTCGGGCCGGGCATGGCCCTCGCGGACCAGGCGTTCGATGCGGTAAGTCAGCACCGAAGTCTTCCCCGTGCCAGCGCCGGCCACGACCAGCAGAGGGCCGTTCACATGTTCGATGGCGGCTCGCTGGCGCTCATCAGGAACAAATGGGGCAAAACGGGAATTCGACTTCGCGACCGGCATGTGCGGTCAGGATAACACTTGGCGCTACGGAAACCGTGACCTGGGAAAGTCATCAACCACAAAGGACACAAAGGTACACGAAGGACGTCACTAGTTCGATCAACCTCCAATCAACCTTCGTGATACTTCGTGTCCTTTGTGGTTGAGGGTTTTTCCGCGACGCCCCTCAGAGTTCTGCCATGGTGATAGCTGCGGCGGCGATGGCCGCAGTCTCCGCCCGCAGAATCGTGGGACCCAGGGATGCTGCGAGCCATCCTGCCTGTTGAAAAAGGCGCAGCTCGTCCTCGGCCCATCCACCTTCGGGGCCAATCGCCAGCACAACCTCGCCGGTCCGAGAATGCGAAGGAAGATGCGAGGACAGAATGTCCCGAAGCTGAGCCTCGGGTTCCGATTCAGCCAGGACAATCCGCAGGGCAGCGCGGAGTTTGATTGCTTCCGGCAACTTCATTGGATCGGCAATTTCTGGCGGGGCCGATCGCCGCGACTGCTCGGCCGCCTGCAGCACAATGCGGCGCCAGCGAACCACGCGTTTTGATGAGGCTGTGGCCAAATGCGCGTCCGTGCGGCGGGCAATTACCGGCACAATTTTCGATATCCCCAGTTCGGTGCATTTCTCGATTGCCCATTCCATGCGGTCGAACTTGAAGACAGCGAGCAGCAAGGTGATGCCGGCGGTTGAGGCAACGGGAACCTCTTCGCCCAGTTCGAACTCGACTCGTCCGGCGGCGATGCTGGTGATGCGTCCGCGGCGAACGGCCGCGCCGGCGGAGATGTCGAATTCCTGCCCCACGCGAGCCCGCAGGACGCGGACCAGGTGGTCGGCGTGATCGCCGGTCAGGGCGGCGCGGTCGCCTGAGACTTCGTCGGCCATCCATCTTCGGCGCGTCATCATCTGCAGATCATCGGCTGCGGTGGGAAGGGCACGACTTCAGTCGTGCCGCAAGCGCTCTGGGATCTTTGGCGGCGTTAGCCGCTCAGCCGCTCTTCGTCTACGCCCCTAGCCAAACATGTCTTTCATCTTGCCGAGCAGGGAGCGCAGCAGGGGTTGGTTATCCACTTTCGAAATTGAGTCCAGCTCCTGCAGCAACTCGCGCTGGCGCTTGTTCAGGCGGTTCGGAATCTGCACCCGCACATCCACGTACAGATCGCCCTTGCCATGGCCGTTGAGCACCGGCACGCCTTTGCCCCGCACCCGGAAAACGGTGCCGGGCTGCGTGCCTTCGGGAATCTTCAGGGTGTGTTCACCTTCCATGGTGGCTACGCGGATTTCGGCTCCCATGGCGGCCTGCGGGACCGAGATCGGCACCACGCAGTGCAGATCGTTGCCTTCGCGGGCAAACACCGGATGCTCTTTCACATGCAGCACCACATACAGGTCGCCGGCCGGCCCGCCAAACTGGCCGACTTCGCCGGCTCCGGAGAATCGGATGCGGGTGCCGTCTTCCACTCCCGCGGGAACCTTGGCGTCTACCACCCGCTGCCGCAGTATGCGGCCTTCGCCCTTGCACTTCGAGCAGGGGTCGGTAATCACGCTGCCGGTTCCCTGGCACGACGGGCAGGTGCGGGCGATGCTGAAGAATCCCTGCTGGTAGCGGACCTGGCCGCGGCCTCCGCAGGAGCGGCACGTGGTCGGGCCTTTGCCCGGCGCCGCGCCCGAACCGTGACACTCTTCGCAGGCCTCGTGCCGGCGCACCGTGACTCGCGTCTCTTTGCCGAAGAAAGCCTCTTCGAATTCGAGCGTCACATCCTCGCGGAGATCGGCGCCGCGCTGCACGCGGCTGCGCCGGCGTCCTCCGGCGCCTCCAAACAGATCGCCGAAACCGAAGAAGTCGCCGAAAATGTCGCTGAAATCCTGGAACACCGTGGGATCGAACCCGGCTCCCGCTCCCCCGCCGCCGCTCAGCCCCGCGTGGCCAAAGCGATCGTAAACGGCGCGCTTCTCCGAATCGGCCAGCACGGCATAGGCCTCGCTGACTTCCTTGAATTTTTCTTCGGCGTCGGGATTGTTCGGATTGCGGTCGGGATGATGTTGCAGCGCAAGCTTGCGGTACGCGCTCTTGAGTTCCACCTCGGTGCACGTGCGGGTCACGCCCAGCACTTCGTAGAAGTCGCGCTTGCCGTTATTGGTCAGAATCGGCCTTTCCTCCGTAACGGAATCTCGTAAGGATGTCTGGAGTCTTTTCTATTTTCCGGCATTTTTCGCGACCCGGACCATGGCAGGCCGCAGCAGGCGATCCTTGAACTTGTAGCCGCGCTGCAATTCCTCGAACACCTGGTGGTCGGGAACCTCGGTAGTCTCCACCATCTCGACGGCCTCGTGATAGTGCGGATCGAAAGGCTCGCCTTTGGCCGGAACCGCGCGCACGCCGAGTTTTGCCAGCGCATCCTGCAATTGCTTGTAGATTAGCTCCACGCCGCTGCGAAACTCAGCTGCTGCCGACTTGGCCTGCAAAGCGCGTTCAAAGCTGTCCATCACCGGAAGCAGCGACTTGATGGCGTCGGCCGTGGCAAAGTCGCGAAAATCCTGCTGTTCTTTGGCGGCGCGCTTGCGCGCATTGTCGAATTCCGCCTGCACGCGCGCCAGGCGGTCCAGCAACGTGTCGCGTTCGGCTTTCAGCTTCTGCCATTCCGCGGCGGACAATTCAACTGCGCCCGACGAACTTTCAGCCGGCGATGCCGGAGGGTTCTCGTCGCTGTCGGCAGGCGGCAGTTCGCGCTCCCTATCGAGGGCTTCGGCTTCGGATTTTCCGCTTGATTTCCCCATAACTGCGATTCGCTCACTCCGATTCATTCAGGATCTTGTCGAACAGGCGGGCGATATAAGACACGGCGGTGATGGTGTGCTGATAATCCATGCGCGTCGGGCCGATGACCGCGAGCGAGCCCATCACTTCATTGCCGCGGTGGGCCGGCGCTCCAATCAGCACAAAGTTCTGCATCGAAGGCAGCGCCTCGTCCAGGCCGATCACCACCCGCACCGCTTCCTGCTTCACGTCAAGGTAAGCGCCGAGCAGCCGGACAACTTTCTCTTTTTCCTCCAGCGTCTTCAGCATCTCCTGCAACCGCTGCCGGTCCTGCTCGCCCGCGACCAGGTTCGCCGCGCCTTCCACGAACACCACCTCGCCGCCCTGCTCAGCCGCCAGCGCACCCTGCTTGTAGAGTTGCTCGATGGAGTTCATCAGAGAGTCGTATTCGCTGCGCTCCTGCTCCAGGCGGCGCGACAGTTCGCCACGCATGGCTTCCATCGTCCAGCCCCGGAAGTTCTCGTTGATGTAGCGGGCCGCCGCATCCAGGTCTGCCTGCGACAATTCCAGGCGCAGCACGCGATCCCGCACCAGCCCCGACCGGGTCACCAGCACCGCCAGCACTTTCTGGTCGGCCAGGCGCGAAAAATACACATGTTCCAGCGCGTTCTTCGGACCGCTGGTCGCAACCGTCACGCCCACGTTGCGCGAAATCAGCGACAGCACGTGCGACGTGCGCTCCATGAACTCCTGCACATCGCTCACCCCCGCCAGCGAATCCGAGATCATGGTCTCTTCCTGCGGCGCCAGCCGGGCCGTGCCGGAAATCTGCTCGACGTAATAGCGGTAGGCCTCGGTAGTAGGAATGCGCCCCGCCGAGGCGTGCGGCTGCTCGAGATAGCCTGCGTCCGAAAGATCGGCCATCACATTGCGAATCGAGGCCGGGCTCAGCCCTTCGCGGTTCGAGCGTGCCAGCGTGCGCGATCCCACCGGATCGCCGGTCGAGATGAACGTCTCGACAATGGCAGTCAGGATTTCGCGCTCGCGCGTACCTATATTCGGCTCAGCAGGCATGGAATCTTGTTCTCTCGATCCGGGCGGCGGTTGCCGAGAGGAAATTCGGTCCGCTTTATTCTACTAACTATTTTAGATGCAGAAGCTTAGGTTTTTGGACTAAAGTTGCAACCTGTCGCGATTCTAGGAACGGGATTCAAGCGTGTCAAGCACACGGAGGGGAACACCCGCCCATGAAAACAAAGGCTCTCATGAGTTCCAGCGCGCTGTTTCTGGCCATCCTGGGAGCGGCCGGATTGTTCCTCCCGCAGGAGCTTCTGGCCCGCTTCAGCGGATCCGTAAGCGGCCTGGCCCTGCTGGTGCAAGCGGCGGGCGCAGCCTATCTCGGTTTCGCGATTCTGAACTGGATGGCGCGCTCGGTTCCCATGGGCGGCATCTATGCCCGGCCTCTGGCGCTCGGGAACTTCACCCACTTTGCGATCATGGCAATCACCCTGGCAAAAGCGATGACGAGCGGGCCGCCGGGAATCGAGATCGGTGCCGCTCTTGCCGTGTACGTGGTGTTTGCGGGATGGTTCGGCATGGTCCTGTTTACCAGTCCCATCCGTAAACAGGGATAAGCCCTCCAGGATCAGGATCGGGATGAAGAACGTGGAGCACCGCAAAACGAGTCTGCACATCGCCGTCATCGGCGCCGGCGCTTTCGGCGGCTGGACTGCCCTTCATCTCCTGGAGCGCGGCGCGCGGGTCACGCTGCTCGACGCCTGGGGTCCGGGGAATTCGCGGTCGTCTTCCGGCGGCGAAACCCGCGTCATGCGCGGCACTTACGGCCCCGATCAGCCCTATACCGAGATGGCGGCACGCGCGCTGAAGTTGTGGGAGAAATACGAGCGGCGCTGGAAACGGCAATTCCTGCATCGCACCGGCGTCCTCTGGATGGCCGCCGGGCGCGGCGACGCCTTCGAGCGCGGCTCGGTCGAAATGCTGCGCGCGGCCAGGATCAAGTTCCGCGAACTTTCAGCCTCGCAGATGCGCAAGCGCTGGCCGCAGATCAATTTCGAAGGCATTCAGTGGGGCATTTTCGAGCCGGAATGCGGATATCTTGACGCGCGGGCCAGTTGTCAGGCGGTCGTCGAGGCCTTCATCGCCGCCGGCGGCAAGTACCGCCAAGCTGCAGTTCTGACAGACGGCCTGGATCCCCAGCCGACCCATGTGGGGACAGCCGCCTCGGATCCCCAGCCGACCCAGGTGGGGACAGCCGCCTCGGCTGTCCCGTCGAGCGCAGCGAGACGGCCCACTGACCGGCGCATTTCTCTCACCGATGGCTCGACGCTCAAAGCCGACGCCTACGTTTTCGCCTGCGGACCGTGGCTGGGCAAGTTGTTCCCCAGCGCCCTCGGCCAGTTCGTGCGTTCCACGAGGCAGGATGTTTTCTTCTTCGGCTCCCCCGCGGGAGACGATCGCTTCACCGACGCCCACCTGCCGGTGTGGGCCGATCATCGCGATCACTTCTTCTACGGCATTCCCGGCGCCATCCAGGGCGATGCCCGGCGCGGCTTCAAGATCGCCGACGACACCCGCGGCCCGGCCTTCGATCCGACCAACGGCGAGCGCGTGGTCAACCCCGAGACACTCAAAAAGATTCGCGAATACATCGCCTTCCGCTTCCCCGCCCTGAAAAACGCCCCTCTGATCGAGAGTCGAGTGTGTCAGTACGAGCAGACTCCCGACAGTCACTTCATCATTGACCGTCATCCCAAGGACGAGAACGTGTGGCTGGTGGGCGGCGGCTCAGGCCACGGCTTCAAACACGGCCCGGCAATCGGGGAGATGATGGCGGAGTTGATCCTGGAAGACCGCGAGCCGGCTGCAACCTGGCGCCTGGGGAGATTCAGCGGCAGGTAAACCATGAAGATTGTCATCCTGAGAGGCGGCTCGCAAAGGACGCAAAGAAAACCGCAAAGGGCAAGGAGAACTCCATACCTTGTCACTCCCAACTCCATACCTTGTCATTCCGAGGAGCGCAGCGACGAGGAACCTGCTGTCTGCCGGCGCCGGCAAACAGCAGGTTCCTCGCTACGCTCGGAATGACAAAGTCTTGGATTTCTTTGCGTCCGGTGCGTCCCGCCGCACAGGATGACAAGAAATGCCGGAGTGGGCACTACTGAATCTGAATCACGTCAGCCGGAGCGTTAGCCTTGATTTCCGCCACCCGGTCCACCACTCGCCGCGCGAATTCATAAATGGATTTGGCGTGCGGCGAGTTCTCGCCTTGAAGCACCACCGGAGTGCCGCCGTCGCCCGACTTGCGCACCTCGGGATCGAGTGCGATGTTGCCCAGGAACGAAACGCCGAACTGCTGCGCCATCTTCTCCGCCCCGCCGCGCGAGAAGATATCAATTTCGTGCTGGCAGTGCGGGCAGACAAAATAGCTCATGTTTTCCGCGATCCCGACCAGATCCACTTTCATCTGCTTGAACATTTCAATCGCCTTGCGCGCGTCCTGCAGCGAAACGTCCGACGGCGTCGAAACCACCACCGCGCCGGTCAGCGGCACGGTCTGCACCAGCGAGAGCGCGATGTCGCCCGTTCCCGGCGGCAGGTCCACGACCATGTAATCGAGATGTCCCCAGTCCACCAGGCCCAGGAATTGCCGCACGATCTGGTGCAGCATCGGCCCGCGCCAGATGATGGGCTTGTCGCCGGGATTGAGGAATCCCACGGAAATGACTTTCACGCCGAAGGCTTCGATAGGCTCAATGCGGTTCTCTCCGAGCATGCGCGGCTGCTTGTTAACGCCGAGCATCAGCGGCACGTTCGGCCCGTAGACGTCGGCATCGAGCAGGCCGACTTTGTGGCCCATCTTGGTCAGGGCGACGGCCAGGTTGACGGCCAGCGTGGTCTTGCCCACGCCGCCCTTGCCCGAACCGACGGCAATGATGGCGTCCACGCCCGGCAGGGGTTGCGGCCCCGGCTGCGCCGGCCCTCCGTGCTGATGCGGCATATGTGCGCTCAAAGGATTACGCTCCTGGTATGAATTGCGGAAATGACTAATGGAGAATCCAAAGGCTAATTATATACGGCAGAGACAGGGCCCTCGGCGGGTGCCCCATTTCTCGCGCGTTCTGTGCGCGAGAAGTGGGGATTTTCGAAATATTCCCACGGAAGAACACGGATCCCGGTACGCACAATACTAAGCATCATTTGATGCTATGATCCGCGCCTGCGTCAGGCCGCCGAAGCTCTCCGCATTCACGCCGCTTGGTCCTGAGCCAGATGGATGACCACCTTCCCTCTAGCGTGCCCCTCTTCCACATACCGCATCGCCTCAGCCACTTCGTTGAGTCCGTAGCGCCGGTCAATAACCGGCGTCACCTTCCCCGCTTCGATCAGCCCGCCGATGAGGGCCAGGTCTTCTGCCTTAATGCTCGCCAGCACCGTGACCAGTTTCCGCCCGCCGAAGCAGGACAGCACCGCCGCCGTGATCATTCCAGCCACAACGCCGATCGCCCACGGGTCAGTGGTTCCTCCCGCCCCGACATAGATGCCCTTCGGATTCAGCACGCGCCGGCACGCCGGCAACGAACGATTCCCCACCAGGTCGAGCAGGATGTCGTAGCGTTGCTCATCCGCGGTGAAATCGTCACACGTGTAATCAATCACGCGATCGGCGCCAATGGATCGCACCATGTCCACATTCCTCGCGCTGCAAACGCCCGTGACTTCTGCGCCGAACCACCTGGCGAACTGTACCGCGAACGTGCCCACGCCTCCCGCCGCGCCGTTGATCAAGACCTTATGGCCCGGCTGAATCTTCCCCTTGTCGCGGAGCGCCTGCAAGGCAGTCAGCCCGGCAATCGGCACCGATGCCGCCTGCTCGAACGTAACCCTCTCGGGCTTGATGGCCAATTTGGACTCGGACGCGCACGCGTATTCAGCGAAAGCTCCCTTGCACGCCCCGAACACCGCATCGCCCGGCTTGAATCGCGTGACGTTTTTGCCCACAGCTTTCACCTGGCCGGCAACGTCCGCTCCCAGGCGCACATCCTTGGGCCCGCGCAACCCGGCCGCCAGGCGCAGCGGATAAGGCTCGCCCCTCATGAAGTGCCAGTCGTAGGGATTGACCGAGGCGGCGTGAATTTCGATCAACACCTCATCGTCGCGGGGAATTGGGCTTTCGGCAACTTCACACCGGAGCACATCCGGCGAACCATACGCTCGGTGGATGACGGCCTTCATGATGGGAATGCTAACACCGCTCCCCACCAGGAACGGACCGATCAGTATCCTTCCCCCTCCAGCCGCACCTTGCCTTTGAACATGCGGAACAGGAAGAAGAAGTAGCCGAGCGCCAGGATCATGCCCAGAATCCACCAGGTGAGGCCGACGCTCAGGCCGTGGTGGCCGGCGGCGGTGTTGTAGATGGTCAGGCTGCGGGCGGGATCAGTGCTCGCCGGCAGGACCACCGGATAGAGCGCGAACGCCGCCCCCACCAACATGCCTACGATGTAAAGCGCCGAAGCCACGAACGCGGTCTTGTCTGCATGTTTGAGCATGGCACGCATCATGACAGCGAGCGCGCCGAACACCACCACCGGGATGAGGAATCCGATGGCGTGCTGTTTGTAGTTGTCGAGCACGCCCGGGCGAATATAGACCGTTGCCACCAATCCCACGATGGTCAGCAGCAGTTGCAGAGGCCAGGCGGCTTTTGCCACGGCGCGAGCGTGGCGGTTCAGGTCATCTTCGGTCTTGACTGCGACATAAAGCGAGCCGTGCGCGGTCAGCGTCACCAGCGCGATCACGCCGGTCAGCACGGTGTACCAGTCGAGGATGCCGTTGTCGGTGCCGACGCGGAAATTGGTCCAGAGCGGCTCGAAGAAGTATTGGTCGGGGCCGAGCGGAACGCCGCGAACGACATTTCCCAGGGCAGCTCCGAAGAAAATGATGAGGAGGGTGCTCGATGCGCAGAAGACGACATCGAAGAATCCGCGCCAGACCGGGTTCTGCATGTGCGCCCGCAGTTCGATGCCGATGCCGCGCAACATCATCAGCCACAGCACCACCATGAGGGGCAGGTAGAATCCGCTGAAGCTCGAGGCATAGAGCAGGGGAAAGGCGAAATACAGTGTGCCACCGGCAGCCAGCAGCCAGACTTCGTTGCCGTCCCAGACCGGGCCGATGGAGCGCATGATTTTCTGCCGTTCGTCGGCCGTCCTGGCGGCACCGAGGTAGATCACGCCGGCGCCGAGGTCGAATCCGTCCAGCACCACGTAGGCGGCAACCATAACTGCGACAATCATGAACCAAAGCGTTTCCATGGAAATCCTCTGCGCCTAAATCCTCTTACCCTGAAACTCCCTGTCATTTCGACCGAAGGGAGAAACCTGCTTTTTGCCGGCGGAGGCAAAACAGCGGGTTCCTCATCGCTTCGCCTCGGAATGACAAAGCAAACTCAGGAACGACAAAATCAAACTCACGAATGACCAGCCCAGAAGCAACGATCTAATGCGCCGGGGCCTCGGCCTCCGGACCGTGCTCAATTTCCCGCCGTACGAGGAACAGAAACAGAATTCCTAGCACGGTATACATACCCATAAAGCCCAGCAAGGTGAAAATGCCGTTGCCCGCCGAAACCATCTTCGAGTATCCGTCGGCGGTGCGCATGAGCGAGTAGACCAGCCAGGGCTGGCGTCCGATCTCGGCCGTCAGCCATCCCGCCGTATTGGCGATGTAGGGGAAGGGCAGCGACAGCAGCAGGATCCAGAGCATCCAGCGGTTCTCGAACAGCGTGCCGCGCCACAGCAGGAAACCAGCCACCAGCATCACCGCGATAAACACCGTCCCCAGCCCAACCATGATGTGGTAACTGAAATACAGCAACTCAATATTCGTAGGCCACTGGTCCGGCGGGAAGGCGTCGAGTCCCTTCACATCCGCCTGCCAGGCGCGATAGGTCAGAAAGCTGAGAGCCTCGGGCACGACGATCGGATTGTCAATTTTCTTTTCCTCCACGTTGGGCTGACCGACCAGCACCAGGGGCGCTCCGGGCTGGCTGGTGAACAGAGCCTCCATCGCAGCCAGGGTCACGGGTTGATTCGCGGCCACCAGGCGGCCCTGGCGGTCGCCGGTGGGGAACAACTGCAACACGCTGAAGATCAGGCCGGCTGCGACTCCTACCCGGACGAAAATGCGGCCGTATTCCACAAACTTGCCCCACAGCAGATAAAACGCGCCCACCGAGGCCATTACGAACGCTCCCGTGATCGCCGCCCCGCTCATGTTGTGCGCGTACTGCCACCACGCCCACGGATTCAGCACCAGCGCCCAGAAGCTGGCCAGTTGCACCGATCCATCCGCGGCCTTGAAGTACCCGACGGGATGCCGCATCCAGGCATCGGTGGCGACGATGAAAAATCCTGAGATCCACGATCCCAGAAATACAGCCACCGCCGACCACCAGTGACCGCGCGGACCAAGCCGCTTCTCGCCATAGAGGAAGAGCCCGAGGAACGCTGATTCCAGGAAGAAAGCGAACATGCCCTCCATGGCAAGCGTCTGGCCGATCACGCCTCCAGCGAAGCGGGAAAAGTGCGACCAGTTGGTGCCGAACTGAAATTCCATGGGGATGCCGGTTACGACGCCGAGCACGAAGTTAATGCCGAATATCCGCGCCCAGAAGCGCGCGGCCCGATGGTAGCTTTCGTCATTGCGCCGCAGAGCGATTGTCTTGAGCACCACAATCAGCGGCGCCAGCCCCATGGTCAGTTGTGGAAAGAGATAGTGAAAAGTGACAGTGAATGCAAAATGAAGACGATGCACTATTAGGGCGCTATCCATAGAAGAAATCCTCGGCGCAGCACCATCGTAAATATTCTACCGGGGCCTTCGATGTGATTGACATCACAGATGGCTTAAGGGCTAGCGCGCCTTGCGCCGCCGTTCCAGTTCGGAACGGCGGATTTCCCGCCGCCGTCCCGCATCGTCATAGCGGCGGCGTTGCTCGTCGGTCTCCGGGATCACGGGCGCAACCTTCAAGAGCTTCCCTGCTCCGTCAATCGCCACGAACGTCAGATACGCCGAGCCGACGTGCTGCGCGCTGTCGGCAATGTAGTTTTCGACGAAGACTTTCACGCCAACTTCCATTGAAGTGCTGAACACGCGGTTCACCGACGAGCGCAGGATGACCAGATCGCCCACGCGCACCGGCACCAGGAAATCAATGTGGTCCACCGAAGCGGTCACCACGTAATTGCGCGAATGGCGATGCGCGGCCAGGGCGCCGGCCAGGTCCATCCAGTGCATCAGGCGGCCGCCGAGCAGGGCCTGAAGCGGGTTGGCGTCGTTGGGCAATACGATTTCAGCCATTTCCGACTGCGAATCCCGCACCGGGCGGGGCACGAGCGCGTTATCTGACATGGGTTCTTTCCTTTTCGAAATTTCGTCCCAATCGCTGGCATGCCTAATCTACAGTAAGTGGCGTTCTGTAGTAACCTCTGTTTATCGTCGCTGACACCGGCCAGTCGCCCATGGACCGCATCGCCGCCCTCAACGAAATCCTCACCGAGAATCCCAGGGACGCGTTCGCCCGCTACGGACTGGCCATGGAGCATTCCAGGCAGGGCGACTTCGACCGCGCGCTGGCCGAGTTTTCGATTCTGCTCGAGCATCATCCCGATTACACCGCGGGATATTTCATGGCCGCGCAAACCCTGGCCCGAGCCGAGCGAGCCCCTGATGCCAGGAAGATGCTGCATGACGGCATCGCCTCGGCGCGGCGCACGGGAAATCTGCACGCGCAGTCGGAAATGGAAGCCATGCTAGCGGAGCTGGGATAGATATAGGTTACGTTTTCAAGGTTCAAGGTTTCGGGCCCTGCCTACTTTGCCATTCTTCCCATCCCCCACTCCACCACGCCGGGAAGTAACTGATAGAACTTCACCGGCAGGTGCATGGTCCAGGGCACGATCACTTCCCGCTTGCGCCTCAGATATCCGCGCAGCGTGGCGCGGGCCACTCGCTCGGCCGTGATGCCGCCCACCGATCCCGGACGGACCTGCTTCAATTCCCTGCCCCGAACCGCATTCTGACCGAACGCGGTTCGCACATATCCGGGACAAACCGTCAGCACATGAATGTTGTCCTTCTTCAGCTCTACCCCCGCCGCTTTGCCGATGCTGTTGAGCGCGAACTTGGTAGCGCTGTAGGCGGCGTGAAAGGGCAGCGGGATATGCCCGGCAACGCTGGAGACGTTGATGATGGTACCGCCGCCCTGTTGCCGCATGACCGGAATGACCGCCTGCATCGCGGCCAGCGATCCGAAGAAATTAGTGTCGAAGAGCTCGCGGCAGGCAGACATGTCCATCTGCGAGACGGAATCGAGCAGGCCGTGCCCGGCATTATTGACCCACACGTCCACGCGCTGGAAGTGGTGCAGGGTCAGGGACAGAGCGCGGTCAATGTCTTCGGAGTGGCGCACATCGCAGGCAAAGGCGGCCGTCCGGTCAGGCAATCCCAGGCGCGCGCGGGCGGCCTCGGCTCTGGCGGCATCGCGAGAGAGCAGCACGACGCTAGCCCCTTGTTCGGCAAAAGATTTCGCAATCGCCTCGCCGATGCCCATCGAGGCGCCGGTCACTACCACCACTTTTCCTGTCAGTTGCATGCTCGGGTTGTAGCGGCTGCGGCGCGGCAAGTCAAGCCGGGCGAGGGCCCCTGTCGTACAATCGAACGATTCAATCCAGCTTGTCGGATCCGGTGACCCGTGCCCCTGCTTCCTTTGTTTCCGCTCGAAGTGGTGCTGCTGCCGGGCACGCCGTTGCCGCTGCACATCTTCGAGCCGCGCTACAAGGAAATGATCGGCGAGTGCATGGAGAAGCAAGAACCGTTCGGCGTGGTGCGCGCACTGGAGCAAGGCCTCGCCGAGATCGGCTGCACTGCCGAGATCGCCGCCGTGACCAAGAAGTATCCCGACGGCCGCATGGACCTGGTCGCCCAAGGCCGCCAGCGTTTTGAAGTGCTCGAACTGAATCAGGAACGCTCTTTTCTGCGGGCGGAAATCCTCTTACTTCCGGACGAACCCAGCACGCCTTCTCAGGAAGACGTGACCCGGGCGATTGACCTTCACCGCCAGATTTTGTCGCTGGCCGGCGCGGTGCAGGACCTTTCCGTGAGAGGCGACGGCGCGCTTTCCTTTTTCCTCGCCGGATCTCTCCCGTTGGATCTCGACTTCAAACAGAAGCTGCTGGCCACGCTCTCGGAGGCGGAGCGGCTTCACGCCCTGGCGGAGTATCTGGAGAGGATTCTTCCGGGGCTTCGCCGCGCCGCGCGGGCACGCCAGAAGGCGGGCGGCAACGGGCACGCGCACTGAGCCGGAGGCCCGCGAAAGGCTCGGCGACGGAAAAAACGCCTGCGGCGACGACGCGTATAATCAGGGAAAGCTGGTTGGTTGGGGGTTCCTTTCATGAGTCTTCCACGCACGTTGGGCGATTTGCGCCGCAGCATTTACTCCGAAGAGCGTCTGCGCCAGCGGCGTGTGAAAGACGAACTGCGCGAGAACCTGATCGCCCGGCTGCGCGAGCAGGACGACGAACCCGTTTTCCCCGGCATCGTCGGCTACGACGACACAGTGGTGCCGCAGATCGTGAATGCAATTCTTTCGCGGCACAACTTTATTCTGCTCGGACTGCGCGGGCAGGCCAAAAGCCGCATCCTGCGGGCGCTGACCGGCCTGCTCGATCCGCACATGCCATATCTGGCCGGATGCGAGGTCCACGACAACCCCTATGCGCCCATCTGCCGCCGCTGCCGCGAAGAACTGACGCGGCTGGGCGAGGGCGCGCCCATCGCTTATCTCTCGGCGGACGAGCGTTATGTCGAGAAGCTGGCCACCCCCGATGTGACCATCGCCGACCTGATTGGAGACATTGATCCCATCAAAGCCGCGCGCGGCGGTCATGAACTCTCGAGCGAGTTCACCGTGCACTATGGCCTGCTGCCTCGCGCCAATCGCGGCATCTTCGCCATCAACGAATTGCCCGACCTGGCCGGAAAGATTCAAGTCGGATTGTTCAACATCATGCAGGAAGGCGACGTGCAGATTAAGGGATATCCCGTGCGCCTGCCGCTCGATGTGGCGCTGGTGTTCAGCGCGAATCCTGAGGACTACACAGCTCGCGGCAAGATCATCACGCCGCTCAAAGACCGCATCGGGTCCGAGATTCGCACGCATTATCCGGCGACGGTGGAGGAAGGCATCGCGATCACCGCACAGGAGGCCTGGACGAAGCGCAACGGCCACCCGTTACACTTACCAAATTACGTGCAGGAAGTGATCGAGCGGGTGGCCTTCGCCGCGCGCGAAGACAAGAAGGTTGACAAGCGTTCGGGCGTGAGCCAGCGGCTGCCGATCAGCGCCATGGAGAACGTGATCTCGAATGCCGAACGGCGGGCGATCCGCAACGACGAAAAGCTGGTCGTGCCCCGCCTCAGCGATGTGTACGCGGCGCTGCCCGCGATCACCGGCAAGCTCGAACTGGAATACGAAGGCGAGATGAAAGGCGCCGACCATGTGAGCCGCGAGCTGATCCGCGCCGCCATCGCCAAGACCTACGATGAGTACTACACCGGCGCCAACATGCAGCAGGTCGTGCAGTGGTTCGACCTGGGTGGAGAAATTCAGCTCTCGGACACGATACCGGCGGCGGAAGCGCTGGAAAATCTGAAAGACATTCAAGGGTTGATAGACAAGCTGGGCCCGCTGGGCATTTCGCAGAAAGAAAGTCCCGAGCAGCAGGTTTCGGCGGCGGAGTTCATTCTCGAAGGCCTGCACGCCCATAAGCGCGTCGGACGGAGTGAAGAGCGCGTGTTCAAGGCCGGCGAGAAGAAGCCGGAACCGGCGCGGGAAAAATCGTTCGAGCCGGAGGAAAAGCCGTACCGGCAGAGAAGGCAGTTTAAC
>Ga0209415_10002881_pt1 | contig 32167 bp, 24 predicted proteins | sample PeaSoiSIISIP2007_FD_187696 | JGI IMG/M metagenome (GOLD analysis project Ga0209415, IMG submission 187696) | Peat soil microbial communities from Weissenstadt, Germany - SII-SIP-2007 (SPAdes) (version 2) | ecosystem: Environmental > Terrestrial > Soil > Wetlands > Peat | place: Germany... | reverse complement strand
AATCCCTTAACCCCGGTTTCATGCCAGGGTAGAAGGCCGTATGGCGCAAATGCAGTGCCGGGATCCAGAAAAAGATCTTTGCCGTTCAGTTTCACCAGCACCACATTGGTATTCAGGTCGGCCGAATTCATGAGCTGTTCGTTGAAGAAGTGCTGGTCCCGGGTGGAGACCAGGACGGGACGGGCATCGAACCCGGCGGCACGAGCAAGCGCCAGGAACAGCCAGGTAATTTCCCGTCCGTTGCCATAACCGCGCTTCCACACATCTTCCACGCTCTGGATCTCCTTCAGCTTTTCGCGATCCCGCTCCTGCTGCGTCTTGTCGCTCTCGAAGGCTGTGTTGCGGATCTTCTGGCAGCGGGCATAGATCTTTTGCAGCTTCTGGTCCGCCGTGTCCGCGGGCGTGACGATTTCCTCCAGAGCCCGCTCCATCGCCTTGCGCTTGTTCACGAAGGTTTCAATACCGCGAGATAAGCGCTTCCCTTCTTCCTTCCAGAATTTGACGGGATCCTTTTCAAACGTGAACACGTATCTGAAATCCACACGGTACTTCTCCTCGTTCTCCGGGGGCATGTAATCTTCCACCTGAAAGGCGGGTATGTTCTGGCTTTCCATGCGCATCGTGCTGTGATCGTCCTTCGGGGGATTCGTCCCTTCAGGCAAGCCGCGTGGCCAACTCGTCTCCAGGGTATAGAGAGTGCTGCGATGCAGGGAAAACCTGGCCTGCTTGGTGAACAGCTCCTCGCTCAGCAGCCATTGCGAGTCAAAGACGTAGCCTTCCTCGATTTCGCGGGTGTAGCGGTACTCGATGATGCTGCCGGCCTGCACGTCAGGCAGAGTGAACGTTTTGGCCAGATACTTCACCCCCTTGGCCTTTACGATCGTCTTTTCGTAGATCTTGCCGTCAAAGTTAACCGAGGTTCCGTCCGGGTGAACGGTCCGCGCCTGGATTTCCTTGATGTTGCCGTGGCCTTTCAGGAAGGGGATTTCCACGTCGCCGTACTTGCGGCCCTCTTCCGTCAGAATCTTGATTCGCGAGTAAAAGCGCTCGTGATACATCTGGTCATCACGGTCCACCTGGCGATAAAGAAAGATGGCGGGGGCGCCGGGAGCCTTGGGCTCGCTGGTCATTTTGAGTTCTTCGGGCGTGATCGGAAGCCAATCGTCGCCGGCGCGGGCAACCGGGGCCAGGGTGACCAGCGCGAGCAGACAGAGGAACAGCAGGCAGGGTGAGCGGCGCAGGAAACGGGACATAGGGGCCCCTTGGGTCGTTTCTCAGACGGCCATCTGATCTTGCTATTTGAGAACAATCGCGCCTGCAACGCTCTCCCGCCCCTCTTTCAGGAGAGCCGGCTCGATTCAACCCTGACTTTATCACGATGTCCGTGGGCGTCAATAAGAGAAATTGGGTAGAGCTAGTGGAAGTCGTGCGAAACGGTTTCGGCCTTGGTCACGAATAGCGCCTGCACGCGTTCGGCTTTGACCGAGATGACGTTGTCCTGATTCTGCAGAATTCCTTCGATGGCGAGGAAACGCTCGCTGGCCAGCAGCAGGCGGTTCTGATGAAACAGGTCAGGACGGATGATGGCGTTGGCTACTCCGGTTTCATCTTCCAGGCTGATAAAAACGAATCCTTTGGCGGTACCCGGGCGCTGGCGGGTGATGACGCAGCCACCGATGCGCAGTCGCTTGCCGCTGGGCAGGTCGCGCAGTTCGCTGGCGCGGCGAATGCCCATGGCATTGAGCCAGGCGCGGCGGTAGGCCATGGGATGGGGCCCGACGGTCAGTCCGGTACCGTGGAAGTCGGCGACCAGGCGCTCTTCGTGATTCATGGGCTGGAGCGGCGAGGGAGTGTCGGGATCGGGCTGTTGTTCGAGCAGCGGCCCAGAGGCCCGCACCGCGCGTTCCACCTGCCAGAGCGCGTCGCGGCGGTGGAGTTGCGAGTTGCGAGCACCGGGTACCGAGCACGGCCGAGATTCCTCCGCCCCTCGCGTGCGCTCGGGGGTCGGAATGACAAATTTATCAGAGTTGTTTTTGTGAATAGGTTTTGGGAAGGGCACGGCTTTAGCCGTGCCGACAGGGGCGGCAAAAGATTTGGGCTTCAGCCCCTGAGGAGCGCAGACCTCGACAATTCTCCCGATCGAGTTCAACGCGCCGATTTCTGCCAGTGTATTGAGTTCGTCTTTGCGCAGTTCCGGGACGCGGCGGGTGAGGTCGTGAATGGAAGTGAAAGGAGCGCTTCTGCGTTCGAGGATGAGGGAACGGGCGGCCTCCTCGCGCAGACCGCGGACGTAGCGCAGACCCATGCGGAGCGCGATATTGCGTCGGTCGTTAGTTGTTAGTCGTCGGTCGTTGGCTTCCCATTCGATGTCGCTAACTAGATTTGTTTGGCTAACGGCCGACGACCAACGACCAACGACTGCTTCCAGCGTGCAATTCCATTCCGATTTCGTCACATCCACCGGCAACAGCTTCAATCCATGGCGCTGCGCGTCTTTGACGATGGTTGCCGGCGAATAAAATCCCATGGGTTGGTTGTTGAGCAGGGCAGCGGTGAATGCGGCCAGGTAGTGGCACTTCAAATAAGCGCTGGCGTATGCGATCAGCGCGAAGCTGGCGGCGTGCGATTCGGGGAATCCGTAGAGTGCGAAGGAAGAGATGGAAAGAACAATTTCTTCCTGCGCCTTGGACGGAATCTGGTTTTGCGTCATGCCGGCGCGGAGCCTGGCTTCGATCTCTTTCATGCGCGCCTGCGAGCGTTTGAAACCCATGGCGCGGCGCAGTTCTTCGGCTTCGCCGCCGGTGAAGTTGGCCGCGATCATGGCAATGCGCAGCAGTTGTTCCTGAAACAACGGCACGCCGAGCGTGCGCTTCAGCACCGGCTCCAGCGACGGATGCGCGTAGGTGACTTCTTCCTTTCCCTGGCGGCGCTGCAGAAACGGATTCACCATCTGCCCGACAATCGGCCCTGGGCGGATGATCGCGACCTGCACCACAATGTCGTAAAAGCGCACCGGGCGCAGACGCGGCAGGCACGACATTTGCGCGCGGCTTTCCACCTGGAACATGCCGATGGTATCGGCCTGCTGCAGCGTGGGATACACCTGCGAGTCGTCCTGCGGAAGATGCGCCAGATCCACCTCTTCGCGATAGTGCTCGCGGATGAGTTCGATCGAATCTTTGAGCACGGCCATCATGCCGAGGCCGAGCAGATCCACCTTGATGATGCCCATGTCGGCGCAGTCTTCCTTGTCCCATTGGACGACGACGCGGCCGGGCATGGACGCGGGCTCGAGCGGCACCACAGAATCGAGTTGCCCCTGGCAGACGACCATGCCGCCCGAGTGCTGGCCGAGATGGCGCGGCATATCCTGCACGGCGAGGCAGAGTTCGTAATACTTGCGCAGGCGGGGATGGTTCAGGTCGAGCCCGGCGTCGCGGAAGCGGCGGTCGAGCGCGTCGTTTTCGTCGCGAAATTCCCAGGTGGCGACCGCGGCAGAAATTTTGTTAAGCGTCTCCGGATCGAATCCCAGGGCCTTGCCCATTTCGCGCGCCGCCATGCGGTTGCGATAAGTGATGACGTTGGCGGTCATGGCCGCGCCGCGCTCGCCGTATTTTTTGTAAAGATACTGGATGACTTTTTCGCGCTCGTCGCCGCTCGGCAGATCGAGATCAATGTCAGGCCATTCACCGCGTTCTTCCGATAGAAAACGCTCGAAGAGCAATTCCATGCTGACGGCATCCACGGCGGTGATGCCGAGCGAGTAGCAGACCGCGCTGTTGGCGGCCGACCCGCGTCCCTGCACCAGAATGTTTTGCTCGCGGCAGAAGCGAATCAGGTCCCAGACGATGAGGAAGTATCCGGCGAGCTTGAGTTTTTCGATGAGCTTTAATTCTTTTTCGATTTGCAGCCGGGCGCGCACCTGGATGTCTTCTGACGCGCGGCCGTAGCGGATTCGAAATCCTTCCCAGGCGCGCTCACGCAGAAACGAATTCATGGTCTCGCCTGCGGGGACGGGATAGCGGGGAAATTCATAGCCCAGATCGTTCAGCGTGAATTCAAGGCGCGAGGAGAGTTCGCGCGTGTTGGCAATAGCTTCGGGCAGGTCGGCAAAAAGCTGTTGCATTTCCTGCGGCGATTTCAAAAAGCGTTCGGAATTGCGGGAGAGCAATCGTCCGGCCGTAGATAGAGTGCGGTGATGGCGAATGGCGGTAAAAGCATCGCAGAGTTCGCGGGCTTTGGCGGTGGCGTAGTTGACTCCGTTGGTCGCGAGCAGAGGAAGATGCAGCGATTGGGCGATATCAGCGGCAGCGCGGTTGCGGGATTCTTCTTCGCGTTGGAAATGACGTTGCAGTTCGACGTACACGTTGCCGGGTCCAAAGATGCTGATGAGTTGCTCGACCTGCCGTCGAGCTTCTTCGCAGCCGTGCTGCAGAACTGTTGCCAGCGGGCCTTCGGTGCCGCCGGTCAGGCAGATCAGCCCCTCGGCGTGCTCCTCGAGCTCCTGCAGCGTGATCGCGCCTTCCCCTTTTTTTGCGCGCAGCTTCATCCTGGTGATCAGGCGGCAAAGGTTCTGGTAGCCGGCGCGGGAGACGACTACGAGGGGAAGGCGAAAGGATTTGTCATTCCGAGCGAAGCGAGAAATCTCTGCCCTCTGCACGGCGTGAGGGGGATAGGGATCCTTCGACTCCGCAGGTGCTTCACTTCGTGAAACATCTGCTGCGCTCAGGATGGCAGGGTGTAAAGGGCAGCACGTGACTTCCGCTCCGATGTGCGCCTTGAGCCCGATTTTCTTTGCCGCGAGGTGAAAGCGCGGCGCGCCGTAAACCCCGTCGGCATCGAGCAGCGCCATGGCAGGCATGCCGAGTTGAGCACAGGTGGACGCCAATTCCTCGGGCAGCGACGCGCCTTCGAGAAAGCTGAATGCAGAGCGGGCGTGGAATTCTACGTACAAGTTCTCAGTACCCAGTACTCAGTACTCAGTTAAACGCGGGAAGGTGTTAACTGAGTACTGAGTACTGAGTACTGACAACTGAGAACTTCCTTCAGTCATACGTTCCCTCGACAAACCATCCGCCGCCGAGCAGATCGTGCACCAGACGATAGAGCGCGAGGCTTTCTGCAGACTGCAAGGCCACGTCCCACTCGTCACGCGACCAGGCTTCGTGCTCCCACCAGTCTCCGGAGAAGCGCCAGGGGCCGGCTTTCCAGAGCACGCTGCCCTGCACGTCTTTTTTCTGACACACCAAGTGCACCGGCTGGCCGTTCTCCAGCGTCACGTTGGCGCGCAGCGGCGGACGGAACCGGCGCAGGGCGGTGACCGCGGATTTTTCTTCTGCCTGGCTGGAAGCCGACGGCGCCGAATCTTTCTCGCGCACACTCTTCTGCCGGACTTCCGGCACGAAGCGCTGCATGCAAAATCCTTCGGGATGGTGCGTGTCGAGCAGTTCCAGCGCCCCGACTTTGTTTTCTCCCACCAGGCCGGCAATGCGGGCGAGGGTAAGTTCCAGCTTTTCCGGTTCCGGCGACGGAGGCAAAAACAGCCCGCCCTGCGCCGAACGCATGCGCGCCGGCGCAGCCGCCAGATGAATCCTGACGATGGGCGCTCCCGGCGGGTGCGCGCTTAAATCCAGTTGCAGCAGCTTGAGAAAAGTCCTGGCGTCGAGCATGGGAAGAGGCAGGCGCAGGGTGCGGAGAAATTGTTGATTTTTGATGGTTGATGGTTGATGGAAAGGCGAATAATTTTCGAGTTCGAGCGTGAGCTGCAGTTCCTGCGTGGCCAGAGCGCGCGTCGCCAGCCGCGCGCAAAGTTGCTCGAGCAGGCGATTCAGCAAAAAAGCCAGCGGCTCGAGCAGAGTGATGGGATGCTCCAACTCAATCGCTTCTTCAAACACCATCGGTTCCCCCAGGGGAACCAACGTGCGCGCCTCGGCACCGCGCGCCAGCCGCTGCAGCCGCAAGCCTTCCTGCCCGAGACGCTCGCTCAACGCCACTTCCGGCAGCGCGGCCAGCGCGCGCAGGTTGCGCACGCCCCAGCGGTCGAGAGTTTCGAGCAGGCGGTCGGCGGACTTTTTCTCCTCGCCTTCCAGACGATCGGCAAACAAAACTTCCACGGGCAATGGGCCCAAGCGTTCGGCTTCTTCGCCCGGGGGAATTACGGCGACGCCAACGCGGGCGGGGGCGCCCGCGCCACACAGGCTTGCGTCACACAAGCCTGCGCCACACAAGCCGCGAGCCGCGAGCAGGGCCGCGTCTGGATTGGACGCCACGGCTACATTCGCTGCCAGGCCAAGCGCGGCGGCGCGATCCGAAATGGCGCGGGCAATTTCCGGCAGCGGTCCGAGCAGCGATTGCATGCCGGCAAGATCCATCAGAGCCGTGTCGCAGGCCGCATCCTCCACACAAGGCGAAAACGACTGGGCGCAATCCAGCAAGGCGGCGTGGGCCGCAGATTCCTGCAGCCCCGAGCGCGGGCGCAAGGCCAGGTCCGCGCACAATTCGGCTTGCGCTTTGGTCATGCCCGGCGCGATGCCCATGCGTCCGGCCTTCTCATTGACCGCGATGATTTTTTCCAGCGGCGGCCTGCCTTCGAGAGTCCCGACCGCGCGCTCCTGCAACTCCGGCTCGGCGCGCAGGACGGCGGCCACGGGAAAATTCGGCACGTAGATGCAGGCGAACATGAAAAGTACTCAGTTGTCAGTACCCAGTTTTCACCCGGCCCACGCGGTCCTGGCCGCGAATATTACGGAGCGCATGGGCTTACGTTCGAGCCGGGAGTGGATTAGTTCGGCCTGGATGCGAAGTCCAGTCAGTAGCTGCGCGTGCGCGGGTCGCAGCTCCTGCGTTGCCTCGCACTCGGCGCCGGCAGCTTGCTCAACAAAAGTCTCATTTGAACTGCGTACTGCGTACTGAGTACTGAGTACTCCCAACCGCAGCAGCAGCGACGAGCAGCTTCCGGCGATGGGCTGTTGTTCGATGGCCAGCAGAACCGTGGGCGTGCGCTCAATCGCGCGCCGGAAGCGGAACCACGTGGTCAGCGGGATGCGGCGCGCCGCCTGCGGCGGCAGATCGCCCAGGTCAAGAACGATCATCCCGAAACCTCCGCTTTCAAGCAGCAGGTCGGTGGCGCGCAGAACTTGCTCCAGACAGTGTTCGGATTGATTTGCAGCAGTGCGGGTGCCCCATTTCTCGCGCGTTCTTGGCGCGAGAAGTGGGGATTTTTTCTGCGATGTGCTTTCCCCGCAGCGCACCCACAGCAGGCGGTCGAGTTCCAAGCCGGCAGCGGCGGCCGACTGCGGATCGAGCGCGTCGCAGCTATCCACTAAAACGCAAAATTCTCCGCGGCGGGTGGCGGCGGCCAGCGCGGCCAGCAGCAGCGTGGTGCGTCCCGAAGAGGCCGGGCCGCAGATTTCGGTCACACACCCGCGAGGCAGGCCACCGGCAAGCGCGTCAATGGCGGCGATGCCGCTCGAAACCATCTCCGGCGCAGGACGAATCTCGAGCCGCGATGCCGGAGTCACGCTCGCCGGGGGGATTTTCGATGGTTGATTCTTGATTGTTGATTGAACAAGGCGGGCCATTGGAAAGCCCATGTGGGGACAGCCGCCCTCGGCTGTCCGGTCGAGCGAAGCTCGACTGGCGCTAGCCAGAGACTCAACTTCAGCCTCGGACTCGTCCTCAAAAACAAAAGGGCGGCCCAGGGCCGCCGAAGTGGAAACCACTGCGGAAGACATAGATTCCTCGGAAAATTTCAGGGAGCGCCGGGCTGGAGTTTAGGGCTGGAGCCGCGGAGGCAAATCGTGCTTTCGCTTTTTATTCGTCTTTGAAGATTGTGCTTGATCAGGGGCGGATTGTCAAGAGGGTAGGAAAAACAGTGCGCTTAGTACCCTGTTATGGGTGAAATCGCGATTCTACGTCAGCCCCCACGAAGAGACGCGCTAAAAATCCCCGGCTTTGTAAACTTGCCTTATTCCGCTCCTAAGATTTCATCCCAATGATCGGGCGAACGATCTCGCATTACCGTGTCCATGCGGGAAATGCAGCGAAGCGCCGCTGCCTTGCAGTAACCGGTCTGGCCTTGAACCAAGGAGGTGCGGGATACTCCGCATGCTGGCCAACCAGGCACTTGGACAATCTCTGGCAAATGATGGGGGGACGATGACCCGAAAAGCTGCTTCCGCATTCCTGGCATTCGTTGCCGTTCTTCTTCCGCTCGCGATGGCTCAAATGCCGAACTATGCGGCCAGCACCTTCCAGGAACTGCAAGCTCTCGCCGGAGACTGGGAAGGAAAAGACGACGCCGGCAATACCGTGAAGACCAAGTTCCAGCTCGTCGCAGGCAATACCGCCGTCATGGAGACGCTGACCATGTCAGGGATGGAACAAATGTTGACCCTGTACACGGTTGACCGCGATGGCATCGCACTGGTTCACTATTGCCCAACCAATAATCAGCCGCGCATGAGGGCCATACCATCTTCGGCAGCGCCTAAAGAACTGGTTTTCTCGTTCCAGGGTGCTACCAACCTTCCCGATCCATCGATTGGCCACGAACAGAAACTGGTCCTGCAGTTTACGGCTGCCGATCAAATTGTCGAGCATTGGACCTGGCAAAAGAATGGCAAGGATGCCGACATGATCTACAGCTTCACGCGCAGTCAGACCAGAAAACGGTAATCTGGCAAATCGAGAATGCTTCCCGCGATCTGCTACGCTTGACGAGGTCAGCAGGCTCAGCGAGTGGAATCGACGATAGGTGCTCATCAACAATATTCTCCCGCCCCTAATCCCCCTTGCTCACCTCCCCGTCCCCCACCCGTCTAACCTCACCAGCGTCGCGATGTTCGTGTGCTCCATTCGCGATTTCCCATCGGGGTGTGAAAATCCAGGTTCTGACGAGTCGGCTGCCGGTCCAGTTCGGAGAAGATCGCACAGCCAAGAAGGAGTTTTCCATGCACAAAGTTCGTTTGCTTGCCCTGTTCACCAGTGTTTTGTTGGTCACCACTTTCAGCCAGGCCCAGACTGCCACCGGCGAAACCGTCATGCTCAAACTGCCGCGGCAGAGCCAGCATGCGCTGGTGACGCAGCGCATCGGCCTCACCGACATCACCATCAACTACCACCGGCCGCTGGCCAATGGACGCCAGATCTGGGGCAAGCTCGCGCCCTACGGGCAGGTGTGGCGCGCCGGCGCCAACGAGAACACGACCATCACCTTCACCGATCCGGTCTCGATTGAGGGCCACCAGCTCGACAAGGGCTCCTATGGCCTGCACATGATCCCGGGCGAGAACGAGTGGACGGTCATCTTCTCGAAGAATTCGACCTCGTGGGGAAGCTTCGCCTACAAGCAGGACGAAGACGCCCTGCGCGTCACCGTCAAGCCGCAAGCCGCCGAGCCGCACGACGCGCTGGCCTACGACTTTGACGACGTAAAGCCCGACTCCGCCGTGATCACCATGCGCTGGGACAAGGTTGCCGTGCCTTTCAAAGTCGCCGTGAACGTGAACGACCTGGTCACGGCCAGCATCCACAACCAGATCCACGGGCTCAACCAGTACTACTGGGAAGGCTGGGACGACGCGGCCGGCTACTTCCTGGCCAACAAGATCAATCTGGAGGAGGCCCTGAAGTACGAGGACCAGTCCATCCAGTCCGAAGAGCGCTACGACAATGTGATGAACAAATCAAAAATCCTGGTGGCGATGGGACGGAACCAGGATGCTGACGCTGTCCGCGCCAAGGCGCTCGACCTGGCCAGCCCGGTGCAACTCTACTTCTATGCCCGCCAGCTACAGGGAGAGAAAAAGCAAGACCAGGCGCTGGCGGTGTTCCGCTCGACCGCCAAGAAGTTCCCCGACTCCTGGACTTCGCACATGGGCCTGGCCCGCGTCTACAGCGCTCAGGGAGATTTCGACAACGCCGTGAAAGAGGTCAAGCTTTCCCTGGCCGGAGCACCCGATTCCAACAAAGCTAATCTTGAGAACTATGTAAAACGCCTGCAGAACAAAGAAGACATAAACCGGTAGTTGCAAACACATAGGGGCGGACGCATTCGTCCGCCCCTCTGTCCCCCAATGATCGCGCCTACCCGGTATTGTGCAGGCCGGCGGCGATCCCGTTGATCGTCGCCCCCAGTGGATACTCCAGTTCGGCGCTCTGCTGTCCCTCCTGCTTGCGCCGCAGCAACTCCACCTGGATCAGGCTCATGGGGTCCACGTAAGGATTGCGCAGGCGGATGGATCGTGCCAGCACCCGATTTCGCGCCAGCAGGTCACGCTGCCCGGTCACGCGCAGAATCATGTGCCGCGTGCGCAGGAACTCTTCCTCGAGCATGGAGAAAACGCGCTTTCGAAGCGCGGGATCCTTGACCAGCCCCGAATATACCCGTGCAATGCCGAGATCAGCCTTGGCCATGCCGAGCTCCACATTCCGGATGAGGTCGGCAAACAGCGGAAACACGCGCGCGATCTGGCGCAGAAGCTGCTCCTGGCCCGGCCCGCCTTTGGCGAACTGTTCGAGCGCATGACCTACGCCGAACCATGCCGGCACGGCGTGGCGGCTCTGCATCCAGCCGAACACCCACGGGATGGCCCGCAGATCTTCCAGCCGGCGGCTGCGGGTGCGGCGCGCAGGGCGCGAACCGATGCGGGCCGCATCCAGTTCGTTGACCGGCGTGGCCTGCTCGAAATATTCGAGCACGTCGGGATTCTCCGCGATCTCGCGGCGGTAGACGCGATACGCCTGTTGCGACATTTCCTCGACCACCTCTTCCCAGCCGGCATTCACCGCCTGCTCTTTCTCCTTGCCGGGCTGCGTGAGCGCTTCCAGGCTGGCCGCGATCATCAGTTCCAGGTTCCATTCCGCCAGCACCGGATCGGAATACTTCCAGTTGAGCACTTCGCCCTGCTCGGTGATGCGCATGCTCCCGGAGAAACAGCCCGGAGGCTGCGCCAGGATGGCAGCATGGGTGGGCCCGCCACCGCGTCCCACGGTGCCGCCGCGCCCGTGGAACAGCCGCAGTTTCACGCCGGATTCGCGGGCCGCGCGATGCAGTTCGCGGTGCGCCTTGTAGAGCTCCCAGGTGCTGGTCAGCATTCCGCCGTCTTTGTTCGAGTCGGAATAGCCCAGCATGACTTCCTGCCAGCGGCCCCAGGAGTCGAGCAGCGGCTTATATTCGGGATTGCTCCACAGGCGGCGCATGACGCCGCCGGCGTTGCGCAGCGAGTCAATGGATTCAAACAGCGGCACCGGCATCAGGCCCGGATCCTCGCCCGTTCCCGCGACCTGCACGCCACTGGCTCGCGCCAGCCGGACTACGTCGAGCACATCGTTCTCGGTCTCCGCGCCGCTGATGATGTACTGGCGAATCGCAGCGGCCGGATGCGTGCGCTTGGCCTGCGCGATGGCGCGGAAAGTCTCCAGGAGTTCCCGGCCCTCCGCCGATGTGCCGCCTGATTTCAGATCGGCTCCCAATTCCTTGATGACCTGCGCATGCACCCGGGCATGCTGGCGGATATCGAGCGTGTGCAGATGAAATCCGAAGGTGCGCACTTTGCGCAGCAAGGACTCGAGCCAGGTAGCCGCCAGCCGCTCGCCGCGACTGGAGAGCAGACTCTTCCCTGCCAGCCTCAGGTCTGCTTCGAACTCGGCCGCATCGCGGTAAACGGCCGGCGTGTTCACGGCCGTGCGGGTCTGCTGCAGCCGGTGAAACATGTACGACAGAAACCGCCGGTAGCTCTCGGAAGTGTTGTGCGGACCCCAGGCGAGGTGAACTCCGGGGAGTGTACGCTCGTAGTGGGCCAGTCGTGAGAGCAGGTCTTTCGAAACACCGGTCTGCCGCCGCGAAGAACTCAGGTAGTCGCTCAGGATCTCCACATCGTTGAGGTACTCGCCCAGAATCAGCCCGCGCGCCATTTCCAGCGCATGGTGGATGCAATCCGGTTTCACCAGTGGATTGCCGTCGCGATCTCCGCCGATCCAGGAACCAAACTGCGCCAGGTTGGGCAGCATCGCCGGTTCAAGATCGAGGCCATAAACTTCGCGCAGCGAATCCGTCACCTCGGCATAAATCTTCGGAATGGCTGCAAACAGCGAAAAGCGGAAGTAGCGCAGGCCCATGCGGATTTCATCATCCACCGTCGGCTTGGCCAGGCGGACTTCATCGGTCTGCCAGAGCGAAGTGACTTCCGCGCGAATGTGGTTCTCGCGGTCTGCGGCGTCTTCCGCGGTCAGTGGAAGGCGATCGAGCCGCTCCAGTTGCTGGGCGATGCGGCTCCGCTTGAGCAGCACCGTCTGCCGTGCTACTTCGGTCGGATGCGCCGTGAACACTGGCGTGATCGCGATCTGCCCCAGCGCGGCAACCGCGTCCTCCGCCATGACTCCAGCCGCTTTCATCCGCCGCAGCGTGCCCCGAAACGAACCCGCCGGCGGCGCCTGCTTCCGGTCCAGCCTTCCCGCCCGCCGCCGCCGCTTGCGATGATTGGTCTCTGCCAGATTGGTCAGCTCGAAATAGATGGCGAAGGCCTTGGTCACCTGATAGGCGCGCGCCAGGTCCATCCGGCCGACAATTTCCCGCGCCTGGCTCATGAGTTCTGACGCCGCCGCCCGATCTGCCTCGCGCCGCAACGATTCGCGGTGCTCGATCAGCAGTCGGCGCAATTCTTCGACCGACTCGAACAGTTCGCGCCCGGCCTGCTCCGTCAGCACTTGTCCCAGAATAGCGCCGAGCGACCGCACGTCCCGCCGCAAGGGATGGTCCTTCGCCGCGTCGTCGGAATGCGCCGTCAATTCCGCCAGGCGTGCGGCCTGGTCGTCGGCATTCCACAACGGCTTGGCTTTGTTGGCCGCCATCAGAGGGGAGTCTCAAGAAGAATAAACGACTGGCGACCACCGGAGAAGGCGCAGAGAAACACCCATGTAGGGACAGCCGCCCTCGGCTGTCCGGTCGAGAGAAGCTCGACCAGGCACCCCGCCCTATCTGGGCGCTTCGAACCGGTAGCCAATCCCGCGGAGGGTCTTCAGGTATCGCGGATGCTGGGGGTCGGGTTCGATTTTTTCCCGCAGGCGCCGGACATAGACGTCAATCGAGCGCGGCGTCACGAAAGGAGTCTCTTTCCACACCGCATCGAGCAACTGATCGCGCGTCAGCACTCTTCCGCGGTGCTTGGCCAGGTACTCGAGCAAGCGGAACTCGCGGACTGTGGTCAGCACGTTGCGGCCCTGCACGTGAACCGTCATGGAAGAAATGTCAATTTCGAGCTCGCCAAAACGCAGCACCTCGGCCGGCGCCGGAGCCTTTCCCAGACCGCGCAGCACGGTGCGCACCCGCGCCACCAGTTCCCGTGGGCTGAACGGTTTGGTGATGTAGTCGTCGCCGCCCAGTTCCAGCCCTTTCACCCGATCCGCCTCCGCCGTTTTTGCCGTCAGGAAGATGATGGGCGTCGCCGAGATCACCGGAGTCTGTCGAATATGCCGGCAGAGTTCGAAACCGTCCGTGCCCGGCAGCATCACGTCCAGCAGGAACAGCGCCGGCAAGTCCCGCGCAGCTTCGGTGAGGACGGAAGCTCCGCTTACAAAACTCTGCACTTCGAAGCCCGCTCCCTTGAGATTGTGGGCAATGAGCCGGGCGATGTCCGCATCGTCCTCGACGACGAAGATAACCGGGCGCAGAGATCCGTCGTGGCGTGGACTCTGCATGTCTTCGTAGGTGTCAGCCGGCAACTGCATGGACGGAAGTTCGCGCCGGTCGTCCGCAAAGCTGACCAAGCGGGAGCGTAGGCTCACTCTATTCAGCAAATGTTGCGCGAATGTTTCCCGATTGTTAAGGAACGATGAATTTCCCGAGCCCAGGCGCACCGCCATCTTCCTCCCGATCAGGCTGCGGAAGAATTCCGATTGCAGCAGGTTGGGGAAGGGCGCGACTTCAGTCGTGCCGATCAGAGGGAGCAGCGTGGAAGAGCGGCCCTGCAGGGCCGCGTAAAGCTCCAAGAAACCTCGGGCTTTAGCCCCTGAGGTGTGCTTCCTATTCCCGCGACTGGTTTTTCCGCAACCTTTACGTGGCCGCCTTTTTCTTTGGCGCGTGCCGCAGGCTGCGGCCCTCGATCAGGCTGTAGAGATCTTCGGCCAGATTGGTGGTGTGGTCGCCGGCACGCTCCAGAGCCTGCGCCATCAGCAGCACGTCGAAACCGGTAGCGTCGCCCGGCGACACGCTCCCCGCCAGATGCTTCTGAAACATGGCATGGCAGATGCGGTCAATGTCCTTATCCATCTGCAGCACTTTCCGCGCGCATTCCAGATCGAGCGTCGAGAAACCCTGATGGACGAGGTCGAGCATTTCGCGCAGAATCGCCGACATCTCCACCAACTGGCGAACGTCTGACGCCGGCACCTTCGTGGTTCGCGCTTGCACCCGCATGGCCACGCTCATCACCAGGTCTCCGATACGCTCCAGGTCGGTGGTGGACTTCAGGCTCGACAACAACTGCCGGGCGCGGCCCTCGTTCACCCGGGTGATGGCCGCGGGCAGCCGCTCATCAATCTGCCGTTCCAGCAGGTCCAGTTCTTTTTCGCAGTCCTTGATGGCCAGAAACGCCATGCGGGAATGGCTGGTCAGCAGGTCGCGTACGTTGAACGCCGCATCGCGGGCGATCAGGCAGGCCTTCAGGGCCAGCTTCGCCAGATCTTCTGCCCCGGTGATTTTCTCAGTCGAGCCGGCCGCCGGGCGTTTTGCCGCACGCCGGTCGGCGCCCTCTTCCTGCGCGGCTTCGCCCTTTCGTGGTTTTGAAGTCAGGCGCGGCATGGTGGAAGCGATCAGTCTACCCCCGAATTATGAAAGGACGGTTACAAGTTTGCCCCCAGCCCGAATCCGGATTAGATTATCTGGTAGCTCCCAATCACCTGAGGTCATTTGCGTGAATCTGGCCGACTATCTTCGCCGCCAGTTTATCTATAACCGGTGGGCCAACCGGGAAGTTCTCTCCGTGCTGCGTGCCGCCGCCGACGACGAGCGCTCGCTGCAGCTCATGGCGCACATTTTTTCCGCCGAAAAGCTCTGGCTGGAGCGCCTGAAGCAGCAACCGCAGACTTCTCCGGTCTGGCCGGCCGCCGATCTGGCACAGTGTGAAGCCCAGGCAGCCGAAGTCGCCCGCAAGTGGCACGACTATCTGGAGCCCATCACCAGCGGCGACCTCTCGGAGACGATCTCCTACAAAAACAGCAAAGGCGAGCCCTGGACCAGCACGCTCGGCGACGTATTGACCCACGTCCTGGTGCACTCCGCCTACCATCGCGGCCAGATTGCCAGCCACATGCGCGAGAACGGACACACCCCCGCCTACACCGATTTCATTCACGCGGTGCGCCAGGGCCTGCTTAAATAAGACCTGCTCAAGTGGGACCTGCTCAAGTAAGGGATGAGACCGGTTTCTCAGTTTGCGGATATGACGATGTGGGGACAGCCGCCCTCGGCTGCCTGCCCTGAGTCGCGAAGGGTCCGGTCGAGCGCAACTCGACGGCCTCACCCTTTCCCCCAGCCCCTCCAAAGCCGTACTATCTCAGCAATGAAGAAAATCCTTGGGTTGTTCCTCCCTGTGATCTGTGCCGTTTCCCTATGGGCGGCGGATCAACCGAAAATCCCCCCCATGCCCGCGGCCGTGTCCAACAACGCCGTCGCATCGCTTAAAGGCGGGCTGGAGCTGTACTCCTTTATGGGCATCGGCACCAAGAAGACATGGGACGACATCAGCAACAAGGTGTACGTGCTGCACCTTGCCGGGGCGAAATGGAGCGAAGGCCGTCCGGTGCCCGGAGTGGCGGGCCGTCTGGGCGCTTCCGCCATCGCCGCCCGCGGCCAGATTTTCCTCTTTGGCGGCTATGTCGTAGACGGACAAGGCACCGAAATCACCGTTGGCGACGTCAACGCTTATCTGGCCGACGAGAAACGCTGGTATCGCGCCGAGGACATTCCCGTTCCCGTGGACAGCGCCGTCATTGGCGTCAACCAGAATCGATACATCTATCTGGTCGGCGGACGGTCCAAGAAGGGCTTGGTCAACATCGTCCAGGTCTACGACGCTGAGAAAAATACCTGGAGCCAGGCCACCCCGTTCCCCGGGACTCCGGTCTTCGGCCACGCCGGCGGTCTTGCCGACGATGCCATCGTCGTCGTGGACGGCGCCAGGAAAAACCCGGCAGCCGGCGTTGCCTACCTCGCCTCCGACGAATGCTGGCTGGGGAAGATTGACCGCAAGGATCCGAACAAGATCGAGTGGACGAAACTTCCGGCGCATCCCGGACCCGGGCGGTTCGGCATCGTCGCCGGCGAGAAGGATAAGCGGATCTTCTTCTCGGGCGGGACCACCGCGCCCCACACCTTCAAAGGCGTGGACTACGAGGGCAAAGCCATCGAGATTTCCCCGGTGACTTTCGACTATGACGTGAAGGCAAATCGCTGGGAGACGATTACCGAAGACACTTTCGACGTCCGCACCGATGCGGGCGGCATTCTCAACTCCCCGATCGGGCCCCTCATTTTGGGAGGGATGCTGAAAAACACGGCGACTTCCGCGCGGGTCCTGCTGCTGCCGAAAAATAGGTAAGTGGGTCGAACCTCAGAGTGGGGCGGGAGGAGCGGTATCGAACCGCCATCCCCGGGATGGAGCCCCGGCGCATTGCCGAAGTTATGCTACTCCCGCGTGCAAGCCTTCGACTGCCACAGAAACCGCTGTTTCAACTTAGTGCATGGTATGCCTTCTGTCAACCCGTCGAACACCGTGGAAGGGCCGCCCTTCAGGGCCGCGTCCTATTGCCCTGAATGAGTAGGAGCTTTAGCCCTGGTGGTCGTTACGCCACCGCGAAGAGTCAAAACGCACACCCGAAATCCCCGCGGAGCGCTCATCTCGCCCGCGCCAGCACCAGGGTCACGTCGTCGGGCTGTTCTTTATCGCCGATCCAGTCATCCACTGCAGTGGTCACGATCTGGCTGATCTGGGCAAGCGGCAGCCGGCGATTCTCGCGCACCAGGTCAATCAGCCGCTCTTCGCCGAATTCTCCAAAGTCATTTTCCGGCTCCGTGACCCCGTCGCTGTACGCCACAAAAACTTCGCCCGGACGCATATCCACCACGCCTTCGTCATAGCTGATGTTATCGAACAGGCCCACCACGGTTCCGCCGTCTTCCAGCCGGCGGATGGTGCCGTCTTCGCCAATCAGAATCGGGGGCAGATGACCGCCGTTGCTGTAAGTCAGCCGCCGCGACCGGCCGTCGTAGATTCCCAGAAACAACGTGGCATATTTCTCCGGCGGCGTGCTTTCGTAGAGCTGGTGGTTGAGCAGCCTGAGCAAGGCGGAGGGCGAGACGTCCACGCCCTCAGGCCAGGCCGCCATCACCCGCCCGGCTCCCCCGACCGCCCCCACCGCCACTGGTTCGCGTAATTGCGGCGTGCTATCCATGCTGTAGGCCCGCACCGCCGAGTGGATGGTCGCCATCAGCAGCGCCGCCGAAATTCCTTTCCCGCTGATGTCGCCCACCGCCAGAATCAGCTTGTGCGAGCTGGCGGTGACGAAATCGTAATAGTCGCCGCTCACCGTGCGCGCCGGACGGCAGAACCCGTGCACTTCGAGCGATTCCAGTTCCGACACCTGCCGCGGAAACAGCTGCGCCTGCACCTCCTGCGCGATCACCAGTTCGTTCTCCAGCCGCTGCTTTTCTTTCTGCTCCAGGATTAGCTTTTCGATCGACGCCGTCATCGAGTTAAACGACAGCGCCAGGTGCGCCAGCTGATCGCTGGATTTCACCGGGATGCGGTGGGCGAAATCGCCCTGGTCCACATGCATCGTCGCGTCGTGAAGCTCGGCCACAGCCGCCGTCACCGTTCTGGTCATGCGCGTGCCGATAATCAGCGCAATCAGTTCGATGATCGCGAGGATGGCCGCCGCTCCCAGCAAAAAGTAGGTAACACCCTGGACAAAATCCCCAAAAGAAGCAAAAAGGCGACCATAAAGCACTGAGGGACGAGTGCCGACTCGGACCACGGCTGCATTTCTCCGGTCCTTCTCTCCCGTCTTCCAATCCGTAAACACCAGCGGCGTGCCGAACCAGATTTCTTGGTCCAGCCTGCCCGACGCGGACGGCACGGCTCCCACGGTGAACGTAGGCTGCAACAACTGGTTGTCCATCTCGACCGACGCTGCCCGTGGGTTCTCATGAATGACGAGCCCGCTTTTCTTGGTTTCCGGGCTGCTGGACTGTGCCCCTGCCGGTTCTTTCGACGGCGTCTCCTCGATCCCCATCGCGGAGGTGTAGAGGGTGATCTCGCCCAGATCGGCGGCGATCTTGCCTACTAACTCCTTGTCAAAGGGCTCGCTCGAAACCACCGTCAGCTGTGAGCTCTCCAGCGGGATCGAAGAAGCCACCCGCAGGTGCAGACCGTCGCGTTCGCGCACCAGTTCGCGGAACTTGCCCTTTAGAAAAGTCGGGCGCGTAAGCGAAGCGCCCCGGTACTCGTTGCAGAGCGGCAAGGGCTTCTCGCCATACCACGCGCAAACCTGGCGGCGACTCCAGGCCGGATCGCGTTTCCTCAACCCCGCCAGCGACTCGGCCGCCGGATTATCTCCCCGCTCCAGCCGCGCCGCCAGTTCATTGCTTACCGCGGCGTTGACCGCTTCCAGGCTTCGCAGCTGCGACTGAATTTCCGACGTCACCACAAACACCGCAAACTGCCCGGCCAGGCCGTACAGCGTAATCAACGCCATCGCCACCAGCAGCACCGCCGGGATCACCCCGATGAAGACATACGTAACGATCAGCCGGTTGCGCACCCGCCACAGAATCTTCCTCTTCAGCCACCGGAACGTCAGAACAGAAAACAGCACCGCAGCCAGGAATGCCAGAAACCCGACCCATCCTCCCAGATGATCTCCCCACGAAGCGGCAAACAGCCCAAGCAGCTTTTGCAGCCCATACAAAACCGCCGCCAGCCCCGCCAGATAACAGGCCAGGCGCGCCATGCGGCCTTCCGGCCACAACTCGGCCTCGATCAGCCGCCGCCGCATTTCAGGATAGGACCATTCCATGCTGTTCCTTAGACGCTCCCCAGAGGAACTAGGATTATACGGCGGGAGAAGTTCGTCTTCCCCGCGACTAGCCTCGCTGAAACCGTGCCCTTTCCCAGCGAGCTTCCGGAGGAGCCTCCGCACCATCGGGTTGCCGTGGAAGAGCGGCCCTTCAGGGCCGCGTTTGCGCTTCGCGAAGCCCCTGGGCTTTAGCCCCCGTGGTCGGCTTACCAGCCGCCTAGATCTCCGGATACAGATCGAAAAACGCCTCCAGGCTCGTCTGCAACTGCTTTTCGATTTGTTCCTTGCTGCCCTCGAGCACGTGCATGGTCACGTGGGCTTCCCGGCCGTTCGTGAGCTTCACGGGAGCCTCGCCGACCTCGGCCACATCTTCGGACGGCAGCAGCCGCATGCCATAAACTAACGTTAAATTCGCCATACCTGAATTCTAAGTCTTTCGGTAGTCGTTGGCGAAATCCGTTGCCTCGCGAGAACAACTGCAAGAACAACCCTGTAGGGACAGCCGCCCCCGGCTGTCCGGTCGAGCAAAGCTCGACAGCCGCTGGAACCGGCAAACCGGTACATTCTCCTGCAGCCGCGATCCAAGATTTTTCTCCTTTTCTCGTTTAGAATCTCGCGGTGCGCAGAATTCCTCTTTTTCTCTTACCGGCTCTCTTACCGGCCTTGCTGTTGCCGTCATTTTCGGCCGCCCAGAACCAGCCTGCCAGCCCGTCTCACACTCAGCCGCAAGTCAAGGTCAACATGCTGAACGTCTGCACGCCTTCGGCCGATGAGCAGAAAGAAATCGCCTCCGCCCTGGCTCGCATCCCGAAGCAACCCCTGTTCGCCAGCGACTTCGAAGTCTCTCGCGGACGCTCCACCCTGACCGACCTTCCCAGCTTCCTGCCGGCCGGACAGACCGCCCACGTTTCCGGCGATCCCTCGGTCGCGAGGTACGTCCGCATCCGCCGCGAATTTTCCGTGCAGGCCCTGTTTTCCAGCGTGCAATATTCCTTCAGCAATGACGGCCAGACCATGGTCGAGACCCTCGTCCTGCACGTGCGCGACCCCAAAGATCTGATTATGGTCTCGCTGGAAGACAGCGCGTCCTCGGTGACCAGCGCCGAAGCCATGCTCACCACCAACACCCCAGCCAGCCGCGTCCGTCTCGAGCGCTTCGGCAAGTCTTCAGTCGCCCTGGCGCGCTGCTCGGCCAACGAAGGCGGCCCCGCGCCCGATCAGAGCGCCTATGAGCCGCTGTTCCGCAGCGCGTCCGAGGTTGTGGCGAATTACCGCGGCTTGCTGGACGTGAAAACGATCGTGCCCGAGGAACTGTCCAAGATCAACGGCACCAAACCGACGCCGCCCGCACGCAACCAATTGGCTCGGCCTAAGGAACCACCGAAGTGATTCGACCCTGCGGATCGAAGATGCGTCGGCTGATGATTCCCGGACTCCTGATTCCGCTGCTCTCTGCTCACGCGAGCGCGCAGAGTTCCTTCGATGGCACATGGAGGCTTGACACCAGCGATTCGCAGCCTTCCACGGTGCATTACGATTATCTCCTGCAAGACGGCATCTATCGCTGCGCCACCTGCGATCCGCCAATCGAGGTCCGCGCCGATGGTCAGGACCACAAGATCACTGGAGAGCCCTGCTACGACACCGTAAGCGTAAGGGTTGTGGATGATCGCACGGCCGAAGAGACGGACAAAAAAAATGGCAGGATTGTGAGCACATTAAGACTGGCGGTCTCCGCCGACGGGAAGACAGCCACCGACGAGTGGACAGAGAGCTGCAATGCGAAGGGCGACATAGTCGCAGGGCAGGACATCATGAGTCGAGTAGCCGAAGCTCCGCGTGGAGCTCATGCAATTTCTGGTTCCTGGCGAATCTCGAAGCGCCTGAATAGGTCCGAGAATGCGCTCGTGATTACCTTGAAGCTGCAAGGTGACATGTTCAGCTTCACAGATCCGACCGACCAGCATTACGCGGCGAAGCTCGACGGGACCGAAACGCCGATCAAGGGCGATCTGAGCCACACGTGGTCTCGGTGAAACAGATTAGCGAGAGAACGATAGAGGAGACTGATAAGCAGGATGGGAAAGTGGTCGAGGTCACGAATTTCGGGGTTTCTGCCGACGGAAAGACTCTGACCATCACTCAGGAGAGCAAGGCCAAGGCAACGACCAGGCAGTTTGTCGCGCACAAACAATAATTTCCTTGTCTGTGCCTACCGAAGACAGGCCTCCGCATCAAAACTTGAACTCAACCATCTAATCTGGAAGTGCAAATTCTCTTATGAGCGAAACCCGTAACGTCGTCATCATCGGTTCCGGCTGCTCCGGACACACCGCCGCCCTCTACACCGCGCGCGCCAACCTGAAACCTCTGGTCATCGAAGGCCACGAGCCCGGCGGACAACTTTCTCTGACCACGCTGGTCGAGAACTTTCCCGGATTTCCCGAAGGCATCCTCGGCCCGCAGCTGGTCGAGAATATGCGCAAGCAGGCGGAACGGTTCGGTGCCGAATACCGCATGGCCCACCTCAGCAGCGCCGACCTGAGCCAGCGGCCGTTCCTGCTGCATATCGGACACGAGCAGGTTCACACTCAAACCCTGATCATCGCCAGCGGCGCATCGGCGCGCTGGCTGGGCCTGCCGCACGAGCAGCAACTCATCGGCCACGGCGTCTCTTCCTGCGCCACCTGCGACGGCTTCTTCTTCTCCGGAAAAGAGATCGTGGTCGTCGGTGGCGGAGATTCCGCCATGGAAGAAGCCCTTTTCCTCACCCGGTTTGCGACGAAGGTTACCGTCATCCACCGCCGCGACGCCTTCCGCGCCTCGAAAATCATGCTCGACCGCGCCCAGCATCACCAGAAAATTCACTTCCTGCTCGACACCGTGGTCGAGGATGTCTACGACGCCGGCAAGCAGGAAGTCACCGGCCTCAAGCTCCGGAACGTGAAGACCGGCAAAGTCTGGGACTTCCCCACCAGCGCTCTCTTCCTCGGCATCGGCCACGAACCCAACGCCAAGATGTTCGCCGGCCAGCTCGACACCGACGCCGACGGCTATCTCAAGACCCACGACTACGTTCGCACCCGCGTCCCCGGCGTCTTTGCCTCCGGCGACGTACAGGACCGGCGTTACCGCCAGGCCATCACCGCTGCAGGAACGGGCTGCATGGCCGCCATCGAAGTCGAAAAATTCCTCGAGGAGCACGCCGGATAAACCGCCAAAGGTACTAACGAAAAAATACTACGCGCCGCCATCATTGCTGATCACCTGCCATTACCTTTGTGACCTACAGCCGAGTTCGCCCGAATTCTAGACTATGTCTAAATGAAAACGCTGAAGAGCGCGTCCGGAACACTGCTTCTCACCGCAATCCTCACTCTGGGCTGGACTCAGGGTTATGCCCAGGAAGGCTCCAGGCGCAAAGTGCTCGACCGGTCAACGCCACCCTATCCGGCGCTGGCGCGTACGATGGCGCTGGAGGGAGTCGTTAAAGTGGATGCCCTGGTCGGCACCGACGGCAGCGTAAGAGCGATCACCATCAAGGGCGGACACCCCGTCCTGGCCCAGGCCGCCACCAATGCCGTTCGCTCCTGGAAGTGGGAACCGGCGTCGCACGAGTCGCACGAACTGGTCGAAATCAAATTCGCCCTGTCCGAGTAGATGCCCGCCAAAAGTCCCTCGTGATACTTCGTGCGCTTCGTGGTTCAAGTTTCTCTTCCCTGAGCTGATTGACCCATCGTCGCCACCTGCCTGAATGCAGTACTGAGTACTGAGTACTGGGTACTGAGTACTGGGTACTGAGCACTGGGTACTGAGCACTGAGTACTGGCCCTGCCCCAAACCCCGTTTGTGATAAAACACTCTGTGCTATTCATGCGGGACAGGTCATCCCTTTTCTTACCGGCAGGTCATTCATGCTAAGGGCGTTCTTCGTTCATCTTTCTGAAAACCGGTCCCTGCGCAATTTCGCCGAACGCTCGGCCGTGGGGCGCCGCGTTTCGGGCCGCTTCGTCGCCGGCACCGAAATTGCCGACGCGGTGCGCGTCACCCAGGCCGTCAACCGCGCCGGCATGAGCGTCACCATTGATAATCTCGGTGAAAACGTCACCAATCCCGACGAGGCCCGCCACAGCGCCGGTTTATACCAGCAGATCCTCCATGAGATCGCGGCCAATCAACTCAACGCCAACATCAGCCTCAAGCTCACGCATATGGGCCTGGACGTAGACGAGAAACTGGCCCACGCTCTGGTCGGCGAACTCGTGGCCAAGGCCGCCTCCCTGACCCCCGCCGGATTCGTCCGGGTAGACATGGAAGGCTCTCCGTACACCCAGCGCACGCTCGATTTCGTGCGCCGCCTGCATCGCGCGCCGGGCAATGAGAAAAGCATCGGCACCGTCATTCAGGCCTATTTGAAGCGCTCCGAGAGCGACATCGAGACCCTGTTGTCGGAAGGCATCCGCATCCGCCTGTGCAAAGGCGCCTACAAAGAGCCCGCCAGCATCGCTTTCGAGAGCAAGGCTGAGGTGGACGCGAACTACATCAAGCTCACCAAAGTCCTGATGAAGAGCGGCATCTACCACGGCCTGGCGACCCACGACGAAGCCATGATCCGCGAGACCCAGGCCTTCGCCACTCGCGAAAACATTGCCCGCGATTCGTTCGAGTTCCAGATGCTCTACGGAATTCGCCGCGACCTGCAGCAGCGCCTGGTGCGCGACGGCTGGCGCATGCGCGTCTATGTCCCCTTCGGCACCGAGTGGTATCCCTACTTCATGCGCCGCCTGGGAGAGCGCCCGGCCAACGTCTTCTTCATCGCCCGCAACATAATGCGACAGTAAAGCGGGATAAGACCACCTTCTGGGCGGGTGTGGAAGAGCGGCCCTTCAGGGCCGCGTTGAGACGCCATAAGGACTCTGCCCTTTAGGGCTGGTGGTCGCCTCTTGCCTTCACCAGACCCGGATGGATCAGAACAAATGCCTGCGGAATTCGGTCGGAACCGAAAAGAATCTACCGTCAGGCCAAGAAGATCGCCGGAGCAGCCTCTCGATGCCTGGCACTGATCCCTGGCCTCGTGCTATTCCGGCCCTGAATCCCCGCTCCCGGCGGGCGCGAGCGGCAGGCGGGTGGCCCCGCGCATCAGTTCGCGTTCCTGATCGGAAAACATCCCCTTGAAGCGCGGAGAATTGATCACCTGCTCGCGCTGCTCGGCGGGCATGGCCCGCAGATCGTCAATCGCGGTATGCACCAGCCGCCGCCGGCCTGGCGGAAGCTGTTGCATCTGCCCGAAGATCTGCCGCGCCTGTTGCTTCTGCTCGGGAGTCAGGTGCTCCCAGGTTTCCATGCGGTTCAGGACGCGCAATTGCTGTTGCGGCGGAAGATTCGAGAAATGCTGCAGCCGCTGCCGAAGCTGCTGTTGCCTTTCGGGGGACAAGCGCCGGAATGCCGGGTCGTTCTGCAGCGCACGCTCCTGCTCGGCCGGCGGCAGATCCTTATAGCGCCGCAGCCAGTCTCCGGCGTGCCCTTGCGCTGGCTGATTAGCCGCCCGGTTGGCCGGACGTTGTGGCTGAAACGTGGATGCCGGATGTCTCTGCTGCTGACGGCCGTTTTTCTGCGCCAGGCTCGTCATAGGCAGAGCCACGGCGAGCGCTACCACCGCGCCCGCCAGCCATCCCGTGATCCACTCTCCCCGCCGCATTTTCTCGCCTGTTCGTCGCTTTCAGCTTACGGATTCGCCACCACATCCTGCTGCAAATCCAGGTCGTCGAGCAATTCAAAATCGGAATACAGTTCGTGATTTTTTTCTAGAGCCTGCAAGTCGCTCACCGCAGTTCCCGGCTCGGCCGCGTCCGCTACCGGTGCGTCTGCAGGATAAAGCCCGGTACTGCGCGTGAAGAACAGCCCGACTCCAACTCCCATCAGCACCGTGAGTGCCGCCGCCAGCACCGGACGCCGGAACCACTGCAGCCAGCCCGCCTGCGGTCTCGCCATTTCCTCCCGCAGTCGAGCCTGCAGGCGCACGTCAAAGTACGGCGACGGCTGCGGCGACGGCCACTCGTCGAGCAGGGCCATGGTGGCGCGCATGTTCTTCAGTTGCTCCGCGCAAGCGCCGCAACTGGCCAGATGATCACCTTCGTGCGCTGTGAGCGCGGTCAATCCCGCCGCCACATCGGGCATCCGTTCCAGAATTTCATCGCATTTCATAACCGCTTCCCCTTGACCTCTCTTCGCCAACTTTTCTTGGTCAATCTCGCCCACACCAAATCACAACTCGTGTCACAAAAATTCTTTTAACTGTTCCCGCAATGTCTCATAGGCGCGGAAGAGCAGAGACTTGGTCGCCGATTCGCTCTTCTTCAGCACCGCGGCGATTTCTTTGTAATCCATCTGCTGGTACTTATGCATGATCACCGCCAGCTTCTGCTGCTCCGGCAGCGCTTCCACTTTGCGCCGGATGGCCAGCAAGCGTTCCCGCCGCACCATGGCCTGCTCCGCCGTTAGATTCCCGTCCGCCACTTCAAACGTTGTGCCCTTATCCTCGTCCGGCTCATCCAGGCTGACGGTCACTTCCGGACGCTCGTGCCGCGTGTCGCGGGCGTGATTCACCGCCAGATTCGTCGCGATGCGATACAGCCACGTCGTAAACTTCGCGCTGGCCTCATAAGTCTCCCGCGAACGATACACCCGCAGAAACACTTCCTGCGCCAGGTCTTCGGCCGCCGCTGCATTCCGCGCCATCCGGTACAGGTAGCTGATCATCGGACGGCGGTACTTCTGCACCAGGTATTCAAACGCCGGCTGATCGCCCGCCTTCACTCGCAGCATGACCTGGGCATCGGTCGGAGCTTCTTCGCCCGGCAAGGCCGCTGGAAAAACGGCAGACGCGTGCCGCGTCGTCGCAGTCATCAGCATGCCTTGATCGAAGGTAGCCGTGCTCACGTTTATATCAACCCCGGGCAGGCGCGAAAGTTGCGTTTTCTCTGGATCGGCAGAAGGCGAGGAAGTGCTTGTAGATGAAGGAGATACGGGCTTCCGGGGAGCTTTGGGATCGAGCGTCATCAGAGCGCGCAGTGCCAACTGGGGCATCGCTGGCTCCCACGCCCGCTCACGCCCCGCCGCCGATAGGCTACCACGACCCCTCCCGCCACGAAACCTCGTCGGTGATGACTCAAATTCATGCCCCTCGGAAGGAAGTGCGAACCAGAAGTTAAAGTGGGCAGCTTTTCCTTCGTGTACCTTCGTGCCCTTTGTGGTTGATGGTTCTTGCCGGCCCTCTGCACCCGCTACTGCGCCGGCACCAACTCCTGCGGATCGGAAGTATGAATCTTCGCCGCCAGGTCCATTTCTTTCTTCGCTGCGTCCTCCTGCCCCAGGCTGTGATACGCCTGCGCCAGCAGGGTGTGCGTCACATAATTACCCGGATCCATCTTCTCCGCATGCTGGAGGTACAGCAACGAAGTCCGCGGCTCGTTCTGTTTCAGCAGCACCTTCCCCATCAGGATGAATGGCCCCGTGCTCGCGGCATCCAGCGAAAGCGCCTTGCCCAGGGCCTCCTGCGCCTTCTGATACTGCCCCGCCCTCAGGTAAACGTCCCCCAACCGTTCATACACCTCGGCGTTTCCCGGATTCACCTCGCGCTCCAGTTCGAACTCCCGCAGGGCCGCGTCCGTCTCCGACTTGAACGAATAAAGCTCGCCCAGGATGAAGTGCGCCATGGGCAATTTCGGAGACAGCTCCAGCGCCTTCTTCGCCGCTTCCGCCGCCGGCTCCCGCAGATTCGCCTCGATCAGCATTTTGCCCAGCAGCAGATACGCCGCCCCTGAGTTGGCAGCGACCCCAAACTGTGCGGCAAACGCGGCCCGCGCATCCTCCAACCGTTGTGCGTTCAGATAGCAAATCCCGAGAATGTAATTCGCGTCCGCATTCGCGTTCGGCGTCCATTGCCGCACCCGCTCCAGATACGGAATCGCCTCCGCCGACCGCCCCAGCCGATACAGCGACAATCCCCGCATCTGCACCGACTCAATATCGTTCGCATCCTCGGCCATCGCCCGCGCGAAAGTCTGCTCTGCGGCTACCAGCTTTCCGCTTCGGTAATAAGCGAGACCTAACTCATGCTGCAATCCGTTGCCGGAAACCCCGCCCGCCGCCAGCTTCTCCAGCGTGGCTACGGCTTCGTTCGGATCGCCACGCTCCAACTTTTCGTGAGCCGCCGACACCGCCGCTTTCGCATCCGCAGCCGACACCATCGGCCCACCTTGACCTTGCACCGACGGCGCATCCGGAAGCGACACCTGTGCACAGACCACTCCGCTCCACAGCACTACAGCCATCGTCAAAAATGGGATGAATACCCGCATGGCATCAATTCTAGCTTGCTGCCAGATAAACCGCCGTGCCTTTGGGTGGCGCAGCGCTTCAGCGCTGCGATAAGCGGCGCCGGCAATCAGGGCTTTAGCCCCTGAGGCAACGGCAGCCCCGCAACCTTCCTCAACTCCTGCCCTTCCTTGACCTCATAAATCGCATCCGCCGCCACATCACGAAACTGCTGCGTCGCCCCGCTCGGCCAGCGCACTTCCATTTTCGAAATCTTCGCCTCGCTCCCCAACCCGAAATGCAGCCGCGAGTCGTTGCACGAGTTATAGCTCCCGCCCGCCCGCACCTCGTCAATCTGCGTCATGTTCGCCGTGGTCACCGCAACTCGCGCCCCGATCGCCGACCGGTTGCTCTTGGTCCCCACCAGTCGCAGCAGGATGCGATGATTCGCATTCTCGGTCTCGTTCAGGAAAAGTGTCGGCGGTCCCGCCGCATTAAACACCACCACATCCAGATTGCCGTCGTTGTTGATGTCGCCAAATGCCGTGCCCCGCCGCGATTTCAGCGGCCCATCGTTCAACCCGGCCGCGCTCGCCACGTCCTCAAACGTCCGGTCGCCGCGATTGCGGAACAGCTGAATCGGCTCGGCATAGCGGGCGTCGTAGGGCAGCGCGTCCATCAGGCTGGAAAAATTTCCGTTTGCCAGGAAAATATCCAGCCAGCCATCGTTGTCGAAATCGCCGAACCCCGTCCCCCACTTGACCGGCGTGTACGTCGGCTTGGCGATGCCCGCCTTGTCGGCCACATCCACAAACTGGCCGTCACCGCGATTCCCGTACAGGCTCGCCGCCTGATCGCCATACCGGCTCACGAAAATATCCAGCTTGCCGTCGCGGTCGAAATCGCCAAAATCGGCCGCCATGTTGCCATACCGCTCTCCGTTCAGACCCAGCCCGGTCCCCGACAGCACCCCGACCTCCTCGAACGTCCCGTTCCCCTTGTTGTGGTACAGAAAATTCCATCCCGAATCGTTGGTGACGAACAGGTCGGGCCAGCCGTCTCCGTCATAATCTCCCCAGACCACGCCCATGCCGTGCAGCTTGTAGGGATCGTTCAGGCCGGCCTTCTCCGAAACCTCCTCAAATGTTCCGTCGCCCCGGTTGCGATACAGAAGATCGGTTTCGCCCTCCATGCGGTCCGGCGTTTCCACCAGCACGCCCCGGTAACCAAAAGTCAGGTTCGGATCGGGCAAGTGATGCACATCGGTGTGCACATACCGCGCCACAAACAGATCCACATACCCGTCGCGATCGTAGTCGGCCCAGGCCGCGCCCGTGCTGAATCCTCCGCCTTTCACTCCGGCCTTCTCGGTGACATCCTCAAACCTGCACCCGCCCAGATTGTGATAAAGAACATTGTGGCCATATCCGGTCACGTACAGATCAGGCAGTCCGTCGTTGTCGAAATCGGCCACCGCCAGTCCCATTCCCCAGCCACGCGTCGCGAGGCCGGCAGCCTTCGTAACGTCAGTGAAGTGAATGTTCTTGCCCGCGCCATCCTGCCGGTAGAGCGTGACCATCAAGTCGCCGCCCTTCAGGTATTGGTCAATGGTCGAATCGTTCACCACCGCGATATCGAGCTTGCCGTCGTGGTTGCAGTCGAACAGCGCGACCCCGCCTCCAGCCATGGTCTCGACTACATACCGCCGCTTGGCCGTAGACTGCGGAATGGTCGTCAGCCCCGCGCGGGCCGAAATATCCCGAAAATGCATGCTGGGTTTCGCCGCCGGGCTAGCCGCTGCACTGGCCTTTGCGGGCACACTCCCCGGCCTTGGCGAGGACACCTGCGCCTGAACGCTGAGAGCCAAAAGCATGCCGATGACAGGGAACCGAAGCATAAGGCGTTCCAATTTCAACACAACCACCCCGAAGGTACACGAACATAACCGCGAAGACTTGAATGGAGCGGCGGACGCCCTCGTCCGCCGGCCGCCCGCCGGCCGAGCCCGCCCGGCCAAGCAACGCTCGAAAGCCTCTGCTGAGTCGCCTGTCCCGACAGCCAGCCCAGCCTCCGACCCCACTTCCCACAGCCATGCACAACAATTTCGCCTTTGCCAGAGACAATCAACAGGCGATAACTCCTTTCCCGTTGCCCTGATGCCTCGCTCCCGCCAAACTCTCTAGCTAGGGACGCGCGCCAGTCTCGATCCCGCGTCGGCCCCGGTGTGGAAAACGCGGCACACAGCCCGCATCTAGCCCGTCATTGCTGGAGATACAACATATGGTGTTTCCCTCTTGACAGACACAATCTGCGGGAGTATTTTTGCAATCCCATAGCACGAAATTCCGCTTCACGGGAATGGAGCGGAGTGCACAGCAATTGAGGCAGTTCGGAGAAAACGCCGCGTCCGGCTCAGGCCGAGGTGACCTGGCCGCGCCGCTGGCATAGACGGGGCGCAGGCTTTCGCGGGATCCCGCTGTATCCGTGAATCCGGCCCCAGGCTTCAAGCAGTCTGCCTTTCCGGAAGCGGTTAAAGGCAACCGGAGGCCGACCCGTGCGGTGGCTGTGCCCCGGCCCTCCCCCCGGGGTTCAAGAGCAGGTGCATAAGCAAGAGCAGTAGCGCGAGCGCAGCAGATAACAGCAACACAAAGCAAGCCTGCCCGCCCGGAGGAAGAGGAATTCTCTTCTTCCGGCAGCGGCAGATGTATCCGGAGTCTTGACTGGCAGGAGCCCGAAGATGGAAGGTATAGCCCGCCTGGTTACCGAGTCGTTGGTGCGCCATGGTTTCGATCGTCCTCTGGACTATCGCCGCCTCCACTGGTCGCGGTGGTTTCGTTGCGAATCGGTTCACAGCCTCCTGTTCGTCCCCAGCAAACCCGGCGTCTTCGCCCTGGCCGAAGAAATCATGGAGATTGGCACCACCACGGCCCATGGAGCGACGGGCGCCATAGCCCATGTGGCGACGGGCGCCTCGCCCGTCCCGCGAAGCGAAGCGAGCGGAAGCATTCGGGAGAGCGAAGCGAGCCAAAGCATTCCGGAAGCCGGAAGCCGTGTGCCTGAAGCTCCCCAAACCCGCCGCATGCTCGCCGTCACCCAATTCTTTGAAGACGATGACATGGCCTTCATTCTCGACCGCATGCTGTCGGCCAGGAACCCCTTGCGCGCCCGCCTGCTTTCGGGCCGCTATTTCGTCCGCTTTGTAGTGATTGAAGACCAGACCCAGCGCCGCTCCATCTGCAGCGCGCTCAACCAATGGATTTCGAATCCAACAACCGCCGACTCCGGCGAGAAGGCCTCCCCTATCGGAGCCCATTTCGCCACATCGTTAGAACTGACCGAGGCCGATGTGGGGCGGACACTCCTGTCCGCCACTGCCGAAGCTACCACAGCTCCAAAAGAGACCGCACCCTTCCCCTCCGGCTTCTGACGGACGGAAGAGCGGCCCGGAGCAGGAACGTGGAAGAGCGGCGCTTCAGCGCCGCGTAAGAAGCAAGAATGATCGGGGCTGTCCGCCCTGCGTACGCTCTTTACAACCGAACAACGCACCCTGCTCCACCCGATTTCCGCCGTCTTCTGCCGGGACGACCTGAATCGGCGCAACACGCTTAGAATCTAATTAGGAGAGACCGATGCCCGAAGTCAAAACCACCCCCGAAACCGTCTCCGCCCCCGCGAGCCCCGCCATCCCAGGCGCGGTTCAAAACGCGGTTCAAAAGAAAAAAGCCCCAGGTCTCTCCATTCGCCGCCTCTTTACCAAACCCGGCGTTTCCCCCTACGACGAAGTCGAATGGGAACTCCGCCTCGCTCAGATCACCGACGCCCAGGGCAACGTGATCTTCGAGCAGAAGGACGTCGAGGTCCCCAAAGACTGGTCCATGACCGCGACCAACATCGTCGCCCAGAAATATCTTCACGGCAAACTCGGCACGCCCCAGCGCGAAACCGGCGTCCGCCAGCTCGTCGCCCGCGTCGCCGAAACCATCCGCGACTGGGGAATGGCGCAAGGCTACTTCCGCACGCCCGAAGACGGCGCCGCATTCCACGACGAACTCGTGCACATCCTCGTCCGCCAATACGCGGCCTTCAACTCGCCCGTCTGGTTCAACGTAGGCTGCGACCGCATCGAGCCCAACTCCGACGGCCGCAACTGGCACTGGAATGTCCAGACCCAGCAAGTCGAGTTCGGCGTTACCGGATACTCCAAGCCTCAGTGCTCCGCCTGCTTCATCAACTCGGTAAGAGACTCGCTCGACTCCATCCTGACTCTGGCCAAGACCGAAGGCATGCTCTTCAAATGGGGCAGCGGCACAGGCACAAACCTCTCGCCCCTTCGCGGCTCGACGGAAACCCTATCCGGCGGCGGCACCGCCAGCGGCCCGCTCAGCTTCATGAAAGGTTTTGACGCCTTCGCCGGCGTCATCAAGTCCGGCGGCAAGACCCGCCGCGCCGCCAAGATGGTCATCCTCAACGTGGACCATCCCGACATCATGGACTTCATCGAGTCCAAGCAGAAAGAAGAAGCCAAGGCCCACGCGCTCGTCGCCATGGGATACGACGGCTCCCATCCCGACTCCGACGCCTACAGCTCCATCTTCTTCCAGAACGCCAACAACAGTGTTCGCGTCACCGACGACTTCATGTACGCCGTGGTTCGCGACACCGATTTCTCCACCCGCACCGTGCAAGACGCCTCGGTCGTGAAGACGTACAAAGCCAAAGATCTGCTCAAGAAGATTTCCGAAGCCACCTGGCACTGCGGCGATCCCGGCATGCAATA